>Ga0182737_1001828_pt1 | contig 19415 bp, 17 predicted proteins | sample eDN5th30CBELigOP_FD_128878 | JGI IMG/M metagenome (GOLD analysis project Ga0182737, IMG submission 128878) | Enriched Organic Plus compost microbial communities from Emeryville, California, USA - eDNA 5th pass 30_C BE-Lig OP (version 2) (version 2) ...
CATCAGTGCCGGAGGCACGTCGGCCAATAGCCGTGGGTGAAGATGGCGCAGCCATCGAGAACCCCGGGTAAACAGCCCAAAAACACAACAGCGCCCCGGAGGCGGCGCGAGCATGAGGTCATCATCCCAGACGCGCTTAATCAAACCTCTCCCATCGGCGAAGCCGATCCCCATCTGTGTCTATCCGTGTTCATTTGTGGTTCCCCAAATCCAACCCGCGCGCCACTCCTTAATCCTGAAATTCCTGTTAGTTCTGTCCACATTCATCCCTCCACCCAAGGCACACATCTCAATCCCGATTCCCACCACTCCCACTCTGTCATCTCATGACATCCATATTCAACTGCGCAGGGCAGAACTAACCGGATCCTTCCTCTGTCTGCGACAGAACAAAAATCCGAACCCCATTAATGTCAGCGACGCAACACCGGGCTCCGGTATATTAGCAATGTCGTCGAATGTCGTACCTAAGCGAAAGTCATCCATCCACCCTGAAGAATTTGCGTTGGCCAGAAAGCTGTATCGTACCTCACTTCGGGAATAATCCACCCCGTTGAGATTATAGTTGGTGTTCTCATACAGATGACTGCCCGATTCAAATAGCATGTTGCCTACCGTGATCTCGGCATCTGGGGTTCCGAGAGACGCCATACCCGCGCTGAGATCAGCATCTATCCATAATTGAAAGGTGTCATTGGTTGTGCCCTGATTGACCAGCCGCACTAGAAACGTATGGGCACCGCTGCTTAACGTATCTGCCGCAAGAGTCTGATTGCTGAAACCCACAGAAGTCGAGCTGTTGCTGTGACGATCACTGTTGGTGGCAATAAATCCTTTTCCACCGATTGCTCCAAACACCAGATTGTTTACAAAAGGCGCAGGTTTCAAAGGGGTGGCGTCAGCAAACAGCGACACAGAAAAGAAGGCTCCGCCAGTATTCCCGGCATCAATGACACCATAACCCCAAAACTCGCTGGAGTTAGCCATGGTGGCCGCATTGGCGTCCATTTGCACACGCGCGTATTTGGGAACATTGACTCCGCTGGCAGCCGTACGGGCAAAGTTAAGTCGGCTGTCATCAATCGTAAATGAACCAAAGGTATCGGCGGCGCTGAGCCAGGCTCCTGTGGTGTTGAGTGAACTGGAGGTATCACCATTCAGGGAACCATTGTCATAGCTGGAAAAATCCTCATACAGCAGCACACTGGCATGGGTGCTAATTGCAGTGGCAGCCAGGAAGCACAAAGCGAGCAAATGGCGCGCATGACACAAGAACTTCATGCAAAATAGTGTTTCATAAACACCGCATCCTGACAATCCTATTCCTGTTCACTTGTCCAGTCGCATGAACCGATTGACCGCCAAGTCTTCCTATGCGAACCCTGATTTCGATTCCTAAAAATCGCAATACCCACACCAAAATAATTCCTATCATCATGGCATCCGCACGCGAAAGAGGCATTCAGTTCCTTCAAGATAACGCCACCAAAGAGGGCGTCGTAACAACCGACAGCGGCCTTCAGTACAAAGTGCTGACAGAAGGCGTCGGCAAGAAACCAAAAGCTACTGATACAGTAGTGGTACATTATCGCGGCACCACCATCACAGGACTGGAATTTGACAGCTCTTATGAGCGCCGTGAACCCGCTGAATTCCCCCTGAATCGTGTCATCAAGGGATGGACGGAAGGCGTGCAGCTCATGCAGGAGGGAGCCAAATACGAATTCTACATCCCTTCCGGCCTAGCCTATGGATCACGCGGCGCCGGTCCAGACATCGGCCCGGATGAAACCCTGATCTTTGAAGTGGAATTGCTCAAAGTCTGGGACTGATGCCACAGCTTTGATGGAAACCCGCATCAGGGTTTCCATCTGTCCCACACGGCTTTCACGGCTGGCTGCGCTTGTTCCCAGCTCAGCCGGGAATCACCTTTTGCTTCTTCCCAACGTCCGCTGAGAATCGAAGCCATGTCCGCAAAAGTACCGGTGGTTTGCAGACTGCGGGTTTCAAAACCCATCCGATACGCAGGCGCATAATCCTCAAAGGAAAATTGCGGATCATAATAAGGCTCGCTGGTAAACTGATCGAACCAGTACTGTTCTTCGTTCTCAGGACTGACAGCTTCCACCACCTGGTCTTGAGGATCCTGGGCTTCGGCGATCCCTTTCCCAATCAACCCGCCTGCGACCGATCCAGCCGCCGCGCCCACCAGCACGCCCACCGGCCCGCCAATCGCCCCAAGGCCAGCGCCAGCGATGCCGCCGCCCAGCGCACCAACGCCGGTCCCTAAAGGATGGGCTCCTGGCTCGCCGCTGAGAGGGTCTTCATTGTGAATATTTTCTTCGTCTTTCATCGCGGGGGTCCTTTCTTTAAGCAACAGCGTTGCAGTAACCGTTTCTCCTATATCGGTTTTCGTTTGCGCAATGCGCCTCAAAAGGGGTGATTTTGGTGATAAACAGCTCGGGATTGTCAATTTCGGGAAATCGTGTAAGCTGCGCGTCCCTCATGCCCCGCGTTTACATCAGAACCTTTGGTTGCCAGATGAACGAACGTGATTCCGAACAGGTGTCACAGATGTTCATCGAGCGTGGTTATACCATGACCCCCACTGAAAATGATGCGGATGTCATCCTCATCAACACCTGTTCCGTGCGCGATCAGGCAGAGCAGAAAGCCATCGGCAAGATGGGCATGATCAATAAAAACCTGCGCCGCCACCGCCCTCACATGATTACCGGTTTCATGGGCTGCATGGCCCAGAGCCGGGCAGGGGAACTGGTGGACAAATCAAAGGTGGACCTCGTGGTCGGCACCCAGAAATATCATCGCGTGGTCGATTATGTGGAGCAGATCGTCCGCCGCCGCGAAGAACGCCTGATGGATGAAGAACGCTTCTCCATTGTGGATGTGGCGGAGGAGGAAGCCTCGCAGAACAGCATCCGTGACCATATCCTGAAAGAGCGTCAGGCCACGGCTTTTGTCAGCATCATGCAGGGCTGCAACATGAAGTGCTCCTTCTGCATTGTGCCATACACCCGCGGTGGCGAACGCGGCAGACCTATCAGGGATATTGTTGAAGAAGTGAAACGCCTGGCAGGACGCGGCGTCAAGGAGGTCACCCTGCTGGGCCAGATTGTGAATCTCTATGGCCGTCATGAGTTCCCCGCTGTGGATGGCAAAAGCCCTTTTGTTCAATTGCTGGAGGCCATTCATGAAGTGGAAGGCATTGAGCGCATCCGCTTCACCAGCCCCCATCCGATCGGTTATAAAAATGACCTGATCAACGCTTTCACCTATCTGCCCAAACTGGCTGAGCACGTCCACCTGCCGCTGCAGAGCGGCAGTGATGCCATCCTGAAAAAAATGCGCCGCCCGTATTCCACCGCCCGCTTTGAGGAACTGGTGGCGAGCATCAGGCAAGCCCGTCCAGGCATCGCCGTCACCACCGATATCATCGTCGGCTTCCCCGGTGAAACGGAGGAAAATTATCTGGAAACCCGCAATCTCTGCGAGCGCGTCAAATTTGAAAACGCCTTCATTTTCCGCTACTCCAAACGGCGCGGAACACCCGCTGCCGAAATGGAGGAGGAGCTGCAACTTCCAGAGCCCGTCAAAGAAGCCCGCAATCAGGATCTGCTCAAGCTGGTGAACCATCACGTCCAGGCCAAGTACGCAGAACTGGTCGGCCAGCAGGTGGAAATTCTCTGTGAAGGCCCCAGCAAAACCGTGGCCACACGTCTCATGGGCCGCACCCGAACCAACAAGATCGTGGTGTTCGATGGCAACCCCGAACGTCATGTGGGACAAATATTTAACGTGCACGTGAACGGCTTTGAAAACTTCACGCTTTACGCGGATGCGATTCTCTCCGACTAGCTACGCGCTGGCACATCGCCGCCGCCATCATCCAACTTCTCATGCAAGCCCTTTACGACTGGATTTACCATCAAAACGCTGACGGCAGTGGCCTGTCGCTTAAAGTCGCAGGATTGCTGCTGGGCCTGGCGCTGCTGGTGAAACATCTGATCGCGTGGGCGCAGGCGGAAAAAGCCATCACCTTCCTGCGCGCTTTCCCACGCAGCCGCGGTTGGGGCGTCATCCTCATGGTTGTCTGTCTGGTTTGGGGCCTGTTCCTGGCCTATTACATGGACATGGGTGAGTTCTTCACCATGCGCCGCTGGTTGCTCATTCTGCTGCCGGTCACCTGTTATCTGGTTATTGCCTATGTGCCGGAGTTCCTGGCCGTGCGTGCGCTTGGCACCCTTTTGCTGCTGGCGGCCTCACCCGTTTTGAATGCCGCCTTTTTGCAACCGCAGACCAGCCGTCTGCTGCTGCCGATCCTGGCTTATGTATGGATCATCGCCGGCATGTTCTTTGTCGGCATGCCTTACCTGTTGCGTGATGCCATCGGCTGGGTCACCCAGTCCACTGGACGCTTTAAACTGGCGGCGCTGGCTGGTGCTGGCTATGGGGCGCTGATCCTCGTATTTGCGCTGATCAGCTGGTAAGTTGCCAGCTAGAAGGTCTGGCAGTGGAAAGATCGCATCATGTCTGCGTCTGTGTCTGAAAAGAAACCCCGCGTACTGGTCATTCGTGGCGGCGCCGTCGGGGACTTCATTCTCACTCTGCCAGCCATACAGCTCTTGCGTGATCATATTGCAGGCGCACACATTGAAGTGCTGGGTTATGCCCCGATCATCTCCCTGGCGAAAGCTGGCGGTCTGGCCGATGAAATCCGCAGTTTAGAACACGCCAGCATGGCGCGTTTGTTTGTGCCCAATGCCGAAATTGACCCGGCGTTAAAGGAGTACCTGTGCAGTTTTAACCTGGTGGTCAGCTATCTTTATGACCCAGACGGCTATTTCAAAGGCAACCTCGAACGCCTCGGCGTCAAGACCTTGATAGAAATGCCCCACCGGGTGGAACCGGACAAAGGGCATGCCGCAGAACAACTGGCCCAGCCGCTACAAAAACTGGCCATGTTCCTGGATGATCCTGCACCGCGGCTGACCGTGACCTCCTCCAGTGTCCGTACGGATGGAATGCCCCTCGTCGCAGTTCACACTGGCAGCGGATCATTGTTAAAAAACTGGCCGCTGGATCGGTGGATTGTATTGCTGAACCAGCTTCTTGCGGAAAATGAGCGACTACGTTTCGCCCTGATCGCTGGAGAAGCGGAACATGAACGTGGAATGACGGGGCAGCTCCGCCAGGCCTTCGCCTGTCAGTCCCAGCGTGTGTTGTTCTGGGATTCCATGACCCTTGTAGAGCTGGCTGCACAGCTTTCGGCCGCCACCGCGTTTCTGGGTCATGACAGCGGCATCTCCCATCTGGCGGCTGCCTGTCACATCCCATGTCTGTTATTGTTTGGGCCTACAGATCCCGACGTGTGGGCGCCTAAAAATCCGCGCGTGCAGATTCTATCGGCACCGGAGGGGGAACTGCGTCACCTGACTCTGAATCAGATATTTGAGGAGGCTTCAGCCTTTCTGAATGCTGTAACCGTTAAAAATTGATGTGTGCAGACTTGTTCTGTGACGTATTTGACTAGATACTGGAAAAAACAATGGCTGAAATTCGTCAACCCAGATTCCGCACCTTCCTGATGTTCGGGGCTCCAGGCAGCGGCAAAGGAACCCAGGGCAAGGTGCTTGGCACCATTCCTCGTTTCTACCACATGGCCTGTGGTGACGTATTTCGTTCGCTCGACACCCGCACGCCTTTGGGACAGGAGTTTGTCGCTTATTCAAGCCGGGGTCAGTTGGTGCCGAATGAAGTGACCGTAAAACTATGGCGAGCCACCATTCATGACCGGGTGAAAACGCACCAGTTCAAGCCAGATATTGATTTTCTGGTGCTGGATGGCATTCCACGCAATGTAGAGCAGGCCATCCTCATGGAAGAGGATATTGAGGTCTTGCAGGTTTTCCATTTGAGCTGCCCGGACCGGAATGAACTGGCCCGCCGCCTGCGCAAACGCGCTCTGAAGGACAATCGCTTTGATGATGCCAACGAAGACGTCATCCAGAAACGCATCCGCACCTACGAAGAGGAATCCAAACCCATCCTGGACTATTATTCCGGCGGTTCTTATGCAGGGCGCACCATTGTCACTGACGTTGATGCCAGTCATCCCCCAGCCAAAGTGGTGCATACCATCCTTCATCGCGTCATGGAACTGGATGCCTGGAAACTGATCGAAGATCTGCGCGTGTAGTCCAGAGCCCAGATTTGGGTGGAAATTGTCACGCTAGCGTCACGCAGATGGCATTGCCTGCCGATATTCGGCACGCGTATGCTCATTATGCATGCGCAGTCTTTTCCCTTGGTTCTCAGAGCCATACGTCTTTATGCGTCCAATTTTCAACGAACTCACGGTTCAGTTTTCAGATGCTCTCCATGGAGAAGCAGCAACAAAAAGTGACTTTTAGAGTCATGTTTGATGAGAAGTTTACATGGAACACACAGATAAAATGTGGGGGTTCAAATCATGCGTTCGAAAAAAACTATTCAGAATTCACAGCATTATGCGTTATAACATCTGAAATAAGGGTGTCCGTGAAATGAATCGTGCGAACAAAGTGCTACATTTCTGGCCAAGAAAATGCTAAAAAATTTGGAAGAAGTCTAAAAAACCTGTGTTAGATTCCTAACCCCCTAAAACAAATTTCCCCCTTTCTCTCTCTATATGGCAAGCATGGAACTAGACGGTGGCATCAAAATCTACCTGCGTGAAATCGGCAAGACAGACTTGCTGACACCACAACAGGAGGTTGAACTCGCCGAACGCATCAAGAAAGGCGACCCCGAAGCCCGATCCCACATGATCCGGGCCAACCTGCGACTGGTTGTGAAGATTGCGCAGGATTATGCCAACTACGGCCTACCTCTTCTGGATCTGATTTCTGAAGGTAACATTGGTTTGATGAAAGCCGTTGAACGCTTTGACCCCAACAAGGGCGGCAAGCTTTCAACCTACGCCGCCTGGTGGATCAAACAGTCCATCAAACGCGCTCTGGCCAACCAGTCCAAGACGATCCGTCTCCCAGTGCACATGGTGGACAAGATCAGCAAGATGCGCCGTGTCGCCATGGCCATGTCTGAGGAACTGGGCCGTGAACCGACCGATGACGAACTCTCTGAAGAGATCGGCATTGATCGTGGCAAGCTCAGCCAGCTCAAAGTCGCCTCCATGCGTCCAGCTTCCCTGGATGCTCCGATCAGCGACGATGACAGCACGGAGTTCGGCGAGATCGTGGGTGATGAAAGCGCCCAGACCCCGTTTGAACTGCTCAGCCACAAGAACATGCACAGCCAGCTTGATGGTCTTCTGACCGTGCTGGATGAGCGCGAGCGCAAGATCATTGACGCCCGGTTTGGTCTTAACGGCCAGAAGTCCCGTACGCTTGAAGAAGTGGGCCAGGAATTCGGTGTGACGCGTGAGCGTATCCGTCAGTTGCAGAACATCGCGCTGCGCAAGTTGCGTCGTGCGCTGCAGAAGAAGGAAGACCCAATTCCAAAAGCTCTGCGCAATGCCGGTGGCAAAAAAGGCCGCAAAAAGAAAAAGGAGTCCGTGATCGCTGAATAGTTAGGCGCGCTTAAAGGTTCTTTTTAAAATTATCCAAACGCTGATCACCCAAGGTGATCAGCGTTTTTTTTCGGCCCGAACTGCGGGTTTAGGCCCAGCGATGGATGCGGCTGTCGAGATTAAAGCTCTGCCCAGATGTATGTGGCATTTGCTGATCAAGAAAGGCAATGAACTTCGCTACACTGGCAGCTTCGTTAAACCGGCCGAGCGCATGGGATTGTAGAAAAGCCTGACGCTGTTCTTCCGTCAGGTGGGCGGTCATGCGGGTTTCCATGAAGCCAGGCAGGATGGTGTTGCAGCGAATGTTTCGACTCCCATATTCTTTGGCAATGCTGCAAGACAAGCCATGAATCGCAGCTTTTGAGGCCGCATAATTGCACTGGCCAGCCGTGCCAGACAGGGCGGCGAATGAGCTGATGAAAATGATATGCCCGCTGCGCTGCCTGCTCATGAGTTTGAGCGCCGCCTGTGCGGCATTCCAACAGCCTTTAAGGTTCACACCCAGCACTGCGTTGAAGCTTTCAGCATCCATCTTCAATGCAGGCTGATCTTTTATGACTGCGGCGTTACAGATCAGCAGGTCCAGCCGTTGCAGTGAATGGATGTAGCTCTTCACCATGGCTGCATCAGTGACATCAAGCTCAAGTCTGCCTGGGGCATGCACATCATAGCCCTGTGTTTTTAGCTCAGCAGCCAGACTCAGCGCCAGGCTGCCTTGGCCACCTGTGATGAGTGCGACTGGCATGAGAAAGTAGAAATAGAGATCGTGTTAAAAGCGTTTTCGCTCCCAACCCAAGTGTGCGCAAGTGTTATCCAGCAGCATAGCAGCGTGGTATAAAATGGATGGAATTTATATCGGCCCTAGTAGAAGAGTTGTTGGGGGGAATTGGGATTGGGTAACCACAGATGAACACGGATGGAGATCGGCTTCGCCGAAGGTGGGGTTTGTTTAAGGGGGAGGTTTTGTGAGATGAGATGTTTGCTCGCGCACCTTCCGGGATGCTGTGTTTTTTGGATGTGTACGCGGGTTTCCCGATGGCTGCGGCAACTTCACGGCTGGGCTACGGCTGGGACTTATAGGACAGATAGGTGAGGGTTTATTGGTTACGGTGGGGGGAAAGACCCGGGGAGTTTTTGGAAAGGAATAGTTTCGGACGAGCAGGAGCTCATCCCTACCGTAGTTTTTTGATGGCCGGAGGCAACGTGCGGGGCGTGCAAAGATGGGTGATGCGTTCAACGGTGGTGCGTGTTATACCATGAACCCTTGAAATTGGGCCGTTAGTTATCGTGACAGTTGATGACTGGGTTATGCCATTCTAGTTGCCTGATTTTGGAGGGGATAGCGCAAGGGTTTGGTTTATCCAGGGAGTGGCCGCATTGCCAGCACGCCTTTCAGGGTGCCATCTCTTGCTGAGCCTACCGGTGGTGTCCCTCCACTACCGTCCTATTTCCAGCACGTCTTCAGGAAACAAGATAACAAGTGTTCAATTATAGGGTTCCGATTTTCAACTGTGCGCGGTATCAGTCTGTAAGTGCATCCAGATCATGATCTACCCAACGGCTTCCATACCAGTCCTGAGGGATGAAAGCTGCAGGATTGTTTAACAGCGCACGAGTACGTTGAACAAATAAATGCAATGAATAGCGCGGCTGCTTTGCGCAGCATGCCATCAAGGTTTCCATTTCGGAACGCCCATCATCATTCAGGCCCGCATGCGCCAACCGGCCTACGATATCATATAATAGTCGCAGGAAATACGTAGCTTTTGGGCAACTTTCATCCACGGCCAGCAAGACATACAGATCATACTCCTTTGCATGAGCCAGATGAAGTTGCCAGGCGGGATCAGGTTCCTTTTCCTGAGAAGAAAAAGCCCACTCGCGAATTTCGTCACGAGTGGGAAAGGCTGGATTCCGCATGATGCAGCAAAGGTCAGCGTGCAGTGTCGCCACGCTGGGGATTAAGAACCTTCTTTCGCCACAATCATGACAGCGTGTTTGTCATAGGTAAGTTTGGCGTCCACCATCTGTGCGATGTAGTTCAGGATTTCGGTCAATGGCATCTGGCTCAGGTTCAGAGACACCTTACGATCTTTTAACTCTGGTGACTTCAAGATGATGTTGGGTGTGACCTTGTCTTCCGTTGCTTTACGGGTGAAGACACGCACGGCTTCAATGGCTTCCAGGAGTGATACATTATCCATTTCTATTTTAGGAATGATCACCTTTTCGTAGCTGTTTTTCATGGTGACAGCGGGCGCTGCGCCTAGTTGCTGCTGGATCTGCGCCAACATTGCCCGGGTGGGAACATGACTGGGATTCCGTGCAGCAACAATGGACAGTTTTTCCCTGGCCTGCTCAAAGTGACCCGCGTTGTAGAGAGCGCGGCCTTCATCATACAGAGCCTGAATACTTTCACCTTGCTGGGCAAAAAGCGGGGCGCTCATGGCCAAAACCGCTACGAGAGCGTGGAAGCGTTTCATCTTCATGGTGTTATAAAGTTGCGGTCATTGTGCCCAGAATCTTATTTTCTAGTCAAGACAAATCAGGGCGTGGAAAAACGGCTTTTGTCACTCGACAAAGAAATTAATCCCCTCCCTGATGGCGTAACCGTATTATGAAAAAAGTGGCGCTCCATTCGCTGGGGAGCCGTTTAATCTGCTCGTCCGTTTATGAATACCACCACCGTACAAACAGCCGCCAATTTCCGCACATTTCCCAAGTTTGATCTGGTTCGTCTACTCAGCTCTGTGTTTGAACCGACTTATGGCCGCAAGGTATGCATTCTGATTGACCTGCCTGACCTGGCGGAAGCGAAAGGCTATGCGTTCCTGAACAATCCCGAACGTCAGGTGCAGCAGAAAGCGCACGAGCATTTTTATCTTGGCCTGAAAAATGGCGCAGCGGACGAGCTGGCCCTGCAAGGCGGTGAAATGTACGCCTACGTGCAGACCGGAGGCAGCAATCTGGATCTGCCTGATGAATGTGTGGACATGGCGGGCAATCAGCTCAGCCTGGAAAAGGACATTTATACGAACTACGATCTGATCCTCTGCATCTCGACTTTTAGCGCCACAGCTCCACTGACAGCTTTTGCGAAACAGTACGGATTCCGTGGGGCCACCCTGCACGGTCTTAATGACATCATCCTGAACTCCGGTCTGGCCGTGGATTACAATGATGTCAGTCGTGACGCTGAGAAACTTCGGCTGGCCATGACAAAGGCGGATTGGGTGGAGATTGATTTCACCGTGCATGGCGGTGAGGAGCTTACGGTACGCCTTGAACTGGGCGGCCAGGAGGCTCAGAAAAGCCACGGCCTCTGTCGTGGTGAGACTCCGGACATTGCGAACCTTCCCGCTGGCGAGGTCTATTTTGTGCCCACTGGGGCAGAAGGCCAGTTTCCCTTAAAATATGAAGACGGCACGCTCGGCAAGCTCACGGTTACAGGAGGCCGTATCATCAAGTCTGAACTGATTGCCGGCGAGCAGAGCACCATTGATGAGCACAATCGTAAACTTCAGGATGACCCAATGACCGGGGTGCTGGGAGAGCTCGGATTTGGCACGCAAGTGCTGCCTGTTTCAGGCGCGGATATTCAGGATGAAAAGGTGTTGGGCACCTGCCACCTGGCCACTGGTCGTGATGATCATCTGGGCGGCCACATTACGCCTGATCTGTTTATGAAGCGTCAGAACGCCACGCATGATGACATTTTGTTTGCCCCGCACAAGACGCCCAACTTTGACATCAAACAAACGCGCATGCATCGCGATGGAAAAACGGAAGTGCTGATTGAGCACTTCCAGCCCATGCCTTATCTGCTGAAGGCGCTGGAAAGCTGAAATCTGGCTCCAGCTTTGGCGTGGGTGTGATGCATGACGGGCATCACACTCCATCACATCACTTCAAATGATAGACAGTTGCATCGGGGGCTGAGCTCTTCCATGCTGACAAGTCCAGCCCATACGCATGAATCACGAGAATATTTACGAAACACCACGGCTGCATGTTGAATATCTGCTGCTGCATTTTGGCAGCGATGAAGATGTGCTGCCATGGTCCTTCGGGCCTCGTGAGGCGCTTCATTTTCCTGAGCGCACGGTCAATGAATTGATTGATACAAGCATCATACCACAAGAAGCCTCTGCTTTGGATCTGGGCTGCGCGGTGGGCCGCTCATCGTTTGAGCTTTCCAAGTTTGCAGCGAAGGTGACTGGCATGGACTATTCCCACAGCTTTGTGGAAACCGCCGAGCGCATACGCCAGGGGCACGAGCTTTCTTACCCTCGCACGGATGAAGGTGATGCCTTCACCACCTGCGTGGCTAGGCTGCCAGCCGATGCGAATGCGGATCGAGTAAGTTTCGAGCAGGGTGATGCCATGCAGCTTCGCGAGAATCTTGGCTCATTTGACATCGTTCATGGGGCTAATCTGCTGTGCCGCCTGACCGACCCGGTTCGTTTGCTGGATCGCCTGCCAAAGTTGGTGAAAAAGGGCGGCCAGCTTCTATTAACCACGCCCTGCACCTGGCTGGAAGATTTTACACCCAAAGACAACTGGCCGGTGGGGGGCACCTTTGAATGGTTGAAGAAAAAACTTCAAGGGCACTTTACACTCGCAGAACAGAAGGATCTGCCATTTCTTATCCGTGAACATGCCCGCAAATATCAGTGGTCAGTAGCCATGGGCACCCGATGGATCAGAAATGATGCGGACTGATGGCGTGGTCATGAGATGACAGATAACAGATTATCAGATGACAGAATGGGATGGGTGCAGTGCGGGGTATTACTTCACCGGTGAGCTTAGTTTGGCGGCCAGTCGTACTGCGGAAAACAAACTACCGGGATCAGCTTTGCCCTGCCAGGCGATATCGCAGGCGGTGCCGTGATCCACACTGGTGCGGATGATCGGCAGCCCCAGGGTGGTATTTACTGCACTGTCAAAGGCCAGCGCCTTTAAGGGGATGTGGCCCTGATCATGGTACATGCAAATAAAGCCATCTATCACTTTACGTTTGGCCGGTATAAATGCGGTATCTGGGGGCAAGGGACCTTCCACATCATATCCCTTCTTTTTAGCCAGTTGAATGGCGGGAATGATAAAACGTTCCTCTTCACGATTGCCAAAAAGTCCGTTCTCCCCGGCGTGCGGGTTGAGTCCCAGCACGGCCAGCCTGGCGGGACGTCCGTTGATGCGTTGCAAGGCGGCGGCGGTCAGTTCGATTACATCCATGATGCGGTCTACTGACAACAAGTGTGGCACTTCGTGGTAGCCCACATGGACGGTTACAAAGCTGGCCCGCACTTCCTGGCTGTATTGAAACATGCAGGCTTTGCGCGCCCTGGTTTCGGCGGCGAAAATTTCAGTATGCCCCGGAAAATCCACGCCTGCTGCATGCAAGGCTTCCTTGTTAATGGGGGCGGTCACCACGGCGTCAATCTGTCTGTCCAGCGCCGCGGAGATGCTCTTTTTGATGTAGCGATAGGCGGCAGCGCCTGTCTTGCCGCTGACTTTCCCTGGCTCAAAGCCGAGAGCATCAAATCCCCGAATGTCCAAGAGGGCCGGTTCATCAAGTTTTTTGCAGACATCAGGCCAGCGGTTTTCCTGAATCACCCGGCGAGGTTCAGGAAGGCCTACCACGGCGGCGCAGTGGCGTAATACGGCTAAATCCCCAAATACCACCAGATGAGCCACTTCACTTAATTCGCGGTCAGCCAGCGCACGTAAGCACAACTCTGGACCCACACCAGCGGGGTCACCCATGGTGATGGCGATGAGCGGAAGAGGATCGGCCAAGGTTACGAAAAAAGAATTGGGAACTTGAATAATTGTGTTCAGTGGAACATTTCAGCACGTCAAAAACCCGTTGAGCGGGCTAAACATGTGTCCAGATGCACAGCAGGGGGTTTAAATATGATACGCTAATTCTCGAACTTGGTTGCGAAAAAAGCAGCCGAGAGGGAAATTTATACTGGACCGAAATATTTTTCTCGGACCGCGACTATGGCGTCCAGAGCAGCTTCTGCTTCTGCCCGCAAGCCTGCATTAAGGCTGGAAGATGCGCGGTTGTAGCGTCGGTATAAAAATGCAAGACGCTGGCGAATTTGCTCAGGCGTCATGGATGGTGAAATATTGCACAACTGCTCCGCCGTGGGGCCTATCCTGGCTGTATGCTTTGAGGCGGGCAGGGTGGTTTTCTTGGTGGGCTGAGGTGCTGGGACGATTCTGGGCGTCCGAGGTTCTGTTTTTGGTGGCTGGGCCTTATCTACAGCGGGCGCTGGCGACACAACTGTAGGAACCGCTTTTGGCGCGTGCGCGACGGGAGCAGGCGGCGGCGCGGCTGTAGGCAGAGGGTTTGATTCTTTTTTGGCCTCAGCTTCCTGTGCTGGCGCTGGTGTAAAGGGGCTGACGGGTTTTAGCGTCGTTCCAGCTTCCGCCTTCAGTTCAGAGCCTGTTTCAGCGGGCTTGTGCGGAGCTGGGGCTGGGACTGGAGACGCAACCCATGGCTCTTTTCCTGCTGGCGGTACCGCTTTAACTTCCTCCGTTGGATCTACCTTCTCAGTTTCCGGCGAAGGAGATTTCTCACTCTTTTTCTCCGGTAATTCGATTTTTTCCCGAGTCGAGGCAGGCAAAGTTTCGACCGCCTTGAGCGGTTGCACAGGGAGGTCAACTGGAGGCACGGTACGTGGCTCTGGGTTGCTTTCGAATAGAGCTTTTAGTTTCTTGAACATCTCCAAAAGATTCTGCTGACGCTGCCAGAAAGACTACTCAATCCGTAACTGGCGGAGTTTGGTTGTACGGTTTTCCAGTTCCTCGTCACTGAGGATGCCCTTGCCTGTATAACGAACAACGATCTCTTTTCGTAGGCCTGTTTCACGATCTAAGACTGAAGCACGGACGCACTGGTTCTCATCGTAACTGTAGGTCACATTAATTTCACAGCCTGCGGGTCTTCCTGGTGGAACTTCCAGCGTGACCCTGCCGATGATGTCAACGTAACGAGGATCGGAGTCTTCTCCCTGTGTGATGTCCACTTCGATGTTTTCCTCGTTTTCCTCTGAGGTGGTGTAAGTCTCTGTGAAAGAGCAGGGCAGGGGTGTGCTTTTTGGAATGACGATGGAGTTCTGAATACCTTCCTCCCCGGTACGGGTGTTCACGACGTAAGCCAGCGTGCCGTAACTGTGGTTACAAACTTCCTGGACGGTGGCGCCATGTTTGGTAAACAGGGCGGCTCCCAATGCGACGGCTTCATCCACGTTGCCGCAGAACACAGGTGACTTGCCAAAGAACTTGGCGAGTACGGCGCGTACTTTTGGGATACGTGTGGAGCCGCCCACCAGCACAACATGGTCAATGTCTGAGGGCTTGAGCTTCACACTTTCGAGCGCCTGCTCCACCAGCATGACGCCGCGGGTCAGCAGTTTGGAAATGATGGCTTCAAAATTTTCACGGGTGATCTCAATGGAGACATTTCCGTGGGTGCTGTTGCTGACGGTGTCTTCCACCTTGCGCAGCTTGCTGAGCATTTTTTTTGCGTCTTCGATTGCCTGCAGGGCACGGCGGCGTTGTCTTTCGTCTGTGAAAAGATCGGCATCCATCTGCTCCCGGTACTGTTCGGCGTAGAGTTCCAGCAGCAGGTCATCAATGTGGCCGCCGCCGAGATGGCGTGCGCCTTCACTGGTCAGGATGCGGATGTAGTTGAAATCTATATCCAGGATGGTGACGTCCAATGTGCCGCCGCCAAAGTCAAAGACCAGGATGCGTCCGCGTGAGTTGTGCCGATAGGCGTAATAGAGAGCTGCTGCGGTAGGCTCATTGACCAGGCGGCTGACGCGCAGCCCTGCCATTTCCGCGGCGGCAATGGTATTGCGTCTTGCCAGTTCGTTGTAGTTGGCAGGGACGGTGATGATGACATCTTTGATTTCGCCGATGATGACAGAGCATTCACGACGCAGCTTGCTGAGGATCAGGGCGGAGATTTCAGGTGGGGTCCAGTGTTCTGCATCAATGTTCACGAAGTACTCCGGATCATCCATGTGGCGTTTGATCTGGAAGACTGTGCGTTCAGGATTACCGCTGTCTCTGGCTGGGGTGCCTACAAGTTTTACATTTTCGTAAGGTTCAAAATAAACCACGGATGGAGTGAGCCGCTCTCCATCTGCGTTAGGAACAATTTCAGGTGTGCCGTCTGCTTTTAGATACGCCAGCCCGGAAAGTGTTGTGCCGAGATCAATGCCTACGTGTGCCGCCATGACTCCTCATAATTGAACGACTTGGCTCCACATGCAAGACCCAGGCAGGGAAAACCGGATGGCAGAAAGCGATTTTTCTGACACACCAGGTGGTAATTTGCCGAGTGAAGCGCAAGAAATGCGTTGAATGTCCACAAATGACATAATGAAGCCATTTTGGGGCCAATAAATGAGACACGCACGATACGATTAAATCACAGGCCATCCTGCATCCGATTTTGATTAGGATGCGGAGGTGGTGAGCTGTGATGGACCTCTTCAGCGGAGGGTGTTAACAACCCACATCTGCCTTGCGGATTACCACAGGCTGTCCGCCGGGAGGATGGTAGATATAACCAGGGCGAATGGTCTCTTTGATTTGGATCGGGCCATCCTCTGGCGCATCCCCCACGATGTTTATGCGGTGGTGGACATTTGCATCCGCCTCTGTCCCTGGAGTGATGGTGAACTCATGGACGTTGTGCTGGTTTAGAATGTCTTCAAAGGACTGATAGATGGATTGCAGTTCATCGACCAGTTCTGCACGTGTGCTATCAATGCTGTAACGCTGGATGGAAAAATCCAGCAGTTCCAAACGGTTGATCAAATCGTGGGCGAACAGAATGACCGTCTGACTGTCTGTACTGTCTGCGACGGTGCCGGCCAGTCTGGTTTCCTTATCCTTCAGCTCTGACAGGCGGGATTCACTGCTTTCCAGCTCACGCTTTGCACTGCTGACTTTTTTCTGAAGTTCTGCTTCGCGTTCTGCGGCCTCCATCTTGAACTGATCGAGCTGTCTGGTTTGTTTGGCCAGTTCATCTGACAGGTTCGTGATTCTGGTTTGCAGGGCGGCTTCTTTTTCAGAGGTTTCTTTTAACTGTGCCGCCAGATTCTGCTGGCGGCTTCTAGCCTGTGTCAAAGCAGCGGCAATGGTGAGCAGCTCATTGCCATCTTTAAGCTCAGTTTCAAGCCGCTTGTGATTCTCTTTCAGTGATGCTTCAAGCTTGTCCAGTTCAGCTTTTGAATCCTTGATGGTGGTCTGAAGTTTTTCCAGGTCACTGCTGGTCGTTTTTTGATCGGACTTAGCTTTTTCAAGTCGTGTCTCTGCTTCCTTGATATCGGCTTGCAGGGAAGACTGCTGTTTTTCCAGGGTTTCGACCGAGCCTTTTAGTTTGCTGGAAGAGGACTGTAGCTCTTCTTCCTGCTTGCGGAGTTCTGCGAGTCTTGTGGTGGACTGCTCGATATCGCTGTTAAGGGTTTTGATCCTGGTTTCCTCACTGGTTTTGCGCTGTTCCAGAGAGCTGAGCAGGGCTTGTGCAGCCGTGACTTCGGTGCCCAGACTGCCGAGGCGTTCGCGGGTGGATTTTTCCTCCTGTTCTTTTTGAGCGAGGCTATTAGCCGTGGCATCCAGTTCGGGCAGGAGCTTCTGCAACTCGCTTTGAGTGGACTCGATCTGCTCTTTCAGCTCTGACTGCTGTGCCTCAGACGCAGAGATGGTTTTTTGCAGGGCGGCGGCGGCGGTTTCCAGGTTTTGTTTCTCCTGCCGGTGTTGCGCCAATAGTTCCTCCAGGGAACCGCGATCTTTTTGCAGGCCCGCAATGGCGGCGTTCAATGAGTTGCGCTCGTCTTCCTTTTCTTTGAGTTTGGCCAGGACTGCATTCAGTTTCTGTTCGCTGGGCTGCAGGGTCTTTAGACGCTCTTCCAATGTTGAAATACTGGCGGCGAGGTCTTTGTTTTTTTGCTCGGCTTCCGCGCAGGCTTTGTTCTGCTCTGCGATCTTGCGTGTCAGGCTTTCCAGTTCGTCGTGAGCTTTAGTGACGCTGGACTGTTCTGTGGCCAGTGTGTCGCGGGTTTGTTTCAGCTCGGATTGTGCGCTGGTGAGTTCCTGCTGAACTTGATGGTAAGCTGCCTGGGCTTCTTTTTCGCCTGACAGGTTTTGCTCCATGGCGGCGATGCGTTCTTTTAAGCCATTGATATCAGACTCCTGATCGGAAAGGCGCTTCAATTTTTCACCGATGGCGGTTTCCAGGCTTTTGATCGTTTCCTCCAGATCGGATCGCTGGCGTGTGAGCGTTTGTAGGAGGGTGTTTTGGGCCGCACCGCGTTCGGCAAGGGAGGCAATCAAGTTATCTTTTTCCTCCCGTTCCTGCGCAAGGCTTAGGATTTGCTGCTCGGTCTTGCTCTTTTGTTCCTCCAGGGCTTGCAGCGAGGTAGTGGCATCTTTGATCTGGCTGTCCGTGTTGGCCAGGGACTGCACCTTGAGCATTACTTCAGATTCCTGCTTGCGGGCCAGTTCCAGTTTCTCTTCAGCCGTGCGCAGTTCAGATTCTCTGTCTGACAGGGAGTGTTGCAGAGAGCCCAGGCGCTCATTCAACTGTGTTTCTGTACGGGTCGCATCGGTTTTGATCTTCTCAAGGCGACTGCGCTCTTCCGCCACCTGTTGTTGCAGGGTTTCCAACGCGGATTGCTGCTTTTTCTCACTTGCCCGGGCAAGGTCGAGCGCCTGCTGGCGTTCAAGCAAAGATTCGCTGGTCTTCTTCAGGCGGTTTTCCCGTTCACTGCACTGGTTCTGCAGCAGCATCAGGGAGTGGTTTAGTTCCGAGGTTTGCCGCCGGATTTCCTCCAACTCTTTTTTTGCTTCTTCGGTCAAAGCAGCGGGGGCAACGGTCGGCGGGGCAGGCAGTGTGGTAACCACAGATGAATCAGGGGCGGCAGCAGGAGGTGGAATGGGGGCGGAAATTTTTTTCGCGTCCAGGGGGGCTGTCAGAGGGGGCTTGGGCAGTGCAGCCACCTTGGCAGCGGGTGTCGGAACGGGCGGATTAACCGGTTTAGGCGCAGCCGGGGCTGGGGGTGCTGAAGGGGATTTACCAGGTTGCAACAAGGTGGTTGACCCGCCTACTGATGATGGCGGCGGAACTGGTGCAGAAATTTTTGCCACAGCCGGAGTGGGAGCAGGCAGTGGCGCGGCGTCGCTTTTACCACTTTCGATCACCTGAGCCTGAAGTTCACCGAATTTGATTTGGTCGCCTACTTTCAGTTTGCCGCGTTGAATCTTTACCCCGTTGACGTGGGTGCCATTGGTGGAGTTTTTATCCACCAGTTCATAGCTGCCATCGGGCTGTCGGATTAGTTCTGCGTGGAAGCTGGAGATAAAAGAACTGTCAATGTAGATCTCGTTCCGCTTATCCCGTCCAAGAGCAATGCGTTGACCTTCCAGTTGGAAGGAGAAATCCTTGCCGTTTTTTAAACTAAACACCAGGCTGGGCATGAGGGGTAGGGCGTGGGTCAGGATTGAGTTTGGCGTTAAGAACAGCAACCAGGCTTTTACAAATGAGTAAGGGGCTTTATATAAGCCAAGGCACGCTATTTGAGGCGATTATCCTCATGAATCAATCCGAAATATGACGCTGATTTCTACATTTTCGCGGCGACATGCTGTAAAAGCTTCCTTTTTTGCCCTCGTTTTAATGGTTTCTCCGGTGCATGCACAAGGCGGGCCAAGAGCAGGGCTCTCTGGTAAAGATCTGGAAAAAATAGGCCGCCGAATCTGGCAGAATGAGTGCGCCGGGACGGTGGAGGGACTAACAAGC
>Ga0182737_1001833_pt1 | contig 19398 bp, 19 predicted proteins | sample eDN5th30CBELigOP_FD_128878 | JGI IMG/M metagenome (GOLD analysis project Ga0182737, IMG submission 128878) | Enriched Organic Plus compost microbial communities from Emeryville, California, USA - eDNA 5th pass 30_C BE-Lig OP (version 2) (version 2) ...
AAGCAGACCCTCCTCGACCAGAAGGAGGGGCTGCGCGGCTTCTCCACCAACTCCGTCCAGAACCTGGTGTCCGGGGCGGCCGCCCTGACGCAGGCGTGGAACGGCGACGTGGTGAACGCCCGGAACCAGGTCGACGATCCGTCGATCTTCAAGTACGAGACCTGCAAGGAGGGCGTCCCCGTCGGTTCCGACCTCATGTGCATCCCGGTCACCTCGCAGAGCCCCGGGACCGCGATGCTCTTCATGGACTGGGTCCTGAGGCCCGACAACGCGTACAGGAACGTGATGTGGAACGGCTACCCGATGCCCGTGGCCGGGGGAAGAGAGGCGTTCGCGGAGCTGGTCAAGGACGACCCCTCGATCGACGTGGACCTGAGCCAGCTGGCCGACTCGGCGATGGAGTTCCGCCTCGACAGCCCCGAGGCCCGGCAGGAATGGACCCGGATCTGGACCGAGGTGAAGGCTTGAGAGGGAGGGGGAGGCCGTGACCTCGAAGCGATTCTGGGACTGGTTCATCTTCCCCGGCGGGGTCTGGATCGCGCTGCTGTTCGCGGTTCCGCTATTCCTCGTGCTCGCCCTCTCGTTCGGCCACGTGGACGACTTCGGCCGCGGCGTGTACGGCTTCTCGCTGGACAACTACAAGGACGTCTTCGACGCGACCTACGTCCCGGTGCTCCTGCGCTCGGTCGGATATGCCCTGGCGACGGTGATCCTCTGCCTGCTGATCGGCTACCCCGTCGCGTACTTCATCGCCCGGTACGGCGGCCGGTACAGGTACGCGCTGCTCGCGGCGCTGGTCATCCCGTTCTTCGTCAACTACCTGGTTCGGACGTACGCCTGGGTGGCCCTGCTCGCCGACCAGGGCCTGGTCAACAACCTCCTGGTGGACTGGGGCCTCGCCGAGTCGCCGATCCAGATGATCAACACGCCGTACGCGGTGATCGGCGGCCTCGTCTACGGCTACATCATCTTCATGATCCTGCCGCTCTACGGCTCGATCGAGCGCATGGACCCGAGCGTGATCGAGGCCGGCAAGGACCTGTACGGTTCCCCGTTCCAGACCTTCCTCCATGTCACCCTCCCCGCCACCCAGGCCGGGATCCTGGCCGGGTGCGTGCTGGTGTTCCTGCCCGCCGTGGGCGACTTCGTCTCGGCCCAGCTGCTCGGCGGCCCGGACACCTACATGGTCGGCAACCTGATCCAGGACCAGTTCTTCGCCGCCTCCAATTGGCCCTTCGGCTCCGCTTTGACGGTGGTGATGATGCTCTTCTTGGCGGTCTGGATGGTCTTCTACCTGCGGCGGGCCAGCAAGGGCGAGGCGGAGGTGTTGTGACCCGGTGAGCTCGCCCTTCTACAAGCCGCGTTTCCTCAAGGTCTTCACCGGTCTGGTCTACCTCTACCTGTTCATCCCGATCGTGATCGTGATCGTCTTCTCGTTCAACAGCCAGAAGTCGCTCCAGGTCATGGACGGTCTCTCGCTCCGCTGGTACGAGGAGTTCTTCGACGATCCGACGCTGATGGACTCGCTGCTCACCTCGGTCGAGATCGCCCTGCTGACGATGCTGATCTCGACCGTGGTCGGCACGGCCCTAGCGATCGGACTGGTGCGTGCCCACTCGGGCACCGCGAAGGGGTTCAACGTGCTCATGCTGGTGCCGCTCATCACGCCGGAGATCGTGGCCGGCATCTCCGCCCTCTTGATCTTCTCCCAGCTCGGGATCGCGCTCTCGATCTGGACGATCGTCCTCGCGCACATCACGTTCTCGATCTCGTACGTGACGATCGTGGTGCGCGGGCGGCTCGCCTCGATCGGGGTCGAGGTGGAGGAGGCGGCACAGGACCTCGGGGCGAGCCGGTGGGAGTCCGTCCGGCTCGTTCTGGTGCCCTCGCTCTGGCCGGCGATCGTCGCGGCGGGGCTGCTGGTGTTCGCCCTCAGCTTCGACGACTTCGTGCTGTCGTTCTTCACCACCGGCGAGGACGCCCAGCCCCTGCCGGTGCGGATCTGGTCGATGATCAGGTTCGGCGTCTCGCCGACCATCAACGCGGTCGGCACCCTGATGATGGTCGTCTCGATCAGCGCGGTCGCCCTGGCCGTCCTGATCCCGAGGCTGTTCGGACGCCGCGAGAGCGGGGTCAAGGTTCTGACCGGAGCGGAGGAGTGAGTCATGGCTGACGAGGCGATCGGGATCCAGGGGGTCACCAAGAGGTTCGGAGACTTCACCGCCGTCGACGACGTGGATCTCTCGATCGCACAGGGCGAGTTCTTCTCCCTGCTCGGCCCGTCGGGCTGCGGCAAGACGACGACGCTGCGCATGCTCGCCGGGTTCGAGGTCCCGACGGAGGGTCGCATCCTGCTCGAGGGGGAGCCGGTAGAAAACGTGCCTCCCCACCGGCGGAACGTCAACATGGTCTTCCAGAGCTACGCCCTGTTCGAGCATCTCGACGTGGAGGGGAACGTGGCCTTCGGCCTGAAGCGAAAGAAGGTGCCGAAGGAGGAGATCGCGTCAAGGGTGGCGGAGGCGTTGGCGCTCGTCGACCTGACGGCGCGGGCGAAGGCCCGGCCGAACGAGCTTTCGGGCGGGCAGCGTCAGCGCGTGGCGCTCGCCCGGGCGCTGGTCAACCGCCCGCGTGTGCTCCTGCTCGACGAGCCGCTGGGGGCGCTCGACCTGAAGCTGCGGCGGCAGATGCAGATCGAGCTCAAGGCGATCCAAAGAGAGGTCGGGATCACGTTCGTGTACGTGACGCACGACCAGGAGGAGGCGCTCTCGATGAGCGACCGGATCGCCGTGATGAGCGACGGGCGGGTGGCCCAGTGCGGCCCGCCCGAGGAGATCTACGAACACCCCACGGAGGAGTTCGTCGCCGGGTTCATCGGCATCTCGAACCTCCTGGAGGGCAGGGCCGAGTCCGGCGGGAGGGTCCGCATCGGGGACGACTGCCTGGAGGTGCCCGACCTGGGCGATGAACGCCCGGACGGCGACAGGGTTCGGATCGCGGTCCGCCCGGAGAAGGTGGCGGTGGACGAGATCGGCACGGACCCGTACCGGATCGAGCCGGGCATGTTCACGGTCGAGGGCGAGATCGAGAGCAAGGTGTACCTCGGGGTCGGCAACCAGCTGACCCTCCGGCTCGGCAACGGCAGTCGCCTGGTCGCCCTCGAGCAGGCGACCTATCGGGTCCGGGCCGACGAGCAGTGGGAGATCGGCCAGAGGGTGCGGATCGGCTGGCACCCGGAACACTGCATGGTCCTGGGCTAGGCCCTCGGGGGCTCGCCGCGCTCGCCTCGGGCCGGGGTCACGACCCGGACGCGAGACGCGGAATCTCTGCGCTATCAGGCGAAAAAGCGCCTCTCACGTTTCAGGGCGCGGGAGTCCATGGCGGCGAGATGCGCTTTTTCGGCGCTATGAGGCGAAAAAAAGCATCTCGCGGTTCTCGGGGCCGATCAGGTTGGTGGGTGCTTCGTGACCGCCGGGGTCCTCCCGGTGTTGGAGCTGACCCAGCGGGAGCGGCGGAGGAAGATCGGGCCCTCCTCCGTGCGGTCCGCCTTGCGGACCAGCAGGAAGCAGAAGAGGGCGCCCAGGAGGGCGATGCCGGCGGTGGTGAGGAAGACCGCCTCGTAGCCGGCGACGTGCGCGTCGAGGACGTCGTCGAGCGCGAACTGGATCGTCTCGGACTGCCTGGAGACGTCGATGTTGCCGAGGCCCTCGGAGTTGATCCGCTGGATGAAGGCCTTCCACTCGTTCGCCTGCTCGGGGGTGGGGTCGATGCCCTTCGCCGCCAGCGACTCCTTGGTCCGGTGGAGGGAGTCGCCGATCAGCACCGCGGACAGGACCGCGATCCCGACCGCGCCGCCCAGCTGCTCGCTGGTGTTGATCACGCCGGCCGCCTGGCCCTGGTCCTTCGGGGGCACGGAATCGAGCCCGGTCGGGTCGTTGACCGTCAGGACCATCCCCAGGCCGATGCCCTGCAGGACCAGGCCGGGGATCAGGTACACGTACTCGCGCTCGTGGACCGCCAGCGCGAACGCGATGCCCGAGGCGGCCAGGACGAGGAATCCCCCGACCAGGGGAATCCTTCCCCCGACCCGGTCGAACATCTTGCCGGCGAGCGGGCCGGCCAGCATGATCGGGACGGTCGCCGGAATCAGGGCGATGCCGGCCGTGATGGGCGAGAGCCCGATCATCATCAGCAGGAAGTAGGGCAGGAGGTAGGCCGTCCCGAGCTCGATCATCCCGGCGAGGAACTGGCTGACGTTCGACGCCAGGAAGTTGAGGTGGCGGAACAGCCGGAACTCGATCATCGGGTTGGCGCTTCGGTGCTCGACGAACCAGAACGCGACGAAGGCGACCACGGACCCGGCCAGGGGGATCAGGACCTGCGGGTCGCCCATGCCCAGCTCGGCGGCCTGGGAGAGGCCGTAGACGATGCCGACGATGGCGATCGAGAACACGGTCACGCCGGGTAGGTCGAGGTTGCGGGAGGCGCCGTCGTTCAGCCTCAGCGGCCGGGTCGACCTGAGCGTGAGCAGCACGGTGACGATCGCGAGCGGCGTGTTCACCAGGAAGACGAGGCGCCAGTCGAGCGAGGCCAGCCCACCCCCGATCACCGGGCCGAGCGCGGCCGCGAACGCGGCGAAGCCTGCCAGCATCCCGAGAGCCTTGCCCTTCTCCTCTCGTGGGAACGTGGCGCTCACGATCGCTACCGCGGTCGGCATCATCAGCGCCGCACCGGCGCCCTGGATCGCGCGCGCCGCGATGATCCACGGCACGTCCTGCGCGAACCCGGCCAGCGCCGAGGAGGCGGCGAAGATCGCCGCCCCGACGAGGAAGATTCGGCGCAGGCCGAAGATGTCCCCGAGCCGCCCCCCGAGGACCATGAGCGCGGCGAGCGGCAGCATGTTCGCGGTCAGGATCCACGACCCGAGCGAGGGGTTGCCGCCCAGGTCGTCCATCGCGTGCGGGATCGCCAGCGGGACGGAGGTCTGGTCGACGAGGATCATCGCCGAGCTGACCGTCATCGCGATCAGCGTGACCCACATGTCCCGCCGGCTGGAGGCCTCCGCTCCCATCGGCCGCATCATACGTCGGCCCCGGTCAATCCCGGGAAGTCTTGGGGAGGTCAGCGACCCTCGTACGTCGCCTTGCCGGGCCCCTGCTCCAGGAAGGACTCCACCGCGTTCCTCAGGTCCTCGGTCTCGAAGAGCTGGGCGGCGTCCCGGCGGGTCACCCGATCCGCGCCGGCCATCCCGTCGTCCCGCCACGCCCGGAGGATTCGCTTGGTCATGGCGTGGGCGAGGGTCGGGCCGTTGGCGAGGCGGGCGGTCAGCTCCCGCGCGTAGCCGTCGAGCTCGGCGTCGGGTCTCACCTCGTTGACCACGTTCCAGCGTTCCAGCGTCGCCGCGTCGAAAAGGCCCCCGGTCATGACGAGCTGGCGGGCGCGCCCGGAGCCGGCCCGTTCGGCCAGGCGCTGAGGCCCGCCCATGGACGGGGTCAGCCCGACCACGATCTCGACCAGTCCGAAACGGGCGGACTCGGAGGCGACGATCAGGTCACAGGCGAGCGAGAGCTCGAAGGCGGCGGTGAGGGTGAGGCCGTGGGCGGCGAAGACGACCGGGCACGGAAGGCCCTCGACGCGATCGACCAACCCCATCAGGCGCTCCCAGAGGCGCGTCCCCTCGGCCGCCGAGAGGCCCTTGAACTCCTCGACGTCGACCCCGCCCGAGACGACCTTGCCCTCGGCCCGGATGAGCAGGCCGCGGGGCGGATCGTCGTGGAGTTCGTCCATGGCGTCGATGAGCCGGGAGGTCATCGACGCGTCGAAGAGGTTCAGCGGCGGATTGTTCAACGTGACCACGGCCGTCGGGCCGTCACGCTCGATCGTTACGAGGGACATGCTCAGACTTTGGCGAATCCGCGCAACATCTGCCTGAGGCCGACCTCGAAGAGCTCGTCGTCCCGGTCCGGGTCGACCTCGGAGATGTCGAGGATCGCGTCTAGCGCCGCCCGGGTCTCCGGCGCCGAGGTCCCCTCGATGCCGGCCTCGGCCCGGAACTCCTCCAGCTTCTCGTGCCCGGGATGCTCGGACCCGAGCACCTCGTTGGCGGACAGCCGGCTGGCCGCATAGAGCGCGGTGCCGATGCAGTAGCTGGCGTACGAGTGGAAGGCCTCTCCGGCCTTGGCCCCGGACACTCCCAACCGTTCGAACACGTTGGCGAAGATCGACATCCCGGCCGCGGCGAGTTCGTCGGAGCGGGGCACCGCGGCCATGTATGGGGTGATCGAGTAGTGACGGATGAACGCGCGCCGGGTCGCCATGCCGATCGTCGTCAGCACCTCGACTGGGTCGGCCTCGAAGGGGTTCCCCACCTTCTCGGTGGTCTCGGTGAGGATCTCCCGCCACACCATCTCGACCGCCGCCTGGACGATCTCCGCGCGGGACGGGAAGTGGTGGTAGATCGCCGACGGGGTCACGTTGAGCGCGACCGCCAGTTGCCTGATGCTGGGGTCTCCGCCCTCGTCGAAGAGCCGCAGCGTCTCGGCCGCGATCTCCTCGCGCTCCAAGTGCGTCGTTCGTCCGGCTGCCAGCCTGGTCAAACCGTTACCTCCTTATCGCCCGTCTGCCGGTCTCACTCCCCATACCCGGGTCAGCTCGATCCAATTCGAAACCGAACACCGGTCGATTAAACCGCAAACCGCGGGGACCGGTCGCGGCGCGCGGCGGTGGAGCGCCACGCCGGGGGCGACGAAAAAGTTTTCCGGCGGGCGCGTAAGAAACCGGCCGCGGGCCCGTTGAGCCCATAGAAGCGCAAGTCAACCCCCTAATTGGAGGCAAGAATGAAGTCCGCAGCAAACCGCATCAAGAGAATCCGACCGGCCACCGTGATCGCCATGTTGGCGCTGTTCGTGGCGGTCGGCGGCACGGCCACGGCCGCTTCCGGCCTGATCAACGGCAAGAAGCTCAAGAACAACTCGGTCCCGGGCAAGAAGCTCAAGAACAAGACCGTGACGAAGAACAAGCTCGCCCCGGCGACGGTCAAGGCGCTCAAGGGACAGCAGGGCAAGCAGGGCGAGCAGGGCCCGCAGGGACCCCAGGGCCCCAAGGGCGAGGCCGGCGAGGACGGTGTCGTGACCCCGCACTACATCGACTCGGGCAACATCAACATCCCGGCGAGCAACGAACTGGCCGTGGCGACCCTGTCCGTGCCGGCCGGCAAGTACATGGTCACCTCGAACGTCGGGATCGTGACCAACGCGACCAACGCCACGAGCTGCGGCATCGTCGCCAACAACGGCGGCGGTGAGAACAGCAGCACCTACGACAACGACGGCGGCGGCAGGACGACGATCCCGGTCCAGATGGTCACCGGCGAAGGCGTCACCTCGATCACCCTGGCCTGCACCGCGGGCAACGCGGTGGCCGGCGTCCAGGGCGACATCCTCGCCGTGCCGGTCCGGTAACGGACGGGTTTCCACCGGCCGGGAGGCCGGTGAGGCTCGCTCCCGGCGGTCTGGGGACGGGAGCGATCAGGGGGAAGGGGGCCGGGCCGGGGAGGGCCCGGCCCTCCCTTTGCCCCGAGCGGATCGCAGCGAGAGCTCCAGCTCCAGTCGCTTGTCCGGCCGGTCCAGGTCCTCGCCGAAGAGCTCGCGCAGGCGGGCGATGCGGTACCTCGCGGTCTGGGGATGGATGTTCAGGGCCCGGGCCATCTCGGCCGCGTTGCCGGCGTGCTCGACGTAGGCCAGGGCCGTCTCCGCCATGCGATCGCGGGCCTTCGGGGTGAGCCCCTCGATCGGGGCCATCGTCCGTTCCCTCAGCTTCACGATCAGGTCCCGGCTCCGAAAGAGGGTCAGCTCGACCAGGTGCTCCTCGGCGTGGACCAGCCCCTGGGTGGGAACGGCGCCCGCCTCCGCGGCCTCGAGCGTCGCCTTCGCCAGGTTCCAGGACTCCCGCAACCGCTCGGGCCCGCCGGAGGACCCCATCGCGGCGCTGTGCGGTCCGAGTGCCCGCTCGATCTGGCCCCGGCGGCCCGGCCCGCCCGGGTCGGGCACGACCACGCAGCCGAAGCCGTCGACCGTGGCCGAGATCACGCCGATGGGGAGGACTCGGGTGACCTCGGCCAGGTCGCGTTCGTGGCAGGCGATCGCCGCGAGGCTGCGGGGCATCTCCCAGGCGGCCGTCCGCGCCGCCGCCTCGATCTCCGATTCGTCCGCGGCCGGTTCGCGGAGGAGCAGAGTGACGAGCCGGCGCTCTCGCCGGAGGCGGGCCCCCTGCTGCTTGAACTGGGCTTCCGCGTACCCCTCGGTGGAGTCGGCGGCGAGCTCGTCGATGTAGACGAAGATCGACTCGGCGAGGAGGCTGAGCGTCTTGCCGTCCAGTCCGGCCTCGAGACCGGCGTCGGCGATCCGCCGCCAGGCGATCCTCGCCCCGATCCGGTAGGCGGACTGGAGCGAGTCGAGCGAGCGTCCGTTGCGGAACTCGCCGCGCCCGAGGATCGAGTACACCTTGCGGCTCGCCCGGCGGTCGCCGTCGGGGTTCCTGATCAGGCCGACGAACTGCGCGAGCGCCTCGCCGGTCCCGCGGTGGACCCCGGCCCCGAACGCTCCCTCGAGAGGGCGCGCGTACTCGGGAATCTCCCGCCCGATCGCGTCCAGGATCTCGGAGGCCACCCCGGGCAGCTCGGGTTCGATCACGTCCGCGACGCCCGGATCGAGGCCGCGCCAGGGTTCTTCGGTCGAGGGAGTTATAAGAAAAGTTATAACAACTGATCCAGACAGCGTTGGTCAGCTCCAAGAAATACTACGAAGTTGACCATATATTGATCGCATGACTCAGCACGAGATGCCGCTGGTGGACAAGATCGTGAACCTCTTCGCGGTAGTGATCCCCTTCATCGCCACGATCACCGCGATCGTGCTCTTCTGGAACCGGATCGTCACCACCACCGACCTCCTGATCATGGTCGGGATGTACCTGGTCACCGCCCTCGGGATCACCGTCGGGTTCCACCGGCTCCTCACCCACCGCTCCTTCCAGACCTTCAAGCCGATCGAGTACCTCTTCGCCATCCTCGGCTCGATGGCCGTCCAGGGTCCCGTCAACACCTGGGTGGCCGACCACCGCAAGCACCACGCCCACACCGATCGCGAGGGCGACCCGCACAGTCCGCACGTCGGCCACGACGGCGGGGTCAAGGGCGTCTTCGCCGGGCTGTTCCACGCCCACGTCGGGTGGACCTTCACCGACCACGGCAAGGCCGACCAGCGGAAGTACGCGCGGGACCTCTACGAGGACCGCGGCATGCGATTCATCAGCAACTGGTTCCCGCTCTGGGTCGCCCTGGGCCTGCTGATCCCGGCCCTCGTCGGCTTCCTCCTGACCGGCACCCTGCGGGGAGCCGCGGGAGGGTTCCTGTGGGGCGGGCTCGTGCGCGTTTTCTTCGTCCACCACATCACGTGGTCGATCAACTCGGTCTGCCACTTCCTCGGATCACGCAGGTTCGAGATCGATGACGAATCGACCAACGTCTTCTGGCTCGCGCTTCCCTCGCTCGGCGAGGCCTGGCACCACAACCACCACGCCTTCCCCCGCTCGGCCAAGCACGGCCTGAAGCGGTGGGAGCTGGATCCGAGCGCCTGGGTGATCGGCGCCATGGAGAAGGTCGGGCTGGCGAGGAAGGTGGTCCGGATCTCGCCGGAGCGTCAGGCCGAGAAGCTGGCCGAGCCCGCCAGGCCCCCGAAGTCGATCGGGGACGAGCGGCCCTCGGTCACCTGAGGTCGGACTCGGCGAGCCGCTTCCACTCGGGCTTGTCCTCGCGCCAGCCCTCCTCGGTGCGCCGGTACTTCCAGTAACCGGTCGCCGAGAGGTCGAGCACGTCCATGCCGCGCTCCAGCACGAGGTGGCGGCGCACCTCGCGGACCATCCCGGCCTCGCCGTGCACGAAGGCCTGCCCCCGCCCGGCGGGCAAATCCAGCGCCCGGACCGCGTTCAAGACCCGCGGCTCGTCCGTGTGGGGGACGCCCTCCCGGTGGATCCAGGTCAGCCGCAGGTCCCCCGGCGTTGACAGCTCCTGTCGCTCGCGCTCGTCCTCGACCTCCAGCACGACGAAGACCGGCCTGCCCGCCGGCACCCTCTCCAGCGAGGCCGAGATCGCCGGGATCACGGCCTCGTCGCCCGCCATCAGGTGCCAGTCCGCGCCCGGGTCCGGGGCGTAGGCGCCGCCGGGACCGATGAGTTGCACCCTGTCCCCGGGCGTGGCGGCCTCCGCCCAGGGACCGGCGACCCCCTGCGCACCGTGGGTCACGAAGTCGATGGTGATGGTCCCCTCCGCCGGATCGGCGGCGCGGACGGTGTACGTGCGCTGCCGGTGCCACTGGTCCTTGCCGAGGCTCTCCCGGATCGCGGCCGGGTCGAACGGCGGCTCGTAGGGCGCGCCGGGCGGCGGCAGCTGGAGCTTCACGTACTGGTCGGTGAACTCGCCGACCGGAAAGTCCCGGAGCTCGTCGGCCCCCAGGACGATGCGGATCATGTGCGGGGTGAGGCGTGCGGTCGAGACGACCCGCGCCACGATCGGCGTGCGTTTGCTCAAGCGTTTCCTTTCGGCGGGGGAAGATGCGGGAGGTCAGACGGTAGCGGGCGCGACCAGCCGCGCCTCAGCCCCGGCCGCCGCCGAACGCCTTGGTGACCAGCTCCGTGACGCGGGCGCGGTCCTCCTTGGCGATGAAGCGGGAGTCCTTGGTCGGCACGACCATCTCGAGGAACTCCCGGCGCTCGGCGGGCGTGAGGTTGTTGTAGAGCCGCTGCGTGTGATGGGTGAGCCAGCGGGCGCGCATCCAGACCGCCGGCCAGTCCACGCGGCGGCCGTACTCCCAGGCACGGACCGCCAGTCCCACCGCCATGCCGGCCCGCTTCGCCCTGGAGCTCCTAGCCATGCCCCAAGGATAGGCACTCGAGATCGCGGGACGGGCAGGGAGCGCCGGTGGGCCCGTAAGACTCCGGCTCACTCGACGGAGTCGATGGTGAATGTCCGCTCGCCCTTCGGGGTGGCGATCTTCACCTCGTCTCCGACCTTGCTGTCGCGAAGGGCCTGGCCGACCGGGGACTCGGCGCTGAGGCGCCCCTCGGCGAGGTTGGCCTCGGTCGAGCCGACCAGCGTCCAGGTGTGGGTGCGGCCCGCGTCGTCGATTACCCGCGCGGTCCGCCCGAAGGCGAAGACCCCGGCACCGGCGGCGTCGACGTCGGCGACGACCGCGTTCTTCTCCCGCTCCCGGAGACGCTGAATCTTCGTCTCCAGGTGCGCCTGGTCCTCCTTGGCGATGTGGTACTCGGCGTTCTCCTTGAGGTCGCCGAGCTCGCGGGCGACCTTGAGCCGCTCCGCGATCCGCTCGCGTGCGGGCCCTTCCAACTCCTCGAGCTCGGCCTTGAGCTTGGCCAGGCCCTCGGCGGTGATCGATTCGCCGCCTTCGTCTGAATCCGTCATTGGTCCAGACTACCCACGCCGCGGGCCCGGCCGGTTCCCTGCGTTCCGCGGCAAACCCTCGAAATCCGCTTCCCCAGCCCCTAAGGTGGTGTTCGTGACTCGTTCCACCTACCTCGCCCTGGGGGCGATGGCGCTGGGAGTGTTCGTCATCGCCAACGACATCACCGCGATGAACGTCGCTCTGCCGGCGATCGAGAACGACTTCGACACCAGCGTGACGACGGTCCAGTGGGTCGTCAACGCGTACGCGCTGGTCTTCGGCGTCCTGATCGTCACCGGCGGCCGCCTCGCCGACCTGTTCGGACGCCGGGAGGCGTTCTTCGTCGGTGCCGTCGTCTTCCTGGTCGCCTCGCTGGCGGCCGGGGCGGCCCAGAGCGAGGCCTGGCTCATCGCGGCCCGCGCGCTGATGGGGATCGGCGGCGCCCTGATGTGGCCCGCCGTCCTCGGCATGACGTTCGCGCTGCTCCCGGAGGACAAGGCGGGCCTGGCGGGCGGGCTGATCCTCGGCGTGGCCGGGATCGGCAACGCGCTGGGCCCGATGATCGGAGGTGCCCTCACGGAATTCGTCAGCTGGCGGGCGATCCTCTTCCTGAACGTCCCGATCGCCCTCGTCGCGATCGCCGCCGTCTATTTCCTGATCCACCAGCCGCGGCCGGATTCGGCCGACCGCAGGATCGACTACTCGGGGATCGTGACGATCTCGCTCGGCCTGGTGATCTTCATGATCGCCCTGGACCAGGTCGTCGACCTGGGCTGGGGCGACCCGCGGATCATCGCCTCCATCGTCATCGCCGCCGTGCTGCTGGTCCTCTTCGCGAAGGTGGAGCGGGGAGCCGGGGAACACGCGCTGGTCCCCAGGGACGTGATGGGAAACACCGCCTTCACCGGTGCCTGCATCGCGATCCTCTTCGTCTCGGCGACCTTCTTCTCCGTGCTCTTCTACGTCCCGCAGTACCTCCAGAAGGCGGCCGACTTCTCGGCCTTCGAGTCCGGGGTGGGGCTGCTCCCGTTCATGGGCGTGTTCGCCCTTACCTCGTTCGTGGCCGGGCCGCTCTACAACCGGATCGGGGGCAGGCCGATCGTGACCCTGGGCGCCGCCTGCATCGCGCTCGGCCCGCTGCTCGTCTCCTTCGGGGTGACCGCCGGCGGCTCGGTGGGCGGCATCGTGCCGGGGCTGATCGTGCTCGGGATCGGCGTCGGGCTCTTCTACTCCTCCGCGACCACGATCGGGGTCACCGCGGTCGACGAGTCGCGCTCCAGCCTCGCCGGCGGGATCATCTACATGTTCCAGGTGGCGGGCGGTTCCGTCGGCCTCGCCCTCACGACCACGCTCTTCGCCTCGGCCAGCGACCTGATCGGCGGCCTCCACGTGGCGTTCCGCTTCAACGCGGCCGCCGCGCTGGTCGGGTTTCTGATCATCTGCCTCGTGGTTGGACCGAGAATCGAGCCGGCCGCCGCGACCCCGGACGAGTAGACGGGGCCGCAACCCCCGCCGCCCGATCCTGTTCAATCAGTCAATGAACTCTCGCCGCGCTCTGCTCGCCTTCGCCATCGGACTCTTCGCCGCCTGCCTCGCGACGCCCGCCCACTCGCTGGGCGCCGGGCTGGACGACCGCGACTCGGAGCCCGTGGTGCTGACCGGCGAGGACACGCCGCTCCTGATCGGGGTCCAGCCGGGCGCGGTGGTTGCGTTCCGCTACCTCGACGGTTGGGAGCAGGTCCCGGTCCAGGTCGACGAACGGAAGCTGGTCGACTACCGCGCGGTCAGGCAGCTCAAGTTCACGGCGACAAACGAGTTCAAGGCGCTCGCGTACGCGGATCCGAACACCTGGACCGAGGCCGACGGCGTCCCCCAGACGGTGCCCGCGAACCCGAAGGGCTCCGGCGAGCCGATCCTGGGGACGACCGGCGACCCCACCGTCGACGCCGACGACGAGATCGCGATGATGGCGGCCGACGCGGCGGACTCCGCGGCGGGCAGGCCGGCGCCGGCCGGGGTCGACCCGGCCACTCGCACCCCGGTCCGGGTGACCGACCCGCTCGATCCGCGGGAATCGCGCTTCATCTACCTGTTTCGCGCCACGGCGAACCTGGACCCGGCCGCCGACTCCGACTACGTCGGCTACGAGTGGACCTTCAACCCGGAGCTCCCGGGCGGCTACCGGACCGGCTACAACTTCAACGGCATCGACGACAAACCGCTGATGCCGCCCTCGGACCCCGAGAGCTCGGTCGTCACCACCTCCCGCTACGAGATCGGGATCCCGGGCCGCTGGATGATCGACAACCTCTCGATCGCCGCCGGCGACGGCTCCGACATCCTCGACGGGGACAAGTCGACGGTCGGCCAGACGGGCTGCGGACGGAACGAGCTCACGTTCAGCCGGGGCGGGGGTGGCTTCATCGCCAACATCGACGGGCCGGTGCGCGCGATCCGTTCCTTCATCGGCGCGAACAGCGGCACGTTCACCCAGCGGGACTACGTCTTCTACGAGGGCCTCTTCGAGAACCGGACGTACCTCCGGGTCCACCCGGGGATCAACCAGTTCGTGACGGCGATGGACCTCTCGCCCGAGGCGATCGGGATGACCTACCGCAACGAGCTGAACCCGGCCGGCGTGACCGTGGACGGGGTCCAGGACACGCTGAACGAGGGCGCGAACCGCTGGGAGCAGTGGTCGGGCGAGCAGGGCGCGGTGACCAACGTCTCGCGGATGACCACCAGCCTGCCGCTCGAGGGGACGACCGACGACCCGAACCAGGAGGCGAAGGTCTCCTCCTACTACCAGGACATGGTCGACCCGCCGGCGAACAGCTCCATGCTCTGCTCCGGCGATGCCCACTCCTACGGTGCGGGCGGGGCCTTCATCACCACCCCGTTGAACAACTCGGATCCGACCCTCGCCGGCACCTACCCGAGCCTGCCGGTGAGCAAGTTCTCGTTGGTCCGGGACACCTGGTTCGACGGGCCCGAGGCCGACGCCGCCCTGGGGACGCTCCGCTCGCGCCAGGTCGACAATCCGCTGGAGGTCGCGACCGGCGCGGCGAACGACCCGACGCCGCCCCCGGTCCCGCCGAAGCTGACCGTCCGGGTCAAGCCCGCGCGCGCCGCGATGAGGCCCGGGGCCCGGCGCGCGTTCCGCGTCGCGGTCCGCAACGCGGGCGGCGACTCGGGACCGGTCAAGCTCTGCGTCAAGGTTCCGCGCCGGAAGGTGCGAGGGGTCCCCTGCCGCCGGATCGGCCCGGTCTCGGCCGGCGCCGTCGTGACCAAGCGGCTCGGCATCAGGCTAAAGCGGCGGGTGCGCCGCGGGGCCAGGGCGAAGGTGGTCTTCCGGGTCTTCTCGCCGAAGACGACGCCGCGCTCGGCGCGTCTCGTGATCCGCGCGAAGCGGCGCTGAGCCCGGCCGGCCCGGACGGCGCTTGCGTCCCGGGTCGAAAAGCGAGAACCTTTCCCGGGAGTGAGGGATTCGACGGGAACTAGCGCCGAGAGGGCCCGACGCGGGAGGTCGGGTTGAGCGTGTCGCGACGACTCGTGCTCGCGGTGATCGGAAGGCTGCGCGAGGGCCGGGTCGAGTTCGTCGAGCGGGGTGGGTCAACGGCGATCGGCGACCCGGACGCCGAGCTCGTGGCCCGGGTCGAGGTCCACTCGCCGCGAGCCTGGCGCCGGCTCCTGCGGGGCAGCACCGGGATGGCCGAGGGCTACATGCTCCGCGAATGGGACTGTGACGATCTGGTCGCCCTCGCGACCATCGCCGGACTGAACCTCCGGCAGCTGGACGGACTCCGCCGACGCTTCCGGTTCCTGGCCTGGCCCGTCCAGCGGCTCGGGCTCCTGATGCCGCGGACGACCCGTTCCCGGGGGAGGAAGCAGATCGCGGCCCACTACGACCTCGGGAACGACCTCTTCTCCCTCTTCCTCGACGAGTCGATGAACTACTCGTCGGCGATCTTCCGGGAAGGGCGGACGCTCGAGTCGGCGCAGCTCGCGAAGATGGACCAGATCGCCGAGCAGCTGGATCTGGGGCCGGGAGTCCATGTCCTGGAGATCGGCAGCGGGTGGGGCGGGCTCTCGATCCACCTGGCGAGGAGGACCGGGTGCCGGGTCACCACGACGACCATCTCCAAGGAGCAGGCGGAGCTGGCCCGCCGGCGCATCCGGGAAGCCGGGCTGGAAGACCAGATCGAGGTCATCGAGACCGACTACCGAGACCTGGACGGGAGATACGACCGGCTCGTCTCGATCGAGATGATCGAGGCGGTCGGATGGCGGGACCTCCCGACCTACTTCCGCAAGTGCGCGGACCTGCTCGAGCCCCACGGCAGGATGGTCCTGCAGGCGATCACGATCGACGACGACGCCTACGAGTTGGAGAAGGCATCCCGCAGCTTCATCAGCCGGTACATCTTCCCGGGCGGCTGCCTGCCGTCGGTCGCCGAGATCGAGCGCTGCCTGGCGATGACCGACCTGCGCATCGGGTGGCGGGACGAGATCGGGGTCGACTACGCGCGCACGCTCGCCGAGTGGCGCCGGCGTTTCACCTTGCAGACGGATCGCCTCGAGGAGCTGGGCTACGACGACCGGTTCCGCCGCATGTGGGTGCTCTACCTATGCGTCGCCGAGGGCGGCTTCCGGTCGGGCCGCAACAGCGACTTCCAGTTCCGGCTCGACAAGCCGGGCGCGAGGTCCCCTCAGCTCGACGGCAGCCAGGAGGCCGGGAAGGCGCCCGCCGGGACCAGCTCGCCGTAGTCCTCGAAGTTCCCGCGCGCCACTCGCGCGGCCACCGTGCCCTCCAGGACCGGTGCCAGGTCTCCGATCGCGAGCAGCACCCGGATCGTGGCACCGATCTGGAAGTCGGCCGCGGTCGGGGACTCGCCGCCGATCGCTCCCTGCCCGGCGAAACGCTCGATCTCCTCGAGCAGGCCGGGCAGATCGGCGAGATCCTGGGCGATCTGGACAGCGGTCAGCCCGTGGTACTTCCAGGTCGCGCGGATGAAGCGCATCGCGAAATCCGTTCCGGCCGGGTCCAGTTCTTCGACCCCGTTCATCCGGCCCAGCCGCTCGGGCCTGAAGTGGAGCGCGCCCCACGGGATGCGGCGCCCGAGGTCCTGAAGCCGCCCCTCTCCCCACGCCTCCGCGTCGCGGACCACGTCCGCGATCTCGGCGGGGTACAGCGGGTTCTCCGGGACCAGCTCGTCGAGGCGGCGGAGGATGGTGGTCGAGCCGTGCAACCGCTCGTCGCCGACCGTGAGGCCCGGGACCGTCCGCGCCCCCTCGCCGTACATCTCCTCCATCTGCTCGTTGTGCCTTCCGTACTCGAGGTCCACCCACTCGTACTCCACGCCCTTGCGGTCGAGAGCGGCCGCGACGGCGGCGCAGGGATGCGACGGAGGCAGGGCGTGCAGGGTGACCTTCTCGGTGATGGACATGGACCGGACTCTACGACCCGTTCGAGGCACCGGCAACCGGGTAGGTTTCGGCCATGACCCCGAGCAACGGCCTCAGCGCCGCCTACGGAATCGCCAGGGCCGGTTTCGGCCTCTTCGCGACGTCGGCTCCGGAACGGCTGGGGCGATCCTGGGTCGGCGAAGACGCGTCGCGGCCCGGCACCCGGGTGATCCTCAGGGCCCTGGGCTTCCGGGACATCGCGCTCGGCGCCGGCACGGCGGAGGCCGCGCTGCGGGGCGACCCGCGTGGCTGGCTCGCGGTTTCGATGATCTCCGACCTCGGCGACCTCGCCGCCACCGTGATCGGACGCGGCCGGATCGGATCCCGCGGGGTGGCGATCACCTCCGCCGTCGCGGGCGCGGGTGCCCTGGCCGCGGGCGCCCTGCTCTTGGCGAGCGACGGGGCGTGACCATGTCGGACGACCCGTCCGCGATCGCTCTCCCTCGACCGGGTGGCGACGGTCCCGGCGAGCGCTTCGAGCTGACGGGACTGGCCCGCGGACCGTGGCAGGACGACGCCGCCCACGGCGGCGCTCCCGCCGGCCTGGTCGCGCGAGCCGCCGAGCGGCTCGGGGCCGACGAGGGGCTGAGACTGGCCTCGCTCTCCCTGACCTTCAACGGTCCGGTCCACCTGGGCGAGGTGGAGGTGCGGGCCGAGCTCGTCAAGCCCGGGCGGCGCCAGCGGGTCGTCGCGGTCGCCATCGGATCGGGCGACCGCACCCTCATCGAGGGCCGGGCCGTGTTGATCCGTCGCGGCGACGTCGAGCTGCCCGAGGAGGCGCTCGCCGCGCCGTCGGTCCTCGAGGGGCCGGAGGGGATGCGGCCGATCGATCGCACGCTCTGGGCCCACGGGGAGGGCGACGCCTTTCACCGCACGGCCAACTCGGTCGTCTCGGTCATGGGCGGCCCGGACCGCCTCGGGATCGAGGGGGCGGTCTGGATCAGGCTCGACGTGCCGCTCGTCCCGGACGAGGAGGCCACCGGCGCCCAGCGCGCGGTCGCGGCCGCCGACTTCGGGAACGGGGTCGCGCATCCGGTGCCGTTCGGGGAGTACCTCTTCATCAACTGCGACCTGAACGTATCGCTCCTCAGGGAGCCGGAGGGCGAGTGGATCGGGCTCGACGCCCGGACCGAGATCGATCCGAACGGGTCGGGCCTGACCTCGACCAGGCTCTTCGACGCGGCCGGCCAGTTCGGCGTCGCCAGCCAGATCCTCTACGTCGATCGCGCCCCCGGCTGAGGGCTCGGCCGAAGCTTTGTCCGGCGGGACAGGTTTCGGCAGGTCCGCGGGGAATACATTTGTTGCATGGCGACACTCCCCGAGAGCCCGGAGGCGGTCCTGCTCGACGTCGAGGGGGTCCTCTACGTGCAGGGCGATCCCATCCCGGGAGCCCCCGAGACCCTCACCCGTCTGCGCGACCGCTGCGACGGGATCAGGCTGGTCACCAACACGAGCTCGATCTCCCGCAAGGAGGTGATCGCCAGGGTCCGCCGGGCGGGCCTGGACGTGGCGGACGAGGAGGTGCTGACCCCCGCCGCCATGGCGGTCCGGTATTGCCGCGAGAAGGGGTTCTCGCGGGTCAACCTTATGGTCGCCCGCTCGCTGCGGGAGGACCTGGAGGAGATCGACGTGGTCGGTACCGACCAGCGGGCCGACGCGATCGTGCTGGGCGACCTGGGCCCGATGTTCTCGGCCGAGACCCTGAGCCACGCCTTCCGCCAGATGATGGACGGCGCTGAGTTGATCGCCCTCCAGCACAACCGGTACTGGAAGCGGGAGGATGGGCTCGTCCTGGACGTGGGCGCCTTCAGCGCCGCCCTCGAGTACGCGGCCGAGAAGGAGGCCGTGGTGGTCGGCAAGCCCTCCAAGGACTTCTTCCGGATGGCGCTCGCCGACTTGGGTGCCGAGGCGTCGCGCACCGTGATGGTGGGTGACGACATCGAGGGCGACGTCGGCGGCGGTCTCGCGGCGGGGATCCCGTCCGTGCTGGTCAGGACCGGCAAGTACCAGGCCGAACGCGTGGCCGAGTCCGGCATCGAGCCGGTGGCGACCATCGACTCGATCGCCGACCTGCCCGACCTGATCTTCTGACCGTGCGGGGGGTCCGGCTAGACGAGTTCGGCGGCCCCGACGTGCTGCGGCCGGTCGACCTGCCCGAGCCGTCGGCCGGCCCGGGGGAGACCCTGATCGAGGTGTGCTCCGCGGGCGTGAACTTCGGCGACCTGCTGGTGCGGCGAGGAGAGTACTTCGGGCGCACGGCGCTGCCGGTCGTCCCGGGGTGGGAGGTCGTGGGCGCCGCCGCCACCCCCGACCCGGATGGAGCCTTCGCCGCCGGGGACCGCGTCGTCGCGCTGCTCGACGGCGACGGATACGCGGAACGGGTGGCGGCCCCGACCCGGGACGTCGCCCCGGTCCCGGATCACGCGAGCGATGCGCTGGCCCTGGCGATGGTGATCCAGGGAGCGACGGCATGGCGTCT
>Ga0182737_1001839_pt1 | contig 19343 bp, 14 predicted proteins | sample eDN5th30CBELigOP_FD_128878 | JGI IMG/M metagenome (GOLD analysis project Ga0182737, IMG submission 128878) | Enriched Organic Plus compost microbial communities from Emeryville, California, USA - eDNA 5th pass 30_C BE-Lig OP (version 2) (version 2) ...
AACCGGCCATGACGCCAGCGCTCTGGCGCAGGTCCTCGATGGTTTCGAACAGCGGTACCACGCGCAGCCGTGCCTGGGCCTGTGCGTCCGGCCCGGCGGGGGGCTGGAACAGTCCGGCTTCCTTCATCAGCAGCGCGGTTTCCAGCAGGTCCGAGGCGGTGGCGGCCTTGGAGATCACATAATTGGCCACCGCGCCTTCGCCGAAACTGTCTTTCAGCGTCCGGGCCGCATCGGCGATGGCCAGTTCGCGCGCCGTTTCCGGCGAATAGGCGGCATAGGGCGAGCGCAGGGGACGGGCATGGGACAGTTCGTCCAGCAGCAGGCGGGTGCGCGCCGCTTCGTCCAGGCCCAGGTAATCGGCTTGCGCGCCCGCGACGCGCAGCAGTTCGGCCACGGCGCGCTCATGCACATCGCTGTTCTGGCGCACATCCATCGTCGCCAGGTGGAAGCCGAAAGCCCCCACCGCCTCGCGCAGATTCAGCAGGCGGCCTTCCGCCAGATCGGCATCGCCATGCGCCGCCAGCGAGTCGGCGATGATTTCCAGGTCGGCGGCGAACTGTTCGGGCGTGGCATAGGGCTGGGCCGCGTAATTGGGCGGCAGGATCGGGCCGCGCCCCAGCAGCGCCGCGCGGGTCGCCGCCATGCGGGCGTAACAGGCCACCAGCGCCCGGCGGTACGGTTCGTCCAGTTGATGGACCGAGGTGTCTTCCTCCGGCGCGCCCAGCGCCTTCAGCGCGTCGCTGGTCTGGACCAGCGAATCCGACAGCGAAAGCTCCGCCCCCAGCGCGTGGATTTCGGCCAGATAGTGGTCGAGGATCACTTCGGACTGCCGCCGCACGGCATAGTCCAGCGTGGCGGGCGAGACATTGGGATTGCCGTCGCGGTCGCCGCCCACCCAGGAGCCGGGCCGCAGGTAGGGCATGATCTCGCCGTCCAGCCCGAACAGCCGCGACAGGCGGCGCTTCACGCGCGGCAGGCCCGGCAGGAAGGTGCGGGCGAAGACCGACAGGTTGTTCTCGATTTCGTCCTTCACCTCGATGCGGGTCGAGCGCAGCATGCGGGTCTGCCACAGCACCCGGATGGCGCGCTTGAGCTGGGCGTCTATCTCCGCCTGCTCGCCAGCCTGGTCGCTTGTGGATTCGCGCCGCTCCAGCAGGCCGCTGAGTTCGTTCTCCCGGTCCAGGATGGACTTGCGCCGCACCTCGGTCGGATGGGCGGTGATGACCGGCACGAACAGCGCGTTCCGCAGCAGGTCGCGCACCCGGTGGGGATCGAGGCCGGGATGCAGGTCCGCGATGGGGGCCGCCCCTGATCCCGCGGCGCGCGTCTCGCGCCGCAGGACATGGTCGTCGGCGATATTGGCGAGCTGGGAGAAGTTCGAGAAGGCGCGGATCAGCAGCAGGATGTCGGGCTGGGACAGGGTGGACAACTGGCTGTCCAGCGTTCCGGCCCGGTCGGCGCCGGGGGCGCGGTGTTCGCCCACCGACTGGCGGCGGATGTCCTCCACCAGGCCATAGGCCTGCGGCCCGTGCTGGTCGCGGATGACCTCACCCAGCAGGCGCCCCAGAAGGCGGATGAAAGCGCGGTCGGCGGGCATCTGTGGAAGGGTCATGAATAAAGACTAGCAAGCTGCTTCCGGCTTGGCGATTCCCGTGATCCGGTCCCGTGATCCGATGTGAACCGGTGACGGGGGCCAATGACGGGGACTAGTGACGGCGGCGCGCGATTGCCCTTACAGTCGGATCAAAGCACAGGCCAAAAGGCCGAGGGGGACCAGTGGGCACGCTTTCCATGCTGCCGCTCGATTACATCGAGTTTTTCATATTTCTGGTCCTGTTGTGCGCGGTCGGATTCTTTTCCGGCCGGGGCGAGCGCAAGAGCTCGTCCGACTATTTCCTCGCGGGCCGCAAGCTGCCCTGGTACGTGGTGGGCGGCTCCTATGTCGCGGCCAACGTCTCCACCGAGCATTTCGTGGGACTGGTCGGGGCCAGCTACATCATGGGTGTGGTCCCGGCCCAGGCGCAGTGGAGCACCTCGCTCGTCATCCTGCTGATTATCTTCCTTTTCGTGCCCTATCTGCTGAAGGCGAAGATCACCACCATCCCCGAATATCTCTCGCGCCGCTTCGGTTCGGGCACGCGGCTGTCCTTCGCCGTCATCACCGTGATCGCCAACATCACCATCTTCATGGCGGCGGTGATGTATGCGGGCGGCCTGGCGCTCAGCGCCTTTTTCGGCTGGCCGCTTTTGTGGTGCATCATCGGCACCGGCATTTTCGCGGGCGGCTGGGCGGTCTATGGCGGGCTGTCCACGGCCGCCTGGACCGGGCTGGTGACAGCGGTGGTCAAGGTCGGGGGCGTGGGCCTGCTGACCATTTTCGCGCTGAAAGGCATGACTCCATCCGGCGGAATCCTGGACGGCTTCTGGTCGGTGATCGAGCATAATCGCGGCACCGAAGGGGTGTGGCGGGAGGCGGTGGCGGCCAGCGGCCCGCAACTGACCCAGATGGGCTCTTATAATCGCCTGTCGGTGATCCAGCCGCCGGACCATCCCCTGATCCCCTGGACCAGCATCGTCTTCACCATCGTCTCGGTGGGCGTGTGGTACGGCGCGATGAACCAGTTCATCGTCCAGCGCGTGCTGGGCGCCAAGGATATCTGGCACGCCCGCATGGGCCTGATGGTGGCGGGCTATGCCAAGTTCCTGCTGCCGCTGATCATCGTGCTGCCGGGCCTGATCCTGTTCCAGCGCCATCCCGAATACATGCTGGGCGACTGGAAGACAGCGCTGCACCAGGCCGATGCGGGCTTCGTCACGCTGGTGCAGGAATTCCTGCCCGCCGGAATGCGCGGCCTGTTGCTGGCGGTGCTGTTCAGCGCGGTGCAGGCGACGGTGACCTCGGTGGTCAATGCCACGGCGGCGATCCTGACGCTCGACCTCTATGTACCGCTGGTCAATCCCGCCGCCACCGACCGCCAGAAGGTGCGGGTGGGCATCATCGCCTCCATCTTCGCCATCGCCGCGGGCATCGTGATGGCGATCGTGGTCAGCCAGACCTCCAGCGGCATCTTCCAGTACATGCAGACCCTCAATGCCTTCGTGGCGCCGCCCTTCGCCGCCCTGTTCTGGGTAGGCCTGTTGTGGAAGCGCACCAACGGGGCGGGCGCGATGGCCGCCATCATCGGCGGCTTTGCCGTGGCCGCCACCATCAAGGCGGTGGGCGCGCTGTGGCAGATGCCGGGCTGGTACTATCCCTTCGGTAACCAGGCGGCGGTGTGCTGGGTCCTGTGCGTGGGATTCTGCATCGCAGGCACGCTGCTGCGCCCCGGCCTGACGCCGGGCATGGCGCGGGACAATGTCACCCTGTGGGATTCCCGCGAGGCCCTGTCGGAAGGGCTGGGGCGGCACTGGTATACCAGCGTCTTCTTCTGGGGCGGCCTGCTGCTGGCCCTGACCCTGATCAGCATGGCATATTTCTCCAGCCTGTTCTTCCCCATCCGGTAAGGGCTTCGCATGACCGCCACGGACCTGCCCGTCATTTCCCATCCCGAATTCGCGGGCGATATCGGTATCGGACGCGCCGACATCACCCCGCCCACCGGCATCTATTCCCGCTCCTGGGGCTGTGCCGAGCATGACACCGCCGAGGGCATCCACCGCCCGCTGCTGGCGAACTGCGTGCTGTTCGCGGGCGGTGAGCCCAGGCTGGAACTGTACCTGCTCACCCTCGACCTGGGCTGGTGGTACGACAATGCCCATGAGCGCGAGATCCGCGACGCCATCCTTGCGGCGGCGGGAATCCGGGGCGATCAGTTGATCGTGCATATGGGCCATACCCATTCCGGCCCCATCACCAACCTGCAGAATGTGGACCGCGCGGGCGGCCACCTGATCCCGGCCTATCGCGAGCATGTGATCGCCGCCGCGGCCCAGGCGATCCGTGACGCGAAGGCGAACGTCCAATCCGCTACCGTGACCTGGGACACCGGAAGCTGCCGCCTGGCCCGCAACCGCGACCTGGTGCTGGACAGCGAGACTTTCCTGTGCGGCATCAATCCGGAGGCGGAGTCCGACGACACGCTGCTGGTGGCGCGCATCACCGATGCGGGCGACCGGGTCATCGGCACGATGGTCAATTATGCCTGCCATCCCGTCTCGCTGGGCGGCGGCAACAAGCTGATCTCACCCGACTATATCGGCGGCCTGCGCGAAATCGTGGAGCGTGAGACCGGCGCGCCCTGCATCTTCCTGCACGGCGCGTCGGGCGACCTGACGCCGCTGCGGTCCTATGAAAGCGACGCGGAGATCGCCGATCAGAACGGCCGCCAGATCGGCTACGCCGCCATGTCGGTGCTGACCGGCATGCTGCCGCCGCAGCATGTGCTGGCCTTTGACCGCATCGAGGAATCCGGGGCCAAGCTGGCGCGCTGGAGTCCCCGGCCCCGCGCCGCAAGTACGCGGCTGACGGTGACGCGTGCCGAAACCGACCTGCCCTATGCGGACCTGCCGTCGGAAGCCGAGATCATGGCCGAGCTCGCGGTCTGCACCGAGCGTTACCAGCGCGAGCGGCTGGAACGGCGGCTGATGATGCGCCGCGACCTGGGCGAGGGCACGGGCCGCCGCGCCAGCCTGACCATCTGGCAGATCGGCGACGGTTTCCTGGTGGCGGCGCCCGCCGAACCCTATAGCCGCTTCCAGATGGACCTTCGCAAGCGCTTCCCCCGCCATGCGGTGATGGCGCTGAACATCGCCAACGGCAATATCGGCTATCTCGCCCCCGCCGAGACCTACGGCAAGCCGGGCCTCTACCAGATCAGGATTTCACTGTTCCGTCCCGGCTGCCTGGAGCAGGTGGTGGAGGAAACCGCCAAGACATTGCAGAGACTCACCAATGGATAAACACATCATGTCGTCGGACAGCATCCTGGAACACAATCGCCGCTTCATTCCGGGCGGCATCTCGTCGGTCAATCGCAGCATCGATCCGCCGATCGCCTTCGTGAAGGGCGAGGGCGCGCATCTGTGGGACACGGCGGGCAAGCGCTATGTGGATTATCATGCGGGTTTCGCGCCCTATTTCCTGGGTCACAATTTCCGGCCGGTGAATGACGCGGCGGCGCTGGCCCTGACCGGCGGCGACAGCCTGTTCGGCGCCGGTCCCTCGCGGCTGGAAGGCCAGTTGGCCGAACTGGTCTGCACCCATGTTCCGGCGGTGGACAAGGTGACGCTGCTCAACACCGGCAGCGAGGCCACCTCGCTGGCCATCCGCATCGGCCGCGCCGTCACCGGCCGTCCGCATGTGATCGTGATGCAGGGCGGCTATAACGGCAACCACGACGAACTGGCCTGCAACGTCTTCAACACCCTGGCCGAGATCGGGCCGCGCGTCTCGCCCGGCGAGTACCCGCTGCGTCCGCTGGGCGCGGGCACCACCGTCACCCAGACCCGCGTGGTGCATGCCATCAACTATAACGACCTGGAATCGGTGCGGTATGTCTGCCGCCGCTATCCGGTGGCGGCGCTGATCACCGAACCGCTGCTCCAGAATATCGGCGTGGTGAAGCCGGAAGCCGGTTACCTGGAAGGCTTGCGCGACCTGGCCGACGAGTTCGGCTTCCTGCTGATCTTCGACGAGGTCAAGACCGGCTTCCGTCATGCCATCGGCGGCTACAGCCAGATTTCCGGCGTCCGGCCCGATCTTGTCGTCTATGGCAAGGCGGTGGCCAATGGCTTCCCGCTGGCGCTGGTCGGCGGCAAGGCCGAATACATGGATTCCATCATCGATCCCGATCCGTCCCGGCGACCCTTCGTGGCGGGCACCTATAACGGCCATCCCGTCGCGGTGGCGGCGGCGGTGGAGACGGTGCGCTATCTGGTGGCGCACAGGAACGAGATCTATCCCAAGGTCGAGGAGATGGGCGCGCGGATCGAGGCGGGCATCCTGGACAGTTTTTCCCGCCGCGGCATCACCGCCTGCGTCGCGCGCCAGGGTTCGGCCTTCTCCTTCTACCTGATGCCGCGCCCGCCCCGCGACCTGCACGACATCATCGAAGGCCATGACTTCGCCAGGGATGTGGCGCTGCGCCGCGCCCTGATCCAGCGCGGGGTCTTCTTCGTGCCCATCGCCACCAAGCAATGCTCCATTTCCGCCGCGCATACGGCGGAGGATATTGACTTCACGCTGGAGCAGTTCGACGCGGCGGTGGCCTCGGTCTGGCACAAGTAGGCAGGCCTCCTAGACAAGTCTCTGGCCGCGCCCGCAAACAGTGGCGCGGCCGGATTCCCGCCGCTATAGTCCCTCCAAAATCATGACTTTTGGGGGAAACCGCGCATGAACAAGTATTGGCTGGCCGCGCTGGGCGTCGTCATTTCCGGTGCCGTCCTTTCGGGCGGGGGCATCGCGCAGCAGATGACCGCCACGCTGCCGCCCACCCCGTCGGCCGATTCCCCCTCGGTGCTGCCGCTGGCGCGCCGCGCCCATCCGCCGGTGCCCGCGCTGCTCCAGACCCGCACCCATGAACTCTTCATGGGCAACTGCGCCGCCTGTCACGGCAACACCATCCAGCCCGGCCCGGCGGCGAAAAGCCTGTTCAGCGAAGAATTCCTGGCCGCCAACACCGACGCCCAGATCATCGAAAAGGTGACCAATGGCGTTCCGGCCAGTCCCAAGCCGCACGCCTACAAGACCAGTTTCTCGGCGGACGAGATTTCGCAGATTCCGTCCTATGTGCGGATTCGCGGCGGCATCATGAACCGCCGCGTCGGTCCGGTGCCCGATCCCGCCGGCAAGGTGTTCAAGACCGAAAAGGCCACCTTCAAGGTGGAAGTGCTGGCCAAGGGCTTCAACCAGCCCTGGGGCATGACCTGGACGCCGGACGGCCGCATCCTGTTCACCGAACGCTCCGGCAACCTGCGTTTCCTGGACAGGAACGGCAAGGTCTCCGCGCCGGTCAAGAACACGCCCAAGGTGTTCGAGCGCCAGGATGGCGGCATGCTGGATGTGGCGCTGCCGCCCGATTACGCCACCAGCGGCTGGGTCTATCTGTCCTACAGCAGCGTGCCGCCGGGCTATACGCCCGAGCCGGGCGCCGAGCGCGGGCCCGTCCTGGCGCCGCCGACCATGACGGTGGTGGTGCGCGGCAAGCTAAACGCCGCCAACGAATGGGTGGATGAGGAGGTCCTGTTCAAGGCCGCCGACGAACTCTACACCAACCCGGCCGACCATTACGGTTCGCGCTTCCTGTTCGACGGCAAGGGCCATGTCTTCTGGACGATGGGCGAACGCCACGACATGCAGGCGTCGCAGAACCTGGCTTCGCCGCTGGGCAAGGTCCATCGCATCAACCTCGACGGCTCGATCCCCAAGGATAATCCCTTCGTGAACACGCCGGGCGCGGTGCCCAGCATCTGGAGCTATGGCCACCGCAATCCCGAAGGCCTGGCCTATGATCCGGCCACCGGAATCCTGTGGGAAGTCGAGCATGGCCCGGTGGGTGGCGACGAAATCAACATCGTCGAGCCGGGGAAGAATTATGGCTGGGGCGTGGTGACGATGGGCCTGGAGCCGGGCCTGAACCGCCAGCATGCCGTGGGCATGACCGATCCCATCGCCTATTACAATCCGGCGATCGGGCCGGGCAGCGTGAACTTCTATACCGGCGATCGTATCCCGGCCTGGAAGGGCAACATGTTCGTCTCCGGCATGGTCGGCCAGAAGCTGATCCGGCTGGAGATCAAGGACCGCCAGATCGTCAGCCAGGAAGTGGTGTTCAAGGATCACGGCCGCCTGCGCGAGGTGAAGACCGGCCCTGACGGCTATCTGTATCTTCTCTTGCAGACCCAGAACGGCGCCGATACCGGCGGCTCGATCATCCGGCTGGTGCCGTCCCGCTAAGCGCGTGGATCAATAGTGCAGTTCGAATACGCCCCTGAGACCTTCGGGGGCGTATTCGAAGGCCGCGTGGCCCTGTTCGCCCGCCAGGGCGCGCCGGATCAGGTTGGTGCCGAAGCCGGTATGAGCCGGGGCCGTGACCGGCGGGCCGCCGCTTTCGCGCCAGCTGACCTTTAGCTCGGTCTTGCCATCGGCGCCCTGCCGGCCCTGCCAGCCGATCTCCACCGTTCCGGTGGCGTTGGACAGCGCGCCATATTTCACCGCATTGGTGCAGAGTTCATGCACCACCATCGCCAGCAGCAGCGCGGCGGCGGCGGGCAGGCTGGTGGCGTCGCCGGTGACGGCGAAACGCTGGGAGTTGAACGGCGCGACGGCGCGGTCCACCACCTGGCCCGCCGTGACGGTGCCCCAGTCCTGATTGGTCAGAAGGTCATGCGCTTCGGACAAGGCGCGCAGCCGCGCCCCGAAGGCGTCGCGTTCCTCGCGCGGGGCACCGCGGAAGGTCTGGGTGGCGATGGCCTGCACCGTGCCCAGCGTATTCTTCACCCGGTGCTTGATCTCATGCAGCAGCAGGTCCTTGGAGTCCTCGGCCCGCTTGCGCTGTTCGACCTCGGCCTGGGCGGCCTTGTGCAGCCGGGCATTGTCCAGCGCGATGGCGGCATGGGCGGCGATTCCCGCCACCATGTCCTCGGCATCCTGGGTGAAGATATCGGGCTGGTCGTGCCCGAACAGCAGGGCGCCGGTGATCTCGCCGGAGCGGCTGCGCACCGGCACCGCCATGTAGCTGACCACCGGCAGGTTTCCGGCGGGCATGCCGTGATGTGGCGCCATCCGGCCATAGCGGGGATCCTTGCGGATGTCGCCCGACCGGATGTGCTGTCCGTCCGCCAGCGTGGGCGCGAAGAGCGGGATGGCGCGGAGCGCGCCCAACGTCTCGAAATCCGCGCGCTGTGCGCCCGACAAAGCGTAGCGCTGCAGTCCTTCGCCGCCGGGTTCGCTGATATTGTAGAAGAACGCGCCGAACCGCGCCCCGCTCAATTCGGTGGCCACGTCGGTCACCGCCTGCACGATGCGGTCCTGGTCCAGGTCGCTGGACAGCATCTTGGCGATCTGGTTCAGGGTGTCCAGGCGGCGCGCCTGGATCTGCGCCATGCGCGTCGCCGCGATGCGGCCGGAAATGTCACGCGCGATCTTGGAGGCGCCGATGATCCGGCCGGACTTGTCCTTGACCGGCGAGATGGTCAGCGAAATGTCCATCAGCGAACCGTCCTTGCGGCGGCGCACGGTTTCAAAATGATCCACCCGTTCGCCGCTGCGGATGCGCGATATGATATGCGGTTCCTCGTCCTGCCGGTCGGGCGGGATCAGCATCAGCACCGACTGGCCGATCGCCTCCTCGGCGGTGTAGCCGAAGATGCGCTCGGCGCCCCGGTTCCAGGTCTGGATGATGCCGTCGAGATTCTTGGACAGGATCGCGTCATCCGAGGATTCCACGATGGCCGACAGATGGGCGCGGCTGCGCTCGAAATCCAGGCCCTCGGTGATGTCCAGGATCAGGTTGACCGCGCCGGTCAGCTTTCCCTCGGAGTCGTAGAGCGGTGTGGGATGGGAACGGAACCAGACCCGGCTGCCGTCCGGCCGTTCCAACATCGCATCGCCGGACAGAGCGGGCTGGCCTGTACGCAGCAAATGGGCCATCGGTCCGTCCGACAGTGGCCGTGGGGTGCCGTCGGAATGGAACAGCCGCCAGGCGCCCGTCCATTTCTCCTTGCCGATTTCCGGGCGGCGGCCCCAGAGGCGGGCGGCCGCTTCATTGAAGAAGGTGATCGTACCGTCCGCATCGGTCATGTAGATGGCCACCGGCAGCGCCGCCAGCGCGGCGTGCGAAGCGCCCTGCCGCTGGAATTCGGTCGTCGCCATGTCGTTCAAATCCATTCCCAACTGAAATTTTCCGCCGGAAAGTACGAAATCGCGCTTTCAGGCTTGTATATGCTTTTGGGGCGCTGCACGGTTCGCATGGTGATTTGCCGATGTCCCAACCGGCCAGAGTTCCATGCTTTTTTCGCTTTTTCCCGACCTTAAAACGCCTGCCGGGAACTTTCGTTCCAAGGAACAGATCATGCCACCCCGGGTCTTAGCAATGCAGGGTAGGGCACTTTCCGCATGACAACCTTAATTCCGGGAATCCCCGGCGCGGGCGTCGGTCTGGTCGTGGAAGACGAATGGCTGCTTCGCATGGAGCTGGTGGACGAATTGCGTGAGGCCGGTTTCCAGACGCTGGAGGCCGCCACGGGCGATGCCGCCCTCTCTCTGCTGGATAGCGATCTGGAGGCGGATTTCCTGGTGACCGACATCCGCCTGCCGGGCGCGGCCGATGGCTGGGTGGTGGCCGAACGGTTCCGCGACCGCCATCCCGGAAAGCCGGTGATCTACGTCTCCGCCAACCCCGAACTGGGGTCGCGCCGGGTGGATGGCAGCGTTTTCCTGGGCAAACCCTGTGACATGCGGCAGCTTCTGGAAGCCATTGCGCGGCTGCTGAAATAAGGAACAAAAGGCGGCGGCGCCGATTGTCGAAGGGCATTCCAGCCCGCGGCAGTCATGGTTCTTCCGGATTTTGAAAGCATCGCCCACCGTTCCCGGCGGCTTGGCCGTGCCAACGGATTTGACGGCCTGCGCCTGATGCTGGCCTTGGGCATTGTCGCCGTGCATGGCGTGACGCTGACGGCCGGGGACGCCTCTCGCATGGCCTGGCCCTTCCAGCTTGCGGGACGGCTGGTATTGCCGGCCTTCTTTGCTCTTAGCGGTTACCTGGTGGCGGCAAGCCTGGCGCGGTGCGCCGATATGCGCGTCTTCCTGCTGTTGCGCCTGCTCAGGATCGTGCCCGCGCTCGCCGTTACCGTGGCGGCCACGGCGCTGCTGCTGGGGCCCTTGATGACGGTCCTGCCGCTGAGGGATTACGCCGCCGCGCCCGTGACCATTGCCTATCTGCAAAACATTATCGGCCTGCCGCACTTCGCGCTGCCGGGCCTGTTCGAGGCCAATCCGCGCGGCGGCATCGTCAACGGCTCGCTCTGGACCATCCAGATGGAGATGGGCTGCTATCTGGCGCTCGCCCTTCTGGGCGTGCTGGCGCGGGGACGGCTTTTCGGTCTCGCGCTGTCGGGCCTTGCCCTGGCGCTGCTCTTTCCGCGTCTGCCTTTCATGGGCCTGTTGCTGGCCTGGCTGCCGGCCAAGCCGCTGGTTCTGGCTTTTGTGTGCGGCGCGCTGCTGCACCGTTTCGCGGCGCGCGTTCCGCTTCATCCCCTGTTGGGCGCGGCGGCGCTGGCGGGCGCTTTCTGGATCGTGCGCGATCCCGCCGATGCGGGACTGGCGGTCCCGTTTCTGGCCTATGGCGTGATCTGGCTGGGCTTGCGGCATATTCCGGTGGGGCTGACGCGGGCCGATTATTCCTATGGACTCTATCTGACCGCCTATCCGTTGCAGCAGGCGGCGATCCAGCTCGTGCCGGGCCAGTCCTGGTGGGTCAACCTGTCGCTGGCATTGCCGGCCGCGCTGCTGGCCGCCGTCATGTTGTGGCATGGCGTGGAGCATCCCCTGATGGCGCGAAAGCATGAGATCGTGGCGCGGCTGACAGGCAGGCAGCCGGGCGCGCGGTGGGTGCGGGCATGAGGGTCGCGCCGTCCGGTCCTGCTATTCTGTTGTCGGCCCTTGTCGCGCTGTTGCTGGTGGGCGTGGGCTGGTTCGTCCGCAACGAGGACAGCTTTCCGCCCAACAGCCTTCCCTGGAAGCCCGTGGCGCTGGATGCGCCGCCCAACTGGATCGCCCACTGGCAGATGGCGCGGCTGAAGGATGATCGTGCGGCCTGCCGGGTGGCACTGGCCACGGCCTCGCGCCTGCGGTTCGAACCGCTGAAGGACCGGGCGATGGGTGAAGCGTGCGGCTTCGACAATGTGGTGCGGGCCGATGCCGGTCCGGTGGTTTTCGCGCCGCGTGTCACTGCTACCTGCGCGATGCAGGCGGCGCTTTACTGGTACCAGGACCAGCTTGCCGCCCCGGCCCTGGCGCATATGCGCTCGCCGCTGGTGCGGATCACCCAGTTCGGCACCTTTTCCTGCCGCAACGTCAATAACGAGCAGGATGGCCGCCGCAGCGAGCATGCCGCCGCCAATGCCATAGACATCGCCGCCTTCCATTTCGCCGATGGCCGCAATGTGTCGGTGCTGCGCGATTACGGGAAGGATACCGCCCAGGGACGCTTTCTGGCGGCGGCGCGGCAGGAAGCCTGCCGCGTGTTCAACACCGTACTGGGGCCGGAATACAACCGGCTGCACGCTAACCATTTCCACCTGGACATGGGACGTTACCGGATTTGTTCGTGAGATGACGTAGAGAGAAAAGCCCCGCCGTTTCCGGCGGGGCTTCCGTTCCGTCAGTTCCAGTCGCGATTGACCTTGTAATAATCGTAGGTCTGCTCGCGGATGGTGCCCAGGCTGCCGTCATGCTTGGTCAGGTCCTTGAGGTCATAGGCCGGGGCATTCTCGATCCGGTCCTTGTCCAGGGGCACGACATAGCCACCCTTGTCCTCGCTATAGTCCAGCATGGACCAGGGCACGGGATAGTATTTCTCGCCGATGCCCAAAAGACCGCCAAAGCCCAGGGCGGCGAACAGAATCTGGTTGGACTGCTTGTCCAGCACGATGTCCTCCACCGTGCCGATCTTGTCACCCGCATTGTTGTAGACGGCGGTGCCTTTGACCTTGGATGCGAGAATGGCGCTGGTATGACCTGTGGGGGTCGTCATGGAATTTTCCTCCGGGGATTGTGTGCCCGGTGGTAACGCCGCCCCTGCCACGCCGTTGCCGGAACTTTGGGAAAATTCATACGGCATGCGGTGTTACCGTGCCGTTCGCGAGGAATTCTCATCTGTCGCGGCATATGCGTTTGATAGCGCACAAAAATCGCGCGCGATCCCGCATCCCGGTGTACCGCGCCCTATCGGCCATCTTCCTGCCGCGGACATATTCCCGAAAAGGTATGCCCATAATCATCAAGAGCGCCGTTGCGGCGCGATGCCCGGAATCGAACCCAGCAAGCCTTCCAGGGTGGCCAGTTCATCGGCGTCCCGCGCCGGTTTGTCCCAGCGGATGCGGTTGACGCGCGGAAAGCGCATCGCCACGCCGGATTTGTGGCGGCTGGAACGTTGCAGGCCTTCAAAGGCGATTTCCAGCACCAGTCCGAAATCCGCGCCGGCCCGCACACTGCGGACGGGACCGAACCGTTCCACCGTATGGTCGCGCACGAACTTGTCCAGGCGTTTCAGTTCCTCGTCGGTGAAGCCGAAATAGGCTTTTCCGACCGGCGTCAGATGACGGTCGCCATTGGCGTCCCGGCGCCAGACCCCGAAGGTGTAATCGGAATAAAAGCCACTGCGCTTGCCGTGACCGCGCTGGGCATACATCAGCACCGCATCCACCAGATGCGGGTCGCGCTTCCATTTGAACCAGGGGCCCTTGGGCCGTCCGGCCTCATAGATCGAATCCCAGCGCTTGAGCATCAATCCTTCGGCGGCCTGGGGCTCGCCTTTCGGCGGGTTGGCGCGCAAGGCCGTCAGTTCCTCCCAGCCGGAAAAGGGCTGCAAGGGCGACAGGTCGATGCGCGGATTGCGCAGGCGCGCCACAAAGCCCTCCAGCCGGGCGCGGCGTTCCCGGAACGGCAGGTGGCGCAAGTCTTCCTCGCCGTCCAGCAGCAGGTCATAGGCGCGGATACCTGCCGGATGGCGCGCCAGCAAACCGGGATCCGCCGTCTTGCGGTTCAGCCGCTGCTGCAGGTCGCCGAACGGAGCGGCCTGTCCGCCGCGGAAGACCAGCAGCTCGCCGTCCAGCACACCTTCGAAATCCAGCGCCGCGACAATGTCGGGAAAGGCGGCGGCGATATCCTCGCCGGTGCGGCTGTACAGACGCCGCTGGCCATGCTCGCTGGCGGCCTGCACCCGGATGCCGTCCCACTTCCATTCCGCCGCGTAATCAGCGGCGTCGTAGCGGGCGAAATCCGCCGCCTCGTCCAGTGCCTGGGCTAGCATCACCGGGCGGAAGCGGGCAGGCGTGTCGCTGCCGGGCCTGTCGCTGCGCCCTTCCAGCCAGGCGAACAGGTCGTCATAGGGCGGCTCCTGTCCGTGCCAGACCTCTTCGATGTCGGCCACCGGCTTCTGGCCCAATGCCGCCAGCGCCTGCTTGGCCAGCCGGGCCGAAACGCCCACGCGCAGGCCGCCAGTCAGCAGCTTCAAAAGCGCCCAGCGGCCGCCGGCGTCCAGCGCGTCCAGCCAGCCTTCCAGCAGTTGGGGCACCTGGTGGCGCGATGCGCCGCGCAGGGTGTCCACCACTTCGGACAGGTCTGGTTCACGGTTGGCGCCCGCGCGGTCCGGCCAGACCAGCGCCACCGTCTCGGCCAAGTCGCCCACGAAATCATAGGACAGGGCGAAAAGCTGTGGGTCCATCCGCGCCTCGGCCGCCTTGCGGATGAAGCCCGGTTTGGCGGCGTCAAACCGCAGTGCGCCGGTCAGCGCCGCCAGCGCCCAGCCGCGTTCGGGATCGGGCGCGGATGACAGGTAATCGCGCAGCAATGTCAGCTTGGCGTTGCGCGACGGGGTGAAGGACAACTGGTCCAGCAGGCGGGCAAAGGCACGCATCAGTCGTCCTCGTCCGCGTAACCGGCGATCTCCAGCGCCTGCGCCTTGATGCCGTTCAGGCTGGACCAGCGCAGCAGCGCATCTTCCGCGCCGTGGGTGATCCAGACCTCCTCCGGCGCCAGTTCGGTCAGCGTGCCGGTCAGTTCGTCCCAGTCGGCATGATCGGAGATCACCAGCGGCAGTTCGACATGGCGCTGGCGGGCGCGGGCGCGCACCTGCATCCAGCCGGAGGCAAAGGCGGGGATGGGGTCGGAAAATCGGCGCGACCATTTGTCGGCGATGGCCGATGGCGGGGCAATGACGATTTCGCCCGGCAGGCTGGCGCGGTCCTGGCCGGTGGCGGGCGCGATATCGCCCAGCACCACGCCCTGCGTCTGGTAGAGCGCGTTCATCGCCGCCAGCGCGCCATGCACATAGATCGTCCGCGCATGGCCCGCCGCGCGCAGCAGGGCGATGATGCGCTGCGCCTTGCCCAGCGCATAGGCGCCCACCAGATGCGTCCGGTCCGGGAACAGCGCCACCGATTTGATCAGCCGCGCGACTTCGTCGCGCGCGTCGGGAAAGCGGAAGACCGGCAGGCCGAACGTCGCTTCGGTGACGAACAGTTGGCAGGGCACCGGCTCGAAAGGAAGGCAAGTGGGATCGTGGCGGCGCTTATAATCACCCGACACCACGGCGGTGATGCCCTTCCATGCCAGCACCGCCTGGGCCGACCCCAGCACATGACCGGCGGGCACCAGGGTCACTGTCACGCCGTCACGGGCGACCGGCTGGCCATAAGGCGCGGGCTCGGAGGCCACCGCGAAATCCGCGCCATAACGCGCCGCCATGATCGCCAGGGTCTGGGGCGTAGCCAGCACCGCGCCGTGGCCGCTGCGGGCATGATCGGCATGGCCGTGGGTGATCACGGCCCGGTCCACCGGCTGTATGGGATCGATATAAAAGTCGCCCGGCGGGCAGTAGAGACCCGCCGGGGTATTTCGGAGCAGCGCGCGGAAACCGGCCATGACACTCTAACGGATCAGCAAGGTTTCGGTGGCAACCGGCCCCTTCCGCCCCCGGTGCTTTGTGTTAGCCTTTGTGACCGGGCGGGGGCGATTGACCCGGAAAGGCATTCCAGAAACAATATTGAGGGGAGCAATGTCATGGACAGGAAATCCCGCCGCGGCCTTCTGGCCAACGGCGCCAAGGCCGCCGCGATGGCGGCGGGCGGCGCCCTGCTGGCCAAGGAAGCCGCCGCCCAGCCCGCCTCCACCCAGCCCAACAGGCTGGAAAAGCGCTCGCCCTATCCGCCGCCCAATCCCAAACCGGCGCGCCCGATGTATTCGCGCGCCGTCGCCTACGGCAACATGCTGTTCCTGTCGGGGGTGGGCGCCCACTATCAGGGCACCATCGAGGAGCACACCAAGACGGTGCTGGACGAGCTGAGCAAGAACCTGAACGACGCCGGATCGTCGTTGCAGAAGGCGCTCAAGATCAGTGTCTTCCTGCACGACCTGAAGGATTACGACCGCATGAACGCGGTCTATCGCTCCTATGACTGGGGCGATGTGCCGCCCGTCCGCACCACGGTCGCGCCCGCCGCGGGCATTCCGGGCGGATCGCTGATCGAAATCGACGTGATCGCCTACATTTAAAAAAAACCGGACAACCGGCTGGGAGGTTGGCATGGCTTTGTTCGGGAAATGGTCGCGTCGGGAGGTCCTGAAGACATCGGGCGCGGCCGCCGCCGCGCCGGTGGCGGCGGCGATGGGCGCGTCTTCGGCGGCGGCGCAGCCTCTGCCGGTGAATGGCGGAACGGCGTCGGACAATCTGTTCACCCGCATCGGGGTGCGGCCGATCCTGAACGCGCGGGGCACCTATACCATCCTGTCCGGTTCGCGCGCGCTGCCGGAGGTCAAGCAGGCCATGTTCGAAGCCTCACATCATTATGTCCATATGGACGAGATGATGGACGGCATCGGCGCGGAACTGGCGAAACTGACCGGCGCGGAATGGGGCATCGTCACCAATGGCTGCGAGGCGGCGATCTGCCTGGCGACCATCGCCTGCATCGCGGGCAGCGATGTCGAAAAATGCCAGGCCCTGCCCGAACGCAAGACCAGGGACCAGGTCATCATCCCCAAACATTCGCGCAATCCCTATGACGTGGGCGTGCGGATGGTGAATGTCGAGATCGTGGAGGTGGAGACCGCCGAACAGCTTGCCGCCGCCATCGGCCCGCGCACCGCCATGATTTATGTGATGGCCAGCGCGCGCGAGGCCAAAAGCATCCTGCCCATCGCCCGCATCTGCGCCGTGGCCAAGCCGAAAAATGTGCCGGTCTTTGTGGACGCCGCGGCGGAGGAGCCGCGCGTGCCCAACATCCATCTGGCGGCGGGGGCGACGCTGGTGGGCTATTCCGGCGGCAAATGCCTGCGCGGACCGCAATCCTCCGGCATGATGATCGGTGACAAGGCGCTGTGCCGGGCGGCCTATTACCAGGCCTCGCCGCACCATGCCTATGGCCGTGCCCTGAAATGCTCCAAGGAAGAGTCGATGGGCCTGCTGGCGGCGGTGCGCCAGTGGTACCGGCGTGACCATGCCGCCGAACAGCGGATGTGGCGCGGCTGGCTGAACCATATCGAGGCGCGGCTGAAAAGCCTGCCCTCGACGCGGTTCGAATATCTGGAGCCGGCCGATCTTTCCAACCATGCCCTGCGCCTGCGCATCCATTGGGATGCGCGGGTTCTGGGCATCACCGGCACCGAACTGGTGGCGAAGCTGGATGCCGGAACGCCGCGCATCATGGTGGAAGGCGGCATCGGCCGCCGCCCGGATGCGATGGCCAGCCACCTGACCATCATGCCATACATGATGGACCCCGGCGAAGAACGCATCGTCGCCGAAGCCTTGTATGACGGCCTGAAGAATCCCGGCACCTATGCCAATCCGGCGGTGCCCAAGGGCGCGCTGGCGCAGGTGGCGGGCAATTGGGCCGTCACCGTCCGCTACATGCTGGGCGAGGGGCAGCAGCAGTTCGTCCTGTCGCAGGACGACGCCGCGCTGACCGGCGCGCACAAGGGCGAGCTTTTCGAAGGCACGCTGACCGGCACGGTGCGGGCAGGCACGGTGGAGTTGAAAGGCCGCATGCCGATACCCGGCAACAGCATCAACTGGACCTTCCAGGGCACGGTGCAGGGCAATGCCATGTCCGGCAGCGTGGACATGGGCGAATATGGTCCCGCCACCTTCACGGCGGTGCGCGCCTGATGCAGCGCATCGCACAAACGAGAACGGCGGGAACCAGGCTTTCACCCGTCCTCCGCCGTTCTTTGTACGCTTTGATCTTTCGATCATTGCTGTACCTATAGAGAATTCCGGAACCCGAAATCTGTTCCGGTCAGCGCGAAGATTTTTGCCCGATGGGCAGGAGCGCCGAGCGATGTGTACGCGCCGGTACGTGAGCGAAGGCGCGACGAAGCCAGCGGGCAAAAAGATCGCGCTATTGCAGGTTGACGAACATGCCGCCGTCAACCAGCAACGCCGCGCCGTTGACATAGCGCGCCATGTCCGAGGCCAGGAAGATCACCGGCCCCGCCAGGTCTTCGGGAACCCCCAGCCGTCCCAGCGGAACCCGGCCTTCCATATAGGCGCGTTTTTTCGGATCGCTGAGGTCTTCCTTGTTGATGTCGGTCTGGATGGTGCCCGGCAGCACCGCGTTGCAGCGGATGCCATGCTTGCCCAGCGCGATGGCGACCGAATTCATCATGGACAGCACGCCCGCCTTGGTGGGGGTGTAGTGGGTCTGATACTCGCCGCCGACATAGGCCGAGATGGAGGAGACGCCGATGATCGCCCCGCCATGCCCCTGTTTCATCATCTGGTTGGCGGCGGCCTGGATCATGTAATAGGCCCCGTGCAGGTTCACCGTCATGGTGCGCTCGAAGGTGGCCTGCGGCATGTCCAGGAAGGCATGGAAGGGGCAGATGCCCGCATTGGAGACGAACACATCCACCTTGCCCAGGGCCTCCACCGCCGCGGCCACGAAGCCGGTCGCGGTTTCCGGCCTGGCCACATCGCCCTTCACCGCGATGGCGCGGCGGCCGATGGCCTCGATCGCCCGCACCGTATCCTGCGCCGCAGCATCGTCGGCATCGAAATGGTTGATCGCCACATCCGCGCCCTGACGCGCCGCCTCGATGGCGACGGCGCGGCCGATGCCCGCCGACGCGCCGGTGATCAAAAGCACCTTGTCCCTGAGAAGCATCTTTCCACCCCTGTTGTCTGCCGCTACGCTAGCGCAAAACAGGACCGGGTTGGGAGCGTATTGCGTGGCATTTCCGAGGATCAGGGCGGTGCGCGCCTTTGTGGTGCGCGGCGGCGGGGCCGACTATCACGACCAGGGCGGCGGCCACTGGATCGACGACCATATCGCCACCCCGATGGCGCGCTATCCCGAATACCGCCAGAGCCGCCAGAGCTTCGGCATCAATGTGCTGGGCACACTGGTGGTAGAGATCGAGGCCGAGAACGGCGTCACCGGCTTTGCCGTGACCACGGGCGGCGAACCGGCCTGCTATATCGTGGAAAAACACCTGGCGCGCTTCCTGGAAGGCCGCGATCCGTCACAGGTCGAGAAGATCTGGGACCAGATGTATTTCTCCACCCAGTATTACGGGCGCAAGGGGCTGGTCATCAACGCCATCAGCGGCGTGGACCTGGCGCTGTGGGATTTGCTGGGCAAGCTGCGCGACGAGCCGGTGCACCAGCTTCTGGGCGGGGCGG
>Ga0182737_1001840_pt1 | contig 19341 bp, 11 predicted proteins | sample eDN5th30CBELigOP_FD_128878 | JGI IMG/M metagenome (GOLD analysis project Ga0182737, IMG submission 128878) | Enriched Organic Plus compost microbial communities from Emeryville, California, USA - eDNA 5th pass 30_C BE-Lig OP (version 2) (version 2) ...
CAACACTCTCCCATCCGACTCCCATGCTCAGCAAACACTATCAACCGACTTCTCGTCGCGCGTTTTTGCAACAAAGCGGTCTCCTGCTCGCCGGTGGCGTCATCGGCGGCGTGGCTGCATCGCAGGCTTGGGCGGCCGAGAACGACGCCGCCCAGCCGAAACTCCGCGCGGGGCTGTTCACCGACGTCCACTACGCCGACCGCGCTCCCGCCGGGAATCGGTACTACCGCGAGTCGCTGCAGAAGGTGCAGGAAGCGGTCGGAGCCTTCAACAAAGAAGGCTCCGAAGTGGCCTTCGAACTGGGCGACCTGATCGACGAAGCGCCGGACGTGGAAAAGGAGATCGGCTACCTGCGAACGATCGACGCCGAATACGCGAAGTTCCAGGGCAAGCGGAACTACGTCCTCGGCAACCACTGCGTCTATTCGCTCACGAAGGAGCAGTTCATCGAGAACTCCGGCATGGAGAAGCCGTACTACTCGTTCGACCAAAACGGCTTCCACTTCGTCGTGCTCGACGGCTGCTACCGGGCGGACGGCGTCGACTACGGCGCGAAGAACTCGCACTGGACCGACACCGAAATTCCCGAAGCCCAACGTGATTGGCTGAAGGCCGATCTGGCGAAGAGCACGCTGCCGACGATTGTCTTCGTCCACCAGCGGCTCGATCTCGACAAAGACACGCCGGCTGGCAAGAGCTACGCGATCAAGAGCTCGAAGAAAGTACGGAAAATCCTCAAGGACTCGGGGCACGTCCTGGCCGTGATCATGGGGCACTCCCACCACAACTTCTACAAGGAACTCGACGGCATCCACTACTGCGTGCTGCGCGCCTGCATCGAAGGCTCAGGCGAAAAGAAGAACGGCTACGCCATCGCCGACCTGTTCGCCGACGGTTCGATCCGCATCCGCGGCCAGCGCGAACAGGCCAGCTATCAGTGGAGCTGACCGGGCTAGGCAAAGCGAAAAGAAAATAGCCGGAGGCGGTTCGCCTCCGGCTGCGTCTTGCGTCGGTGGCTTGGCCTAGGGCGCTGCTGGAGTGAGTTCCAGTACGGCGAAGATGGGGCGGTGGTCGGAGGCGACAGCTTCGTCGATCACCTTCACCTCAACGACTTTCCATTGGTCGCGCGGGCGGAAGAGGATGAAATCGATCTGCTGCGTCGGCCGATTGGCTGGGAAGCTGAAAAGCGGCTTGTCGCTGGCGCTGCCCCACTGTTTGGTGAACTCCGCGAGCGTCTTGCTGTCGGGCGTGGCGTTCAAGTCGCCAGCCAGCAGCGCCGGCAGCTTTGCGTGAGCGAGGGCCAATTCGTTGATCGCCTGAGCCGAGGCGATTCGCTCGCTATCGTCGCGGCGGTGATCGAGGTGGGTGGCGAAAAAGAGGAGCCGCTGCCCCGCTTCCTTCAGCTCAACTTCCACTTCGAGCACGCCTCGCTGCTCACCGCCCCCCACGTTCGGCAGCCGATGGTTCTCGCGCCGCACGATCGGCAGCCGCGAGAGGACAGCGTTGCCGTATTTGCCTCCCTGCAGGTCGATGTTGCCGCCGAACGCGACCTCCATCTTCGTCAGCCGTCCCAGCTCGGCCGGCTGATCGACCGAACCGGTCCGCCGGGCGGTGTGATCGACCTCCTGCAAGGCGACCAGGTCGGGCTCCACCGCGCGAATCACGCCCGCAATCCGCTCCAGATCGAGCTTTCCGTCGAGCCCTTCGCCGTGATGGAGGTTGTAGCTGAGGACGCGGAGGCGGATCGGCTCAGCCCCCTCCAACGCGCCGGTAAGCAGCGTCGCAAGACAGAGGGCAAACAGCAGTTGCAAGGTTCGTGACATGGCGGGACTCCTGGTGTGGGACGGCGGGGAGGGATCGCGAAAGCACGAAAAACGCCAAACGGCGGAGAGGGCGACGGCTAAAAGTATAGCGACTCGGGCAGGGACGGTTTCTTGCCACCGGCAGGCCGAAAGCCCTACGCTGCCGGAAGCATCGCGTTGACCCATTTTGACGCGTGGGAGTATACTCCTGGCTCGCAATTGGGCTCTTTGCCGACGCTTATTTCTGCAGCACGGAAGGATTTGGTTCATGTCGACTGCCGCTCTCCCTGCCGGGGTAAAGAAAGACATTACGCAGTGCGTGGGGAACACTCCCCTGGTCCACGTTCGTCGCATTACCGAGGGATGTGGAGCGGCGGTGCTGGCGAAGATGGAAAACTTCAATCCGCTGTGGAGCGTGAAGGACCGCATCGCCCGCGCGATGATCGACGCCGCCGAACGCGACGGCAAGATTAAGCCGGGCGTAACCATCATCGAGCCGACCAGCGGCAACACGGGTATCGGTCTGGCCTACGTCTGTGCCGCCCGCGGCTACAAGCTGAAGGTGACGATGCCCGAGAGCATGACGATCGAACGCCGCCGCCTGCTTAAGGCCCTCGGCGCCGAAATCGTCCTTACCCCCGCCGCCGAAGGCATGCCGGGCGCCGTCCGCCGGGCTGAAGCGATCGTCGCCGAAGCTCCGGACAAGTACTTCATGCCGCAGCAGTTCAACAACCCGGCGAACCCGGAAATCCACCGCAAGACGACCGCCGAAGAAATCTGGCGCGACACGGAAGGCAAGATCGACATCCTCGTCGCCGGCGTCGGCACGGGTGGCACGATCAGCGGCGTGTCGGAAGTGATCAAGCAGCGCAAGCCGGAGTTCAAGGCGATCGCTGTCGAACCGGTCAACAGCCCGGTCATCACGCAGAAGCGGGCCGGACAGGAACTGAAGCCCGGCCGCCACACGATCCAAGGGATCGGCGCCGGCTTCATTCCGCAAAACCTCAACCTGAGCGTCATCGACGATGTGGTGCAGGTGAAGGACGAAGACGCAGCCGAAACGGCCCGTCGCATGGCCACGCAAGAAGGCCTGTTCGGCGGCATCAGCACCGGCGCCGCGATGTGGGCTGGCATCGAAGTCGCCAAGCGTCCGGAAAACAAGGGGAAGCTGATCGTCGTTATCTGCCCCGACCTCGGCGAACGCTACCTGTCGACGCAGTTGTATCCGGAATAGTGGGCGATAGTCAGTAAACAGTAGCCAGTAAACAGTTCACGGCTTTTGGGTCGTGAACTGTTTTTTTGTAGGCGGAGCGTTTTCAGTTTTCAGTTTTCAGTTTTCAGTTTTCAGTACTCAGTACTCAGTACTCAGTACTCAGTACTCAGTACTCAGTACTCGGTACTCGGTACTCGGTACGCAGTGCAAAGCCCCTCCACCGGGCATTGCGCGGGACCGGTGTTCGCTTGGCTGCCGTTCGATTCGACTTCGAGATTTCTCCCGATGAAACCAACTTCTCCCACGTCTCCCACCGCCAAGGCCTTACAGGCTGAATTGCGGCGGATTGCTAAGCCGGAGGTTGCGAAGACTCTGGCCTGGTTCTTTAAGACCGGCCCGGGGGAGTATGGCGAGGGGGATCGGTTCCTTGGCGTGAAGGTGCCTGATACGCGGCGCGTGGCTCGCAGCTTTCGCGAGTTGCCGCTCGCGGAGATCGGCCGGCTGCTCGATTCGCCGATGCATGAAGACCGTCTGGCCGGGCTGGTGGTGCTGGTCGGACAGTTCGAGCGGGGCGACGAGGACACGCAGAAGCGGATCTACGACTTCTATCTGGCCCGCACGGCGAGGATCAACAACTGGGATCTGGTCGACGTCTCTGCGCCGCAAATCGTCGGCGGCTGGCTCGCCGCTCGCAGCCGAAAACCGCTCCTGAAACTGGCCCGGTCGCAAAGCCTGTGGGAGCGGCGAATCTCCATCGTTGCCACGCTGCAGTTCATACGGCGGCAAGACTTCGCCGACACGCTCACCATCGCCGAGATGCTGCTCAAGGATCGGCACGACCTGATCCATAAGGCCACCGGCTGGATGCTCCGCGAAGCCGGCAAGCGCGACGAAGCGGTATTGAAAGGGTTTCTCGATGCGTTCGCCGCACAAATGCCGCGCACCATGCTCCGCTACGCGATCGAACGGCTGAGCGAGAAAGACCGCCTCCACTATATGGCAGCGGGCCGAGAGAAGGGCAAATCCACGGTTTCCCGGTCGAACAAGGCACGCAGGGCGGCTAGCAAAAAATGAGCCTCGAACTCGCGTCCGAGGCCCACCCTGAAATCCAAACGAGAACAGGCGAATTGCCCGCTACTCGCCGCTTGCCGCAGCCTTGTTCTTCGCCTTGAGCCGCTCAAGCGCTTCCTTGATCCGCTGCTTGCCGCCTCCGCCACCGGAGAAGATAGGACCGCTGTTTTCGATAGGAACCTTGATTGGCGGAGGCGATGGGATTTTGGGAGTCGGGATTTTGGGGGGGGCGGAACCTTGATACCGCCAAATTGCGAGTATGCCGCCGTGCCAGAAAGCACAGGAGTTGCAACTGGCAAGGATAAACCTATTCGGACGCCGCGAGTCGCGGGCCTTAGCCGGGCATGTCGCGCAGAATTTCGACGGCTGCGTTGCGTCCGCAGGCCCCGAGCACGCCGCCGCCGGGATGGGCGGCCGCGCCACACAGGTACAGGCCGCGGATCGGCGTGCGGTGGTCGGACCAGCCGGGGACGGGGCGCATGGCGAAGAGCTGGTTGAGGTTCATCGAGCCCTGCATGATGTTCCCTCCCGTCAGGCCGAACGTCCGTTCCAGGTCGAGCGGACTGAGAATCTGCCGGTGCAGGATCGCGCCTGGCACGTTCGGCGCATATTGGGCGAGCAGTTCGATGCAGCGGTCGGCAAAGCCTTCCTTGATTTCGTCCCAGTTCTTGCCATCCGCCAGCTTGTAAGGGGCGTACTGCACGAAGATGTTCATCACGTGCTGTCCGGGCGGAGCAAGCGTGGAGTCGACGACCGACGGAATCGTGATTTCGAGAATAGGCTCCTTGCTCGGCAGGCCATACTTCGCGTCGTCGAATGCGCGCTCGATGTAGTCGAGCGTCGGCGAGACGTGGATCGTCCCGCGGTGATGCGGCTGCGGCTCGACGCCCGGAATCGCGGAAAAACTGGGCAACTCGCTCAGCGCCAGGTTGATTTTGGCCGAGCCGGACGAATAGTCGATCCGCTGCACGGCTTCGCGAAACTCTGCGGGCAACTGGTTCGCATCGAGTAGCCGAAGGAACGTGTTGTTGGCGTCGATGCTCGAAGCCACGATTGGCGCTTCGAGGATCGTGTCGTCCTCGAGCGCGACGCCCATCACGCGGCCGTCGCGAGTGAGAATGCTTTTGACGGCCGTCTCGCGGCGAATGTCGACGCCCAAATCGCCGCAGGCTGCGGCGAGCGAGCTGGCAAGACCTCCCATGCCTCCTTGGACGTAGCCCCACACGCCCCGGGCGCCGCCGGCTTCGCCCATCACGTGATGCAGCAGCACGTAGGCGGTGCCGGGATACGACGGCGAAGCGAACGCGCCGATCACGGCGTCGGTGGCAAGCGTCGCCCGCAGGGCTTCCGATTCGAACCAACGCTCGAGAATCGGCCGTGCGGCGCCGGTGAGTAGTTCGATCGCGTCGGGCAGATCGGCTCCGAGTTTGCGTGCGGTTCGCAGCAGCTCGAGCAGCTTCGCGCCGTCGCGCAGCCGCTTGCCGATGCCGATCTTTCGCCACTCGCCGGGAAGGGGCAGGGCATCGGGGGGCGTCTTTTCCAAGACCGGTTCCAGCGCTTCGGCCACGCGCTCGAGCAGACGGGAATATTTGGGATACGCCTCGGCGTCGCGCTGGCTGAACTTGGCGATCTCCTCGCAGGTCGCCCGTTCGTCGGGGCCCATCAGGAGCGATCGGCCATCGGGCAGCGGCGTGAACGACGACGGATTGCGCGGCAGGATGTTGAGACCATACTGCTTGAGCTTGAGGTCGCGAATGATTTCGGGCAGAAACAGGCTGATGACGTAGGCCGCCGTGCTGACCTTGAAACCGGGCCACGGCTCCTCGGTCGTCGCACAGCCGCCGAGCACATGCCGCCGCTCGAGCACGCATACCGACTTGCCCCCGCGGGCCAGATAGGCAGCCGTCACCAGACCGTTGTGTCCACCGCCGATAATCAGGCAGTCGTAGGCTCGTCGCGTTGCGGTTTTAGGCATGTCGAGGTAAGGGGTTAGAGCGTTTTTGTGGTTCAGAGCGCGGGTCGCGATTGTACGGGCGAGCACCGCTAGACGAAAGCTTGATCGCCTGTCAAAACAATCCTATGTCGGCTCCGCGAACTATGCCTGCCGCCCCCTCGCACGAAGCCGCGGCCAAGATTCGCGGCCGACTGCTTGTCGCTGTCGCTGCGCTCCTTTGGAGCACCAGCGGCTTCTTCGCGAAGGCCCCCTATTTTGACGGTTGGCCGGGGCCGACGCTGGCGTTTTGGCGTGCGGTGTTCGCCTGCGTAATTCTCGTGCCGCTCGCGCTTTGGCATGTACTGAGCGAATGGGGGCGACGCGACCAGCATCCGCTCTGGGGATGGGCCCTCGTGCCGATGACGCTCCTCTTTGCGGCGATGAACTACACCTATCTGACGGCGATGGCCAATGGCAGCGCCGCCAACGCCATCTGGCTGCAGTGCACGGCGCCGGTTTGGGTGCTGCTGGTTGGCGTGTTCGTCTTCGGCGAACGAGCCACCTGGCGAGACTGGGTTCTTATCGGCTTTGTGGCTGCCGGCGTGGGAGTGATTTTGTTCTACGAGTCGCGTGGCGCTTCGCTGCCGGCCGTGTTCTGGGGGCTGGCGGCTGGGGCGCTCTACGGCGGCATTGTCCTCTCGCTGCGGCAATTGCGGGCGTTCGATTCGGCGTGGATGGCGATGCTCAATCACTCGGTGACCGCCGTCGTGCTGTTGCCGCTGGCCATGCGGTGGATTGCCGATCCGTTCGCCGCCGAACAACCGGTGACGGCTGCATCCTCCGCTGCCCCTCATTTTCCGCACGGCATACAATGGTTGCTGCTGGCGGCGTTCGGCATCTTGCAGATGGGTTTGCCCTACGTGCTCTTCGCCCGCGCTCTGCGGAGCATTGCCGGACACGAAGCGACGGGCATCGGCTTGCTCGAGCCGATCGTAATGCCCCTATGGGTCTGGCTTGCCTGGCACGAAGCGCCGCGCTGGTGGACGATGGCCGGCGGCGCGCTGATCCTCGCGGGGCTGGCGATTCGCTATGTATTTGTCCCGCCAGCTCCCACCCTCGCACCGCCCGAAACTGTCGGGCTGGATGAAGCTCACTGATTCGCAATGGCCGACAAACCGTTCCGCAACTATCACGTGGCCCAGGAGCAACGCGGCCAAACGCTCTCCGCGGCGCTCCGCCGTTTCGTGCCCGATAAGTCGTGGAACCAGATCAAAAAGCTGATCACCGGCCGCTACGTGCAGGTGAACGGCAATCTCTGCCTGGACGAGACGCGCAAGTTGAAGGACGGCGACGTCGTCAAGGTTTGGGACCACCCGCTCGCCAAGCCGGCCGACGAGCGCGACATTCGCATTCGCTATGTCGATCCGCATCTCGTGATCGTCGAAAAGCCAGCCGGCGTGACCACGCTGCGACACGCCGAAGAGCGCCACTGGCCCGCAAGGCGCAAGCAACTTCAGCCGACGCTCGACGAACTACTCCCCCGCGCTTTGGCCCGCTATCTCGGCTGGAAGATCGACGATCGCGAAGCGTCGGGACGAAACGCGCCGCTTCGCGGCCGTCGGCCAACCAACCGTCGCGGCGCCGATCGCAACCGACAAGGCCCCAAGTTGCCGATCGTGCGCGCCGTGCATCGACTCGACCGCGACACGAGCGGCCTGATGGTCTTTGCCCGCACGCCGCAAGCCGAGCAGGCTTTAATTCGCCTGTTCAGCAAACACAAGATCGAGCGCTCGTACCTGGCGGTGATTCACGGCGAGGTCGCAGCCCAAACGATCGAATCGTATCTCATCCGCGATCGCGGCGACGGCCTGCGCGGCAGCACGCCGCTCGGCGCTCAGGCCGAAGGGGCCCAGCGGGCGATTACCCATGTCGAACCGCTCGAAACGATTGGGCCCTACAGTCTCATCCGCTGCCGTCTTGAAACCGGCCGCACGCACCAGATTCGCATCCACCTGAGCGAGCTGGGCCACATGCTGTGCGGCGAAAAGACTTACACGCACGCGCTCGGCGGCCGTCCTCAGATCGACCGGAGCGGCGTGCCGCGGCAGGCGCTCCACGCCACCGAGCTGGGCTTTATCCACCCGCTGACGGGCGAAACGATCCACTACCGCTCCCCGCTGCCGCGCGATCTTTCCGAGTGGCTTATGAAGGTGCGGCCGGCGACGTAAAAGCCGTCGGCTTGCCAGTTCGCCCATTTTTTCGGCGTTGTTGGCCTGGGATTCGCATTAATCCCGGTGCGAAGCATGGCTTATTGGCCGGAATTGCTTCCTCATCAACCACTTACGACATTTACACGACGCCTTTTCGAGGCCGAATGGTTGCCGCCATTCGGTGTCTGGATGGCGGTTGCTTGACCAAGCCGGTCGCTGGAGGCCCCGGTGCGGCTGCGCCAGAAAAATCCCTCATTTTTATGCTCGTCGGCGAAGTCCTTTCATGAACGCATTGCCTGAGGGCCAGGGAACGGTTCCAGTAGTGACGGACACGACTACGCCCGAACCCCGCCCCACCTGCGATCTCACCATTGTTGGGATCGGAGCTTCCGCCGGTGGGCTGGAAGCTCTTGAAACGCTCTTCCAACGAATGCCTCTCGATACGGGGATGGCGTTCGTGGTGCTGCAGCACCTCTCGCCCGACCACGAGAGCCACATGGCCTCGCTCCTGGCGAGGCAGACTCAACTGCCGATCCGCGTGGCGCAGGACGGGATGCGCGTTGAGCCGAACCAAATTTATCTCAATCCGCCCAAGAAGGACCTGATCCTTTCGGAGCAGCGGATTCGGCTGACCGACCAGGAGCGCAAGCGGGGGCTGACGCTGCCGATCGATCACTTTTTCCACTCGCTCGCCCACGACGTTGGCCGCTGCGCCGTTGGCGTGGTCCTTTCGGGAACGGGAAGCGACGGCTCGCGCGGCGTGCGCGCAATTCACGAAGCCGGCGGACTGGTCATCGCCCAAAGCGAAGAGACCTCCAAGTTCAACGGCATGCCGCGCAACGCGCAGCGCACCGGCTGCGTCGATTTGATCCTCCCTCCCGAAGAGATTCCCGACGCGCTGCTCCACTACGCGAGCAAGCAAGGCAGACAAGCGCTGCGAGGGGGAGTTGCCCACGAATTCCCGCCAGATAGCGCGGAGCTGAGTCGGGTCTACAAACTGCTGCGCATGGATTGCGGCATCGACTTCTCGCTCTACAAGCCGTCGACCGTGATGCGCCGGCTCGAACGTCGGCGATTGCTGCAGAACGGCGAAAGCCTGGAGAGCTACATCGACCGGCTGACAACCGATCGCGGCGAGCTGAGCGCGCTGCACCACGATTTACTGATCGGCGTCACGCACTTTTTCCGCGACAAAGATGCGTTCAATCGCTTAGCGCTCAAAGTGATTTCGCCTATCCTCGCCCGACCGGGCGACGACGAAGTGCGCGTCTGGGTCGCCGGATGTGCGACCGGCGAAGAAGCCTATTCGCTGGCGATGCTCTTCCGCGAGCAGATGGAACTGACGGGCCGCCATCGCAGCGTGCGGATCTTTGCGACCGACGTTCATCGCGCCTCGCTCGATTTCGCCAGCGCCGGCCTGTACCGCGAAGAAAGCCTGGCCGAACTTTCCGGCGAGCGGCGTTCCCGCTTCTTCACCAAGGTTCGCGATCGCTACCAGGTTTCGTCCGACCTGCGCAAGATGGTCGTCTTTGCGCCCCACAACATCATCTCGGACGCTCCGTTCACGCGGCTCGATCTGGTGACGTGTCGCAATCTGCTGATCTACCTGCAGCCGATCGCGCAGAAGAAGGCCCTCTCGCTCTTCCATTTCGGCCTGAAGACCGGGGGAGCCCTTTTCCTCGGCCCCAGCGAAACGCCGGGCGATTTGCAGGCTGAATTTGAACCGCTCGACAAGCACTGGCGGATCTATCGCAAGCGCCGCGACGTCCACTTGCCCCCCGATCTGCGTTTGACGTTCGACAATCGGGCTTCCACTCCGCGACAAGCCTTGCGCCCGCAGCTCGACGCGCAGCCGGTGAACGAATCGCAGCTCGTTGCGCTCTACGACCGATTGCTCGGTCGTTACCTGCCGCCGAGCATTCTGGTCGACGAAAACGGGAATATCCTGCACGTGTTCGGCGGCGCCGAAGCCTATCTGCGCACGCGCGGCGGCCGACCTTCGTCGAATCTGCTCGAGCTGATCGCCAAGGAGCTTCGCGTCCCGCTGAATAGCGCCATGCGTCACGCCGCCAACGACGGCAAGACCGTCCGCTATAGCGGCCTCCGCTTGCGGGAGACATCGGACAACGAAACGCTGCGGCTGGTCGTCGAGCCGATTTCCGATCCGGCGACGGGCGCGCTCCATATGCTCGTCGGCTTCGAGAAGCTCGAAGCCCCCGCGCAGCGCGCGGCCGAAGTCATCGATCTGCCCCTCGAGCAGATTCCCTCCGGACAGATTTCGATCCTCGAAGCCGAGCTGCGCCGGACGCGTGAAAACCTGCAAGCCACGATTGAGGCGCTCGAAACCTCGAACGAGGAGTTGCAGGCCGCCAACGAGGAACTGGTCGCCTCGAACGAAGAGCTGCAGAGCACGAACGAGGAACTCCATTCGGTCAACGAAGAACTGTACGCCGTCAACGCCGAGCATCAGCGCAAGATCACCGAGCTGACGGAACTGACCGACGACATGGACAACCTGCTGCAAAGCACCGACGTCGGGGTGATCTTTCTCGACGCCGAACTTTGCGTGCGCAAGTTCACGCCACGAATGGCGTCGGCGTTCCACCTGCTCCCTCAAGACATCGGCCGCCCGCTCGACAGCTTTGCCAACATCCTCGACGACAACCAACTGCTGAACGACTTGCGCGAGGTGTTGCGGAGCGAGCAGCCGGTGGAACGCGAAGTTCGCGACCGCGAGGGGCGTAGCTACTTCCTCCGCATTTTGCCCTACCGCACCAAGACCGGCGCCGAAGGGGTCGTGCTGACGCTGATCGATATCGATGTCCTCAAGCGGCAGGAAGAAGACGTCCGCCGGCTTTCCGAAATTGTCGAATCGACCGACGTCGCGATCATCGGCGCCAACCTGGCGGGCAAGATCGAGCATTGGAACGGCGGAGCGGCGAGGCTGTTTCGCTACACCAGCGACGAAGTCGTCGGCCGGCACGTTTCGGTTCTCTTTCCCGCGGACGATCGGGCGGAAATCGACGCCCTGCTCGAATCGGTGCGCGGCGGCCTGACGGCCCAGTCGATCGAGTTGCCGAGCGTTCGGGGCGGAGACGCCGCGTCCCTGTTTGCCAGGTGGACGGTTTCGGCGGTGCGAAACCGCTCGGGCGAAGTCGTCGGCCTGTCGCTCGTTGGCTACGATCTGACCGACCGGAAACAAACCGAAGATTCTCTGGCCGAGAGCGAGATGCGGATGCGCAAGATCGTCGAATCGGCCATGGACGCCGTCATCGGCATGGACGACGCCGGACTGGTGATCCGCTGGAATCCCAAGGCGGAAAAAATGTTCCGCTATACGGCCCAGGAAGCGATCGGCCGACCGCTCAGCGAACTCATCATTCCCCCCAACGCCCGCGAGGCCCATCTTGCCGGCCTGAAACAGTTTCTCGAAACGGGCAGGGGGCCGATCCTGAACAAGCGGCTCGAACTTACGGCGATGCGCCGCGGCGGGCAGAGATTTCCCGTCGAATTGACCGTCGCCGCCAACAGATTTGGCGAGCGGTACGAGTTCAGCGCCTTCGTGCGCGACATCACGCAGCGCCGCCGCGCCGAGCGACGGCTGGCGACCGAGCACGCCATCTCGCAATTGCTCATTGGCGCTCAAGACCTCGACGGCGCCGCGCCGCAGATCCTGTCGTCGTTCTGCCGCACGCTCGAAGTCGATGTTTGCGAATTGTGGCTTCCCGGCGACGACGACAATCGTCTCTCGTGCGCCTTCTACCACAGCAATCTGGCCAGCGACGAAGCTCTCGCCTATCGCGAAGCGGCGCTCCAGCAGCAAATCGCGCCGGGCGAAGACCTGATCGGCAAGGTCTTTCAGCGCCGCGAGCCGATGTGGAGCACCGATCTGGAGCGCGACTGCATTTTCAACCGCTCGCAGCCGGCGATGGCTGCGGGGCTGGCGTCGGTCTACGCCTTTCCGTTGCTATTGCATCGCGAGGTGCTCGGCGTGCTCTGCTTTGCAACGAGCGAAGAACTGCCGCCAAACGTCGCCCTGCTCGAAATGATGATCGCCGTTGGCCACGACCTGGGGCAGTTCGTCCGCCGCAGCCGCTTCGAACACGAGTTGGGCGACGCCCGCAAAGCCGCCGAAGCCGCGAGCGAGGCCAAGAGCGCCTTCCTGGCCAATATGAGCCACGAAATTCGCACGCCAATGACCTCCGTCGTCGGCCTGACCGAATTGCTCCTGGCCAGCGAATCGGACCCTTCGCGGATCGAAATGCTGCGAATGATCCAGCGCAGCAGCCATCATCTGGTGGAGCTGATCAACGATATTCTCGACCTGTCAAAGATCGAATCGGGCAAGCTGGCCGTCGAACGGGTTCACTGTTCCCCGGTCAATCTGATTCAGGATCTGGCGTCGGTCATGGGCGTGCGGGCCAAGGAGAAAGGGCTGTACTTCGAAGTCAGCTTCGACGGCCGCATCCCAGCGACGATCTATACCGATCCGATGCGTCTGCGGCAGATTCTCATCAACCTGGTCGGCAACGCCGTCAAGTTCACCAACCAAGGAGGCGTGCGAATCGTCACGCGCTACCTGGGCGGACTCGAGCCGCCGCGGATCGAGTTTGAAGTGACCGACACCGGCATCGGCATGAGCGAACAGGAACTATCCCGCCTGTTCGAGCCGTTCTCGCAGGTCGACCACTCGGTGACGCGACGCTTCGGCGGCACGGGGCTCGGCCTCTGCATTAGCCAGCGGCTGGCCGGAGCGCTGCAGGGAGAAATCCTCGTCACAAGCAAGCCGAACGTCGGCAGTTCGTTTCGGCTGCAGATTGCAACCGATCTGGCGGACGCGGAAAAGCTGATCGACCCGACCGAACAGCCATCGCCCACTAGCCCGCCCCCCGCCGACCGCGGCGAAGTGACCCTTTCGGGCCATGTGCTTGTCGCCGAGGACACCCGCGGCATTCAGTACCTGATCAAGCGGTTCCTCGAAGGGGCCGGAGCACAGGTCAGCCTGGCGGGCAATGGTCAGGAAGCAATTGAGCGGCTGCGCGAAGCGGAGTCGAGCGGGCGACCGGTCGACGTCGTAATCATGGACATGCACATGCCGGTGCTGAGCGGCTACGACGCCGTGGCCCAATTGCGCGCCGACGGCTCGCAGGTGCCGATCATCGCACTTACCGCACGGGCCATGCAGGGAGATCGCGAGAAGTGCCTTAGCGTGGGCTGCAATGAGTATTTGCCCAAGCCGGTCGACCGCTTGAATCTGCTCGAAGCGGTCGCCACTCAACTGAAGTCTCGCGAGAGCGAGAGGACAGAGCCAAGCTCCGCCTAAGAAAGCGGGGTCACAGGCTCGAAGCGTGCCGGCGACACTACCGCGTGTTGCCGAAGCGATACGCAGCCGGGGTTACCGGGGCCGGCCTCTGTACGCGGCGGCTGGCGGAGTCGGGCATCGGCGTGGGAACGACCGGCGCGGGGGTCGGCACGCTTTGCTGCGGCACGACGATCGTCGCTCCCGGCTCATTCACGTTGTAGGCGAAATTCGACGTCGGCTCGTGCAGATCAGCGTGCCACGGATAGTCGAAGTAGTTGCGGTAGTTGTACGCCTTGCGGTAGTACGTGCCGTGGAACGCCGGATAGCGGTGGTTGTATCGGTCGCCGTCGTAGCAGCCGAGACGCGGGTTGTAGCAGGTCTGGGGCATCATCCCCAGCCAGCCGCCGTGCGGGCCGTGTCCCTTGCCGCAGTGGCTGCAAGCGGCCCCTTCGTACACGACTTCGCCGTGGGCGACGTTGGCGGTCGCGTATCCCGAGCCGTAGGTTCCACCAAGCGTAGCCAGCACAGTCAGCAGAACAGCGTTCATGGGCAGCAGTTCCTTCGGCTTGCGAGATCGGGCGGCGCGCTTCGCAGGGCCGGCGATGGAGCACGGCAGGCGCGCGGGTTCGAAAATTCCTTGTTGTGGTCATCGGCCGGCGCTGTCGGACTTTCGAGTTTCCTTGGTGCGACCGTTGCAACCCGCATTTCCCGCACGCACGCAATAATCGCTACAGCTTGCCAACCAGATGGCCGCTTCTTGCCGCCGCGGCCGTGGCTTCTAAGGCCAGCTCGCCAATTGCCCTGCGACGTAGACGCTGCCCACTCCCGCACCCGCGCAACCCTCGCAACCGTTAAAGTCGCGCCCGTTCAGCAGAATTTTCCAGATGCTAAGGCCGATTGGCGCTTTGTCCATTTTTTCGCCTGACTAGCGTGAAATGGTCGGCTGGGCGAATTTCGCCACGCGCTGCTAGCGGCACACCGGCCGCTGGGGCAAAGCAGCGTCCGGAGAGAGAAATCGCACCGCAACGGCCAGCCGAGTGCCCGTTCTTTTTCTGCCTCGCTCTGGTGACTGCATGACAGCCAGCATCTTGGTGCTGACCCGCGATCCCAATCTGCTTTTCGAGCTGGGTCAACAGCTCGAAGGCGCGCAGCAAGTCGTCCCCTGCGATTCGCTCGAAATGCTGCAACTTCGGCTGAAGGACCAACCGGCCTCAGCGGTCGTCGTTCATTTTCAGCGCGACACGCTGGGCGGTATGTCGCCCGGCCGCTTCATCGCCGAACTCGACGAAGCGATCGAGAGCGCTCCGCTCTACGCCTTGATCGACAAGGACTGCACGCCGCGACTGCGCAAACTCGCCCAGAAGGCTGCCGACGAGTCCCTGGAAATGCCGGCCGACCTGGCGCGGCTCAAGCGTCTGCTCGGCAGCCAGCAAGACCTCGAAGGAGAACTCGCCGGCTTCTGGAAGGAGATGCCGCACAAAGAACTGCACGGCCGCTCGCGCTCGCTGGTCACGTTCACGCCCGAAATGTTCGACATGATGGACGAGCTGACGATCGCCGCTCGCCACAATGTCACGGTTCTGCTCATCGGCGAGACGGGAAGCGGCAAGACGTTCCTCGGCCGGCTGATCCACGAGCTGAGCGATCGCCGCGAAGAACGCTTCTGCACGGTCGCCTGCGGTTCGCTGCCGCCGAACCTGATCGAAAGCGAACTGTTCGGCAACGTCAAAGGGGCCTTCACCGGCGCCGATCGCGACCGCGAAGGCAAGTTCGCCGCCGCCGGCCGGGGCACGATTCTGCTCGACGAAATCGATGTGCTCCCCCTCGAACAACAAGCCAAGCTGCTGCGCGTGATCGAAACGGGCGAGTACGAGCCGGTCGGCAGCAACGAAACGCAGCACTCGCAGGCCCGCCTGATCGTCGCCTCGAACTACAACCTCGAAGAGTTGGTCCGCAGCGGCCAGTTCCGCACCGACCTCTACTACCGCCTGAACATCCTCAACTTCCGCCTGCTGCCGCTCCGCGATCGGCCGTGGGACATCGAGTACCTGGCCCGCAAGTTCGCCATCGAGCACAGTCGAACGCACGGCATCCAACTCCGCGCGATTGAGCCGGCTTTTCTCGAAACCCTCCGGGCCTATCACTGGCCGGGCAACATTCGCGAGATGGAAAACGTCATCCGCCGCGCGGTGCTCTATTGCCAGCGTGGCACGCTGTCGGTGACCGATCTGCCCAGCTCGATCCGCTCCGCGGTCGCAAATTCGGCTGTGATGCACTACGAGCCGTCGCTCCCGGTCGACCACGCGTCGCTCGGCGTGCAGCCGGACGATTCGTACGCTCCGCTTCCGCCGAGCATGGGCGCTCGCTTGCACAGCGGTTCGGTGGCGAGCGTGCCGATTGGCCGCGGCGCGCCGATGCCATCGGTCGCCGCTCCCGTGGCCAGCCCCGCCATGGCCAGCAATCCGGCGCCAATGGCAAGCAGCCACGGCCGAGTGCCAGGCGCTTCGCGACTGGGTCAGGCGTCGCTCGAATCGCGCGTCGACGTGCTGGAACGCCGGATCATTCAGGACTCGCTCCAGCGCAACAACTTCCGCCGCAAAGAAACGGCTGCCGAACTCGGGATCAGCCGAGTGACGCTCTACAACAAGATGAAAAAGTTCGGGCTGCTGTAATCGTGCTGGCCCCGTCGTTGGCGCTTTTGCTTCCGTGCAAGTCGATTAGCCGGAGGCGGTCCGCCTCCGGCTGCTTTCCACACTTTTGGCATCTTCTTCGGCAACACACTACCGCATTCCTCGTCGCAGCGATTCACCCATGACGCTTTCGCAACGCATCAGTCGCATCGCCTTGCCGCCGCTGCTGCTTTTCGCCGGGCTGCTGGCCTATCGGCTGACGGTAGTTTCGGCCAACAGCGAAAAGCCCTTCATCCCCGCCGGCCCGCACAAACCGTGGAACATCACCTCGGCCCAGCATGAGCCGCGAATTGTCACCGACGAGCAGCTTTTCGAAGTGCTCGACCGCGTCAAACCGCCCGCGCGTCCGTCGCTGACCAACTCCTACGTTCACGCCCTTCGCCTTTGGGGACCTAACGCCGATTTCGGCGACGCGGCCGTTCCGTCGGGGGATGAACTGAAGAACTATTTCCTTAACGACGCCACCTTCCGTCAGGTCGCAGGCCAGGACGCTCCGCCCCTCTTCTATCGGGCAGCCGACGGCATCAACGTCCGCTCGTACGACGACCGCGTCGATCATCGCGAATCGTCGAGCCATCACGCCGACGACCTGCTCGCAACGTTCGCCGAAATCGGCTTGCCGCTCGACACACAGCTCCACTTGCGCGACGGCGAAGCGACGATCGCCGACCTGCTCGAAGCCTCGATGCGACGATTCCACCTCGATCAGCTCGAGTACGAATGGTCGTCAATCGTTTACGCTCGCTACCTCTTTCCGCTGAAGCACTGGCGGAACCGCAACGGCGAGAAGATCTCGCTGCAAAGCCTGGTCGAAGAACTGATCTCTCATCCGCTCGAATCGGGTCCGTGCAATGGCCTGCATCGGCTCGAAGCGCTCGCCGTCCTCTACCGGGCCGATGAGCAATGCCATCAATTGCCGCCGCTCACGCGGATGAAGATGCTCGCCTACATGAAGCGCGTGAGCGATTTGCTCGTTGCCTCGCAGACGAGCGAAGGTTTTTGGAACCGCCGTTGGCCGCTCGGCGAAGCCGCGCTCGAAGACCGGACCGCGACGCTCTACGACAAGATTCTCGTCACCGGCCATCACCTCGAATGGCTCGCCCTGGCGCCTGACGAAGTGCAGCCGCCGCGCGAAACGATCGTCCGCGCCGGTCAATGGCTGGCCCGAACGCTCGGCGAAATGGACGAGCAAGCGATCGTCGAAGCCTATGGCCCCTATTCGCACTCAGCCCGAGCCCTCTGCCTCTGGCGACAAGTCGATCCGTACGAAGCGTGGAAACAAGGCAAAGAACAGCACCAGTAACCGCAACCGCTACAAACAACCACCGCTACGCACGCCGCGGTTAACGCCGCCACGGTTAACGCCACCACGGTTAACGCCACCACGGTTAACGCCGCTTTGGTTAGCGACGCTTCTCAGAAGCGTCCACCCCCTTAGCGGGAACCCTACCGCAAATCAGCGCCTCGAGAAACAACCATGAGCATCCTCGAAGCCCCCATTGAGCGCACCGGCGCCCGCGCCGAATCGGCCGCCGACGATCTTCCCATCTGCCTGAAGCGCGACAATCTCACCTCGCCCTACTTTCCAAACACCAGCCGCGGTGCGCTCTGCGTGGTGGCGGTGCTCTGCATTGTCTTCGCGACGACCAGCTTTCATCGGCTGAACCACACCGACCTGTGGGGACACCTGAGCTACGGCCGCTGGATCGCCCAGCACGGTCAATTGCCGACGTCGGACCCGTTTTTTGCCTCTCCGAGCGACCTGCCGGTGCTCAACTACGCCTGGCTGTCGCAACTGGTCGGCTATTGGACGAAAACCGCCTTCGGCAACGAAGGACTCGTGTTTGGTCACGCACTCATTACGACGCTGACCGCCGCAGCCGTGATCTTTGCTGTGGCTCGCCGTGGCGTTTCGCTCCTGGCTGCGGCGTTTGCGGGCCTGGCGATGCTCGTGCTCGATATGCCGATCGTCGGCACCATTCGGCCGCAGATTTTTGGCCAGCTCGGCCTGGCGCTGATGCTCGTCGCCTGCAGCGAATTGCCCAATCGCCGGCATCCACTCGTTTGGCTGCCGATTCTGATGGCCCTGTGGAGCAATCTGCACAGCTCGATCGCGATGGGGCTGGCGGTGCTCGGCGTTTACGCGATGAGCGTCGCGTTTGAAGCCTTGCGCGATGCCAGCTGGAGCCCGGCGCGAGCTGTGCGCGACTCGCGCGTGCGCGTGATGGTCGCGGCGGTTGCTTTGGCGCTCGCCGGAGTGTGCGTGAATCCTCATGGTCCGTGGATTCTGTTCCACTCCCTCTCGTTCGGCGGCCGCGAGACGCTTGGCTACATCAGCGAATGGCGTCGCACGGAACCGACGAGCCTGACGTTCATGCTGCTGGCTGCGTCGCTGCTCGCGACGAGTTTTGCCTTCAAGTTCAGCGAGCGAAAGTGGAAGCTTTACGAGTTCGTCCTGCTCGCCTTGTTCGCCTTGGCCACGCTGATGGCCATTCGAATGCTCGCCTGGTGGGCGATAGTCTGGCCGTGGCTCGTCGTGCCTCACCTGGCGTCCGCAGTCACGCGACTGCTGCGCGAGCGAGGCGTGGAGCCGGCGCCCGACCAACCGACCGCGATGCGCACGCTGGTGGCGATCGCCGTCGTCTTTACCACCATCGTCCTCGCGCCGCCGACATTCAGCATCGTCAGCGGCCAGGCGCGCGGCGAAGTCCCCGTCACGGTGAGCGAAACGCCGGTCCATGTGGCCGACGAACTCGTGCGCCGATCAGCGGAAGGAAAGTTCTTCGCCCCGATGGACTGGGCCGACTACTTCGTCTGGCGAACCGACGCCCGGATGCAGCCGCTGATGTACTCGCACATTCACCTGGCCAGCCGGCAAGTGTGGGACGACTACGCCACGATTTTCGCAGCCGACGCCAAATCGCTCGACCTGCTCCGCCAACACGGCATCCGCTACGTCATCGCCAGCCGCGAACGCACGCCGCAATTGCAAAAGCTCCTGCTGGTAGCCGATCGCGAAGGCAACCAGGGAGTGCGGGTCATCTACAAGGACCAGCGAGCAATCATTGCCGAGCTGAGTCTCCCGTCGCGCTCTGCGAATGACGAATGACGAATGACGAA
>Ga0182737_1001843_pt1 | contig 19305 bp, 17 predicted proteins | sample eDN5th30CBELigOP_FD_128878 | JGI IMG/M metagenome (GOLD analysis project Ga0182737, IMG submission 128878) | Enriched Organic Plus compost microbial communities from Emeryville, California, USA - eDNA 5th pass 30_C BE-Lig OP (version 2) (version 2) ...
CCGTAATGTTCATCCGTCCATCATCTGTGTACAGAGGAGGAATGGAGATGTCCGCACAGCCAATCATCGAGGCACTCGAGCAATTAATTAAGCTTCACCAAGGCTTTAATAAACTAGCGAGTAAAAAAAAGAACATCATCATAGAAGGTGACACGGACGCCCTTACCGCTCTTTTGATGGATGAGCAGAAGTATGTGAAAGCTATCTCACAAATAGAAATCAAACGACAAGAAGCTGTTCAAACGTTCTTGAATAGTCAACAAAACGCTGCGTTCGATCGGGTGATGGAAGAAGCACAACCTTCTGAAGCAGAGGTTTTACAGCGTTTAAAAATAGAGCTTCTAGAAGAGGTCACACAATTAAAAGAACAAAATGAGTTCAATCAGCAATTGCTCGTTCAGTCCTTACAGTTTGTCAATCTATCATTAGATGTATTGCGACCGCAAGACCGAAACTATAATTACGGCAACGAGCAAGCACCGAAGCAATCCATCAGCATGTTTGATTCAAAAGCATAATACATAGAAAGAGAGGATACACAGATGGTTTCAACTTTTATGGGCTTAGAAACATCAAAGCGCGCACTTAGCGTTGCTCAATCTGCCCTATATACAACAGGCCACAATGTTGCGAATGCGAATACACCTGGATATTCACGTCAGCGCGTCAATTTATCAGCAACAGAGAGTTTTCCTTCTCCAGCATTAAATAGCCCACGAATAGCGGGACAGCTAGGAACAGGTGTGGAAGCGGGTTCTATTCAGCGAATTCGCGATAGTTTTTTAGATAGCCAATATCGCAGCCAAAGCAGTAAAGTAGGCTACTATAGTTCGTTAAGTGAATCATTGACGAAAATGGAAGAGATTTTAAATGATCCGTCAGAAAGTGGTTTATTAAACACGATGAACAATTTCTGGGGTTCGTTGGAGGATTTAACAACAAATACGGATAATATCGGGGCGCGGGCTGTTGTCGCTTCATCTGGGCAAATGGTCGCTGAAACGTTGAACTACTACTATAATGCTTTAACGAGTGTACAAGAGGATCTTCGTTATCAAATTGGCGTGGAACAAAGCGGAATCAATACGATTATCTCTAATATTCAAAGCATTAATGAGAAAATCAGCAAAGTCGAACCGCATGGCTATGTTCCGAATGATCTATATGACGAGCGCGATACACTAGTCGATCAATTATCACAGTTCGTGAATGTGAAAGTATCGACGGTGTTTCCAGAGAAGTACGGGATTGTTGACAAAGCAGCTGCTGAAGGACTGTATAACATTGAATTAATTCAAGAAGACGGTTCTTCTTACATGCCGCCGATTAACTTAATTAGTGTGAATCATACTGGAATTGTTGGGGCCAATACTATTGAAGTTCAAACAGATAGTGCGACAGGCGCCGTTAGCGGTGTGAAAATTGGCGGCACGATGTTACAGGAATATAAATTTGCCGGTGCACTTACTGGGCTGATTGAAAGTGCTGGGTATGTAGCAGATGGTACGGTGAAAGGCGCATACCCTGACATGCTGCAAAAGCTGAATGATATGACAGAAGCTTTTGTGAATGAGTTTAACTATGTCCATAGCCAAGGCTTCGTAGTAGGGGAGCCGCCGACTAACGGTGGGAAGTTCTTTGAAATTACAGATGGAAAGAACGCCGCTCAAACGATTAAAGTAAACGCAGACATTATTAAAGATCCATCTTTAATTGCATCCGGCGGAAAAAGTAATGCGGCTGGTGATAACGAGAATGCTCATCATTTAGCAGCTATTAAATCAAAGGATTTTACTCAGTATGAAAGTGGAAACATACCTGCTGGATTAAATGGAACGTTTGATACATATTACGCAGGGGTTATCGGAAATCTCGGTGTCGATTCTGCCAGCGTGCAAAAAGACCATTCAAATGCACAAATTTTAGCGACTTCAGTGGATAAAAATCGTCAATCGGTGAGTGCGGTTTCTTTAGATGAAGAAATGACTGATATGGTGAGGTACCAGCAAGCTTACAATGCAGCAGCACGAATGGTCACGTTAGTGGATGAAATGCTCGATAGAATTATTAACGGTATGGGCACGGGCGGCAGATAAAAGGTGAGGTGAAGATACATGCGCGTAACACAATCGATGCTTTCAAATAACATGATTCGCAATATTAGCAACAGCTATGAGAAATTGGCAAAATTGCAGGAACAAATTTTAACGCAAAAAAAGTTTTCTAAACCATCGGATGATCCAGTAGCAGCGATGATGGGGATGAACTATCGAACAAGCTTAAACCAAGTGGAACAATATTCACGTAATATTAGTGAAGCAACAAACTGGGTCGAGAGTACCGACTCAGCATTAGGACAAGCCGTTTCTGCCCTTCAACGAATGAGGGAGCTAACGGTACAAGCGAGTAATGGAACATATGAGTCAGACCAAAGGGACAGTGTTAACGAAGAAATTAAGCAATTGCGACAACATTTAGTCGATATTGGGGATACTCAACTTGGTGGGAAGTATATTTTTAATGGCTATGATACAAATAAACGACCGTCAGACACGATGGTTGACGGTGCACCAAGCTATGGAACGGATGAAATACAAGTCGAAGTGTTTACTGGGATTAAAATTCCGATTAACACAAGTGGACAGAGCACATTTGGAGAAGCACTTAAAACAGGCGGTACAATTGATCAATTAATGGAAAGCTTAAAGAGTACAGACGAAGCGGATATTACGAATCGATTAGCAGAGCTTGATGAGATGATTAATGTATTTATTAAAGAGCAAGCCAAAGTCGGGGCCAAGCAAAACCGAATCGACCTAATGACTGATCGTGTAGGCCAACAAGAGGTTTTCGCTCAAAAAATCCTTTCTAGCAATGAAGATGTAGACATGGAAAAAGTCATTCTCGACTTCACGACACAAGAAAGTGTTCATACTGCTGCATTAAGTGTTGGAGCTAAAGTGATTCAGCCGAGTTTACTTGATTTTCTAAGGTAAGAGCTATTCTATATGGATAGCTTTTTTCTATAAGGGGAGGAGAATCATGCAGCAAATTAGAATGCAGTCTACGTTTATTCAAACAGGCTTAACCATTGCAGACCCAGTCCAACGTATGGAATCATCAAAGGTGATTCAATCAATTGAACAGCCGCAAGCAACTATTCATATCGAGAGAACCCCAGGGAGATTGACGATCGATCAAACAGAAGCGTGGGAGCAGATGGATATTAAGCATATTTTTCAAAGGACGGCAGAGTTAGCTCAGGAAGGAAAGCAAAGAGTATTAGAAGGAATCGCCCGAAGATCGCGACAAGGCGATGACATGATGCATATTGAAAGAGGCGGTAATGTACTAGGTGCACATGCGAAACAAAATAGTGAACGACCAACTAAACAATTCAATATCGGTTGGATTCCATCTCCATTCAGCGTTAAAACGCATTATGAACAAGCCAAACTGAATATCGAAGCGCAAACACACAAACCAATTATTGACATGAAAATTCAAAAATCCATTCATGACTACACGCCTGGTAGCGTGACGACGAATGTTACCCAAGAAAACTCGTTAAATATTGATGTTGTAAATGTATAAGAAAGTAGGGACAAAGATGAAGATTTCTACAAAGTTTCACGGTGAAATAGAGATGAATGTGGGAGAGATTTATACGTTTGAGAGCGGGATTCCGGGGTTTGTAGAGGAGAAACAATTTGGTTTATTACCACTAGATGAAACACCATTTTTTGTTCTTCAATCTTTGAAAACACCAGAAGTTGCTTTCATTACGACGAATCCATTTGAAGTGTTTCCAACGTATGAAGTGAACCTTTCTGACGAAGTACTAGCTGATTTACAAATCCAATCCGAACAAGAAGTGACCGTATTCACGATTTTATCTGTACGAGATCCATTTGAAGAAACAACAGCTAACCTGCAGGCACCGATTATTCTCAATCACACGAAGAAATTAGGAAAACAGTACATCATGAAAACGGATAACTATACAACTCGCCATAAGCTCATCCCATCTCCAGTTGCACAGGAGGTCAAATAATGCTTGTACTTACTAGAAAGTTAAACGAATCGATTATGATTGGCAATGATATTGAGATTACTATCCTAGCTGTTGAAGGAGAGCAAATCAAACTCGGTATTCAAGCACCAAAGCACGTTGATATTCACCGTAAAGAAGTGTATCTGTCCATCCAGCAAGAAAACAACCAAGCCCTAAATACCGAAGTTAACACTCTGACAAATTTAAGCGATTTTTTTCGAAAAAAATAAATTTATTCTCTAAATAAACTGGTGAAAGCACCGATATTAATGATGTAAGGTTGAATAGTGATATAGGCGGCCGACTTAATCACTATTCAACCGAAATCACCACATGGATGTGGGACCCTAGAAAACTCAAGGAGGAAATAGTAATGAGAATTAATCATAATATTGCGGCGTTGAACACGTATCGTCAGTTGAATAGTGCAAATGGTGCACAAGGTAAATCAATGGAGAAATTATCTTCTGGTCTTCGTATTAACAAGGCTGGAGATGATGCAGCAGGTTTAGCAATCTCTGAAAAAATGCGTGGACAAATTCGTGGATTGGATCAGGCTGGAAAGAATGCACAAGATGGTATCTCTATGATTCAAACTGCTGAAGGTGCTCTAAATGAAACTCACTCAATTCTACAGCGTATGCGTGAATTATCAGTTCAGTCATCGAATGATACTAATACTGCAGATGATCGTAAGGAAATTCAGAAAGAAGTTGAACAATTAAAATCAGAGATTAATCGAATTTCAGATACAACAGAATTTAACACACAAAAACTTTTAAATGGAAGCTTAGGTGCCAAAGGTCAATCTAGCGATGCTACACATGTCACTGTAGAAAGTGCAACTGGTTTAAAAGTAGGTGACTACACTGTTGTAGTTGATACTGCAGCAACACAAGCTACCAAGACATCTGCTGGTAACGCTTCTGATACAGATATTGCAACTGCAGCAACTAATGGTAATGCTTTAGTTATTAATGGTGTAACAATTGATACTTCAGGAGTAACTGATGCGGCATCTTTAGAAGCAAAAATTAATACTTATACAGACAAAACGGGTGTAACTGCTGATATTACTAACGGATCTGTTGCGGTATTAACTTCAACGGCGTTCGGTAGTGATGCAACAATAGATCTCAGTGGTTCACACGGTGATTGGACTGGAAATACAGTTTTAGGTAGTGCAGCACAAGTTGATGGAGTAGATGCAAGTGCAACTATAACAGATGAAGATAATGTATCTGAAGTTATTAGTGGAGTAGGACAACAGCTTATTTATCGTGGCGCCGAGTTCAAAGCTACTGGAGATACAAATGGTGATTCTGCAACTATTTCAGTAACTTCAAGTGGTGCTTCTCTTCAAATTGGTGCTAATAAAGATCAAAATATGTTAATCGATATGAATGAGATGAGTACACGTACTCTTGGAAATGATACGGATGGACTTGTTAAGGATATCAATTTATTAACTCAAGATGGTGCTAATAATGCAATAAAAACTTTGGATGCTGCTATTCAAGAAGTATCAGCTGAGCGATCTAAACTTGGTGCATTCCAAAACCGTTTAGATCACACAATTAATAACTTAGGTACATCTTCTGAAAACTTAACTGCTGCGGAATCTCGTATCCGTGACGTAGATTATGCTTTAGCTGCTTAAGCAGTGACAAGTACAGTCGTCCTAGCTGGTAACGGCTAGTGATTATCATCGGGTGAATTGCTGGAAAACCCTTAGAGCTTTTCTTGCCACAACGTAGTTGGAAACGACAAGCGTGAAGGTTTGAAAAAAGAAAAGATATGGGCAATCAGCAGCCAAGCTCCTGTCTCGAAAGAGTGGAGAAGGTTCAACGACTAGGATAAACCATCTAAGGCGAAAGCTATGGTGATGAAATCCGTAGGTGAAACAATGTACATCAGCATTGTGAATCCGAAGTGCCCGACCCCTACTAGATTGCTAGAGGGTGAAGATATAGTCTAGTCATTTGTGAAAGCAAATGTTCGCACGATGGCGAAAGAAATGATGAACCAAACTAAGAATTCTATTCTTTCTCAAGCAGCACAAGCAATGTTGGCTCAAGCAAATCAGCAACCTCAGGGTGTGCTTCAATTATTACGTTAATTTTAGATTTTATGAAAGGGATCCTAGTTCTAGGATTCCTTTTTCTCATCCGTTAAAACTATTTAAGGAGTTGATTAATTTGTTTTTTTACTGTGAAGCAAAAAGTAATAAAAGTGCAGTTTTAGATGTACATAATTTAGATGATCTTAAACAATGGTGGGAAAATCTCGACATTGGTTTATGGACTTCAACAGACCAGAGAAGTTTGATTGAGATTAATAAGTTGAAAACAGTAAAGTATCGTGGCTTACGTGAAGGGTTATGGTATGACATACCTGACAGCATTTGGAGGGATTTTTCATTCGATACAATGAAATTTTCTTATGATCAAAAAGATCCTTCGTTGCTCTTTCGATTATCAGCTACTTACAATGGAATAGAAGAATTAGATTTGGCTTCTTATAGAATTAAAAATTTAGAGGAGAGGAACTAGTGATACACAGATTAATAAAAAAATTAGATGCTTTCAAAGATTCTATAGAAGTTATTGTTCGTGATGTAGGGCATGGAAATTGGAATGAAATACGCTTTGGTGCGACTCGTATTTTTTTCGATATAGGTGCTCAAAAGGATTGGCGTAAAAGTAAGATTCAGGAGCTTGTAGAGGCTGCTGATATTAAAAAAAGTGATAACATATACATCTTTGTTAGCCATTGGGATGTGGATCATTATCATGCTATTTTGAAACTGTCTGACTCTGAATTAAAGCAGATTAAGGGCTTTTTTGCACCAAACCGTATACCGAAGACTAATACAGCTAAGCGTGTAAAAGATCTTTTAAAGATTGCCGGGATTAGTTTAGATACTATTCCATTTACATCAAAACGATGTATAGATAAAAAAATTGAGCTTAATTTAGTATATGGCGGAAGAAGTCTAAAGATATATAGGTCTTCTCAAACATATTCTAGAAATTTAGATAGCCTCGTTTTTTATCTAGAGACCAATAAAAACTGTGTGTTACTAACAGGAGATCAAAAGTATGAGAAGCTTCACGATTACGTTATCAGTTTAATTTCCCCGAAAGTCCCCATGATTTTAGTATTACCTCATCATGGAGGGGATGCTGGTAATTTTAACAGAACCCATTGGAGCGCACATTCCATAGAGGAAATAATTATTTCTTATTATAAAAGCAATAGCTACGGTCATCCATCAGATGCTAACTGGCAAATAGCAGAAAACTTATTAATCTCTAAGCCTATTTTGTATACAAATGATACGGGAGACAAATCTTTTTTTATTTAAATGGGTGATGAGGTTCCTATCTATTACTCTCGGAACATTACTAGATTTGATTAAAACGTTTATATATAGGAGGTTTTCAAATATTAAAAATAGATTCCTTGATTTCGTAAAAGAAGGGACACAGGGACAAGAAGTACCGTATCCCATTTAGAGTTGTTACCTATCATCCTAGTTCTGGTGACCTTCACCTCCGGAATTTCAGTTCCTGTCCCCCGCTCTACTAAAGCGTTGAAGTATAAAAGGGGGAGATAGAAGGTGAAGAAGAAGGGGCATTTGTGAAAGCGAATGTTCGCACGCTGGCGAAAGAAATGATGACTCAAACAAAGAATTCTATTCTTTCTCAAGCAGCACAAGCTATGCTTACTCAAGTAAATCAGCAACCTCAGGGAGTATTACAACTTCTTCGTTAATTTTAGATTATTTGGAAGGGGCTCAAGCTATGCTGGGGTCTCTTTTTACATAGGAAACAGTAAAAAAGCTGTTGGATGGGGAGGTGACTAATGGACAAAGATCAGCAAGAGCAGAAAAGGTTTGTAGAAGAACAGCTCCAATGGTGTAAGAAACAAGACGCTATTTTAGAAGAAATGAATGTAAAGCTTCACGAAATGAAAAGAATAGCTGAATATGCCCGTGAACACGAGCTTACTTCGATAGAAATTAACGAATTGAATGGTCGGTTGAATGAATTGATGCGTGAAGTTCATTTTCTAGAGAAGCAGTTATATTCGGTTGTTCATTAGAAATAGAAGAGAGAGTGTTGTTCATGGATATCGCATTAATGTCAATAGCGTTAAGTCAAGGACAAGTCTAACAGCAGGCTTCTATTTCAGTCATGAAGAAGGCCGTAGATCAAGCTGAAGGAAATGCGAATTTTATCAATAAAATGATGGGAGAGCAGAACTTGCAGGCGCTACAACGTGAAGTTCAGCCCCATCTAGGTAGGAATATAGATATAAAAGGATAAAACAAGCTTAGTACCACCTTTACCATGTTTAACGGGGCAAGTGCTAGCTGAATGCCTTAAAATAGAATCAATATTCAAGAAAGATTTTCATTTGATAATGATGAAATGTTTGAGGTGAGCAATGTGGTGTTAGTATAATATAGGGGACGAGAAGCTTCTTTTAGCAATTTATTATAAATGTGAAGTATGGTATAATTCAAATATTTTTAAAATCATGTTGGCCAAATATTTTATGGAACAAACAAGTAAATTGTTTAATGGTGAGGGAGATTTTGTATGAATTCACAAGAGAAGATGCTTTTAAGAGTGATGTTTAAAAATAAAATATATAAATCTGATGGTCAAGCATTCGAAGATCTCTTTACATCCGTAATGAATTATGCAGAAAAAGGCTTCCAATCCATTAAACCTTGGGGAAATATTGGGGATAGAAAAAATGATGGTTATGTAAAACGGACCGGAACATACTATCAGGTTTTTGCACCAGAAGAAATTGAAAAATCTTATCCAAGTACTGTAAAAAAACTTCATACAGACTTCAACGGGTTAATTAATCAGTGGTCCCCAGTGAATAGCTTTTATTTTGTTATAAATGATAAATATAAAGGTGTAAATGCTGATGCAGAACAAGAAATTCAGAAGATAAAAGAAGGTCATGGATTAGAGGATGCAGCCATCCTGACGGCAAAAGATATTGAAAATAAACTGTTTGAGCTAGAAGAGGATCAGATATTTAGCATTGTTGGTCTGTTGCCAGATCCCTCTAATATCAAAAATATTGATTACTCGATATTAAATGAAGTTATTGGCCATATAATGGAGTTACCGATTCAACCAAACGTTGAGGGGAAAATGGTTTTACCGGATTGGGATGAAAAAATCCAATTTAATAAACTGTCCGATACTGTGGCAGGCTATCTAAATACAGCTTCTTTTCAACTGCATAACTTGGAATCTTACCTGTCGGATAACAGTGACTTTGTTGCAGATGAATTGAGAGATAAAATAAATGAGGTTTACCAGCAAGAAAAAGCAAGAAGTAGTGGAGATCAATTATTTATGTCCATGGTTGAACAGCTCAGTCCCAAACAGACTCAACCGTATCAGAATACCGTTATTATTATAATGGCTAAATATTTTGAGACCTGCGATATATTTGAAGAACCAAAGGAGGAGGAAGAAAGATGATCATGCCAACTAAACATACCCATTTTTCAGAATCCTTACTTGGTTTTGGTGGGTATATCCTTAAGAAGCTTGATTCCAAAAAGACTGTTGATTCGCTATGGAATGAATATCAAAAAGACTTATCCAAGAAACACTACAAAGCAAAGCACACCTTTGATAACTTTCTTCTTACTTTAGTTTTTCTCCATTCTGTAGGAGCGATTGAGGAGAAAGGTGGGGGTGTTATAAAGTGCAGTTAATTAAAGTATCTGCGAATCAAGCTGATTTTAAAACCGTTCATTTTAATAAAAGCGGCTTGAACTTTATTGTAGCCAAGCAAAAGAATGCTGAAAACAAAGATACCGGAAACACATATAATGGGGTCGGAAAGTCTTTACTGGTCAACATTGTTCATTTTTGCTTAGGTTCTAGTACAAAAAATTACAAATCATTTTGTGAGAAGTTACCTGATTGGGAATTTTCATTAGAATTTGTCATTGGCGAAACTTACTACACTACCACTAGATCGACGGTGAATCCGAATAGAATTCATTTGAATGGTGAAGAATTAACGTTAACTAAATTTAATACAAAACTTGAAGAGTTATGCTTTCAAATTCCCGATGGTGTTTCAAATTTATCGTTCAGAGCATTATTGCCTTTCTTCATTCGACTTAACAAAAAAAGCTATGTAAGTTTTGATGAAGCGTCCAGAACTCATAATCAATATCAAAAAATGCTTTATAATGCATTCCTGTTAGGATTGGATGTATCCTTAGCTCATAAAAAGCATGATTTAAAAAAAGAGCAAGACCGAATTAAAGATTTGGAAAGAAATTTCAAGAAAGACGATTTGCTTCGCGATTTCTTTTCCGGGCAAAAAGATGTGGCTTTGACTATCGACGATCTGAATGAACAAATAGAAAAGCTAGAAAGAGATCTGAAAAATTTCAAAGTAGCAGATGATTACTATGATGTCCAATTAGAAGCGGACAAAATCGAGCAGAAGTTATTCCAATTAAACAATAAAATCATCTTACTAAAAAATAATGTAGCCTCTATTGAGAAAAGTTTAAATATCGAGCCAAGTAAAGGTAATCTAGATGAAATACAAAAGGTTTATGAAGAAGTCAATGTTCATTTTTCTGACGCACTCACAAAAACACTATCAGATTTAGAGTCGTTCTACGAAAAGCTTGTTGCAAATCGTAAAAGAAGATTGTTGGAGCAAAAAAATAAACTTGAATCGGAAATTGAAGAAAAGTCAAAGGCGTCTCAAAAGTTGCAAAAAGAATTTGATGATTTTATGAAGTATTTAGGAGATCATGAGGCGTTAGATGTTTTTGTTACGCTAAGTGAAAAAAGCTCCAACCTGAAATCAAAACGTGATAATTTGAAAAAATATCAAGTTCTCCAGACAGAATATAAAGAAAAGCTACGTGAAATTGAAAAAAATCAAATTGAACAATCTGAGGCAACAGACGAATATTTAAAGAGGATGCAAACGGAAATTGGAGAATTACGAAATTACTTTCGTAACTTAGTAAAACGGTTTTATCCTCACAGTGTGGCGGGATTGACAATTGAAAATAATGACCGAGATAATCTACAAAGATTTGATATTGACGCGAAGATTGAATCGGATAATTCAGATGGTATTAATAATGTGAAAATATTTTGTTATGATTTGACGCTGTTATTCAAAGGTCACAACCATAATATGAATGTTATTTTTCATGATAGCAGATTGTATGATGGCATTGACGAACGTCAAAAGGCGGAACTCATAAAAGTTCTTTATGAAGAGTTCTCAAATACAAATAAACAGTATATTGCATCGGTAAATCAGAACCAACTCAATGAAATATGTAACATTCTGGGCGACGAATTATACACGCAAATAATTGAGAACAATACTGTTCTGATTTTAACTGATGAAAATCCATCAGAGAAATTGTTAGGTATACAAGTGGATATTGAAGACAACTAATTAAATCTTTTAGTCACTAAAGGCTCATCATAATAGACATGATGGGCTGTTTTTATGTTAATCCTCTTTTAGGTGCCTAGTCACTCCCCGATATACGTCGAGGTTTGTAGAGTTTGAATTTGGAGCCAGGTCCTTGCTCAGCTAAAGCACATGGATTGTCAGTTCAATCCGGTTTCAAATGCTCAAGGTAAATCAATGGAAAAACTAGCTTCAGGCCTTCCCTTCGGATTAATAAAGTTAGAGATGCTGTTGAAACTTTGATGACTGACATTTTAGATTGTAGATATTATTATGAAACGAAAAAAATATGTTACCCTAGTTGGAAAAGGGAAATGAGGATGAATGACTATGAAAGCATATCAATTATTGATTACATTAAATAATGTGAAGCCAGCTGTTTGGAGAAGAGTTATAATCCCAGCGGAAACTCACTTCAAACGCCTTCATGATACGATTCAATTTGCGATGGGTTGGCAGGATTATCACCTTTATGAGTTTGAAATTGATTATGGCTATAGGGATTGTAAATTGCAGATTGTTGGTTTCGATGAAACATACGAAGAGCATCTTTTTATGCAGCAGCAATATTTAATGGATCCTCCTGTAGAAGAAGGTGATGTTTCTTGTATGGAACGAATTATGAGAATCGAAATGCGAAAGGCAAGGGCGACGCGTTTGCCTAAATATTTGGAAACATATCCTGAATTTCGCTATCTCTATGATTATGGTGATGACTGGGAGCATTCGGTAAAGGTGGAGAAGGTAATAGAAGACTATCCATTCGGTCACCCAACGTTACTCGAAGGAGAAGGAGCTTGCCCTCCAGAAGATGTCGGAGGTTCTAGTGGTTATGAAGAATTCCTAGAAGCGTGGAACAATCCCTCACACCCCGAACATGAGCAGATGTACGAATGGGGTAAAAGTCAAAGGTATCGAGAATTAGATATACCGAGAATTAATAAAGTGATGGAAAGTATTTTGAAGTTGAAGAAGGTTATGTCACAGTGACTTTTTGAGTTGTGGATAATCTGTGTATAACTTTGTGGAAAAACCATAAATCCTATGCGTTGTTTAGGGTTTATGGTTTTTCTTTGTTTTTGTGAGAATATCCCTAGGATTTCCAATGAAAATCTTCCGTTATTAGCCGATACAAAAGGTAGGTTAATTAGAACGGGGTGTGATTCTGATGCAAATTATTCAGAACAATTATAGATCGATTTCACAAACAGCAGTTCCTTCTTCGCAACCGAATGTTGGAGATTTGCTTCAAGTATCTGTGAAGGAACGAGTAAGTAATCAAGAAGCCGTTGTTTCGATGAGGGGAACGACCGCAAAAGTTCAATTTGAAGGCAATGTTTCGAAGCAAGATCAAGTATTTGTTGAAATTACGGGAAAAACAGCGGAAGGAAATTATACGGTTAAGCTGTCGGATAAAGCCCCTAGTACATCTGCTGCTCCAGCTAGTATGTCGCAGGGCACGGATTCCGAATTAACTGAGATTGTGAAAGCTTTTTCATCGCGTGGAATATCATTGACAAAAGATCAAGTGAATGTGATGAAGGAGTTTATCACTAAAGGATCAGGAACGGCTGAACAAAAAGCAGAAACATTACGGGCAATGGCGCAAAAGCAAATTGACGTTACAAATCATGCGGTTAAAGCGGTACATGAAGCGTTAAATGGTAAACCATTATCAGCATCGTTAATGTCAGTGTTAGATGAATTAAGTGTACAAATTCAACCGAGAAATACTTCTACGCCAGCTAAAAGTATGGCGACAGTGCGAACAGAAGCACAACGAGAACCGAATGTAGCAAAATCTATCCAAATGGTAGAAGATTTTTTGGAAAATACGAATTTGAATGAAGCGAGCAAAAAGAAATTAGAACAAGGTGTTTCAGAAGCGAAGAAACTCTCGCAAGCAGGACAAACCGTTCAGGCGAAAGTGCAGTTGATTCAACGTTTAGTAGCGGTTGAGACGCAAGTGAGTGCTGCAAAGACGAACACAGCTGAGGAGATACCAGTTCCTAAAAATGCTAGTGAAGCGATTCGTCAGGTGAAGGAAAAAGTAGGGCAAGAACCGAATGTGGCTAGAGCACTTGAGCAAGTAAAAGAAGTAACGAAAAATGCAAACCTCCCAGTGAAAGCCGTAGAAAAGCTGGATAAAGTGATGCAGGAAGTAACGCGCTTAGCTCAAAGTGGTCAACCTGTTCAAGCGAAAGCACAGTTAACGCAATTACTCGCACAATTGGAACAAGAGCTACGAGTAGAGGAAACGAAACCAAGCGAAGTAATTCGTCAGGTAAAAGCAAAAGTAGCGCAAGAGTCGAATATAGCTCGAGCGTTAGAACAAGTAAAAGAAGTCGCAAAGACAGCGAACCTGCCATCGCAAGCAGCAGAAAAGCTAGATAAAGTAATCCAGGAAGCGAGCCGTCTCGCGCAAACCGGTCAAAGCATCCAAGCGAAAATGCAGTTAACACAGGCATTATCACAGCTAGAACAAGAATTACAAATAGCCGAAACAAAACCAAGCGAGGCCATTCGCCAAGTCAAAGAAAAGGTCGCCCAAGAACCAAATATAGCTAGAGCACTGGAGCAAGTAAGAGAAGTAGCGAGAACTTCGAATCTGCCATCGCAAGTAACGGAAAAGCTAGACAAAGTGATGCAGGAAGTGACACGTCTGGCACAAACGGGCCAAAGTGTTCAAGCGAAAGCACAGTTAACACAGGTATTATCACAACTAGAACAAGAGCTACAAGTAGAAGAAATAAAACCGAGCGAAGTGATTCGTCAAGTAAAAGAAAAAGTCAAGCAAGAACCGAATATGGCTCGAGCCCTTGAGCAAGTAAGAGAAGTAGCGAGAGCGGCAAACTTGCCATCGCAAGCAGCGGAAAAGCTAGACAAAGTGATGCAGGAAGTAACGCGCTTAGCTCAAAGTGGTCAACCTGTTCAAGCAAAAGCGCAATTAGCGCAGTCTCTGTCGCAAATTGAACAAGAGTTACAAATAGAAGAAATAAAACCGAGCGAGGCAATTCGTCGGGTCAAAGAAAAAGTAGTGCAAGAGCCAAATGTAGCTAGAGCGTTAGAACAAGTAAAAGAAGTCGTAAAGACAGTGAACCTGCCAGCAAAAGCAGTCGAGAAGCTAGACAAAGCGATGCAAGAAGCCGCACACCTAGTCCAAACCGGTCAAAGTGTTCAAGCGAAAACGCAGTTAATACAAGCTTTATCGCAACTAGAACCAGACTTACAAGTAGAAGAAATAAAGTCGATCGAGGCCATTCGCCAAGTAAAAGAAATGGCGAAAAATGTAAATCTACCAGCGGAAGCAGCGGAAAAGCTAGACAAAGTGATGCAGGAAGTAACGCGCTTAGCCCAAAGTGGTCAAACTGTTCAAGCAAAAGCACAATTAGCGCAGTCTCTGTCACAAATTGAACAAGAGCTCCAAGTAGCCGAAACAAAACCGAGCGAAGTGATTCGTCAGGTGAAAGAAAAAGTAGCGCAAGAGCCGAATGTAGCTCAATCCCTCGAGCAAGTAAAAGAAGTAGTCAAGGCGGCAAACCTACCAGCACAAGCGATAGAAAAGCTAGATAAAGTGATACAGGAAGTCACACGCTTAGCCCAAACGGGCCAAACTGTTCAAGCCAAAGTTCAATTAACGCAATCTCTTAAGCAATTGGAACAAGAACTTCAAGTGGAAGAAATGAAGCCAAGCGAGGTAATTCGCCAAGTAAAAGAAAAAGTCATGCAAGAACCAAATATAGCAAGAGCGCTAGAACAAGTAAAAGAAGTAGTGAAAGCGGCAAACCTACCAGCACAAGCGATAGAAAAGCTAGAAAAAGTGATGCAAGAAGCGATTCGGCTCGCACAAACGGGCCAAAGTGTTCAAGCGAAAGCGCAGTTAACACAGGCTTTAAATCAATTAGAACAAGAGCTACAAGTAGCCGAAATAAAACCAAATGAAGTGATTAGCCAAATAAAAGAAAAAGTAGCACAAGAACCAAATGTAGCTCGAGCACTCGAACAAGTAAAAGAAGTAGCGAAAACAGCCAACCTGCCAACAAAAGCAGTAGAACAGCTAGACAGAGTGATGCAAGAAACGATCCGGCTTGTGCAAACAGGTCAAAGTGTCCAAGCGAAAGCGCAGTTAACACAAGCCTTATCGCACCTAGAACAAGAGTTGCAAGTAGCTGAAATAAGCCCAAGCGAAGCAATCCGTCAGGTAAAAGAAAAAGTAGCGCAAGAACCGAATGTGGCCAGAGTACTCGAACAAGTAAAAGAAGTAGCGAAAAGTGCGAATCTGCCAACAAAGGCGATAGAAAAGCTAGCTAAAGTGATACAGGAGGTGGCACGCCTCGCGCAAACAGATCAAAGTGTTCAAGCTAAAGCGCAGTTAACGCAGTCTCTTAATCAATTGGAACAGGATCTTCAAATAGAAGAGACAAACCCAAGCGAAGTAATTCGCCAAGTAAAAGAAAAAGTCACGCAAGAACCGAATATAGCAAGAGCGCTAGAACAAGTAAAAGAAGTCGCGAGAAATGTAAGCCTGCCAGCACAGGTGGTGGAAAGACTGAACAAAGTGATACAGGAAATCACAAGTCTAGCCCAAACAGGCCAAAACGTTCAGGCGAAAGTGCAGTTAACACAAGCTTTAAATCAATTAGAACAAGAGCTACAAGTAGAAGAAACGAAACCAAGCGGATTAATTCAGCAAGTAAAAGAGAAAGTAGACCAAGAACCGAATGTGGCCCGAGCACTTGAACAAGTAAAAGAAGTGGCAAAAACAGCGAATCTGCCAGTAAAAGCGGTCGAAAGGCTAGAAAAAGTCATGCAGGAAGTAACGCACCTGGCGCAAACTGGCCAAAGTGTCCAAGCGAAAGCGCAGTTAACGCAGGCTTTAAATCAACTAGAACAGGAGCTACAAGTAGAAGAAATAAAAACAAGCGAAGTAATTCGCCAGGTCAAAGAAAAAGTCACGCAAGAACCAAATGTAGCTAGAGCGCTTGAACAAGTAAAAGAACTAGTGAAAACTACGAATTTACCAGTACAAGCAGTAGAACAACTAGACAAAGTAATGCAGGAGGCCGCACGTCTCGCACAAACAGGTCAAACTGTCCAAGCGAAAGCACAGTTAACACAAACGTTACATCAACTCGAGCAAAATTTACAAGTCGAAGAATCACCAAAGCCAACAGCGGCTCTAAATCAATTAAAAGACAGAATTACGCAAGAGCCGAATATCTCTAAAGCGATTGAACAAACGAAAGAAGCTATAAAAACACCAGGAATGCCAACACAAGCGATTCATAAGCTTGAACAAGCGGTTCAAGAGGCAGCTAAACTTCAATCGATTGGTCGAGATACTCAAGCAAAAATTCAATTAAACGGTCATCTGAATCAGTTGTTGCAATCTTTAGGAACAACTGAGGCTAGTGCTACAACCGTGAATGAGACAGCTCCGGAGCAACCAAGTCTTCCGGCGGCCTCTAAAGACACAAATATAGCAGAGACAATACGCAATCTAGTAAAAGATGTACAAAAAGATCCGTCATTAGCGAAAGTGCTTGATAAAACAGCGGCATTGCTTGCTGAACAAGGTGCAAATGAAGAATTGAGTGAATTGAAGCAAGCACACGACAAAGCGCAACAGCTTCAAGAAAATGGGCGTGAACTAGCCGCGAGACGAGAGCTCTCAACTGCTCTTTCGAAAGTCGAACAGAATCTCGGCATTCAGCAATCTGCTTCTCAAGAGAATACATTATCTCAAGCAGAACAATATGCAATTAATGAAGCGGTTCAAACATTAAAATTGGATTCGCAAAATGTGATGGTGACTGAAATTACGAAGAAGTTGTCACAAATGGCGATTGATTTTAAAACGTTGAAGCGTGAGATTACAAGAAATCTAGATAATATTTCAAAGATGCTTGAAAATCGAAATATTTTACCTCAAGCCAATGTGAAGCAAATTTTAGAGTCGACGATTCATAAGCTCGATAATGCGATTTTAAAGGGAGACTATTTGCTTTACACAGATATGTCGACAGAAAAGAAAATGCTTGCCGCAAGCTCTCAATTGGCGGAAACGAAGAAATTACTAGCTAAAGGTGACATTAGCGAAGCGAATAGAATTGTGAAAGAAGTAAAGGCAAATATCGAAAACATTGTCTTCAAGCCTTCTGATGTAAAGGTGAAGCACTTTGTTTCAGACAAGCTTGGTTTAGAAAACTTTTCTTCAGCGCGTCAAATGGCCAGCACAGTTGAACAAGCGGTGCAGCCTTTTACAAACAATGAGCCTTCAGCACGCCAAATGTATGACACGATTCGAAAACTCGGCTTAACACATGAACATGATGCCGGTTTTTCACTCGTTTCCAAAGATGGAACACCAGTTGATTCGCAGCAAACAGAAAATTTAAAAGCGGCATTAATGAAAATGATAAAAAATGAAGAGATGAAGCCGCAGCTTATGCAGCAAGTAGAGCAGACCGTCAATAATATTACCGGTCAACAGCTTTTGAATAAGCAAGACTCTTCAGGTATGCAAAATTTATTTTTCCAGCTGCCGTATATGATGGAGAAACAAGTAGAAAACATCAAAATATATGTAAATTCACGAAAAGATGGCGAGAAGGTAGATTGGGAGAACTGCAGTATCTACTTTGTGCTGGAGACGAAGCGTTTAGGTGATATCGGAGTTCTTCTGTCTTCTTCTGAGAAAAATGTGAGCCTTACGTTTCGCAGTAATAAAGAACAGTTATCGGAGAAATTGGCAGGCTTTACAGAAGTAACGCAGGAGCGTTTCCGCGAAATTGGCTATCAGTTACAGGCGATGAACGTGAAGCCTCTCAATGAACCACACGCAAGTGCGTCAACAGGAGAACGAGTTACGGAAAAAGCAAAATTAGCTCCGACTTTTACGGAGAAGGGATATGATTTTTCAATATGAGGAATTCACTATACGTTAACCAAAAAAATAAAAAAAAGGTGAGTGGACCGACGGCAGCTGTTATTCGGTATGATGACAGCAAGGGAGCGGTGCCGACGGTCGTGGCTCACGGTTCTGGTCAAGTCGCTCAAAAAATTATGGAGCTGGCGAAGCAAAATAATATTCAAATGCAAGAAGATGAATCGTTAGTGAGTGCTTTACTAAACGTTGATCTTGGAGAGTCGATTCCGCCGCAATTATACGCGGTGATGGCAGAGATTTTAATATTATTGGAGGAACTCGATCAAAGTTATTAAAAGTTAGATAGCTTTTACCGATAATTATAGTAGCTAAGTTAAAAGGTGGAGATACAAAAGTGGAATTTCTTTCGGAAGAGATGATTTATCAAAAAACACCACAAGAACTAACAGCGTTTTTGTATGAAGGATTAATTGAAAACCTAGAACAAGCTATGACCTTAATTAAAAAGAAAGATTATATAGAATCGAACAAAAAACTACAAAAAGCAAATGATATTCTCCATAGATTAGGTGTTGGTTTAAGGTATGAAGCAGGTCCGATTGCTGAACAATTGGATAGGCTATATAACTTTATGGCGGATGAATTAGTCGCAGCCAACTTAAAAAAAGATACGGAAAAAATTCAAGGCGTGCTCAAAATTGTTGGAGAAATAGCGAGTGCTTGGAGTATCGCATTGAAAAAGACTCCAAATCCAACGCAAAAAATCAATCGAAAAGTTGCAGCGTATGAATCTAGCATTATGAGAATAAATCAATAAGTTACATAGAGGAGATAAATACATGAAGATCAATCATAA
>Ga0182737_1001845_pt1 | contig 19275 bp, 18 predicted proteins | sample eDN5th30CBELigOP_FD_128878 | JGI IMG/M metagenome (GOLD analysis project Ga0182737, IMG submission 128878) | Enriched Organic Plus compost microbial communities from Emeryville, California, USA - eDNA 5th pass 30_C BE-Lig OP (version 2) (version 2) ...
CCACGGGTCGCGCTCACGAGTCACAGAGTCGCTCTCGCGAGCCGGTGAGACGAACGACAGTCCGCAGGCTGCATGCTCGCGAGTGCGAACTGTGTGACTTGGTGAGCGCCACGCAACGCAAGCACGTCGTGACGCACGATGGGTTGGGCGCCTCGGCCACGGAACCCCACGAAACCGAGAAACCGTCGAGTCGCGACCCCACGAACGCGAGCCACACGAGAACTTGAGCCAGCTCGTCGGTTCCGCTTAACCCTCGATCAAAGCCGATTTATCGATAAATCTACTTCTCGAGGATCTTGACGATCCGCTCGAGATCCTCGACGGTCGCGAATTCGATGACGACCTTGCCTTTGCTCCGGCCCAGCTGGATCTTGACCCGGGTGTCGTAGCGATCGGAGAGCCGGTCGGCGATCTCGGCGATACGAGGTGAGGTGAGGGTCGGTCCGGCGTTCCGTCGGGCCGCCTGCTTGGGCTGACCGTCGGGACCCACTGCGACGATCTCCTCCAGGGCGCGCACCGACAGGCCCTCCGCCACGACCCGGCTGGCGAGGCGGTCCTGAACCTCGGTGTTCTCGATCGTCACCAGTGCGCGGGCGTGCCCGGCCGAGAGCACCCCGGCAGCGACACGTCGCTGGACCGTCGGCGCCAGCTTGAGCAGTCGGAGCGTGTTGCTGATCTGCGGCCGGGAACGACCGATCCGATCGGCGAGTTCGTCATGCGTGCACCCGAAGTCATCGAGCAGCTGTCGGTAGGCGGCTGCCTCTTCCAGGGGGTTCAGCTGCGACCGGTGCAGGTTCTCCAGGAGCGCATCGCGCAACAGATCGCTGTCCTCGGTGTCGCGCACGATCGCACCGATCGTGGCCAGGCCGGCCTCATGATGGGCGCGCCAGCGCCGCTCACCCATGATCAGCTCGTACTGCTCTGGGGCGACTTCACGCACGACGACCGGCTGCAGGAGCCCGATCTCCTTGATGGAGTGCACGAGCTCGGCCATGGCGTCCTCGTCGAAAACCTGGCGAGGCTGGCGTGGGTTCGGTGTGATCTGTTCCAGCGGGATCTCGACGAAGCGTGCCCCGTCGACCTCGGTCAGTCCGGACTCCTCCGCGACAGCGGCACTCGACGGGATCAAGGCCTCCAGACCGCGGCCCAGACCGCGCTTGGGTGTGCTCATGCGTGTGCCGCCCTTCCGGCCTGCTCGGTGATCTCTCGCGCTGCTTCCACATAGGACAGCGCTCCCGATGACAACGGGTCGTAGGTGAGCACCGTCTGCTGATAGCTCGGGGCCTCCGAGATCCGTACCGCGCGCGGGATCGTCGTGCGCAGCACGGTAGAGCCGAAGTGGGCCCGGACCTCGTCGACCACACCGGAGGCCAGCTTGGTTCGAGCGTCATACATCGTCAGCAGAATGGTCGAGATGTCCAGTGCCGGGTTCAGATGTGCCTTCACCAGCTCGATATTGCGGATCAGCTGACCGAGCCCTTCGAGGGCGTAGTACTCGCACTGAATCGGGATCAGCACTTCGCGGCCGGCGACCAGAGCATTCACCGTCAACAGGCCGAGCGACGGAGGGCAGTCGATCAAGACGTAGTCGATCGGATCGCCCGCCTCGGCGGAGTCTCGCAGGTAACCCTGCAAGGCCTTGTCCAGTCGCGACTCACGCGCCACGAGCGAGACCAGTTCGACCTCGGCACCGGCCAGATCGATCGACGCCGGCAGCACGGTGAGCCGAGGAAAGTCGGGGCACGGGCTCACGAGTTCGTCGATATCGGTGCCTTCGACGATCGCCTCGTAGACGCCGGGAGAGCCTTCATGGTGAGGGACGTTCAATGCAGTGGACGCGTTGCCTTGGGGATCGAGATCGATCACCAGCACGCGGAGACCGCGCTGCGCCATGGCCGCTGCGACATTGACGGTCGTCGTGGTCTTGCCGACGCCGCCCTTCTGGTTCGCGACCACGAAGATACGGGTCTCTGGAGGCTTGGCGAACGGCGCGGCCGTACTCGTGGCCTCACCCATGAACGGAGTGGTCAACGCGACCTCTTCTTCTCTGTGTCGTGTCTGGCGTGCTCGATGGAGGCGTCCATCGTTTCACGTGAAACGGAACCTCACGCCGTGATCTCCACAACCGTGGTCGGCTCGTCCGTTCCCGCCTCATAGGACTCCACCACGATAGACGTGGCACCCAGCCGATGCAGGGTCGGCTTCGCCGTCGCGACCTCAACGCGCGCAGACCGTCCCTTCAGCGCCAGCAACACTCCCCCTGGACGCCTCACCAGAGGCATGCACCAGCGCGCCAGCTTCTCCAGATGGGCCACAGCCCGAGCAGTCACCACGTCGAACTGCACCTCGACGTCCTCCGCCCGAGACCGCAACACACTCACGTTGTCCAACCCCAGAGTGTCGACGACCTCCTCGAGAAACGTGGTGCGCCGCAACAGAGGCTCGATCAAGGTCACCTGAAGGTCAGGACGAGCGATCGCCCACACCAGACCCGGAAGGCCGGCGCCCGTGCCCACGTCAGCTACGCTCGCATCCTGAGGAACCCGAGGCAGTACGGCCGCCGAGTTCAAAAGATGGCGTGACCACAGGCGAGGCACCTCACGTGGACCGATCAGTCCCCGCGTCGTGCCCTCAGTCGCCAACAACTCGGCGTATCGCTCGACGAGCGGCAGCCGCGAAGCGAACACCCCCGCCGCAAAGGACGGGGGTGTTTCACGTGAAACATCGTCAGGCATGTGCGTGAGATTACTCCGCAGCCAAGACGACCACGTGGCGGTGCGGCTCCACGCCATCGGACTCACTGCGGAGCCCCGCAGCAGCGATCGCATCGTGCACGACCTTGCGCTCGAACGGCGACATCGGATCGAGCGCCACCGACGGCTCACCATCCCTGACACGGGCCACGGCCTCGTCGGCCAACTTCACCAGCTCAGTGCGCCGTGCAGCGCGGAACCCACCGATGTCGAGCATCAGACGGCTCCGCTCACCCGTCTCGCGGTACACGGCCAAACGCGTCAGCTCCTGAAGGGCATCGAGCACCTTGCCGTCGCGACCGACCAAGTGATCCAGATTCCCACCGACGATCGCGACAGCGGCCCGATCACCGTCGACGTCCATGTCGAGATCGCCGTCGAGATCAGCGATGTCCAGCAACTCCTCGAGGAAGTCAGCCGCGATATCGCCTTCATTCTCCAGCTTCGATGCGTCGCTCATTTCGATCCGCCCTCCTGGGTGGGTTCATCAGAACCGTCCGGGTCTGCCGACGCCTTCTTCGGCTGACTCTTCGGCGGGTTCTTCGGCTGACTGCGTTGACTCCGCGACTGCTTCTTCGGCTGATTTCGCTTCGGGCGCGAGTCGCTCTCTTCGACCGCCGCCTGCTTGGCGGCCTCGAGTGGGTCCTCCGCGACGTTACGACCCTTGCGCGCGTCGCGCTCCTGCTTGGCCTTGAAGGCAGGGGTGCCCGGCGCAGGGTTGTTGCGGATGACATAGAACTGCTGCCCCATGGTCCACAGGTTCGACGTGACCCAGTAGAACAGGACGCCCAGCGGGAAGATCACGCCACTGAAGGCGAAGACGAACGGCAGGATGTAGAGCAGCATCTTCTGCTGCTGTGCATAGGGGCCCGACATCGCATCGGCGGGCATGTTCTTCGCCATCAACTGGCGCTGGGTGATGAACTGCGTCGCACACATCACGATGACCAGCAGAGCAGCGAGAATCCGTGTCTCGAGGTGATCTGCTGTGGTGAAGGTGTCGGCGATCTTGGCGCCCAGGAACTTCGCCTGCGACAACTGCAGCGCGTGCTCCTCGGTGATGAAACCCTTCTTGAAGTTGCCCGACGTGTACTTCGACGAATGGTCGATGACCCTGAACAGGGCGAAGAACACCGGCATCTGCAGCAGCAGGGGCATGCACGAGGCCAGCGGGTTGGTGCCGGTCTCCTGGAACAGCTTCATCTGCTCCTGCTGGAGCTTCTGCCGATCGTGCTTGTACTTCTTCTGCAACGCCTTGAGCTGCGGTTGCAGCAGCTGCATGTTGCGGCTCGACTTGATCTGCTTGACGAACAGCGGGATCAGCAACGTCCGGATCGTCACGGTCAGGCCGATGATCGACAGGATCCACGTTCCGCCCCAGGCGGGGTCGAGCACGACCGAGAAGATCTTGTGCCAGACCAGCAGCATGCCGGACACCAGGTAGTACAGCGGCGTCATGATCGCCGAACCGATGTCGCTTAGGAAACCCACGAGTGCTCTCCTCGAGAAGATGGGGGTGGAACGGGATCGAGACCGCCGCGCGCCCACGGGTGGCAGCGGAGCAATCGTCGGACGGCCAGCCAGCTGCCGCGGATCGAGCCGTGAACCTGAACCGACTCCAACGCATATGCCGAGCAGCTCGGGTAGTAGCGGCAGACGTCGCCGTACAGCGGACTGATCGCGAAACGGTAGACCTTCAACAGGCCGATCAGGAGGTACTTCACCGCGTCGCCCTTACCGGGCACCACATCGGCGGAGGGCGGTATCGAGCTGCTCACTCAAGGACACCGACGACTGGGTGGCTGCGGACGGGAGCGCCCGCACCACGACACGCGAGCCTGCCGGCAGGGAGGCCACACGATCACGCATCAGATGCCGCAGGCGACGCTTCACCCGGTTGCGGTCCGTGGCAGTGCCGACCGCCTTGCTCACGACGAAACCGACCCGGGTCGGCCCAGCACCCGTCCCGAGGACGACGTGGGCGACCAGGGCCGGTCGGGCGGCACGAGCACCGGTACGCACGGTGGAACGGAACTCGTCACCGTGGGTCATCCGCTGCTGACGCGGAAGCACCGAGGACTCAGGCCGAGAGCTTCGCGCGGCCCTTGCGGCGACGGTCGGCCAGGATGGCGCGGCCGGCGCGGGTGCGCATGCGGAGACGGAAGCCGTGCTTCTTGGCACGACGGCGATTATTCGGCTGATACGTACGCTTGCTCACGTTCGGATTCCTTCGAGGATCGGGCCGGGTCGACGGCCACCGGGAACCCACGATGCGGATCGGCGGATCGTGTGATCCGGCCGGCTCGTGGGCACGCGGCAGGTGTCGTCCACAGGACGGACACTCCACGGTACGGGCGCCTGGGGACAGGGTCAAACCGACCCACCCTCCCAGAGGAGGTTTTCCACGTCCAGACGACGCGCCGTTCTATACAGGACCGAATGTCGAAACGGGTTGTGACACGCCGAGGGACGCTGCTAGCGTCACGCCGGTACGCGAGATTTCCACAGACACACGAGTTGACTGACCCGTCGTTCACATCATGTGGAAAACTGTGTGGACCACCGCATCGCGTACGCGGACCTGCCACGGAGGGGAACACCACATGACCGACGCCAGTCACCTCTCCAGCGCCGCACCGGTCGACGACGAGCAGCTCGAGGGAATCTGGCGTACCGCGGTCGAGACCCTTTCGCCGGGAGCCAAGGTCTGGGTGCACACTGCACAGCCGATGTCGCTGTACAACAACCTTTTCCTGGTCGCCGTGCCCGACGACCTGACCCGAGGTCAGCTCGAGAGCCGGGTCAAGCCGGCGCTCGAACACGCGCTCACGCAACACCTCGACGCACCGGTCCGCGTCGTGGTCACGATCGAGCCCGAGCTGATCGATCGGGTCGAACTCGACGAGCTCGAGGACGACACCACGGATGCGTTCGTCGACGACGAGCCCGATCGCACCGAGCACGACTTCGTGCCGACCTGGGATCCGCAGACCACGCCCGGCCCGGCTCCCGGTCCTCACCATGCGAGCTCACCCGCCGAGGCTCGGCTCAACCCACGCTACGTGTTCGAGAACTTCGTCATCGGGTCGTCGAACCGTTTCGCACACGCCGCCGCGGTGGCGGTGGCCGAAGCACCCGGCAAGGCGTACAACCCCCTCGTGATCCATGGCGAATCTGGCCTGGGCAAGACCCATCTGCTGCATGCCATCGGCCACTACGTCCTGAGGTTCTACCCCTCGTCGCGCGTGCGGTACGTCAGCAGCGAGGAGTTCACCAACGACGTCATCAACGCGATCCGCAACAACCAGACCACCGCGTTGAAGCGCAAGTACCGCGAGATCGACGTCCTGCTGGTCGACGACATCCAGTTCCTTGAGGGCAAGGAGTCGACCCAGACCGAGTTCTTCCACACGTTCAACGCGCTGCACAACGAGAACAAGCAGATCGTCATGACGTCCGATCGGCCGCCGAAGAACCTGACGACTCTCGAGGACCGGCTGCGCAACCGTTTCGAGTGGGGCTTGACCACCGACGTTCAACCGCCGGATCTCGAGACCCGCATCGCGATCCTGCGTAAGAAGGCTGCCAGCGAGAAGCTCACGGTGCCCGCCGACGTGCTGGAGTTCATCGCCAGCAAGGTCCAGACCAACATCCGCGAGCTCGAAGGTGCACTCATCCGGGCCACGGCCTTCGCGAACCTGCAGGGCACCACGGTCGATCTGCAGTTGGCCCAGATCGTGCTGAAGGACCTGGTCGCCGAGGGCGAGGAGCCCGACATCACGGTGGGCATGATCATGGCGCAGACCTCGGCGTACTCGGAGTTCTCGATCGACGATCTGCGCAGCGCCAATCGCAGTCGCGATCTGGTGCTCGCTCGCCAGATCGCGATGTACCTGTGCCGCGAGTTGACCGAGATGTCGCTGCCGATGATCGGCAAGGAGTTCGGCGGACGCGACCACACCACCGTGATGCACGCCGATCGCAAGATCCGTGAGCTGATGGCCCAGAAGCATGCCGTGTACAACCAGGTCACCGAACTGACCGCACGCATCAAGCAGCAAGCACGCCAGCACTGAGCGCAGCCCGCTCCGGGGTTCTCCTCTCGGGGCGGGGCCCATCTGGACGGCGGCCACTCGACCCGCGGGTTCGCCTGGCGAAGGACCGGTTCTTGTCGTGGGGCACTCCCATGTTCTCGGCTCATCCCCATCTGGGGAGGAGCCTGTGGGTAACCACACTCGAGCAGTGGACAGCGACGCCTGTCATGTGAACTGACTGTGAACCGAACCAGAACATCCACAGCCTGGCGTAGCGCATCCCGAGATCCGTCCACCGGATGTGCACCGCACGGTGCGTGTCGTTCGAGTCGAATTCCGTGTTGTCCACACGATCCACAGGCCCTATGACTACTACGGTTCCAATTCACGAACCATCAGTCAGTGGAATTCGCCCCGTGCATGCCCCTGTCGCGCCTCACCTGCTGCGTGGCAGGATGCACAACAACGGCGTTCTCCGCCGTTCCAGACCATCTGGACCTCACCTTTCGGGAAGGCAGCACTACGTGAAGTTCCGCATCGAACGCGATCTCTTCGCCGACGCCGTCGCGTGGACCGCCCGGAGCCTGCCCAATCGCCCGAGCGTCCCGGTGCTCGCGGGACTTCTGATCGAGACGTCCGACGACGGCCTCATGCTCAGCGGCTTCGACTACGAGACGTCCACGCGCGCCACCCTGCCGGCCGAGGTCAGCGCCGACGGCCGGGTGCTGGTGTCGGGACGCCTGTTGTCCGAGATCGTCAAGTCGCTGCCTCCGAAGCCGGTCGATGTCACGCTCGACGGCACCAAGGTCGAGGTGCGTTGCGGCAGCGCCCGGTTCAGTCTGCAGACGATGCCGGTCGAGGAGTATCCGCAGCTGCCCGAGATGCCCACCGCGTCGGGCACCGTCAAGGCCGAGGACTTCGCCACTGCCGTGGCCCAGGCCGGAGCTGCCGCGGGTCGCGACGACATGCTCCCGCTCCTCACCGGTCTGCGGCTCGAGCTCGAGGGCTCCACCATCTCGATGATGGCCACCGACCGCTTCCGTGCCTCGTTGCGTGAACTCGAGTGGTTCCCCGAGCGCGGGGACCTGTCGGCGCAGGCGCTGGTGCCGGCGAAGGTTCTCAACGACACGGCCCGTTCCCTCACCGGCGGCGGCGATGTCACGATCGCAGTGTCGGCCGGCGACAGCGGCGACGGCCTGATCGGATTCGAGGGCACGGTCGGCAACGGCACGCGACGCACGACCACGCGGCTGCTCGAGGGCGATTTCCCTCGAGTGCGTCAGCTGTTCGAGGCCCAGCCCGAGACCACCGCGTACGTCACGACGCAGGACTTCGTCGACTCGGTGCGCCGCGTCGCTCTGGTCGCCGAGCGCAACACTCCGGTCCGCCTCACGTTCGCCGACGGCGTCCTGCAACTCGAGGCCGGCAGTGGCGATGAAGCGCAGGCGTCGGAATCGGTCGAGGCCACGATCGACGGTCCAGACATCTCGATCGGCTTCAATCCGACCTATCTGCTGGAGGGCTTGGGCGTCATGTCCGATCCGGTCGTCCAGTTGACGTTCACCCAGCAGAACAAGCCGGCCGCCATCTCGGGTGTCGCCGAGATCGGCGCGGCGCCCGACGGCGCGTTCCGGTACCTGATCATGCCGGTGCGGCTCAGCTGAGTCGGCCCGGCTCACGACCCGAAGGGGGAGCAGACATGCCGAACATCGGACTCGTCGGCCTGGGCAAGATGGGCGGGAACATGCGTACTCGCCTGCGCCATGCCGGTGTCACCGTCGTGGGATACGACCGCAACCCCGATGTCTCCGATGTCGACTCGCTTCAGGCGATGGTCGACCAGCTGCCCGCCCCTCGGGTCGTCTGGGTCATGGTGCCGGCCGGTGACATCACGCGACAGACCGTCGAGGATCTCGGCGAGATCCTGAGCGAGGGAGATGTCGTCGTCGACGGCGGCAACTCGCGATGGACCGACGACGCCGTGCATGCCGAGCATCTGGGGGGGCGGGGTATCGGCTACGTCGACTGTGGTGTCAGTGGTGGCATCTGGGGTCTCGAGAACGGCTATGCGCTGATGGCAGGCGGTGCGGCCGACGACATCGCGAAGGTGCGGTTCGCGTTCGATGCGCTCAAGCCCGAGGGCGAGTCCGGGTTCGTGCATGCCGGCGCGGTGGGTGCCGGCCACTTCTCCAAGATGGTCCACAACGGCATCGAGTACGCCATGATGCAGGCCTACGCCGAGGGCTTCGAGCTGCTGGAGAAGGTCGATCTGGTCGAGAACGTCACCGAGGTGTTCGACTCGTGGCGCGAGGGCACCGTGGTGCGTTCGTGGTTGCTCGATCTTCTGGTGAAGGCTCTGCAGGACGATCCCGGCCTGAGTCAGGTCCGCGGGTACGCCGAAGACTCCGGCGAGGGGCGCTGGACCGTCGAGGCCGCTATCGACCATGCCGTCCCGATGCACACCATCGCGGCGTCGCTGTTCGCCCGCTTCCAGTCCCGGCAGGACGAGTCGCCCGCGATGCAGGCCATCGCGGCGATGCGTCAGCAGTTCGGTGGCCACGCCGTCCAAGCGGCGGCCGAGGCCGGGCACGATCCGCGCGATGCCTGACCCGTGCACGTCAGCAGGCTGAGCCTCGTCGACTTCCGTTCGTACGCCGAGGTCGACCTCGCGATCGAGGCCGGGCCCGTCGCGTTCGTCGGTGCCAATGGTCAGGGCAAGACCAATCTGGTCGAGGCGATCGACTACGTGGCCCGCCTCGACTCACATCGCGTCTCCAGCGACACGCCCCTGGTGCGGGCGGGAGCCGACCGAGCGGTAGTCCGCGCCGAGGTCGTCCGTGGTGACCGCACCGCGTTGCTCGAGCTCGAGATCGTGCCGGGCAAGTCCAATCGCGCGCGGGTCAATCGCGCCGATCTGCCGCGCGTGCGCGACCTGGTCGGCATCGTGCGCACCGTGATGTTCTCTCCCGAGGACCTGGCTCTGGTCAAAGGCGACCCCAGCGATAGACGTCGATTTGTCGACTCATTGATAACTCTACATTCTCCGCGATTCGCGGGCGTCCGTGCCGACGTCGATCGAGTGCTGCGTCAGCGCAACACGTTGCTCAAGTCCGCCGGGCGACGCCGCGATGTCGAGGTCGCGACTCTCGATATCTGGGACGAGAACCTGGCACGGCTCGGCGGTGAACTGGTCGCTCGACGATTGACGTTGCTCGACGATCTGGGCCCGCATCTGAGCAAGGCGTATCTACGGGTAGCCGCCGACGCGGCCGAACACCGCCGCGATGTCGTGGCCGAGTACCGACCTTCGCTGGAGTTGCCGGCCGAGGAACGCGACGCCGACGCGATCGCCGGACTCCTCCTCGATGAGATGCGCCGCCGGCGTGGCGACGAACTCGACCGGGGGGTCAGCCTCGTCGGGCCGCACCGCGACGACATCGCGTTGTCGATCGGCGACCTTCCGGCCAAGGGCTACGCCAGTCACGGCGAGTCGTGGTCGTTGGCGCTCGCCTTGCGGCTCGCATCGTTCGAGTTGCTGCGCGAGGACGGCGATGATCCGGTCTTGATCCTCGACGATGTGTTCGCCGAGCTCGATCAGGGTCGCCGGCAGCAGCTCGCCGATCTGGTCGGCGATGCCGAGCAGGTCCTGGTCACTGCTGCGGTCGAAGATGATGTCCCCGTCCAGTTGATGGGTCAGCGCTTCCGCGTCGCCGATGGGGCGGTGACGGCGAGTGGCTGACGACGACGAGGTCGATCCGATCGACCTGGCCCGCGACATCGCCGACCGGTATCGCAAGGGTGCCGGCGGCACCCAGCCTCGGCGTCGCCCACGTCGTCCGGCCTCGCCCGGGGGCCCCCGCACCTCGCGCGACGAACCGATCTCGGTCTCGGAGGCGCTCGGCGAGCTGATCCGAGAACAGGGTTGGGGCAGTCAGCTCGATGCGCAGCGGGTCTTCTCGGACTGGGAGTCGATCGTGGGCCCCGATATCGGGCAGCACTCGCAGATCGTGGGGTTCTCCGATGCGGTCGTGCAGGTGCGCACCAGCTCGACCGCGTGGGCCAAGGAGCTGCGGCTCCTCGCGCCGCGCATCGTCGCCAAGCTCAACGAACTCCTCGGCGACGGCAGCGTGCTGCGGCTCGACGTGCGCGGACCCGAAGCGCCGAGCTGGAAGAGCGGTCCGTGGTCGGTCAAGGGCCGCGGTCCGCGCGACACCTACGGCTGATCAGGCGTTGCTCGGCCGTGCAGGTTTCCCACGAGACCCCCTTTTCCTTGCATTAATGACACAAAATTTCGTGTTATCAATGCAGGTTTCGGGGGATCTCGTGGGAAACCTGTGGCGACAGCGACGGTCGCGGCGCGACGACACAGACGGCCGCGACGAAGAGCGCGGTGGCCGCACCCACGGCACCGAGCACGAGGCCGGCCTCGAAGAAGCCGTCCCAGCCGGCGAGCGGCCGGACGCCGATCCCGATGAGTGCGGCCAGGGCGAGACCCGATCCGGCGGTCGCCGCCAATCCCTCCACGAGTGCGATCCGGGACCGACCGGCGATGCCGATCGACACCAGACCGACCCAAGCCAGGCACACCAGCAGCGCGGCGACGACATCGGCAGGCCGGTGCCACGCCGCCACGATCGTCGACGCGCCGGTCATGGTGGCGGCGGCCCCGCCCCCGAGTGCCAACAGTCCGCGCAGGGCAGCAGGCGCCACCAGAATCGCGGCGGCCACCGCACTCGCGACCAACGTGGTGTGTCCGCTCGGCAGGCTGTTGTTCGTCCCCAGTCCGAAATCGGGGCGGTCGAGCCAGGTGTGCTTCAGCAACTGAGTCGTGGCGTTGGCCCCCGCGACGACCGCGACGGCGGCGATCGCCAGATCCAGCCGTCCGCGCATCAAGGCCGCCACGACACAGCCGATCGTCACCGCGAGCACCAGCCCGATCGATACCCGACCCAGCACACTCAGCACCGCGAGCTTGGCCTCGCGACCGGCGTACACCGTCGACATCGCCTCGTGGTCCCAGGTCTGACCGGTGCCTGTCCGCAGTGCGATGTGCACCACGACGTACAGGGCGATGGCCGCACCGGCCACGCCGGTGGCCGGGATCATCGGCGAAGCAGGCTCCTGGCCTGTGCGCTGTCGGCTGGTCACACTCATGGCTCCAAGCGTGCAGGATGAACCTGAGGTATCGCTGATCCACGGGTCTGGGAGCCGCGGACGCGATCCCGAGCTCATCGGTCACCCTCCGCGATCGTCCTAGCGCCATTTCTGTGCCTCTGCGGGTCGGTTCAGGGTCCCGACACGTCATCCACAGAAGGCGAAGATGTGCTGAGACGCACAGAATGGCCCCGTATACTGATCAGGTGAGCCAGACTCCAGATCCCGACGTCAGCTACGACGCAAGCAACATCCAGGTCCTGGAGGGCCTCGAGGCGGTCCGCAAACGACCCGGCATGTACATCGGTTCCACCGGCGAGCGGGGTCTGCACCATCTGGTCTACGAGGTCGTCGACAACTCGGTCGATGAAGCGCTCGCCGGCTATGCCACGCACATCGAGGTCGTGCTGCAGGCCGACGGCGGCGTCAAGGTCGTCGACAACGGCCGCGGCATCCCGGTCGGCGAGCACCCGGTCGAGAAGATCCCGGCTGCCACGCTCGTCATGACCTCCCTGCACGCCGGCGGCAAGTTCGGCGGCGGCGGCTACAAGGTGTCTGGCGGTCTGCACGGTGTCGGCATCTCGGTCGTCAACGCGTTGTCCACCAAGCTGTTGATGGAGATCAAGACCGACGGCTACGTCTGGACCCAGGAGTTCCACTACGGCGATCCGGTCACCGAGCTGGTGCGCGGCGAGAAGACCGACGAGACCGGCACGTCGCAGACGTTCTACGCCAGTGACGAGATCTTCGAGACCACCGAGTACAGCTACCAGACGCTGAAGACCCGCTTCCGTGAGATGGCGTTCCTGAACAAGGGTCTCGAGATCCACCTGACCGACGAGCGCGATCTCCAGGTCGACGAGGACACCGACACCGAGGGCGTCGTCGACGAGGTCGAGCGCGAGATCAAGTTCCGCTACGACGGCGGCCTGGTCGACTACGTCCACTTCATCAACAGCGGCGGCACCAAGACGCCGATCCACGCCGACGTCATCGCGATCGAGCGCGAGGACGAGGAGTCCGGCCTCTCCTTGGAGCTGGCGATGCAGTGGAACGCCAGCTTCGGCGAGTCGGTCCACACGTTCGCCAACACGATCAACACCCACGAGGGCGGCACCCACGAAGAAGGTTTCCGCGCCGCGCTCACCAACACGGTCAACCACTTCGCCGAGGTGCAGAACCTGGTGAAGAAGAAGGAAGACAGGCTCACCGGTGACGACATCCGCGAGGGCCTGACCGCGATCATCTCGGTCAAGCTGTCCGAGCCGCAGTTCGAGGGCCAGACCAAGACCAAGCTGGGCAACACCGAAGCGCGCTCGTTCGTCCAGAAGGTGCTCAACGACGAGCTCGGTGCCTGGTTGGAGCAGAACCCCAACGAGGGCAAGACCATCGTGCGCAAGTCGTTGGACGCCGCTGCCGCACGTATGGCCGCGCGTAAGGCGCGCGACCTGGCCCGCAACCGCAAGGGCTTCCTCGGCAGCGGTGGCCTGCCCGGCAAGCTGGCCGACTGCTCGAGCCGCAATCCCGACGAGTGCGAGGTCTTCATCGTCGAGGGCAACTCGGCCGGTGGCTCGGCCAAGGGCGGCCGCGATCCGCGCACCCAGGCGATCCTCCCGCTGCGGGGCAAGATCCTGAACGTCGAGAAGGCGCGCATCGACAAGATCCTGCAGAACACCGAGGTCCAGGCCATCATCAGCGCGCTCGGCACCGGTGTTCACGAGGACTTCGACATCGCCAAGCTGCGTTACAACAAGATCGTGCTGATGGCCGACGCCGACGTCGACGGCCAGCACATCACCACGCTGCTGCTGACGTTGCTGTTCCGGTTCATGAAGCCGCTGATCGACGCCGGTCACGTCTACTTGGCACAGCCCCCGCTGTACAAGATCAAGTGGACCAACGCGCCGCACCAGCTGGCGTACTCCGATCGTGAGCGCGACGCCTTGCTCAAGGCCGGCGAGGAGGCGGGGCACCGACTGCCCAAGGAGGCCCCGGTGCAGCGCTACAAGGGTCTGGGCGAGATGAACGACTCCGAACTGTGGGAGACCACGATGGATCCCGAGGCGCGCATCCTGCGTCAGGTCACGCTCGAGGACGGCGCGATGGCCGACGAGATCTTCACGATCCTGATGGGTGAGGACGTCGAGCAGCGGCGCGGCTTCATCCAGCGCAATGCCAAAGACGTTCGCTTCCTCGACATCTAAGGGACTGACACATGACCGACACCCCCATCGAGCGGGACCGGATCGAGCCCGTCGAGCTGCAGGACGAGATGCAGCGCTCGTACATCGACTACGCCATGAGCGTCATCGTCGCGCGGGCGCTGCCCGACGTGCGCGATGGTCTCAAGCCGGTGCACCGCCGCGTGCTGTACGCGATGTTCGACGGCGGCTACCGCCCCGACCGCGGCTTCTCCAAGTGTTCTCGCATCGTCGGCGATGTCATGGGTCAGTACCACCCGCACGGCGACACCGCGATCTACGACACCCTCGTCCGCCTCGCCCAGCCGTGGGTCATGCGCGCGCCGATGATCCAGGGTCAGGGCAACTTCGGTTCGCCGGGCGACGATCCGGCCGCCGCGATGCGGTACACCGAGTGCAAGCTCGCACCCATCGCGATGGAGATGGTGCGCGACATCGACGAGGAGACCGTCGACTTCAAGCCCAACTACGACGGCCGGTCCGAGGAGCCGACGGTGCTTCCGTCGCGCATCCCGAACCTGCTGGTCAACGGTTCGGCCGGTATCGCGGTCGGCATGGCCACCAACATCCCTCCGCACAACCTGCGTGAGGTCGCCGAGGGCGCGCTGTGGTCGCTGGCCAACCCCACGGCGAGCCGCGAAGACCTGCTCGAGGCGCTCATGGAGCGCATCAAGGGCCCCGACTTCCCCACCCACGGACTCATCGTCGGCACCGCCGGCATCCACGACATGTACCGCACGGGTCGCGGGTCGGTCACGATGCGCGCCGTGGTCTCGATCGAGGAGGACGCCAAGGGGCGTATCCAGCTGGTCGTCACCGAGCTGCCGTACCAGGTCAACCCCGATTCGCTGATGCGCAAGATCGCCGACCTGGTCAACACGGGCAGGGTCCAGGGCATCAGCGACCTGCGCGACGAGTCGTCGGCCCGTGCCGGCCGGCGCATCGTCATCGAGCTCAAACGCGATGCCGTTGCACGCGTGGTGCTGAACAACCTCTACAAGCACACCGAGCTGCAGACCAACTTCAGCGCCAACATGCTGGCCCTGGTCGACGACGTGCCGCGCACTCTCACGCTCGACGGCTTCATCTCGAACTGGATCACGCACCAGATCGAGGTCATCCAGCGCCGTACCGCCTACCGGCTGCGCAAGGCCGAGGAGGAGGCCCACATCTACCGGGGCCTCGCCAAGGCGCTCGACGCCCTCGACGAGGTCATCGCGCTGATCCGCCGCAGCCCCACGGTCGACGAAGCCCGCCAGGGGCTCATCGCGCTGCTCGACATCGACGAGCTCCAGGCCAATGCGATCCTCGAGATGCAGCTGCGCCGCCTGGCTGCCCTCGAACGCCAGAAGATCATGGACAAGCTGGCCGAACTCGAGCGCCTGATCGCCGATTACCAGGCGATCCTGGCCAGCGAGGACCGCCAGCGCGCGATCGTCAGCGAGGAGCTCAGCGCGATCGTCGAGAAGTACGGCGATGATCGCCGCACGCCGATCGTGCCGGCCGACGGCGATCTGTCGATGGAGGACTTGATCCCCGACGAGGAGGTCGTGGTCACCATCACGAAGGGCGGTTACGCCAAGCGCACCAAGACCGACCTGTACCGGGTGCAGAACCGGGGCGGCAAGGGCGTGCGCGGTGCGCAGTTGCGCGGCGAGGATGTCGTGGAGCACGTGTTCTCCACCACCAGCCATCACTGGATCCTGTTCTTCACGACGGCCGGTCGCGTGTACCGCTCGAAGGTGTATCACCTGCCCGAGGCGGCACGCGACGCCAAGGGTGGTCACGTCGCAGGTCTGCTGTCGTTCCAGCCCGATGAGCAGATCGCCCAGGTGCTGGCGATCCGCGACTACGACCAGGCGCCGTATCTGGTGCTCGCCACCCGGAAGGGCCTGGTCAAGAAGACCAAGCTGACCGACTACAACAGCCCGCGTCAGGCCGGCGTCATCGCGATCAACTTCCGCGACGAGGACGACGAGCTGATCGGCGCCGAGCTGGTCAATCCGTCCGATGACATGCTGCTGATCTCGCGCAAGGCGCAGGCGATCCGTTTCCGGGCCGACGACGACCAGCTGCGGCCGATGGGCCGGGCGACATCGGGCGTCACGGGCATGAAGTTCCGTGGCGACGACTCGCTGCTGTCGATGAGCGTGATCCGCCGGCCCGAGTCCGGCGACGAGGACGACGTGCTCGAGCCTGAGCAGCTGTACGTCTTCACGGTCACCGACGGCGGTTTCGCGAAGAAGACGAAGATCGAGGAGTACCGCCTGCAGGGTCGCGGTGGCCTGGGCATCAAGGCGATGCAGATCACCGAGAACCGCGGTGAGCTGGTCGGCGGGCTCGTACTGGTCGACAGCGATGACGTCATCTCGGTCACGAGCAGCGGTCAGGTGACCCGCAGCCTCGTCTCCGGTGTCAATGCCACGGGCCGTGGCACGATGGGGGTCAAGTTCGTGACGTTCAAGGGGGAGGACCAGGTGGTGACGATCGCACGCAACACCGATCTCACCGAGGACGACACCGAGACTGAGACCACCGACGACACCACTGACGAGACGACGGGGCAGGGCGAGTGAGCGATGACAAGGTGAAGGCCGAGGAGTCCGGCGCCGGTCAGACCGACAAGGGCCGAACGCGACCGTCCTCCTCCACGTCGTCGAACAGCAAGAAGAAGTCGTCGACTACGCTCTCGGCACGGGACTACAGCCGCACGACTGATCAGAGCCCTTCGTCGACTGCCGTGATCCCGGCCGTCAAGGACGATCTGCCGGAGCAGGAGACACCGCCTCCACCGGCGCCGGCGCCCAGCGTCGACCACGCAGCGCCGGCCGGCCGCGCCGCGACCCTGCGACTGACCCACATCGAACCGTGGTCGGTCACGCGTATGGCGTTCGTGATCTCGGTCGCGATGATGATCGTCGGCGTGGTCGCCACCACGATCTTCTGGATCGTGCTGTCGATCACCGGCGTCTGGGATCAGCTCAGCGACAGCGTCACCGCTGTGCTCAGCGACAGCGATGACGCCTTCGACATCACCGAGTATCTCGGGTTCGGCCGACTCGTCGGCCTGTCGTTGCTGCTGTCGGTCGTCAACGTCGTGGTCATGACCGTGCTGGCCACGATCGCGGCTCATCTGTACAACCTGGCGGCGCATGTCATCGGGGGCATCCAGGTCAGGTTCAGCAACGACCAGTAGCGCGCCCACCCTCGATTCGTGGTTCGCCCGGTCGGTACGGTAATGTTCAGCGCTGTTGCGGGCGTATAGCTCAGCTTGGTTAGAGCGCTTCCCTGATAAGGAAGAGGTCCCAGGTTCAAGTCCTGGTACGCCCACTCCACGAGGAGGTCCGATGAAGAAGATCGTGGCTGTCGCGGTCGCCGTCGCCGGACTCCTGTGGGCTCTCGGACAGCGCAAGTCTCCGGCTCGATCCACCACGTGGGCCGAGGGAACCGACGCCGTCTGACCGCATGGGGCCTTGGCGCAATTGGTAGCGCATCTGCTTTGCAAGCAGAGGGTTAGGGGTTCGAGTCCCCTAGGCTCCACTCGCATGAGGTGTCGCCCGGGCCATCGGCCCGGGCGTCGTCATGATCGAGTCCGCATCGACGTCATGCAGCGCTGTTCTCGGCCAGCGAGGTCAGTGCCTCGGTGACGGTACCCCAGCCGTCGAAGAAGCCGAGCTCTTCGTGGCGGTCCCTGGCAGCCGGATCACGGTGCCGCACGATCGCCTGATAGTCGGTGCCGTCGGGATGCTCGCCGAACACGATCTCGGCGGTCATCGCGACCGGTGCGGGATCAGTGGGTCGCCACCGGCTGGTGATCACGTTCGTGAAGACCAGTCGTCGCTCCTCGTCGACGAGCAGGAAGGTGCCATCGGTGTGGGGGACGAAGTTCTGTCCGTCGTCGCTCATCTGCGTGACGAAGCCGCCCCCGGGCCTGACGTCCAGTTCGTCGATCCGCGACACGGTCGGCGCGGGCGTCCACCACCGCTGCAGAAGCGATGGATCGGTCCAGGCCTGCCAGACCTGCTGTCGTGGTGCGCGGATGACGCGTCGGATCGTGAGGTCGAGGCGGTCGTCGAAAGCCGGGCTGGTCATGAGAGGTCCTCCTGAGGTGCGACGAGATCTTCGAGTCGGTCGGTGCGGCCCTCCCAGATGCGGCGCTGCTCGGAGAGCCAGTCGTCGAGCAGACCCAGGCGGGACCGGTCGAGGGTGCACGTACGGACGCGGCCCGATTTGCTGGTGTGGATCAGCCCGCTGGCCTCCAACGTCCGCACATGCTTCATGAACGAGGGCAAGGTGATCGAGAACGGCCGTGCCAGCTCGCCCACGCTGGCAGGTCCTTGTCCGAGACGTCGAACCACCTGACGTCGCGTGGGATCTGCGAGCGCGAGGAACACCGCGTCGACGTCCACCATATAGTTAGCCATGGGGCTAACTATATGCACGAGAGCCACAGTTGCCCACAGCTGTGGATGAAGCTGTGTAGAACTACATCGATGTCATTCAGGTCGGCCGACGGCAGATGTCACACGGCGAAGTGGCGCAAACGTGAGACAACGGCGGCAGATCTATGGCACCGTTATCCCCGGGAGGGGAGATCCTGGAGCCCCCTCATGACTTCTTCACCCCCCTCTGGCCAGTTCGGATGGATGCGACGCGCGATCATCTCGGTCGTAGCCGCCTCAGCCCTGACGCTCGCACCGGCGGCCGCGTTCGCCGACGACGTCAGCGGAACCCCCGGTAACGACACGGTCGCCGGTGACCCGAGCAGCAACGGCATCGGCAATGGCGGGACCGCGACCGGTGACAACGACACCGTCAGCGGCGGAGCCGGCGACGACGTCGTGACCGGCGACGGCAACGCCCACGGCGGCTTCGGCAGCGGTGGCACCGTCAACGGTGGCGACGACACGGTCAACGGCGACGACGGCGACGACGCTGTGTACGGCGACGGCAGCGCCGGTGGCCTCGGATCCGGCGGCACCGTCAACGGCGGTGACGACAATGTCAACGGCGGCAACGGCGACGACCTCCTCTACGGCGACGGCGACGCTTCGGGCGTGATCGGTGGAGGCACCGTCAACGGTGGCGACGACACGCTCGACGGTGGCGACGGCAACGACATCATCATCGGCG
>Ga0182737_1001847_pt1 | contig 19244 bp, 18 predicted proteins | sample eDN5th30CBELigOP_FD_128878 | JGI IMG/M metagenome (GOLD analysis project Ga0182737, IMG submission 128878) | Enriched Organic Plus compost microbial communities from Emeryville, California, USA - eDNA 5th pass 30_C BE-Lig OP (version 2) (version 2) ...
AATGAACTGCCGGATACACCGCTGGGTTACAGTGAAGTCTGGGTGCTGACGCCTGACCTGCTGGGGCGCATTCTGTTGCTGGATACCCTGCGCAAGGACTCAAAACCCGTGCTCGATCATCTGAAGCAGGAAGGCATCACCACCGTGATGCTGACAGGGGATCGCCAGGCTGCCGCTGATGAGATCGCCCGCCAGCTCGGCTTGAGCGAGGTGAGGGCAGCGTTGCGACCCGAAGATAAGGTGACCGCTGTGCAGGAGTTCACCCAGAAGGGACACAGGGTCGCCATGGTAGGCGATGGGGTCAATGATGCCCCAAGCCTGGCCGCGGCCTATGTCAGTGTGGCGATGGGTGCCAGGGGCAGTGATGCAGCCCTGGAACAAAGCGATGTGGTTCTAATGAAGGATGACATCGCACGACTGGTCACCGCGCGGGACCTTAGCCTGCGCGCCCGCGCCATCATTCGTCAAAATCTTGCCATATCACTTGGCGCTATCGCCCTCGCCTCGCTCGCTTCACTAGGTGGCTGGTTGCAGCTCACTGCAGGTGTCATCGCGCATGAAGGCAGCACCGTTATTGTGTGTTTGAACAGTCTGCGTTTGTTGATAAAGCGATAGCATAGGATAGGGCCTTATCTTCTGGTAGTGGTGATACCAGATATTCCTAAACCATTGTACCAAAGTACAATACGATCATACTTGGATTTGGAAGGGATGTTAGAGATGATTCGCGGGTTGGAATATTAACCAACCCCCAAGTAAAAAACTTTGGATCATCCCCTCATGAAACTACCACCATTCACTCGATCCCTGCTGCGGCAGGTAATGTTGCTGGCTCTCCCAACCAGCGTGGCCTTGGCTGGGCCTGTTGAACAATCAGGCAAATCCCTTCCCAAGGATGTAGAGCCCGTCATGGCTGGCGGACATCCGATGTATCTGGGCACCTTTAACACAGGCATCAAAACAAGTGATGTTTACACAGAGGGCAATGTCTCCTTTGTTGTACCCTTGTGGAGTTCCTACGGGGCCGATGGTACTTTAGGCGGTGGTCAGGTGTTCCTGGCTCCTTATGCTTCTCTGGGTGAGCAGGGCGAACTGGCCACCTCTCTGGGGCTTGGCTGGCGTTATCTGTTCAATAACCAGTCCATTGATGCACTTAAATCTGACCAGCGTGCAGGATTCATGACGGAAGGCTTCTATATCGGCGCCAACGTGTTCGTTGATAACCTGCGCACGCAGTTTGATAATGACTTCTGGCAGCTTGGCATCGGGGCGGAAATCGGCACCCGCTATCTTGAAGTGCGTGGAAACTATTACATCCCTTTTGATGGAGGCCGTAAACTTGCACAGCGCACTACCTCCACTGAAAGATTCAGGGACAGCAGCAGCAGCACTCGCTTTGAAACCACGGGCACGCCATTGAGCGAGTTCAACGCATCTGGGCATACCCTGGGACATGACGTGGACCTCACCACAACGGCGATCACCACCACGCGTACCACCACCACCACGGTTCGCACCATTGCCTCCCTCTATGAAGAAGGCATGGAAGGCTGGGACGTGGAGGCAGCATTCCTGATCCCTGGGCTTGACCAGTATCTGGATGTCTCCCTGCTCGCAGGTTATTACAGCTTTGACAACCAGCCTTTCGGCCCACAAAACGGCGGCAGTGGCAAGACAGAAGGCTTTAAGGCCGGTATTGAAATCCGCCCTGTGCCAGCCATCGTGCTCACCGGCATGTGGTACGAAGATGAAGGCCTCACCGGCAGTGACTGGGTGGCAGGCATCGGCTTGCAGATTCCTCTGGGCAAAGACTGGCAGGATGCCTTCAAACCCCGCCGTCGTCACCTGCTCGAGCGTATGGCTGAGCCTGTGGCACGTCAGAATGCGGCCGTTAAAGTTGCCCGTGATGTTGACACAGACCGCGAAGTCAGCCAGACAACCAGCACCGCAGTCCGCCGCCGCGTGGTCGCCCGCGACCAGCGCCGTATTGTGATTTATGATGACATCGTGTTCGTCAACAATGGTGGCGAAGTCGGTCAGGGTCTGCAAGCTGGCAGCGCTGCTGGCGATGGCACCGCAGAAAATCCTGTGAACACCATTCAGGCGGGCGCCGATGTGGCTGCTACGAAGAATTCTGACACCCAGCGTGTCTGGCATGTTTACACCCAGGGCGGCTTCGGCACTTACAATGAGAGCGTAACCATCACAGGTTCCACGGACTTCATCGCTTCCAACCAGATCTTCACCAGCACCATCACCGGTGAGAACTTCGGCACCGGCGACCGCGCAGTGGTTCAAGGTGGCTTTGTTGGTGACGTGACCAATTTTGTAGCTGGTCACACAACCCCAAGTTTTGTGGGGATGAGCGGTTATGACATCTCCGGTGGCTTTGGTGGCGGCAACGGTCTTCAACTGCTCGGCGTGGAGCAAATCTCAATTATTGACAATTCCTTTGCCGGAACTGCTGCGGACGCCATATCCATCAACAATGTCGCTAACTTGGAAGTTGAGATTCGCGATAACCAGATTAATGGCACAAACAATGGCCGAGGTATCGCCATCGGTGATGTCAACTATGGCGGCATCGTTACCGTCGGAAATCTTACCGGGAATATCGTCAACAATGACGTAAACGGAACAAATGACCACGGGATTCACATTGTACTCGACAATGACTTCAACGGCAACATTGCAGACAACGACACTAGCGGTAACAATATTGACAATATTGGTAATCCCGGGCCACAAGGTGGGCTGGCAGTGCAGATTGGAGGGACATTTGCTGGTGATGTGACAGATAACACCTCCAATGACAGCAATGGTCATGGCATCTACCTCTCTGCAAATGCCTTCGAAGGCGATTTCACCGGCAATACAGCCAATGAAAACACAACCATCGGACCTAGCATCGGCAACGGTATCCAATTGGTGATCGCAAGCGACTTCACCGGAAACTTCGCTGACAACACGGCCAATGAGAACCAGAACAACGGTGTCGTGTTTGACGTAAACGGCAATTTCACAGGTGATTTCTCTGACAACACGGCTGAAGAGAACAGCGGCAACGGCATCGTCATGACGGTGGATGGCACCATCACTGGAGATGTGTTCGGAAACACGGTTGATGGCGCAGGCGCCACTGACGGGAGCAATGTAGGCATTACTCACGGCTTTATCCTCCAGGCTGGCAACTTCATGGGTGACTTCCGCAACAATACTATCTCCAGGGCTGAAGATACCGGTCTGGAAATGACCATTGCGGGTAATTTCACCGGTGACATCTATGAGAACACCGCTAACAACAATAACCTTGACGATGTTGTAGCAGAGCAGGGTGGTATGATTATCGCAGTCAACGGCATCTTTGCAGGCAGCGTTCTTGACAATACCACCAATAACAACGCCACAGTAGGGACGCAAGGAGTTGGCCTTTCATTCACCGCTAACACCTTTGATGCAAGCATGGGAAGCTTCTCTGGCAACACAGCAAACAACAACGGCACAACCGGTATCTTCACCAATGTGACCAATATTGCTAATGGGCCAGTGGTTAACCCCGAAGCTAACGAAGCAACTGGAAACGGTACAACCAACATCCAGGAAGTTGGTGACGCTGTCGCAGTTCCTTAATGTTTACTTGGACGCAGCCCTTGCTGCCATATTATTAATTCAGCATTAAACATAGATCGGACCCGGCAACCCCGGGTCCGATTTTTTTTGATCATAAACTAATGACATACCAGGCAAATGTCATGATGATGAGGCGGCAATAAATGATTGGCGTATGGCAAAAAATGCACATAAGGATTGACGCATTTGCGTAATTTCGTACAACTTAATTACATGCAGCGTCATGGCAGGATGGAGTACGTGGATTTAACACAAGATCAGACCGCAACTGTTTATGTGATTGATGCCGACCCTCGGTTGGGGGTCCAGGTTGAGCGTATGCTCTCCAGTCCTGACTATCTCATCAAGACATTTACCAGTGTCGGCGATTTTCTGGAAAGTCGGGACACCGAGCCCCTTTCATGTATGTTGGTGGGATGCGAGCTTCCTGACGCCGATCTCGCAGTGCGCGAGCAGTCCCTGGGGAATAAATACTGCATTCCTATGGTGTGTACCTCCACCTCGCCAAACGTGCGTCTTGTGGCCGAAGTCATGAGAAATGGAGCCATAGATTTCCTCGAAAAACCGCTTCAAGAGGACTTGCTTAAGGAAAGCGTCACCAGGGCCCTAAATTACGCATCTTTCCTACAGCGTAAGCAGCAAGGCATGCTAAGTGTAAAAGAGAAGATCGAGTCCCTTTCTGCACGGGAACTTGAGGTGCTGCAACTGGTCGTCTCCGGCTGGCTGAATAAACAAATCGCGGCAGCGTTACAGATTACAGAACGAACCGTCAAGGCCCACAGGGGAAATATCATGTCCAAGATGGAGGTGGACTCACTGGCAGCACTGGTTGCGTTGGCTGTTCAGGCTGGCTTAGGTTCTGTCGAGCCATATGAAGGGGCGCCCCTGACTGCTTTGCGTTGACTGCCTCCAAAGACTGGCGGGAACAAAGAAAACCAGGATTCAATAGGCTGCCCACAACAAAAAAACGGTGCCACCAAAGGTGACACCGTTTTTAGTAAGATGCTTACAGCATCCCGATTCCGCAGGAACCTTAGACTTCGACAGAAGCGATGGTCTTGAGGATACGGGAGGCGATGGCGTAGGGATCGCCCTGGGAGTTCGGACGGCGGTCTTCCAGATAACCTTTGTAGCCGTCGTTGACGAAGCTGTGAGGCACGCGGATGGAAGCACCGCGGTCAGCAACACCGTAGCTGAACTTGTCAATGGACTGAGTCTCATGCAGACCGGTCAGACGCATGTGGTTGTCAGGACCATAAACAGCAATGTGTTCGTCCTTGTATTTCTCAAATGCTGCCATGAGTTTCTCGAAGTATTCTTTGCCGCCGACGGTACGCAGGTACTCAGTGGAGAAGTTGGCGTGCATGCCTGAACCGTTCCAGTCTGTTGCACCGAGAGGTTTGCAATGGAACTCAATGTCAATGCCATACTTCTCGCAAAGGCGAAGAAGGATGTAACGGGCCACCCACATTTCATCAGCACACTTCTTGGAGCCTTTGCCGAAGATCTGGAATTCCCACTGACCTTTGGCCACTTCAGCGTTGATGCCTTCGTGGTTGATGCCGGCGGCAAGGCAGAGGTCAAGGTGCTCCTCAACGATCTGACGGGCCACATCGCCTACATTCTTAAAGCCTACACCGGTGTAGTAAGGGCCTTGTGGTGCTGGATAACCAAATTCAGGGAAGCCAAGAGGACGGCCATCCTGATAGAAGAAATACTCCTGCTCAAATCCAAACCAGGCGCCTGGATCGTCAAGGATGGTGGCACGTGCATTGGATGGATGCGGAGTGACTTTGTCAGGCATCATGACTTCGCACATGACAAGCACGCCATTTACGCGGGTGGCGTCAGGATAGACGGCGACTGGCTTCAGCACGCAGTCTGAGCTTTTACCTTCAGCTTGTTGGGTTGAGCTGCCGTCAAAACCCCAAAAAGGAAGCTGCTCCAGAGTAGGAAATTCAGCAAATTCCTTGATCTGAGTTTTGCCACGAAGATTTGGAACCGGGGTGTAACCGTCGAGCCAGAGGTACTCCAATTTATATTTGGCCATGGATTTGAGTTTGTATTGGATAGTTTGGATGAAATCTCCCTGTGGGAAGCGTGTAACATCTGTAAAAGACAGGGAGCCTTTTGCAGATGTGCTACGTGGGTAAAGCATGGTCTGTGCCACTAGGGTAGCGAAATCTTTTATTTCAGATGATTTTTTTATCCATTTCAAAGACAACATTAAAATTTAGAGCCGCAAAGACTTGCTTTGAACCCGATGAGGGTTCAGGTTTCCCGTCCCATGCACGAGATCAAGGACACCCAGCGGGCTACGGTGCGCATCGGCTATGATGGAAGAGTTCACAAAACCTTCCGTGGACCCAAGGCCGAAGAACGCTTTTCCAATGAGGTCAAAGTGTTGCGCTATCTGGAGACCCGGGGTTGCCACTTTGTACCCAAGGTCCTGGAGGCTGATCCCGAATCCCTCTACATGGTCACCACCAACTGCGGTTCACGGGTGGATCACCTGGGCGAGGAGCGCATGAAAGAGCTGTATCAGGAACTGGAGGAATACGGCGTGCGTCATGAGGACGCCTTTCTCCGCAATATCACCTACAGGGCTTCCGATGGTCGTTTTTGTATCATTGATTTTGAATTTGCGACCATTCTGGATGAGGAATCTTCCCAACAGGTGAAGGAGGAGGACAAAGCTTAATGGAGGCAGATCAGGCTAATAATTGCGCCTTCGTAAACTGGTCCGGCATGACCCATCGGGGTAAAATCCGCGCGAATAATGAGGACGCCTTTCTGGCATTGACCTTTGATTCTTCCGGCGTCCGTTACCTGGGTAAAATTGGGGAGGCATCCCTGGCAGGGTCAGACTTCGTGTTCGCCGTTAGTGATGGCATGGGCGGCGCCCAGTCTGGTGAATATGCCAGCCGGATCGCCGTGGAGAAGATCACCCGCCTGCTGCCGCGCAGCTTCCATCTTTCCGCCCAGCATCTGGCCACGGGTTTTCAGGATATTCTGACGGAGATATTCCATGGCATTCACCATGAAATGGTCAGTCTGGGCAGGTATTATGAAGAGTGCCACGGCATGGGCGCCACACTATCACTGGCCTGGTTCTCCCCAGGCTGGGTCTATTTTGGTCATATCGGTGACAGCCGTATCTACTATCTCCCAAGGGAAGGGGGGATCACCCAGATCACCCATGATGATTCCCACGTGGGATGGTTGAGAAGACAGGGGAAAATCAATGAACGCGAACACCGTACGCATCCCCGGCGAAATGTGCTCCAGAAAGCCCTGGGCGCGGATCATCAGTTTGTAGATCCTCAGGTCGGCGCTGTCGGCTGGCAGAAGGGAGATCGCTTTCTACTCTGCACAGACGGGCTCGTAGATGGCCTGTGGGATAAAACGCTGCAGGATTTGCTGCGTGACAAGCCCCGCGCTGGTCAGTCTCCCGTCCCTGCTCAGAGACTTGTAGAGGCCGCGCTAGAGGAGTCCGGGCGGGATAATATCACTGCATTGGTAGTTGAGCTGATTTGAGCTGATCCGTCTGATCCAAGCCGCTGCCGTTGTCATTTTCATGACGCAAAACGAACGCCGTTTTGCTCCAGCCTTTTACGAAGTCTTGCGCCAGCCGTCCTGCCAATCACCAGCGGCTCGTGCAGCCCTTCCATCCAGATGCGATAGTCTCGGTTTGCAAGCGGCTCCAGGCGCGCGACTTTAGACAGGTTCAGGCACCAGGAACGATCAATCCGTTCAAAACCCAGCCCGTTCACCAAGGGCAGCAGACGTCCCAGCATCTGGCAGGCCAGAATGCAGGGACCACTCGTCTGGTAAATGTGAGTATAGTCACCATCAGCCTTTAGCGCAGCAATGCTGCGGACAGCCATCAACATATTCCCCTGCACGGTTCGAATCAGCATACGATCTGATTCGGTAGCAGTAGTTACATCGCTTGAGGAAGCCCCGGCCTGGTGGCCCGTCTCACCACGCAACCTTTGCAATGCCTGCTTCAGGCGATTCGCCTCAATCGGTTTCAGAAGGTAATCAACCGCCGCCACTTCAAAGCCTTTGATCGCATACCCCGCATGCGCGGTGACCAGAACCACCTTTGGCAAAACAGCAAGCCTGGCCAGGAGATCGAAGCCCGTGTAAGGCGGCATTTCAACATCCAGAAAAACAGCATCGGGCTGATGATGCGGAATCTCCTTTAGGGCAGACTCCACGTTTGAGCATTCCGCGATTATCTCCACATCCGGCTCCTCCTGCAACCTGCGGCGCAGCAGATCGCGGGAAGCTGATTCATCATCCACAATGATTACGCGCAGCATGGTTCTCCTTGCAATTCCAGATGGGCGGTGACGTGATCCTGCTCATGACGCAGGGAAAACTGATGCCTGCCAGGATAGAGCAGTTCCAGCCTGCGCCGCAGGTTTTTAATGCCTATGCCACGCTGGTTCATCTGCCATTGATCCTGCAGCCTGCCATTATTCTTCACAGCCACGCGTAAGCCAGCCTGTGTCCTGCTGGCGTGAATGTGAACACTGAGTTTCTCCGGCCCCGTCTTCAGGCCATGTTTAATGGCATTCTCCACCAGAGGTTGCAGCAGGCATCCGGGCACGGGTTCAGTCAGGATGGTGGGGCAAACATCCAGCTCATAGCAGAGGCGATCCTCAAACCGCGTGGTGGAAAGCTCCAGATAAGATTTCACCGAGCGCATCTCCTCCGCCATGGATGATCGCGTCTCCTCACTGTGATCCAGTGAGTATCTCAGATAACCGGCAAGTTGTGACACCATGTTGCTGGCCACGGCAGGGCGGTTTGGAATCTCAGCCACAATGCCATTGAGTACATTGCATAAAAAATGGGGGTCCAGTTGCGCCCTCAGGAATTTTAACTCCGTGCGCAGTGTTTCACTTTCTGCCTGGATCGCACGTTCATATTCTTCATCAGCACGTTTCTCCGCCCCCAGCCAGAAGTAGAGGTAACTCCATGCAGTCAGAATCACGAAATAATAGAACATGGGGATCAGGCGTAAATTTGCCTGGGTGGCAAAGATCAGCTCCCAGTCGGTCAAGAGGATGATTCCGTGCCAGATCGAACCCATCACCGCAGCGGCGGCCAGGCTGCACAACACCGCGCCCAAAGCAACCTGCCATCGGTTGAATGTAAAGATTCCCATTCGCCTAAAACAGGCGCGCATTGCCAGCGTAAGAAGGAAGGCACAGGGGTCCATGATCATGGTAATGATCACCGCCTTGCCAGCGTCATGAAAAATATAAGTTCGAATAGCGGCCTGAAGGACCAGAAATCCGCCCCAACCAGCCATTTGTAGAAACCAGAAGGAACTGCGGAGGCGCATCAAAGATGAGGGCATGATAGTTGAAACGTTTCAGGCTGCCACATTTCAGCACAGGATTGGCGGATTCATCGAAGAATTGGAAGATTCAACGTAATTCAGTGGATTCAACAAGGGAAGCACTTACACAAAGCCTCGTAATGATCTTTGTGAAGGTCAGTGGCCCGACTGCCAGTGTTGCATGGTAAGTGCACACGCAACTTTGGTTCTCTGTCGGAACGTAAGAACAATTGTGAATTTGAAGTCAGTGACCGCAAGGCAGTCCCGCTTAATGCTGTGTCGTTTGGCAGCGTGGTATTTAGCGATTCTGTTTCGTCGTATTCCAGCCTCAACGGCGACGCGGTCCTGGCTTCAGTTCACAGTGTGCTCGCCGGGGGGATAAGCATGCAATATGGGCCATGCTCCGCTTCGTCCTTGCAGATTAGGCCGGAATGGCGAACATTTGCAAAATGTCTTCCCCCTCCACTTTAGACCTGCTTAAAGTAAACATCGCCCGCTGCCGTGAAGTTGGGCTGCGCCGTACCTGGGCGCTGGAGGAGTTGCTGAAACGATTGATTGAAACCAGCCGCCCGCTGACACTGGCTGACCTGGCTGAAACACCGGAACTAAAAGACCGCTGTGACAAGGCGACCATTTTCCGCCTTTTGGTCAGGTTGGAGAAACACGGCATCCTGCGTCGCCTGGGGCTGCATGACCGCGCGGCCTATTACACTTTGATCGAGCCGGGGCACCACAGTGATTATCTCATCTGCACACAATGCGGCGCCATTGAAACCCTGGACATTGCCTGCCCTGTTGAGGCGCTTGAGGCGCAAATCTCCAAGGAGTCAGGCTACAAAAAACTCTATCATGAACTGGAGTTTTTTGGCGTCTGTCCCAGTTGCTTGTGATCTGGATTTTTATTTAACGCACCGACGAAAAAGGGCGGGTGATTAACCCGCCCTCAATAAACTCAGCGGCAAGCATGCTTCAGCTTACAGCTTTGCCAGCGTTGCTTTGATCGCGTCAAAATCAGGCAGATCTTTTGGCGTTGCTGTCTGCTCGGCGTATTGAATCACACCATATTTGTCCACCACAAAAGCGGCGCGTGCAGAGGTGTCGCCTATGTCAGCCAGGCCTGGGAACAGCACATCGTAAGCCTTGGTCGTTTCCTTGTTCAGGTCACTGGCCAGGGTAATGGAAATTTTTTCCTGCTTGGACCAGACTTCCTGGGCAAATGGGCTGTCCACACTGATGCCAATCACATCGGCATCCAGGTCGGTGTAGGCGGAAAGGCCGGCTGTGATGTCACAAAACTCCTGCGTGCACACGCCAGTGAATGCCAGCGGGAAAAAGAGCACCACGGTGTTTCTTTTGCCCAGGTTCTCACTCAGTGACACGTCGGTAAGTTCGCCCGTGCTTTTGGATTTGAGACTAAAATCTGGTGCTTTGGTTCCTACGGCTAAAGGCATGTGTCGAATAAAGGATAAGATTGATATGAGCTTGGGGGCTGCCGCGCGAGTGTACCCACGGATACTGGGCGGTCAAATGAGTTTGCCGATGCTTGACTTCATTCGTAATCCCTGTGAGGTGCTAAAAGTATGAGTGAAGCAAGTGCAGTACTGGATCTGGTGACAGCAAATATTCGATCTCGCCGCTCGGTCAAACCGGCGGATATGAACCCTCTTCGCACAGTGGACCAGGACCTCCTTGTCACCCTGCTTGAAAACGCCAATCATGCTCCCTCTCATGGACTTACGGAACCATGGCGGTTCACCATTTTTCAGGGAGAAGCGCGCCAGGAACTGGCTTCCACCCTGCAAAAACTCTACAGGGCGCTGACGCCAGAAGGGGAATTCCGCGAAGATAAAATGACCAAAATGGGCCAGAACCCACTGCTCGCGCCCGTGGTCATCAGCATCGGCATGGATCGCCAGGTGGGCGCTAAAATTCCTGAAATCGAGGAGATCGAAGCCGTGGCCTGTGCCGTGCAGAACATGCACCTCACCGCCATGGCCGCAGGCCTTGGCGCATTCTGGTCATCGCCTCCTGTTTTGGAATCCCCGGAGTTTCGCCATTTTGTGGGTTTAAGCCCGCACGGACGTTGTCTGGGGCTGTTTTATATCGGCTGGCCAAAGCCAGACTTTATCTGGCCAAAGGCAATTCGTCGGCCCATTGAACAAAAACTTCAGTGGCGCGGTCAGCCATCTTAGTCGGGAATCAAATCTACCATGTGGGATCAGTTACAGCAGATTTTATCAGCAACCTCGTGGGGCTGGCTTGCCTGGGTTTTCGCCGTGATTCTCATGCTCACCGGACTGGCTGGCACAGTTCTGCCGATCATCCCCGGCCATCTGCTGATTTTTCTTGGCGCTGCATTGCACAAGTGGCTTAATCCCGGCCCCTCCATCAGTTGGGGCGGACTGGTGCTGCTTCTACTGCTGCTGATTGTTGCTTACGTGGTGGACTTTCTTAGTGGAGCCGTGGGGGCCAAATGGTTTGGCGGCAGCAAATGGGCTGTATGGGGCGTGCTGCTCGGCGGCATTGTAGGGCTGTTCTTTGGCATGCCAGGTCTGATCATCGGTCCGCTTGCCGGTGGCTTTGCTTTTGAGCTTATGTTTGCTAAAAAGAAGCTGGGTGCTGCCACCAAGTCCACCGTGGGTACGGCGGTCGGTTCTACCATCGGCATCATCACCCGCATTGTCATCGGGGTGATAATGGTCGTATGGTTCTTTGCAGATGTTTTTTTGTTTTAGAAAGCAGATGACTCAGCTCTCTGCTGCCCGACGCGTAACAATGCGATCCACAGGGTTTGCCGTGACAATGTTGCCTTTGGCTTCACGTCCTTTAATGGCCAGTTCACTGAAATCGTAATCAATCGTCAGGTTGCGCAGGAACAGCTTGGGCTGCAGATGAATGATGGTGGTCTGCGCGTTGCTTTCCTCCTCCGTTTCGTGGCGGGCAAAGTACAGAATCTTGCTGCCGGGGGAGCCCTGGGTCAGCACATACTCCTTGTCGCGGGTAATGCCTCCAACGCGGAAGCGTTTGGCATAGGTGCGGCCCTGTTTGCCATCACGGTAGATCAGCGAGTAAACGGCCTGCTCATCCCGTTTGAAAATGTTGATGTAGGTCGGGTTTTTGCCAACGTGAAATTTCGGGGCGACCTTGACCACGGAGAGAGCGCCTTCTTTGGTGATAAAGAGCACCTCATCCATGGTGGAACATTTGGCAATGGCCTCGCCATCTTTCTTAAGGCCAAAGCCCGCAAAGCCTTCCTTGGCATCAAGGTACAGCGTTTCATTCGCAATCGCCACCTGCGAGGCTGCCACACGGTCAAAGCCCGCAATCTCTGTGCGGCGCTCACGACCTTTGGCATACTGCTTCTTCAGCCTTTCAAAGTGGGAGATCGCGTAGCGGGTCAGTTGCTTGAGATGACGTTTGGTGTCATCAATTTCATCCTCCAGCCCGCGAATGTGTTCGTTGGCTTCAAAGGAGTTGAATTTGGAGATGCGTTTGATGCGAATCTCGGTGAGCCTTACAATATCATCCTCGGTGACCTCACGGCGCAACAGGCCAAGATAGGGTTTCAGCCCCTTCCAGATGGCGCCGATCACTGCATCCCAGGTGGTGGCTTCTTCAATGTCGCGGTAGATGCGCTTCTCAATAAATATCTTCTCCAGTGAGCTGAAGTGCCATTTCTCCTCCAGTTCTTCCAGGTGGATTTCAAGCTCGCGCTTCAGCAGTTCTTTTGCGTGATCCGCAGCGGCTTTCACCAGATCCGTCACGCCAATGAACTGCGGTTTGTTGTCCTGAATGACCACCGCATTCACGCTGATGCTGATTTCACAATCCGTGAAGGCATACAGCGCCTGAATGGTTTGATCCTGGTCGGCCCCGGCAGGAAGATAAACAAGGATTTCTATAAACTCCGCGGTGTTGTCTTCCACTTTCACCACCTTGATCTTGCCCTTGTCATTGGCCGCTACAATGGAGTCCTGAATGCTGCCCGCAGTGGTGCCGAAGGGAATCTCCGTGATACGGATCATGTTCTTCTTGGGGCCGGCCTCAATACGGGCGCGCACGCGTACTTTACCGCCGCGTTTGCCGTCATTGTAGTCCGCTGCATCCATGATGCCGCCTTGGGGGAAATCGGGCAGCACAGGAAGGGTTTCATCTCTTAAAGCAGCAATGCTGGCATCAATGAGTTCTACAAAATTATGCGGCAGGATGCGGCAGGAGAGACCCACGGCGATGCCTTCCACGCCCTGCGCCAGCAGTAGAGGGAACTTCACCGGTAGGGTGACAGGCTCTTTGTTGCGTCCATCATAACTGGAGGCCCATTGAGTCACCTTGGGGGAGAAGACCACATCCAGTGCAAACTTGGAAAGACGCGCTTCAATGTAACGGGAAGCCGCAGCATTATCGCCGGTAAGGATGTTTCCCCAGTTGCCCTGGGTATCAATCAGGATGTCCTTCTGTCCAATCTGAACCATCGCATCGGCAATCGAAGCATCACCGTGCGGGTGGTATTTCATGGTGTTGCCCACCACATTGGCCACTTTGTTGTAACGACCGTCTTCCAGTTCACGCAGGGAGTGCATGATGCGGCGCTGCACTGGCTTGAATCCGTCATTAATATGCGGCACTGCCCGCTCAAGGATGACGTAGGAGGCGTAATCAAGGAACCAGTCACCATACAAGGCATCCACATGCTTCGTTTCCTGGAGCGAGGAGGGAATTGGAGGATCTGAGGGTGATGGAACGGGGGAGGATGGCACGGCGTTAAGAGTCGAAAATTAGAAGGGAGAGAGTGTATGGAAAGAAAGTCATTGAATTCAAGCTGCAATCCCGATTTACCCGCGCACGGGCTTATCGCGTTAAATGTGTAAAAAGTCATTGCATCATGAATACTCAGACACGCATGTCAGATCACCCACACCCTGATTCTGTGGCACGTAAGCTGCTGATTTTGATTTCATGAAGACGAGCAATCATGGCTGACACCAACATTCGCATGCAGGATGTGGCGAGAGTTGCCGGGGTTTCGGCGGCCTCCGTATCACGTGCTTTGCGGGGGGATCCACGCATCAGGCCTGAAGTGCGGGAACGGATTAAAGACGCGGCCCAATCTCTGGGTTATGTGCCGAATCCCATGGTGCAGGCGCTGATGGTGCACCGCCGTTCGCGTTGTGGGACTGCCGGGGAGAAGCTGGCTCTGATCACCAATGATGTCCACGATGCATGGCGCACTAAAGACGTCTGCCAGTGGTATCTGCAAGGCATTCGTGATCGGGCTGAGCAGATGGGCTGTCAGGTGGAGGTTTTTTCCCTTGAGGAGTACCATCACAATCCAGCAAGGCTCTGTCAGGTGTTAAGAGCGCGTGGCATTCGCGGGGTGATTTTGGGATTTTCGCGAGATGAGGAACACCCAGGCTGGATGGATGTTAGCGAATTCTGCGTAGTTGGCTTGGGAACCTACTTCTCGCGAGTCACGGTGGACAGGGTTCACCTCAATGGATTCTACAATGTAAAGCTGGCCATTCGTCAGCTAAGGGCATTGGGCTATCGAAAACCGGCTCTGCTTGCGCCCGTCCATAACAATTCTGTTGTCGGCGGGCAGTGGTCTGCTGCTGCGCTGGATGAGCAATGGCAACTCCCGGAGGACCAGCGCTGCCCGCCCTTCATGGTGGAAGGTTCGCAGGCGAACATGCTGGCGTTTCGTCACTGGTTTGAGGAGCATCGGCCAGATGCGGTCATTGCCTACAAAGTTCGGGTGATCGAGATGCTGGAACGGTTGCGCCTGCACGTGCCGGATGATGTCGGGGTGGCGCACCTTTTTGGCACAGAACAGGAACGCAGAACCATGGCTGGGATTGATGGCAACCTGTCATTGGTCGGTGAGGCAGCGGTGGATCTCCTGCTGCAAAAGATGATGGTGAATGACAGGGGCTTTCCAGAGCATCCCAAGGACGTCATGATTGCTGGAAGCTGGCGCGATGGCCCTACTGTGAAGACTCAGATGGCGGGACAAAAGAAACCTCGCAAAAAGTCGCTTCTACACCCTGTTGCCTGAGCTTGATTTCGTTGCCTTCAGTAATCGTCCCGATCTGACGGCACTCAATTTGCTGGGCGGTAAATTTCTCACACACAGCCGCCGCCTTGTCAGGCGTAGTCGTGAGCAGATAACCGTAACTGGGGAAGGCCAGCAACCAGCGTTTTAAGTCACCGTTCGGTGCTGGAGGCATGGCATCAAGATCAACCACAGCACCGACTTTTGAGGTGGCGCACAGCATGGCCAGCGTGCCTGGAATGCCGCCATTGCTGATGTCTTTGCCTGCAATAGCCAGCTCTTCATCAGCAAGTTCAGCCAGGATGAACATCTGGCTCCTGAGGACATCTGGAGCCGTACCAACGCTCCCGTTCCAGAAGAGTGTACCCTCGCCACGATACGCAGCATTCATATTGACCGCCATCAGCAGTGCATGTCCTGGCTCGGCTGCAAAGCTGGAGATAATCTTCTTTGCTTTACCAAGAACTGCGGCGGCCAGAAGCGGCGTTCTCTCAACGGGAAATCGGGTGGTATGCCCGCCAACAATGGGTACGCCATAAGCTTCTGATGCCGCACGCATGCCCGCCCAGATTTCTTTGGCCATGGCAGAATCCGCGTGAGCCCATAGCACGTCCACAATCGCCGTAGGACGGCCGCCCATCGCCGCAATGTCACTGAGATTCACCATCACGGCGCAATAACCTGCGAACCACGGGTCACGTTCAATAAACGCCTCCATCATGCCCTCAGCAGCAAAGAGCAGATAACCATCGCCATCAGGAATGACTGCCGTGTCATCACCCACGGACACAGACTGGCTCACAGAAAGGGATGGCGCATAGGCGGACCCAATATTGAGCTTTTCAATGACATTCGGGTGTTCGCGCAGTGAGCGAATCAAGTCTCCAAGGGAATCGTGCATGAACCCTTTTGGTAAGCAACCATCGTGACGATTCAGCCGAAAGTTGCAGTTCAGGTGCGACTTAACCTGTCCAGATGATCAAATAAAAAGCCCGCATCTGTGTGATGCGGGCTCATTTTTAAATGACGATAAGAGATGAAGCTGGCAGGGAAAAATTAAGGCACCACTTCGCCAGAATCACGGTACAGCCATTTCTCCACGCGACCATTGTAGATGAATGCCTTTGCATGGGTGGTGAAATCACCAAACATGGTCTTGGTGGTGTACGTCACTACAATGGTCCAGTAGTTCTTGCCATCCACGTTTTCCTGCTGGGGATCCTCCCACTTGCTGATGCTGGCAGGCGTCACTTCAGTCACATCACCCGCCGTCATGCTGGACAGCAGAACCTGATAAGTTCCGTCTGCGGCCTTCTCTGGCTTGGCGGTGTTGATCGGGGCGTTGCTCGCAGCAGCAGCAGCACCCGGCTGTGAAGCTGCCATTTTCTGCCGCTGCCAGGCACGTTTCAGAATGGCTGTACGCTGCACTTTCCAGCGCTCATAGGCTTCTGTTAAGGTATCCTTGATGTTGGTGTCATCAATGTTGATCGTGGCACGAGCCTTGGATTCCGGGCTTGGCGCCACAATAAGGCTCATGCCCTGCTGGGCAATCGCATGCGCTTCTGCTCCTGCGTTTACACGGGAGCCGACGCGGTTGTTGCCGATCACCAGCTCAAAGTCCACTGGCTTTGTCAGTTTGATCGGACGGGGAAATGCTGACTTGGGAATGGCTGTCCAGTTTTTAACCACCTCCGCGATGGGGGGGAAATCTGGATGAGTGAAACCATCTTCATCCACTTTAGGGGTGGATTTGCCAAGCCCGGTATCCACCATTTTTGGCATGGGGGGTGGTTCAGGCTTGGGCGGCTCAGGCATGGGAGCAGGCTCAGGTTCCGGCATCGGCGGCGGCGGCGGCGGCGGAGCCTCTACGATTTCAGGTTTGGGCGCCTCGATTACCGGCGGCGCTTTAACTATGCCGATCTGGTCTATCACCCAGTCATAGGCCTTAAAATAGGCGAAGACACCAACGCCAATGGCGAGCAGCAAAATGCCGAGAGCTTTCATGAAGATTCTTTTGGGGGTTCTTTAAGTTGTTAAAGGTTCAACGCGGCTTGGGTGATAATCTTATATCGAGCTAGGAAAAAAATAACGCAAGATGTGAAAATAGATTGGAGCAGAAAAACACAAGGAATCAATGCGGTCCATCATTCCGCCGTGACCCTCAATCAAATTTCCCCAGTCTTTGATGCCACGTTCACGCTTGATGGCAGACATCACCAGTCCGCCAAAGAAGCCGGTGCAGCACAGCAGGAGAGAAACGGTGAACGCCTGAACAGGGTTAAATGGGGTTAACCTGAACATCGCCATGCCCAGCAGGCTGGCGGTCAGCACGCCGCCCAGCAGGCCCTCAAGGGTTTTTTTAGGACTCAGGACTCGGGCGACGGGGCGCTTTCCACACAGCTTGCCCCAGACGTACTGGAGGACATCACTGCCCTGGATGACCGCAACCAGGAAGAGCACCAGTCCCGCGCTGCCCATATTGGGCCGGTCAATATTCAGTTCCAGGGCCAGCAGCATCGGGATGTGGCTGATGAAGTAAACGCAGACCATCAAACCCCATTGGGTTCGCGCTGTTCTTGCCAGATAATCCGCGGTATCCCCACCTACCACGCTCAGGATCGGGAGGAGCACAAATGCATACACCGGGATCATGATGGCGAACATCCCGTACCACTGAGTATGCACCAGCCAGTATTGATAGGGCAGGATGATGAAGAACGCGGCGAACAGCGCGTAATAGTCAGAGCGCCGGGTCGGCGTGGCTGTCAGGAACTCCCGTAAGGCCAGAAAGGATACAAGCGCAAAAACGATGGTGGTGCCGAGATGGCCCGTGGCCAGGGCGCCAAGGATGACCACAACCATGACCCACCAGCTTTTGGTGCGGGCGTTCAGGTTGGAGATGGTGGCCTTTGCAGATTCGCTTTTGGCACGGCGGGCAAGGATGAAGCCTATGATGGAGGCGATAACAAGCACCCCAAAAATAGCGCCCAGAACCCGATGCGTGACCGGTGATGAATAATCTATCATGTCAGTGTATGTAAAGATAAGCAGACGCTTTATCCCGGACAGCCCAGCGATTTTAAAGCCTGTCGGCAGCGTTGTAGAAAATCTGCTTTGGTTTCACCATTTCCTAGTTGGATGGGCTGACCAAACACCACGCGACTTAGCAAAGGTACGGGCAGCAAGTGTCCCTTCGGCAAAATGCGGTTCAGATTCTCCAGGTAAACAGGCACCAGTTCCGCCTGGGGAACCTTGCGGGCAAGATGGTACAGCCCTGCTTTAAAGGCTGCCATCTCACCATCCAGACTGCGGGTGCCTTCAGGAAAGATGATCAATGAGCAGCCATCTCGCATGGCGGCGGCCATTTGCTCGATGGGATTGTCTTTACGTGTGATGCCATCCCGGCAGATCAACAGAGAATTGAATAAATCAACGGCGATGGCACGGGTGAGTTTGTTCTTTCCCCAATAGTCACGCGCAGCTACGGGACGTGTCTTTTCCCGCATGACTTTTGGCAGGGCCGCCCACAGCGTGGCAAAGTCCAGGTGGCTGCCATGATTGGCGAAGTAGATGCGCAGACAACGCTTCTCCTTGTCGCACCCCTCCCACTGGGCATTGGCGCCTGTGATCAGTTTGGTTAGAAAAACAGCCAGTGAACGCATCATGAGGATAGGGATGGATGTCAGTCAGCCTTGCTTTGTAACGCATGCAGGTCTCGTGTGATGATTCCAAGACGGCGAACGCAGGTCCAGGCGCTGCCGATAACGATTAAAGTTAAAGCACTCCACATGGCGATTGTGGCCTGGCCATCTTTGCGCAGCCAGACTTCTGCAATGGAGAGGAAACAGGCCAGAGTCAGCACCGCCATGCGATGTTGCTTGGCCATCGGGCCGGTGAAACTCTGATGGCCGGTCAGCGTGCCGCCCAGCACCCGAATGTACGCCGTGATCATCGCCAGCGTGACGCCGACCCAGCCGAGCGGAAGATCCAGCAGTGGAGCCAGTGTGGCGCCGCAGCAGACGACGCCTTCAAAGGCGCGTGGATCATGCAGTCCGCCCAGGTTTGCCAGCGTAAGTCCTGCGGAACTATACCCTGCCGCTGCCAGAAATAGGGCGTCAGCCACGCGGTCAGGCACTTCATTGTACAATCCGCCAGTGATGGATTTTTTGCCGCCTTCTATGGCGATCATGCCGTCCAGAAGATTGCAAA
>Ga0182737_1001849_pt1 | contig 19219 bp, 19 predicted proteins | sample eDN5th30CBELigOP_FD_128878 | JGI IMG/M metagenome (GOLD analysis project Ga0182737, IMG submission 128878) | Enriched Organic Plus compost microbial communities from Emeryville, California, USA - eDNA 5th pass 30_C BE-Lig OP (version 2) (version 2) ...
CCCAGTCGCCTACCAGCCCAGTCGCCTACCAGCCCAGTCGCCTACCAGCCCAGTCGCCTACCAGCCCAGTCGCCTACCAGCCCAATGGCTCGCCGGTCAGCGTGCCGCCCCAGGTTCGGAACGCGACTTCGACGTCGAACGCGCGCCGGTCGGACCGCATCGCCGCCAGCACGGCATCGTGAAGCGCCTTCGTCGCGTGAGGGTCCTGCGGCAGGACGGGTTCGCTGAGCCGCAGTCGGTACGCGGCCGCGGTGGCCGCCAACCTCAGCCCGAAGCTCGTCGAGGTGTCGCGAAGCACGCCGAAGAACGCGATGTGGGCCGCGACGTCGACGGCGGCGCCGGCGTCGATAGGCTGCGCATAGGCATCGCGAGCACGGGACATCCGTCGAAGGATGTCGTGGCTCGGCGGAGCGGCGAGGCTGATGAGTGCGAGATGCATCTCAGCCCAGCACTTCAGCTCCTGACACGCCTGTTCTCGCGTGAAGCTCATGAGGCGCGCGGTGTCCGCATCGCCCTCATCGACGAGGCCGAGGTAGGTCATGCGGACGATCGCGTCGTCGACGGCCGACACGCGGACGCCCAGCCTGGCCGCCCACGTCGACACCCGAAGCTCGGCGCCTGGCGACAGCGTGCCGTCGATGATCGACGTCAGCATGGGCGCCAGTACGGCGGCAGCGCGTTCGCACCCGGGTATCGGCGGCAATGTGGCCTCGTACATGATCTGGTCCAATGGCCCTCTCCCCACTCGCGTTTCGCGCGTAGTTTAGCGGCCCGTGTGAATATTGAGATACCCCTTTTACGTGACCTGATGAGTGTTCCCGGCCACAAGCGAATCGGTCAGGGCCGCCCGATGAGGTGATTCAACCAGGTTGCTCCCACGACGGCGGCGTGGGCAGGCAGGCGTGCGCGAAGTCCGCGGTCGCCCGTGACGACGAGGACCGGCGTGTCGGTTGTGGCCGCGAGCGCCGTGGCGACGGCTGCGACGCATTCGTCGCCGTCAGCGTGAGCCCTCAGCGCGAGAATGCCGGCCGGCACGTCAGCTCGCTTCGCGCGCCCCTCGAGAACCACGATGATCTCGCGCAAGCGCCGGTCGTTCATCTCGCCTGGAACGCGCACCGGGGCCCCCGAGAGTCGGGCAATCGCCTCGAGCAGAGACGTGGTTGCGCCGATGCGGTCACGCCACCAGCCATCGGGTCGCGAACCCAGCACATTGGCGGTGTCGACGACGAGAAGAAGGTCGGCGCTCCGCGCGTGCGCGCCTTGGGCGATCATGCAGTTCAGTCTGGACCAGGCGGCTGTGCGAAGGCCGCAGTGACGCCTGCGCGCCACCCGCACACGATGAGCGTGTCGCCGATATTTCAGTAACGATGCGAGGACGATGGGCGATTCGGGCATCCGACGTACTGACGACCGCTATATTTGTCCGTATGGATACTGCAGCAGCTGTCGCACGAGAGATCAGCATTTCGACATCCCGGCAGACCGTGGGCGAGAACCTCTACAACGAGCTCCTCGCGGCCATCCACGCAGGCCGCTTCGAGCCGGGGGAGCGCATCAACGATGTCGCGCTCGCACGCGAGCTCGGGATCTCGCGCACGCCCGTCCGCGAGGCGCTCCAGAAGCTCCGGACGCTCGGCGTCGTCGAGGCGGAGCCCAACCGGTTCACTCGCGTCGCGGTCATCTCGCCGGAGACCGTTCGCGACTACACGATCGTGTGGGGTGCGCTGATGCGCTCACTCGTGGACGAGATCAACGCGAAGGTTCCCGCGAAGACGCTGCGACAGATGAAGCAGCACCACACGGCGTTCCGGAACGCCGTGAAAGCCAACGATGCCCGCAAGGTCGCGCTCGAGAACTTCGAGTTCTTCACGTCGCTGTCTTCCCTGACGGCGAACCAGCCGCTGTACCGCACCTTGGAGTCGGTGCAGCACGTGATCCGACTGGGCAGCGTCACCCTGCCGGACTGGGTGGACATCGACACCCTGACGAAGGGTCAGGAGATGCTGCTCGAGGCGCTCTCCGCGTCCGACCTGAAGGCCGCGCACCGCGCACTCGAGCACCTCCGCTCGATCCTGATTCCCGGAGCGAACGGCGGCCGCTAACGCGGCACCCGGATATCTGCGAGTTCCTCAGACTCCATCACTGAAACCAGCGTGAAGGTCGCCTCGCCCTCGATTCCGAGGCGCGGGGCGTCTTCCGTTCTGATCGTGAGCAACTCGCCTTCACGGCGCCAGATGCCGTTCTCCGAGGGTGTGAAACCGGCCGACTCGACCTGCGTGGTGAGCGCATCGGTGAGGTCACCCTCGTAGAGGGCGACGTATTCGTCAGGTTCAGGCGCCCCCGAAGGAAGCTTCCGATTGCCGACGAGCTTCGCGACGCACGCGCGCCCTTCGCCGTCGAGGTCATCGAACGCGGTCGACTCGTCATCCTCTGTGACGTCGACGCCCGCGCCGGCAGCGGTCCGCTGATTCGCCAGCGAGTACAGGAATTCGCCCGGACAGGACGACGCTTCCGCGACGTGCGCCTGACCGGGGGGTTCGGTGACGTCGGAATCGGACGTGCACGCAGTGAAGAGCGAGATCGACGCCGCTGCGACGAGCGAAGTGGCAAGGACTGAATGCGTGTGAGTTCTGCGCATAATGACAGTATACTACCATCAACGTGCCGGTGTCGCACCGCTCGAGGCTCGCCGTACTCACGCCGGGCGCTCGCCGATATCCAGGGGGTCTTCGTGGTCGATGACAGTTTTGCCAGGCGCTTCACCCTGGGATCGCCGCCCGCGAGCGTCGCGGACCATGTCTTCCGCACCCTGCTCGACGCGATCGTCGAGGGTGAGCTCGTTGCAGGAATCGCGCTGCACGATCGGGAGTGGGCGCACACGCTCGGGGTCTCGCGCACCCCGGTCCGCGAGGCCATCCAGCGTCTCGATGGGCTCGGCCTGCTCGAGGTCGCGCCGGCGCGGTATACGCGATTGCGAACCTTCTCGGTCGACGAGGCGCGTCGTGAAGCGCGCGATTGGGCATCACTGCACCATGCGCTCGTCGCGCACCTCGTCTCGGCGGTGCCCGAAGGGTTGCTCGAGCTGCTCCATCGTGTCCGCCTGGCCTTTCGTCGGCTCGTTCAGGCGGGCAAGGATGCCGTGGTCGAGCACTTCGCCTTCTTTCAGGCGCTCCGGGAGGCGAGCCAGAGTTTCAGCCTGCGGCTCGGGGCCACTGCCGCCGCGTACCGGCTCTGTCTTGCCGCCCCGGTCCTGACCCACACCGCCCACGCACACGGCGAACTGCACGCGGGGATCATGGGTGCTCTGAGCGGGGGGGGGGGGACACGATGAGGCACGCCGCGCCTTGGCGGCCTGGGTGAACCACCGCGGTGGCGCAGATTCCGAGTAGCGCTTGCAGCGGTCGCCGTGTGTGGTAATATATCGACGCGGGGCTTCCTTCAGGGCCTCGTGGGATCAAGTGAATACAGCGCCCCGGTGCCGGGGCGTAGCCGTGTCTCCTTCGCAGGGGGCAAGTGTGAAGGAGACCCGGCGATCGCTTCATCCGCGCTGGGCTTTCCTGTGCGACCTGTGACTGGCTCTGCGTTCCGCACTGACGTTGCTCCCGCTGAAGACCGGTGTTCTCTTCGAACGTGATCCGTACCAGGATGTGAAGCGGTACGAGAACGCCGAGAGGCAGGAGACGTGATGACGGACGAGTTCTCCATACGGCGGATGCGCCGCGCTGAACTCGATCTGGTGGTCGGTTGGGCTGCCGCCGAAGGGTGGAACCCCGGGCTCGATGACGCAGACGCGTTCTTCGCCGCCGACCCCGACGGATTCTTCATCGGGCTCATCGACGGCGAACCCATTGCCAGCATCTCGGTCGTCTCGTATGGCTCGCGATCGGCATTCCTGGGGTTCTACATCGTGCGTCCCGAGTGGCGGGGGAGAGGGTACGGGTTCAGGCTCTGGCGGTATGCGCTCGCGCAGACTCAGGTACGACCCGTCGGGCTCGATGGCGTGATCGCCCAGGTGCACACGTACGAACGGGCGGGCTTCACGAGCGCGTACCGGAACATCAGGTATGTGATCCGGGCCCGCGAGACGGCATGGGGCGACGGGGAGGCGCGGCCGATCGATGACGCGGATCTGCCGAGCGTCTGGGCGTACGATCAGGGCGTCTTCGGCGCATCGCGGGAGGAGTTCCTCGCGGCATGGCTGCGACGACACGACACGTCCGCTCGGCTCATCGAGAAAAACGGACGTGTCGCCGGGTATGGTGCGATTCGACCGGCGTTGGACGGGTTTCGCGTCGGCCCGCTGTTCGCCGATGGACCGGAGTCGGCGGCGTCGCTGCTCGGCGCGCTCCTTGTGGTGGTGCCGACCGGATCCGCTGTGAGTCTCGACGTCCCGGACGTGAATCCCGAGGCGAAGCATCTGGCCCAGCGCCTCGATGGCGTCCCGACATTCGAAACGGAACGCATGTACCTCGGTGCCGCACCAGCGCAGGAGACGTCGCACATCTACGGGATCACGTCGTTCGAGCTCGGGTGAGCGCGATGGTTCGGTGTGCGCGCCGAGGACGTCGTGCACGCGCTAATCTTCGCCAGCGGGGGGAGAGGAGGAGCAGAACTCGACACGCTGAGCGTGGGTCAGGCGGAGACTGCTTCTGTCTTGTGGGCCACGCGCCTACCAACAACCCAGGCGCCGCTGAGAGCGACGATGAACTGGACCGCAGCCACGATCCAGGCCACCCAGATCGTGTCGCTATTGCGAACCACGGTCCACACAATCACGAATGATCCGATGAGGATCAGTGCGACCGCGACGTAGTAGCTGATAGTCCCGAGTCGCAACTTCGCGGGGGGTGGGGCGGCGCCGTATCGGCGAGCAAGGCGATCGACGATTCCGATGAGGAACGCCGCTGCGATCAGTGTCAACCCTGCGATCTGCTGGGGGAGAACAGCCGACGCGACGATCGCAGCTCCACCGATTAGCCCGAGGGCGGCGAAGTACCACGCGTGATGCCCGAATCGGTCCTCCGAACTGGGCTTTTCGAGGTGGTTCTCCGCGTGCATGACGGTCAGCATAAAGGAGCCTCCGGGACGATGTGCATATCCCTTCACATCGGCTCCACGGAGGTCTTCGTCAGGGGCTTGCCGTCAGGAAACCTGGGCTGCCTGCGCCAGAGGAGATGCCAACGCGTGACCGCCTCTGAGCAGGAGTTTGACATTCGTCATGTCACGCCTGCAGCTGGAGCATGCCCTCGGAAGTGTCAATTCCGTCGCCCGCGGGAGTCGTGGAGTTTGGTCCCGCGGAACCCCATTCAGACATAATGTGCATTATCGGCGCTTCCTGGCGGTCAAGTGCATGAGGCGAGTGCCCACGCTCTGCCCATGCGACAGCGCTCACCGGCCATGCGTCGTCGGCGCGGACCCCTCACTGCATCGGATTGGGTGTGAACGGGTGGCCGAGCGCATCCGCGAGCGCGACGAACACGCGGGTGGCCGGGTCCATGCAGGGCTCATCCGAGGCACCGTCCGGGAGCATCTTCGACTCGGTGCACTGACCCGTCGGAATGTCGCTGTTCGTCGCTACGACGACCGTCGTGTCGGTGGTCGTGTCGTAGAACACCGACGTGTTGTACCCCGGGAGCTCTCCGGTGTGGCCGAACCAACCGTCGATACATCCGCCGGCGAGCCCGTACCCGCCGGAGCCCGTGGCCGCCAGGCGCTCGACCTGCGCGTCCACGCCGAGGAGTCCTTGACCGGTCCCGAGCGCACGCCCATAGGCCAGCAGATCCGGCACCGTCGAGATCATCTGGCCGGCCGTGAAGGCCGACGTCGGACTCCAGTCCGTGGCATCGACCGCCTCCGTCGCGCCCTCAGCCGTACCCTGCATGGTGAAGCCCCGGGCGAACGGCGTCCCGATGGAGACATCCGTCGCCGGCGGCATTCGCGTCTCGAGCAGTCCGAGGGGCGCCGTGATCCGTTCACGGACGACCTCGTGAAACGGTTGACCGGTGACCTGCTCGATCACCATGCCGAGCATGACGAAGTTCGTGTTCGAATAGTCGAACTGTGCGCCCGGGGCGAACTTCGGCGACAGCTTGAGGCCAATCTCCGTCAGTTCCTCGGGCGTCCAGACTCGGGCATGGTCCGCGAACAGCTCCTGCTGGAACTGGTCATCGAGTGAGTAGCTGGTGATGCCGCTCGTCATGTCGAGCATGAGCCTGAGGGTGATCTCGTCCCCGTTGGGCACTCCCCCGATATACTGCTCGATCGGGTCGTCGAGGGAGAGTAGCCCCTCCTCCGCGAGCTGCAGCACGATCGTCCCGGTGAAGGTCTTGGTGACCGACCCGATGCGCTGATGCACGTCGGTGGTCATTGCTGCACCGGCTGTGGGGTCGGCGTCGCCGTACGCGGCGAACCACGTCCCTTCCGGGGTCTGCACGCCCACAACCGCGCCCGGGGCCGCGATCGCGGACGCGGACGCGGACGCCGCCGCATCGAGCTTCGCGGCGAGGTCGGCGGCGAGTGGGTCGCGCGCGGTCGAGGGCAGTGGTGTCCCCGCGACGGCACGCGGGTCCGCCACACAGGCTGCGGCGGCGGATGCCTCGGGCGTCGATGGGGTGACGCCGGTGTCGGGTTGTGCGGAACCGGCGCATCCGGACGTCAGGAACAGCGCGGATGCGGCGGCGGCCGTCACGAGATTCCGCCACGGCGCGCCGCGCTGATGGCGGCGTCGGGGGTCGCTGGGTGCCGGAGAGCTCAGGAGCATGCCATCGACGCTAGACGCCCGGCCCGCGCGTGCGAAGAGACCTGGGTCGCCACTCCCCTACGGCGTCGCGGGCTCTTCGGTGGGTGCGCGTCCCGTGCAACCGCCCGGGTACACGTCGCTTCGCTCGTGCGGCCGCGCCTCAGCCGTTGAGGTGATGCAGCACCGCGAGCACACGGCGATGCGCCTCGGGGTCCACGGCGAGACCGAGGGCGTCGTAAATGCGCGACGTGTGCTGGACCACGGCCTTCTCGCTGAGGAAGAGCTCGGCCGCGATGCGGGCGTTGCTCCGGCCCTCGGCCATGAGCGCGAGCACCTCGCGCTGGCGTGGCGTCAGCCGTGCGACGGCGTTGTCGGAGCGGACCGCGCGATTCATCATGACCTCGACGACGTCGGGGTCGAGCGCGGTTCCGCCAGCAGCAACGGTCCTCAGATCGTCAAGGAAGGTGTCGACGTCGGCGATCCGTTGCTTGAGCAGATAGCCCACACCGCCGCGGTCGCCCATGAGCAGGGCACCGGCCGATCGGCGCTGGACGTGCTGCGAGAGCACGACCACCGCGGTGCCCGGATGCTCGGCGCGGATGCGCAGCGCCGCGACGAGCCCTTCGTCGGTGTGCGTCGGTGGCATCCGGATGTCGGTGATGACGAGGTCTGGACGCGCTCGCTCCACCGCGTCGTGCAGGGCCGGTGCATCACCGACCGCTTCGGCCACCTCGATGCCGTCCTCCTCGAGCAGCAGCTGCAGGCCGCGCCGCAGGATGGCCTCGTCTTCGGCGATCACGACACGCACGGCAGCTCCACACGGATCCGGGTCCCGTCGCCGGGAGCGCTGGTCAATTCCATCCGACCGCCGAGCACGTCCACCCGGTCGGCCAGCCCACGAAGCCCGGTCCCACCGTGCCATGTCGCGCCGCCCACACCGTCGTCGCGGACGTCGATCTCGAGGATATCCCCGGTGCGCACCAGCCGCACCGCTGCCCGCGTGGGCGATCCGTGCTTGATGGCGTTCGTGAGCGCCTCGGCGACGACGAAGTACGCGGTGCGCTCGACCGCGGGCGAACAATCGCCGTCCTCGATGCCGAGCCCGAGCGTGGTCGTGATGGGCATGCGGTCCACGAGATCTTCGGTGGCCGCAGCGAGGCCGTGCTGGACGAGGGCCGCTGGCATCACCGCGTGGGTGAGTCTGCGGAGGTCGGCGGCCGCGGCGTCGATCTCCTTCCTCAGGTGCGTGGCGCGCGCGGCGAGCTGCGACGGCGCCGCCGGATCGCCTGCGAGCTGCTGCGCGGCGATCGCCAGCAGCACGAGTTGCACCTGCAGGCCGTCGTGGAGGTCCCGCGCAAGCCGCTCGCGTTCCTGATCTCGCGCGTCGAGCACGCGTTCGCGTGACCTGGTGAGCTCGGAACGGTTTACGCGCAACTCGGCGATGAGGCGCTCGCGGTCGGCGGCGATGGCGACGACGCGACCGGCGGTGCGCACCGGTTCGGGGTCGACGATGAGCGCGGCGTCGTAGGCGATGCGCGCGACCGCGCCACCTCCGAGCTCGATGGGGACCGATCCCCTGCTGGGGGGCGGCGTCGCGTCGAGTTCGCTCGCGGCCATCTCGTTCCCGTGCTCGTCGAGATACCGGTCGCTGTGCGGCATCCTGAACCAGAGCGTGAGGGACGGGTCGCCGAGCGCTCTCGCGAGTGCCGCGGAGAGCGGCGCCCGGCCACCCGAGGCCGAACCGAGCCAGCTGGCGAGCTCGTCGAGCTCGCCCGTTCGCGCGAACCCGCCCCGCAGCGCCGCAACGGTGAACGCGATGGGCACGCCGGCGATGAAGATGAGCTGGAGGCCGCCGACGACCGCTGGCGGCATCTCCAACGCCCGGCCCAGGACGCCGGCGATCACGGAGATCGCGAGTGCGGCGACCGCGCCGAAGCCGTAGAGCAGGGTGAGCACGCGCCGCTGACCAGGCCGCGCGTCGATGACCCGTCGGATCAGCACGTACGCCGTCGCCAGCATCACGCCGAACCCGACGAAGGCCTGCAGCGCGGACGCGCCGTCCGCCACGGCCGGGAGCTCCGTGATGAACAGCGGGTTTCCTTGACCTGCCGGACCGAACAGGGTGCCCGGCAGCTGCAGCACCAGCGAGTTCACGTAGGCCGCGCCGACGGTCCACCGCGAGAGCGCGCTGCGCAGCGTCCCGGACGGGAACGCGTGGAGGAGATGGACGAGCACGGCGAGGATCAGCGTCGAGCCGGCGAGGCCCGCCGCGACGAGTGCGGGCACCTCGGTGTTCTGCAGGCCGGCCAGGTACACGCCGACGCCGCCGAACAGGATCAACGCGCCCATGCGGTTGGTCGGCCTGCGGCGCCAGGCGAGCACGCCCGTGCCCACATATATGAGGAACACGAGCGCGAGCCCGATGAGGAGCGGCAGCGAGGGGTCGTCCCAAGGGAGCAGCGAGAGCTCGATGGCGGTCAGCGCGACGCCGGCGACCAGGACGACATCCAGAGCTCGACTCAGCGAGCCGGACATCGAGGAGGGCATCGGTGAGGGGCGCATGACGCTCCTCACCGTATCGGCTCCGCGCACAGCGGCGAGCGACCCAGGTCGCCAGTATCAGGATCCGCCGGTGCCGCCATCCGGACGGGCCGGGCAGGTCGCGCGCACGCGCTCCTCCGAACCTGCGGCGGCTGCGCTGTCGCGGGCGATGAGCTCGCCCCCTCTGAAGAGCGCGCACGACAGCGCGCGGGTCTCGGCGCTCGCCGTGAACGTCCACGTACCGGCCGAGGAGTCCGTCGTGCACGGCGACTGCACGACGACGATGACTGGTCCGGGCTGCGTCATCCGCCGGACCTGGCGGGTGCCGTCCGTCCGGAAGACGGGGTAGGTCACCTCCACGGGATGCGTGTCGTCATCCGAGGTCACGACGAGGGTGATGAGGTCGGGGTCGGCGGGGTCGACGACGCAGTCGCCGCGCTGGGCGGGCGGAACGCGCACTGCCACAGAGGGGTCGGGCACCGGACCGGGCATCAGCCCCGGCCTCGACGGTGACGCCGTCACTCCCCCGGTCGGCGCCGGAGTCGGAGTCGGAGCCGGGGCCGAGCAGGCCACGAGCGACGTCGCCGCCGCCGCCACCGTGACGACGGTTCCGATCCGGCTCCGTCGGGCCCGCATGAGGCTCATCGTAAACGTCGGCGGTCTGTGCGGTCGCATACAACACGGCGCCATCGAGGCGCGGCACGACACGCGACTTCACATCCGACATCCAGCCTCGGGGTGGCCCTACGCTGGCCGAAACGTACCTCTCGGAAGGGAAGCAACGCTCATGTCCACGTCGCAGTCCGGTTCAGTCTTCGCCTCATTCTCGCTCGACGCCTCCGACCTGCCGAAGTCCGCGATCAACACCGTGCGCGCCACGCTGGGCATCTCCGGTGCCGTCTCGCTGATCATCGGCCTGCTGATCACGTTCTGGCCGAAGAACTCGGCGGTCGCCCTGGCGTTCCTGATCGGGATCTACTTCCTCATCGCGGGCATCGCGTATCTCGGTCTCGGGATCTTCTCCAAGGGCATCTCGGGCGGCACGAGAGCACTGGACATCGTCCTCGGTCTGCTCTTCGTCGTCGCAGGAATCGTGACGCTCGCCAACCCCAGCGAATCCGCGGTGATCCTCGGCATCTTCCTCGGCGTGTTCGTCGGCATCCTGTGGATCATCGAGGGCGTGGTCGCCCTCGTCCAGTCCGGGGACGCGGCCTCCCGCGGCTGGGCCATCTTCTTCGGGCTGCTGAGCCTGATCGCCGGCATCGTGCTGTTGTTCTCGCCGCTGTGGGGTGCGGTCGTCTTGTTCTGGGTCGCCGGCATCGCCCTCATCGTGCTCGGCATCCTGCAGATCGTGCGCGCGTTCACCTTCGGTCGGCGCGCCGCGGCCGTGTGACCCTCACCCGCGCGTCCGCCCGGTCTCCGTCGGTTCAGTCCAGCGAGGCCGGGCGGAAACCGCTGACGTCGCCCACATACCGGGTGTGATCGGCCGGCACGGGGTCGACCGCTGCTGCGGCCACCTCGGCCGCGAACTCCGACACGTTGTAGAGCCGACCCGCATCCTGCTTGCGCGCCTCGATGGCACCGGGATTGGCGCGTTCCAGCAAGGTCGCGGTGATCGTGCCCTCGATCATGTCGCCGGAGACGACGACGAACTCGACGCCGGCGGCGTTGAGCTCGGGCAGCTTCTCGCGGAGCGCGTCTTCACCGGCGCGCTTCGACAACGCGACGGGCTCGTACTCGGGCATCGTCGGCGTGGTCCGGATGAAATGCGCCTGGTGGCTCGTCACGAACACGATGCGCGCTCCCGGCGCGAGGTGCGCGAGCGCGCCGTCGACGACGTTCACCTGCGCATCACGGTTGAGTCGCATCGCGTAGTCCTCGCCCATGCCCGTCTCCATGCCCCCTGAGGCGTTCAGCACGAGGAGGTCGATCTTGCCGAGCTCGGTCTCGGTGCGTTCGAACATGGCCGCGACGGACGCGGGGTCGGTGATGTCGGCGCCGACCGCGACGGCACGGCCGCCGTTGGCGGCGATCTCAGCGACGAGCTTCTCCGCGCGCGGCGCCTTGCTCCGGTAGTTCACGACCACGGCGGCGCCCGCCTCGGCGAGGTAGCGCGCCGTGTCGGCACCGATGCCACGGGACGAACCGGTCACGAGCGCGACACGGCCTTCGAGTGAGCCTGCGGCAAGGGGGTTTGGCACGTGGAACTCCTCGTTCACATCGGTGGCGGACGGCCGCGCCAAAGCGGCCCGCACCCGACCTTACCAAGGCACACCGCCACTCCCCTCGTGCGGCAGGGCCCTGCTAGGTTCGAAGGGACCGGTGCGAAGGAGTCGGATAGTGGATGTCCTCACCCAATACGCCTGGATCGCCTGGCTGGTGCTGATCCTCGTCTTCGCGACCATCGAGGTCTTCACCCTCGAGATGACGTTCCTGATGCTCGCGCTCGGCAGTGTCGCGGGCCTGGTGTCCGGCCTGTTCGGCATCCCGTGGTACGTGCAGTTCGTGATCGCGGCGGTCGTCGCGATCGCACTCATCCTCGCGCTGAGGCCGCCCCTGTTGCGCCGGTTGCGACGCGGCGGCGACCCGACGCTCAGCAATATCGACGCGCTCATCGGTGCCGATGGCCAGGTGCTGCGCACCGTGACGAGCGTCGGCGGTCAGGTCCGGCTGCAGAACGGCGACATCTGGACGGCACGCCTGTCGCCCATCACGGAACAGACGGATGTCCCGGTGGGCGAGCGCGTGCTCGTGACGGGCATCGACGGTGCGACGGCGGTCGTCGTACCGGTTGAGAGGAGCGCTTCCCAGTGATCGACGTCCCCACCATCATCCTGACGGTCGTCCTGGTCGCGATCGTCATCTTCGTCATCGTCGTGCTGGCGAAGTCGATCAGGATCATCCCCCAGGCGTACTCGGGCGTCGTCGAACGACTCGGGCGTTATCACAAGACCCTCATGCCCGGGTTGAACGTGCTGGTGCCGTTCATCGACCGGCTCCGCCCGTTGGTCGACATGCGTGAGCAGGTCGTCTCGTTCCCGCCGCAGCCGGTCATCACCGAGGACAACCTCGTCGTCTCGATCGACACCGTCGTGTACTTCCAGGTGACGGACGCGCGCGCCGCGACCTACGAGATTGCGAACTATCTCGGTGCGGTCGAGCAGCTCACGACCACCACGCTGCGGAACGTGGTCGGTGGTCTGAACCTCGAGGAGGCGTTGACCAGTCGTGACAACATCAACGGGCAGCTCCGGATCGTCCTCGATGAGGCCACCGGGAAGTGGGGCATCCGAGTCGGGCGCGTCGAGCTGAAGGCGATCGACCCGCCCGTGTCCATCCAGGACTCGATGGAGAAGCAGATGCGCGCCGAGCGTGACCGCCGCGCCGCCATCCTCACGGCGGAGGGCACGAAGCAGTCGGCGATCCTCGAGGCCGAGGGTCTGCGGCAGGCGGAGATCCTGCGTGCCGAAGGTGACGCCAAAGCGCAGGTCCTGCGCGCCCAGGGTGAGGCCGAGGCCATCCAAACGGTGTTCAGCGCGATCCACCAGGGTGATGCCGACCCGAAACTGTTGGCGTACCAGTACCTCCAGATGCTGCCCGAGCTCGCGCAGGGCCAGGCGAACAAGCTCTGGATCGTGCCGAGCGAGCTCACTGAGGCGCTCAAGGGTATCGGCAAGGCCTTCACGCCCGGCGTCGCCGGCTCGGCTCCAGGGGCGGGCCCGGCGGGCGGCCACACGGGTTCGCACGCGGCCGATGACCCACAACGCCCGACTGGCATGGCCTGACCGGGTCGTGGGCTCCGGGTATCTCGACCCATCGCTCCCCCGGATCTTCGCGCACCGCGGCCTCGCGCTGGACCTGCCGGAGAACACGATCCCGGCGTTTCGGGCTGCCTGTGACGCGGGCGCCGGCTATCTCGAGACCGATGTCAGACTGACGCGCGACGGGGTGGCCGTGCTCGCCCACGATGCGACGTTCGTGGCAGCGGACGGGCGCATGGGCGCGATCGCCTCGACGGCGGCGGTGGAGCTCGCGCGCATCGACCTCGGTGCCGCTGCGGGTGTCGTGTCCTTGGAGGAGGCGCTCGACACCTTCCCGCACGCCCGCTTCAACATCGACGTGAAGGTCGACGAGGCGGTGCCCGCCACTGTCGCGTCGATCCGCCGAACCGGGGCGATCGACCGGGTGCTGCTGGCGAGCTTCTCGGAGGCGAGGCGGCGCCGGCTCGCGCGCGAGCTGCCGGGAGTGGCCACCTCACCGGGACGGAACGGCGTCATCCGGGTGCTCATGGCGGCGGCGATCCCGAGCGCAGCGGCGATGCGCGTGGCACTCGCCGGCGCGGTCGCCCTCCAGGCGCCGTCGCGGCTCGTCACGCGCCACGTCGTGCGCGCGGTCCACGCCGCGGGCGCCGAGGTGCACGCCTGGACGGTCAACGATCCGGCGATCATGCGGCGGCAGCTCGACCTCGGCGTCGACGGGCTGATCACGGACCGCTGTGACCTCGCCGTCGCGGTCGTGGCCGAGCGAATCTGAGAATCTCCCGGAAAAGCCCAGGCCCCGGAAAGGGAATCTCCAGCTTGGTCGTTTATACCTGAAGACGATCGAGAGGAGACGCCATGGCAGATCGGAGCCTTCGGGGCATGCGCATCGGTTCGCAGAGCCTGCAGAGCGAAGACGGGGTGGTGTTCGCCGACCGCGCGGAGTACACGTACCGCTGTGAGCATTGCAGCAGGGACACCGTGATGACATTCTCGACCGAGGCCGAGCTTCCCGACAGCTGGGAGTGCCGGTTCTGCGGTCACGCCGCGACGCTGCTCGTCGACTCCAAGCCGGTCGAGATCGACCGGTCGGGCGAGAAGGTGGCGCGCACGCACTGGGACATGCTGCTCGAGCGCCGCACCCGCGCCGAGCTGGAGGAACTGCTCGAGGAGCGCCTGCAGTGGCTGCGCGCCCGTCGGGGGCAGCAGAAGAGCGCCTGACCGCTTCGCGGTCGACCAGACATCGACGCCGGCTCGGTTCACCGAGCCGGCGTCGTGGTGTGTCGGGTCAGCCCCGACCCGGCGCCGGCTCTGCGACCTCGCGCTCGTGCTCGTCGCCGCGTCGGCGTCGCGACACGAGGCCGGCCGCCACGAGTGCGGCGAGGGCGAGGGCCGTCACCGAGCCAGGCACCCAGGGGCCGAGGACCACGGCCGGCGTGAGGCCGGTGCGGAGTGGGACATCCGTCACCATCGCCCCGGGCTCATCCGCGGGGAGCGCGTCGATCGTCCGGCCGTCCGCGGTCATCACCTGGCTCGTGCCCACCGTCGAGATATTGACGACCGAGCGTCCGGTCTCGATCGCCCGTAGCCTGGCGATGGCGAGCTGCTGCAGATTCTCGTCGGTACCGCGGAAGTCGGCGTTGTTCGTCTGGAGGAAGTACACCTCGGCGCCGTCGCGCGCACCCTCCCAGATGACGTCGTCGTAGATGACGTCGAAGCAGATCGCGAGTCCGGCGCGCGTGGCTGCCACGTCGAAGACCGGCGGCTGCGTGCCCGGCGAGTACCCGCGCTGCACGAGCGAGATCAGATCGGGCGCGAAGAACATGTAGAAGTCACGGTCGGGAATGTACTCGCCGAACGGCACCGGATGCCGCTTCGAATACGCCTGCACGGCGCCCTCCCCGGCGAGCCAGTTCAACGACGTGTTGAAGAATCGCGCACCGCCCAGCTCGTCGGGGTCGGCCTCGGTCGTCACCGTGTTCACGATGATCGGGCCGTCGATCGCCGCCGAGAGTCCGTCGAGCACGCGCGCGGTCGCGCGGTCGCGCGTCGGGTCGATGTCGACCGAACCCTCCGGCCACACCAGGACGTCGATCGAGGTCTCGTCGACCTCCGGGTCGTCGAACAGCGCCTCGGTGGCATCCACCTGGCTCGCCAGCAGATCGCCGCGTTCGCGCTCGTCGAAGTAGCCCGCCGGCCCGTTGCCCTGCACGCTCGCGACGCGTAGCTCGCCCGAGGCATCGGTCGACCACGCCGGCACCGCGACCGCGATCGCGATCGCGAGGGCCGCGGGCAGCACGGTGCGGATGTCTCGCCAGCCGGCCAGCCGGACCCACTCGATCACGGCCGCGACAATGAAGACCATGACGGCGCTGAGCCCGGTCTGGCCGATCCACGAGACGACCTCGGCGAACGGGCTGAGCGACTGGCTGTGTGCGGCCCGCGCCCAGGGGAACCCGCCGTACGGCACCGTGCCGACCGCCACCTCCCGGGCGACCCACAGCCCGGCGACGATCGCCGGCAGCGCCAGGAGACGGACCCAACGCCCGGGCCAGGCGCGGGGCACCCACCGGTAGGCGAGCGTGATCGCCAGCGCGCCGACCGCCACGAAGACGGCTTCGAAGAGCGACAGTGCGAGCCAGGGCAGGGGGCCGAGGTAACGGCTCGTCCAGTCGACGTGGAGCAGGTAGAACGTCGCTCCGAACACGTACCCGGCAAGCAGTGCGCCGCCGGCCGACCGCCCGATGAGCGTGAGCAGCGCGAGACCGATTCCCACGAACGCGAGCGGCCAGAGCCCGATCTCGGGGAAGCCGAGGTCGTACACGGCACCCGCGGCAGCCGCGACCGGGATCGCGGCCCACCACGGCAGCAGCGGGCGCACACGATCGGGCATGCAGATCAGCCTAAGCGAGCCGCGGGCCGGTGCTGACCGCGGGGGCCCGCAGCGGCACGGCCGCGCCGGTCGGCAGCGGGGAGCCGCGGCGCGCGTCGGCGGGTCAGACCGGAGCGCCGTCGGCCACCACGCCGCGCCGGACGGCGTCGATGGCGGCCCGAGCCGTCGCCCCGAGCTCGGCGTCGGCGACGATGGAGATCTGGTCGAGCAGGTCGATGGCCTGCTTCGTCAGCCGGACGAAGTCACCTGCGGCCAGCTCGATCGATTCGAGGACCGTGCCGAGGCTCGCACCCCGCGCCCACAGCCACATCGCGGACGACAACGCCGGCGACGGCGCCTCGCTGCCCGCGAGGCGATGGTCGCGTTCGAGATCGTCGAGGCGCGCCCAGATGTCCCCAGTGCGGTCGAACGCGGCACGGAACGGGCCTCGCGGCAGCTGGAACTCCACACCGCGGTCGTCTCGACGCGGCTCGTAGACGAGCGCGGCGGCCATGGCCGCGATGGCCGCGGTGTCCAGCTCCGCCCAGATCCCGCGGCGCAGACATTCGGCCACCAGGAGATCGCGTTCGCCGTAGATCCGTTTGAGGGTCCGGCCGGCCGTGGTGGAGACGAGCTCGCCGTGGCCGTCCCGTTCGAGGTAACCCAGCTGCAACAGCACCTCGCTCACCCGATCGAAGCGCTTGGCCACCTGCCCCGTCCGCGATCGGATCTGGGACTGCAACTGATCGTGCTCGCGCTTCAGCCGCCACCACCGTTCCGCCCACCGGGCGTGCGCTTCCCGCTCCGCGCAGCCGTGACAGGGATGCGCCCGCATCGACTTGCGGGTCGCCGCGATCTCGCGCTGGATCTTCTCGCGCTGCGCGTGGGTGGGATTGCCTTTGGCGGCCTGTCGTTCGAGTTCTGCGATGCGCCGCCGAAGACCCGCGTACTCGCCGAAGTCACCGAGGTGGCACTGCATCGCCTGCGCGTAGCCGGCCATCGACTCCTCCTGCTTCCGCAGGGTGCGCGCGAGGTCGACGACGGCACGATCGGCCTGGAACTGGGCGAACGACAGCTCGAGGATGTGTCGGGCTCGCTCCCGCCCGAACTGGTCGACGAGGTTCACGGCCATGTTGTAGGTGGGCTTGAAGCTCGAGTTCAGCGGGTAGCTGCGCCGCGATGCGAGCGACGCGACGGCCTCAGGGTCGAGTCCGTCGACCCACTGGATGACCGAGTGCCCCTCCACGTCGATACCTCGGCGGCCCGCTCGGCCGGTGAGCTGGGTGTACTCCCCCGGAGTGATCGGCACGCGCGCCTCACCGTTGAACTTCTCGAGCTTCTCGAGGACCACCGACCGGGCGGGCATGTTCACCCCGAGCGCGAGGGTCTCCGTCGCGAAGACGACCTTCAGCAGCTTCTCCTGGAAGAGCTCTTCGACGATCTCTTTGAACGCGGGCAGCATGCCGGCGTGATGCGCCGCCACACCCCGCTCGAGCCCTTCGAGCCACTCCCAGTAGCCCAGCACGGCGAGGTCCTCGTCTCGGAGCATCCGTGCGCGTGCCTCGACGATCTGCCGGATCTGCTCGCGCTCGGCGGTGTCGGTGAGCCGAATCCCGCTGCGCAGCACCTGGCGGACCGCTTGGTCGCACCCCGCGCGGGAGAAGATGAAGACGATCGCGGGCAGCAGGTGCTTGCCCTGCAGCAACGCGACCACCTCTGGCCGGTCGAGCCGTGTGCCCTGACTCTGCTGGTGGAACCGACCCCGGTCGCCGCCCCGTCGCCCGCGCTGGGACCGCGCGCCGAGCGACCGGCCGCCCGCGCGCGCCAGCTGCTGCAGCTCCGGGTTCACGCGATGCGTCGCCGCCTGGCCGCTCGAGTCGAAGAGGTCGACGAGCTTCTGTCGCACGATCACATGCTGCTCGAGCGGAACCGGTCGTTCCTCCGAGACGATGACGTCGGTGTCGCCGCGCACCGCTTGCAGCCAGTCGCCGAACTCCTCGGCGTTCGACACGGTCGCGCTGAGCGAGACGAGTCGGACGGGTTCGGGGAGGTGGATGATGACCTCCTCCCAGACCGCTCCCCGGAAGCGGTCGGCGAGGTAATGCACCTCATCCATCACGACGTACGCGAGCCGGTCGAGCAGTGGCGAGTCGGCATAGAGCATGTTCCGCAGCACCTCGGTCGTCATGACGACGATGCGGGCGCCGGAGTTCACGTTCGTGTCCCCGGTGAGCAGGCCCACCTGGTCGGCGCCCCAGCGGTCGGCGAACTCCTGGTACTTCTGGTTCGACAGTGCCTTGATCGGTGTCGTGTAGAAGACCTTGTCGCGCGCGCTCTGCATGGCGAGGTAGACCGCGAACTCGGCGACGACGGTCTTGCCCGCGCCGGTGGGAGCCGCGACGAGGACGCTCCGCCCTTCGTCGAGCGCGGCGCACGCGGCCAGCTGGAACGGGTCGAGGTCGAATCGCTGCTCGGCGGCGAAGTCCCCCACTCTCGGTTGCCGTCGCTGCTGACGAGAGCGTGCGTACCGTTCGGCCGGGGAAAGGCTCATGCCCCAAGCCTAGACAGCGGTGCCGAACTCCTCGCGCCGCTTGCGCTCCGCGCGGCGATCGTGAAGGTGCGCGATGGACCAGGCGATGAAGTACAGCGCGATCATCGGAATGGCGAGCAGGAACATCGAGACGACGTCGGCGGACGGCGTCGCGATGGCCGTGAACAGCACGATCACCAGGATCGCGATGCGCCAGGCCTTGATGATCCCGGCGGCCGACAGGACGCCGGCGAAGTTCAGCAGCACGATGAAGACGGGCACCACGAAGGCGATGCCGATCGCGAGCACGAGTTTCAGCACGAAGTCGATGTACTCGGGTGCGGTGAGCAGCGACATGGAGCCGTCGGGCACGAAGCCCGTGAGCAGTTTGACGATGTTCGGCAGCACGAACCATCCGGCGGCGCAGCCCGCGAAAAACAGCGGGATGGCCGACAGGAAGAAGCCCAGGGTGAACCGCCGCTCGCGCTGGTTCAGCCCCGGCACCAGGAACGCGAAGATCTGGTAGAGCCACACCGGAGCCGAGACCACGATGCCGAGCGTGAACGCGATCTGCAGGCGGAGGTCGAAGGCGCTCGCGATGCGAGGGAACGTCAGCGCCGTCTCGATGTCTTCGCCCGCGGCCGCGCGCGCCTCCGCGACGCGCGTCACGGGCTCCTGGATCGCGTCCCACACGAACCAGTCGGTGAGCACCCAGCCGACGACCATGCCGACGATGACGGCCGCCGCCGAGATGAACAGGCGGCGGCGCAGTTCGATCA
>Ga0182737_1001850_pt1 | contig 19216 bp, 16 predicted proteins | sample eDN5th30CBELigOP_FD_128878 | JGI IMG/M metagenome (GOLD analysis project Ga0182737, IMG submission 128878) | Enriched Organic Plus compost microbial communities from Emeryville, California, USA - eDNA 5th pass 30_C BE-Lig OP (version 2) (version 2) ...
CAGCTCGACCGCCAGGGCGCAGATCGCTCCCACGACCAGGCCCAGCACGATGCCCCACCCGGGGGTCAGGAACGCGCAAGCCGGCGTGATCGCCACCAGCCCGGCGACCGCACCCGAGGCGGCTCCGATCGACGTGGCCTTGCCGTTCTTGAAGTGCTCCACCGTGATCCAGCCCAGAACGGCCGCCGCCGGCGTGCCGAGGGTGTTCAGGAAGATCAGGCCGGCTCCGGCATCGTCGGTCGCGGCGCCGGTGTTGAATCCGAACCAGCCGAACCACAGGATCGCGGCGCCGATCAGCACGAGCGGGACGTTGTGAGGCTTGGACAGCTCCTTGCTGAAGCCGGCCCGGCGGCCCAGGACCAAGGCCAGCGCGAGGGCGGCGGCTCCTGCATTGATGTGGACCGCGGTGCCGCCGGCCCAGTCCATCGTGGCGGTGTCACCGAAGCCGAACTTGCCGATCCAGCCGGTCATGCCGTCGTCATCGAAGGCCCACACCCAGCCCTGGACCGGGAAGTAGCAGATCGTGGCCCAGACGGCCCCGAACAACAACCACGGGAAGAAGCGCGCACGGTCGGCGATGGCGCCCGAGATCAGCGCGGTGGTGATGATCGCGAAGCTCGCCCCGAACGCCACTCCGCCGAGGCTGGCCGGATCGTTCTTGGCCATGTCGGCCAGCGAGAAGTCCGCGAACGGATTCGCGATCACCGAGCCCCAGAAGCCCTTGCCGTCCAAGGCGCCCATATTGAAGCCGTACAGGATCCACAGGACGCTGATCAGGCCCAGCGCGCCGAAGCTGAGCATCATCATCGAGACGACGCTCTTCGCGCGGACGAGCCCGCCGTAGAAGAACGCCAGTCCTGGCGTCATGAAGACCACGAGGGCTGTGCACAACAACAGCCAGATGGTTCCCGGTTCCATTCTCTACCTCTTCGATCAAGGGGGATGCATGATGCCGCGACGGCTTCGTTGCGGTCATCGGCTGCAGCCACTGTTCCGTTGAGGAGTTCCAGGCAGCTTGCCGTGCGGTTTCGGCGGCGTTACGACGCCGGGCCGGGCGTTAATTCGGCGGGTCAGGACGTCTCTGGCGCGCCAGGGCCGGGCAGATCGGGGCGTCGATCGCGGGTGCGGTCGACCGCCTGCTCGCGTCGCCAGCGGGCGATCTCGGCGTGATGGCCCGACAGCAGGACGTCGGGGACATCCAGACCGCGCCAGGACGCGGGCTTGGTGTAGACCGGATACTCGAGCAGGCCGTCGGCGCCGTGCGACTCCTCGACCAGGGAGTCCGGATTGCCCATGAAGCCCGGGATCAGGCGCACGACCGCCTCGACGATCGCCAGAGCGGCGACCTCGCCGCCGTTGAGCACGAAGTCGCCGAGCGAGACCTCCTCGACCCGGTATCGCTCACGCGCGTGGTCGACGACCCGCTGGTCGATGCCCTCGTAACGCCCGCAGGCGAACAGCAGGTGCGGCTCGCCGGCCAGCCGCTCGGCGTCGCGCTGGGTGAAGCGTCGTCCCGACGGCGTGGGCACGATGACCACGGTCTCGTCGCCGGCGAGCGTGTCGAGCACCTCGCCCCAGGGTTCGGGCTTCATCACCATGCCCGCTCCCCCGCCGTACGGCGTGTCGTCGACGGTGCGGTGGCGATCATGCGTGTGATCGCGGAGATCGTGCACGGCGATGTCGAGCAGGCCTGACTCACGCGCCTTGCCCGTCAGCGACAGGTGCAGCGTGTCGAAGTAGGCCGGGAAGATCGACACCAGGTCAATTCGCACGGTCGTCCTCCGAACCATGCGCACGATCGTCCTCCGGACCATGCGCACGATCGTCCTCCGGACCATGCGCACGATCGTCCTCCGGACGAGGCGACGCATGCCGGTCGGCGTCCGTCGCGACCACGTCGGCATCGTCAGGGTCGAGAAGGCCCGGCCGATCGGCGACGACGACGTGGCCCGCCTCGAGATCGACCTCGGGGACCAGCTCGGACACGAAGGGCACCAGCACCTCGCGGCCGCCGGTGTCGACGACCAACAGGTCCTGTTCGGGCAGGTGCTGCACCGCGATCACGTGGCCGACCTCGCGATCGCGGGTACGGACGGCCAGTCCCACCAGTTGGTGGTCGTAGAACTCGTCGTCGACCTCGGGGGTCGATGCCGGATCGACCTCGGCTTCCAGCAGCACCCCGCCCAGCTGTTCGGCCGCAGTGCGGTCGGGGGTCTGCTCGAAGCGCACGAGCAAGCGACCTTGATGCCGGCGGGTCGACGCGATCGTCAGGGTGCGAGGTCCTGCGGTGAGTCGCTGGCCGACCGCGAAGCGCCGGTCGGGCTCGTCGGTACGCAGCTCGACGCTGACCTCGCCCTTGATGCCGTGAGCCCGGCCGATGCGGCCAACGACGACCAGCATCGTGGGCTCAGCGGCGACGGTCGACGTCGACGAAGTCGATGCGGGCGCCGCCGCGCCCCGCGATCGCACCGGCGACGGTGCGGATCGCGGTGGCGGTGCGGCCCTGGCGGCCGATGACCTTGCCGAGGTCGTCGGGATTGACCCGGACCTCGAACAACTCGCCGTTGCGGGTCTGCTTGGCGCGGACCGAGACTTCGTCGGGGTGATCGACGATGCCGGAGACGAGATGCTCGATGACCTCTTGAATGGGCGCGCCCATGGTCAGGAAGCGTCCTCGGACGGCTTCTCGTCGGTCGACGCCTCAGCCTCGGCCGGCACCTCGGTCTCGGCGGTCTCGTCCGCGGCGACCTCGGCGGGAGCCTCGTCGGCAGGCTTCTCGTCAGCGGGCTTCTCGTCGGCCTTCTTATCGTCGGCCTTCTTGTCCGCCTTCTTCTTGGCGGTCGTGGCCTCGGTCTTCGGCGCGTTGTGCAGGTCCTTGAGGGCCTCGTTGAAGAGGTCTTCCTTCGAAGCCTTGGCCTCGGGGGTCTTCAGCGACGCCTTGCCACCGATGTCGCCGGTGATCTTGAGGATCGCGGCCACGGCCTCGGTGGGCTGAGCGCCGACGCTCAGCCAGTACTGGGCGCGCTCCGAGACGACGTTGATGGTCGACGGCTCGGTCTTGGGGTTGTAGGTGCCGATCTCCTCGATCACGCGACCATCGCGCTTGGTGCGCGAGTCGGCGACGACGATGCGGTAGAACGGGGTGCGGATCTTGCCCATCCGCTTCAGACGGATCTTGACGGCCACGGTTGTGGTGTCTCCTCGAGATATCAGTGGTGGTCGACCAGCCGGGACCGCGTGGGGACACGGGCGGCGGAATCTGTGGGCCGGTGCCGTTCGGATGAGAGGGGCCGAACGCTCCCGGACGCAAGGCGACATTCTGCCAGATCGCTCACGTCGGCTCCAAACCAGTCGGCGAGCGGCGCCGCGCCGGCCGCGTGGACTGTGACAGCATGAGCGCCATGCCGGACGGAACAGCGAAGCGGACCTATGGCGGCGTCGCGGGTGCCCAGCGCACCGCCGAACGCCGAGCCCGCCTGCTCGCGGCCGGTCTCGACCTGCTGGGCGCCGCCGACGAACCCGGCCTGACGGTGCGCGGCGTCTGCAAGGAATCGGGCCTGATCGCACGCTATTTCTACGAGAGTTTCGCCGACACCGACGCGCTCGCCGTGGCGGTCCACGAACAGGTCATCGCCGATCTCGTGTCGCATGCACTCGATCGGCTCGCGGCGGCCGACGGCGACGAGGAGACCCGGTTGCGCACGGGCCTGGAGGCGATCGTCGAGCACCTCGCCGAGGACCCGCGGCGCGGCCGCGTTCTGTTCATCGCGCCCCTGACCACCCCCGTGCTCGTGGCGCGCAGGCCGGAGATCGTCACGATGTTCGCCGGGCTGTTGCGGGCCCAGGCCGACGAGTTCGTCCAGTTGAGCGAGGCGGTGTTCGAGACCACGGCACGGTTCCTCGTGGGCGGCTTCGGCGAGGTCCTGACGTCGTGGCAGGACGGCACGCTGGATCTCAGCCAGGCCGACCTGGTCGAGCGGTGCTTCGTGATGTTCCGCGGCATCGTCGCCGCGGTCGAGGCCTGACGTTCCGACTCCTCGCTGGAGATCTCTGCGACTCGCCGACGAGGACTGTGCGACGTGCGAGCGTCAGGCGAAGGACCCGTGGCGTCCGGAGCCGTCGACGAAGCGTGACGCGCCCGCGGCGCCCTCGGCCATGACCCAGGGAATGCCCTCGCGCCCCTCGGCGGCGAACGCCTCGCCCGCCGGGAGGTCCCACTGCCGGTAGACCGCCTCGCGGTCGGCCAGCATGCATCCTTGGGGGAAGCCCGCGATCTGCTCGGCCAGGTCGTGCGCGGCCTCCAACGACGCTCCCGTGGGCACGACGCGGTTCGCGAGGCCGATCTGCAGTGCCTCGTGCGCACCGACGGGTCGGCCCGTGAGCACCAGGTCGAGCGCTCTGCCCTGTCCGACGATCCTCGGGAGGCGGACCGTGCCGCCGTCGATCAGTGGGACGCCCCACCGCCGGCAGAACACGCCCATCACCGCGTCCTCCTCGACGACGCGCAGATCGGCGAGGAGAGCCAGCTCCAGTCCCCCGGCGACGGCGTGGCCGGAGATCGCGGCGATCAGGGGTTTGTTCAGGTGGCGGCGGTAAGGGCCCATCGGCCCCGCTCCACGTCCGGTCGGGTCGAGATCGTGTCGCCGCTCGGGATCGGAGACCGCCGACAGGTCGGCGCCGGCGCAGAACGTGCCCCCGGCGCCCGTGAGCACCGCGACCTTGAGTGCATCATCGGCCTCGAAGCGGTCGAGCGCTCCGCGCAACTCGATCGCGGTCGGCCCATCGACCGCGTTGCGCACCTCGGGCCGATCGATCGTGATGGTGCAGATCTCGTCGTCGACGTCGTACCGGACGGCCATGTGGTCACTCCTGGTGATCGGGTGTCATCCATCGTGGCATGCTGCAGGTTTCCCACGAGACCCCCTTTTTCTGGCCGAGATGACACTTTCCCTGCCTTGATGACACGAAGTTCTGTGTGAGCAATGCAGGTTTCGGGGGGTCTCGTGGGAAACCTGGGACTCACGCGACCGGAGCGCTGAACTGGGCCGCGTACAGCCGCTCGTAGGCGCCGCCGGCGGCGAGCAGGGAGTCGTGGGTGCCCTGTTCGACGATGTGGCCGTCCTCCATCACCACGATGTGGTCGGCGTCGCGGATCGTCGAGAGCCGGTGCGCGATGACGAACGACGTGCGTCCTTGCCTCAGGGTCTCCATGGCTCGCTGTACCAGCGCCTCGGTGCGGGTGTCGACCGAGCTCGTCGCCTCGTCGAGCACCAGGATCGACGGATCGGCGAGGAACGCCCGCGCGATCGTCAACAACTGCCGCTGGCCGGCGCTGATATTGGAGCCCTCGTCGTCGATCTCGGTGTCGTAGCCGTCGGGCAGCGTGCGCACGAAGTGATCGACGTGGGCCGCCTCCGAGGCACGCACGATCTCGTCCTCCGTCGCGTTCTCGGCGCCATAGGCGATGTTGTCGCGGATCGTGCCCTTGAACAACCAGGTGTCCTGCAGCACGACGCCGAAGTGATCGCGCAGCACCTGGCGGTCCATGTCGGCGACATCGACACCGTCGAGCGAGATCGAGCCGCTGCGCAGGTCGTAGAAGCGCAGCACCAGATTGGTCAGGGTCGTCTTGCCGGCCCCCGTCGGTCCGACGATCGCGACCGTCTGGCCGGGCTCGGCCACCAGGTCGAGATGGTCGATCAGCGGCCGTTCGGGGTCGTACGAGAACGTCACGTCGTCGAACACCACGCGTCCGCGCACCGGGTCGGGGAACGGGGCCGCCGGATCGTCGGGACTCTCCTCGGGCTCGTCGAGCAACGCGAAGACCCGCTCGGCCGACGCCACACCCGATTGCAGCAGGTTGACCATCGCCGACATCTGCGTGATCGGCTGGGTGAACTGGCGCGAGTACTGGATGAACGCCTGTACCTCGCCGATGCTCAGCGAACCGTTCGCGACCCGCAGACCGCCGATGACGGCGACCAGGACGTAGTTGAGGTTGGAGACGAAGAACATCAGCGGCTGGATCACGCCCGAGATGAACTGGGCCTTGAAGGCCGACGTGTACAGCGCGCCGTTGCGCCGGTCGAACTCAGCACTCGCGTCGTCCTGGCGGCCGAACACCTTGACCACCTCGTGACCCGTGAACACCTCCTCGACGTGTCCGTTGAGGCTGCCCGTGGCACCCCACTGCGCGATGAACTGCGGCTGCGACCGTTTCATGACCGCCTGGGTGATCAGCACGGCCGCCGGGATCGTCAGCAGGGCGATGACCGACAGCAGCGGCGAGATCGTCAGCATCATGACGAGCGTGCCGACGATCATCAGCACCGACGTCAGCAGCTGACTGACGGTCTGCTGGAACGACTGGGCGATGTTGTCGACGTCGTTCGTGGTGCGCGACAGCAGGTCACCACGTTCGTGGCGATCGAAGTACGAGACCGGCAGGCGGTGCACCTTGGCCTCGACCTGATCGCGCAGATCCGCGACCATGTGCTGCACGACGACGGTCGTGAACCGGCCCTGGAACCACGACAGCAGCGACGCGATCACGTACAGCACGAGCACCCCGGACAGCACCCAGCCGAGCGTCGTGAAATCGATGCCGGCACCGGGCTGCAGGTCGACCGATCCGATCAGATCGGCCAGCTTGTCATCTCCGCTGGCCCTGAGCTGTTCGATCACCTGAGCCTTCGTGGTGCCGTCCTCGAACTGGCCGTTCAGATAGCCCGTGAACACGATGTCGGTCGCATGGCCGAGGATGCGTGGTCCGACCACGGTCAGAGCCGTACCCAGGACCCCGAACGCCACGATCGACCACACGGTCGAGCGATCGGTCAGCAGTAGTCGGACGACCCGGCGCAGCGAGCCACGGAAGTCGTGCGCCTTCTCCGTCGGTGCGCCCATCGCGGCCATGCGGCCGAGCGGGCCACCCGGACGAGGGGCGGTGCGGTCGTTGCTCATCAGCGAACCGCCTCCTCGACACTCAGTTGGGACAGGACGATCTCGCGGTACACGTCGCAGGACTCCATGAGCTCGGTGTGCGTCCCGGTACCGACGACCTCGCCGACGTCGAGCACCACGATGCGGTCGGCGTCGCGGATCGTCGACACCCGTTGCGCCACGACCATCACCGCGGCCTCACTCGTGACCGGTTTCAGCGCGGCCCTCAACGCAGCGTCGGTGCCGTAGTCGAGGGCTGAGAACGAGTCGTCGAACAGATAGATGTGCGGCTGCTTGACCAGGGCTCGAGCGATCGCGAGCCGTTGCCGCTGACCGCCTGACACATTGGTGCCGCCCTGGGAGATGGGCGCCTCGAGTCCCTCGGGCATTCGTTCGACGAAGTCGCGGGCCTGCGCGATCTCGAGCGCGGTCCACAGTTCCTCGTCGCTGGCATCGGGGCGGCCGTAGCGCAGATTGCTCGCCACGGTGCCCGAGAACAGGAAAGGCTTCTGCGGCACGATGCCGATGGCCGCCCACAAATCCTCGGGGTGCAGATCGCGCACGTCGTGCCCGTCGATCTCGACCCGTCCGCCGGTGACGTCGAACAGCCGCGGCAGCAGGCCCAGCAGGGTCGACTTGCCGCTGCCGGTGGACCCGATGATCGCGGTGGTCTCGCCCGGCCGGGCGATCAGGTCGACGCTGTGCAGGACGTCCTCCTCCGCGCCGGGATAGGCGAACGACGCGCCCACGACGTCGACCCTGCCTCCGTCGAGACGGCGGCGCGGCGCGGTGGGATCGGGCACGATCGCCGGCTGGGTGTCGAGGACCTCGGTGATGCGCTCAGCCGAGACCTCGGCTCGCGGCCACAGCATCAGCAGGAACGTCGCCATCATGACCGACATCAGGATCTGGACCAGGTAGTTCTGGAACGCCGTCAGCGTGCCGACCTCGAGATCGCCTGACCCGATGCGGTAGCCGCCGAACCAGGTCGCGAGCGCCACCGACACGTTCATGACCAGCATGACGAACGGGAACATGATCGACATCAACTTGCCGGCCCGGATCGCGATGTCCATGTTCTGCCGGTTGGCCTCGCCGAAACGGTCGGTCTCGTACTCCTCCTTGACGAAGGCCCGGATCACCCGGATGCCCATGATCTGCTCACGCATGACGCCGTTGATCGAGTCGAGCCGCTCCTGCATGACGCCGAAGATCGGACGCATCTGACGGATCACCAGGCCGACGCCCACCATCAGGGCCGGCACCACGAGCACCAGGAGCGCCGACAGTTCGACATCCTGGCGCAATGCCATGAACACACCGCCGATCGCCATGATCGGGGCGGTGACCAGCAGGGTCAGCAGCATGAACACCAGCAGCTGCACCTGCTGCACGTCGTTGGTGACCCGAGTGATCAGCGTCGGAGCACCGAACTGCGCCATCTCCTGGGCGCCGAAGCGCTCGACCGAGGTGAAGACCGAGGCCCGTAGATCGCGGCCGATCGCCATCGCGGTACGGGCGCCGAAGTAGACCGCCACCACATTGCAGAGGATCTGCAGGACCGTGACCGCGAGCATGGTGCCGCCGGTACGCCAGATGTAGTCGGTATCGCCGGTGACGACGCCGCGGTCGATGATGTCGGCGTTCAGCCCGGGCAGGTACAGATTGGCCAGCGTCTGTACGAGTTGGAACAGCACGACGAGGGCGATGTCCCGCCGGTAAGGACCAAGATGGTTCTTGAGCAGCGGGATCAGCACCGTTGCAGGTTACCGGCGCATCCCAAGGCCGCACGTAGGCCGTTTGTCATGGTCCGGCCGGCGTGCGTCAGCCATCGCTCCGGCGGGCCCGATAGGCCGCGACGGCGTTGCGGTTGCCGCACGTGGTCGAGCAGTAGATGCGCGATCGGTTACGCGACAGGTCGAGCACGATGTCGTCACATGTGTCGTCGGCACACCGGCCGAGCCGGTCGAACTCGTCGGCACGCACCACGTCGATCATCGCCATGGCGGTCTCGACGAGGATGCGGACCGCGATCGGCGCTTCGTCCGCGATCGCATGAACGTGCCAGTCCAGTCCGCCGTGGCGCACCAGACGGGGCACGGCCCGCTGCTCGGCGAGGACCTGGTTGATGCGTCGCACCGCGCCGTCGCGATCGGAGGTGAGGAGCGCTGCCAGCTCGTCGCGGATCGACCTGACCTGGGCGAGTTCGGCGGCGTCACCATCGACCCGGCCGGTGTAGCCGAAGTCGTCGACGAAGCGCCGGAGGGCCTCGACCGAATCCAGCGTGTCGGGTTCCGACGCCGAGTTCGCGAGCCACACGGCGGCACGGAGCGCTTCCTGGGTGTCACGTGCGAAAGTCACATTGACAGATTACATGTCCGAGTCCTAGCGTCATGACCCATGGCGATCTTGGCTCATGACGCGCAGGGGGCACGGACGCGTGCGGGCCTGAGCCTCGCACTGCTGTCGGCCGTCTCGTTCAGCCTCTCGGGAGCCCTGGCGCGGCCCCTGCTGGAATCGGGCTGGACACCCGGTGCGGTGGTCCTGGTGCGCATCTGGGTCGGTGCCCTCGTCGTCGCACCGATCGGCCTGTACGCGCTGCGCGGACACTGGTCCGCGCTGCGTGCGCAGGCCCGCGTCGTGCTGCTCTATGGTGCCCTGGCCGTCGCCGGCGCGCAGTTCGCCTACTTCTCCGCCGTCCAGCACATGCAGGTCGGACCGGCCCTCCTGTTGGAGTACACAGCCCCGGCTGCGATCGTGCTGTGGCTCTGGCTGGTGCGCGGTGAACGACCCGCTCGCATCACGGTGGCCGGCGCGGCGACCTGCGCCGTCGGGCTGGTCCTGGTACTCGATCTGCTGTCGGGCACGTCATTGAGCCTGATCGGCGTCGCCTGGGCCCTCGCGGCGATGGTGGGCGCGGCCACGTACTTCCTGATCAGCGCCGATGTGAACACCGGGCTGCCACCCATGACCCTGGCCGGCGCGGGCCTCCTGGTGGGCGCCCTCGCACTGTCGGCACTCGCGCTCGTCGGCGTCCTGCCCCTCCACACGTCGTCGGCCACGGTCGAGTACGCGGGCATCACGGCGCATCCGGCCGCAGCCCTCGTCACGATGGGCCTGGTGACCGCTGCCCTGGCCTACGTCTCCGGAGTCGCGGCGGGACGCCGCCTCGGCTCGCGCCTGGCCTCGTTCGTCGCGCTCAGCGAGGTCGTCGCGGCGATCGCGTGGGCCTGGCTCCTGCTCGACGAGCTGCCGCGGCCGGGCCAGCTCCTGGGCGGCGTGGTGATCCTGGCCGGGGTCGTGCTGGTCAAGCTGGGCGAGCCCGAGATCGTCGAGCCCACTCCCTCCCACTAGACCTAGAGCAGGTCCTTGAGTTCCTGAGGGAGCTCGAAGTCATCGGCGCCCTGCTGAGGGTTGAAGCCGAAAGCGCCGGCACCGTCGGCGGGACCACCCGTGGACCGAGCCTCCTGGGCGGCCCGCTTGGCCGGATTGCCCGACTGACGCTTGCCCTTCTTGCCCTTGCTCTGCGCCTTCTGGCGCGCGCCCGCTCGCTTGCCTGGGCCTCCCGGCATGCCTGGCATCGCACCCGGCATCCCGGGCACTCCCCCACCCTTGGCCATCTGGCGCATCATCTTCTGCGCCTCGGTGAACCGCGTCAGCAGCCCGTTGACGTCCTGCACCTGGGTGCCCGACCCCTTGGCGATGCGCGCACGCCGCGAACCGTCGATGATCTTGGGGTTGTCGCGCTCGGCCGGCGTCATCGACAAGATGATGGCCTTGATGCGGTCGACCTCACGCTCATCGAAGTTGGCGAGCTGGTCCTTGAACTGCCCCATGCCGGGCAGCATGCCCATCAGCTTGGTCATCGAGCCCATCTTGGACAGGGCCTCCATCTGCTTCAGGAAGTCCTGAAGCGTGAAGGTGCCGCCCATGATCTTCTCGGCGTCCTTGGCCGCCTGCTCGGCGTCCATGGTCTTCTCGGCCTGCTCGATCAGGGTGAGCATGTCGCCCATGTCGAGGATGCGCGAAGCCATCCGGTCGGGGTGGAACTGCTCGAAGTCGGTGAGCTTCTCGCCCGTCGACGCGAACATGATGGGGCGACCCGTGACGGACCGCACCGACAGTGCCGCACCACCTCGGGCATCGCCATCGAGCTTGGACAGGACCACGCCGGTGAAGTCGACGCCCTCGGCGAACGCTTCGGCCGTCTGCACGGCGTCCTGGCCGATCATCGCGTCGATGACGAACAGGACCTCGTCGGGGTCGACCGCGGCCCGGATGTCGGCGGCCTGCTGCATCAGCTCGGCGTCGATGGCCAGGCGGCCCGCCGTGTCGACGATGACGACGTCGTGCAGGGTGCGACGCGCTTCGGCGACGCCGTCGCGCGCCACCTGCACGGGATCGCCGATCCCGTTCCCGGGCTGCGGGGCGAACACCGCGACACCGGCCTGATCGCCGACGACCTGCAGCTGGTTGACGGCGTTGGGGCGCTGCAGATCGCAGGCCACGAGCATGGGCGACATGCCCTGCTCCTTGAACCAGCGGCCGAGCTTGCCGGCCAGCGTCGTCTTGCCGGCGCCCTGCAGGCCCGCGAGCATGATGACGGTCGGCGGATTCTTGGCGAACTGCACGCGCCGGGTCTCGCCGCCCAGGATCGCCACGAGCTCGTCGTTGACGATCTTGATGACCTGTTGGGCCGGATTGAGCGCCTGGCTCACCTCGGCGCCGCGAGCGCGCTCCTTGAGGTTGCCGATGAACTGGCGGACCACGGGGACCGCCACATCGGCGTCGAGCAGCGCGACCCGGATCTCGGACGCGACGGCGTCGATGTCGGCGTCGGTCAGCTTGCCCTTGCCGCGCAGGTTCTTGAAGGCGTTGGACAGACGGCCCTGGAGCGAGTCGAACATAGGTGGCCAGCCTAGATGATGGCCCGAACTATCCTGACGCCATGGCCGACGTCACGATCTTTCACAACACCGCCTGCTCCACCTCGCGTCATGCCCTCGACGAGGCCGGCGCCATGGGTGCCGACCCCGAGGTTGTCCAGTATCTGAAGCACCCACTCGATCGCCAGGCGTTGCTCGACCTGATCGCCAAGCTCGAGGATCCGCCGGCCGATCTGGTGCGCAAGGACGGATTCTTCAAGGACCTGGGTCTCGACGCCGGCGCCTACACGACGCCCGAGCAGGTCGCCGATCTCCTGGTCGACCATCCACGGCTGATGCAGCGCCCGGTCCTCGTCCGCGGCGACCGCGCGATCATCGGCCGCCCGAAGGATCGCGTGGCCGCCTTCCTCGCTTGATCACCGCCCACCCGGGTCGACAGTCGTCAACCACTGAGTGCAGCGGCGACGGAGCCGGCGAGCGTCTGGGCCGCCTGGGCCGGGAGCGGGCCACCGGCGGCGTCCACGACGTAGAACGTGTCGCGCGCCTCGTTGCCGTAGGTCGACAGATGCGCGGACCGGATGCCGACTCCGTGATCGGCGATGGTGCGGCAGATCGACCAGAGCAGTCCTCTGCGGTCGCGGGCTCGTATCTCGATGACCGTCGCGGTCGCGGACCTCGACGGCACGGCGCGCACGACCGGGCGGTCCCCACCATCTGGCTGGACGAACCGCCGAGCCAGGTCGAGCTCACCGCTCAACGCTTGGCGGAGCCGTGGCGCCAGAACAGCGGCATCGACGCCCGGGCGCGTGACCTCCCACAACGACACCGAGATCGCTGAGTCGCCTGGTGCCGAGGACGACGCATCGACGGTGACGGTGCGCGCGGACCGCACCGACAGGCCCGCGAGCGTCAGGCCGCCCGCGAGATCTGCCATGACACCGTGCCGATCACGGGTCGCGATCGTCAACAGCGAGCCGTCCCGGTGCGGCTCGACCTGCAGGACGAGATCGCCCTGCGGTCGCTCCGGGTCGTCGAGACCGCTGAGATCGGGCCACGGGACCTCGGCGGGCCATCCCTCGTAGTCGGATCGCGGAAGTACCGGCCCTGATTCGATGGACCAGGCGTTCAGGACCACGCGCGTCTTGGTCACGAGGCCTTCGACCAGCCCTCGGCGCCAGCTGGTCCACGCCTGATCGCTCGTGGCCCGGGCGTCGGCCGAGGTGAGGGCCGCGAGCAGTTCGAGCGTCTCGATGTCACCGACCAGGTCGGCCACGCCCTGAGCGGTCGCCGGGTCCTCGATGTCGCGCCGGGTCGCGGTGTCGGGCAGCAGCAGATGGTGCCGGACCAGCCGGCCCACGAGCGTCGCATCGGTCTCCTCGAAGCCCCATCGGCGCGCGATCTCGACCGCCAGAGGCGCACCCGTCTCGCTGTGATCGCCCTCGCGCCCCTTGCCGATGTCGTGCAGGAGGGCGGCGACCGCGAGCAGGTCCGGACGGTCGACGTCGCGAGCCACCGTGCCGGCACGGACCACGGTCTCGAGGCTGTGGCGGTCGATCGTGAACCGATGGACCGGTGACGATGAGCCGCGCAGCCGGATATCGCTCCATTCGGGCAGGATCAGGTCGATCACGCCCGCGATGTCGAGCTCGTTCCAGACGGGGACCAGGCCCTCGCCGGCGGTCAGCAGATCGACGAGCCAACGCGTGGTCGACCGGGGCCACGGGACCGGCAGGTCGCCCATCGTCCGGGCGAGCCGGGCTGCGGTGCTCGGCTCGAGCAGGCGTCCGCTGCGGGCGGCCAGGGCCGCCGCACGCAATGCCACCTCGGGGTCGGTGTCCGGGCGGGCCCTACGCGCGACGATGACCTCGCCGTCGAGCAACGCGACGCCTTCGGCCAGCGGTGTAGTGACCGGCCCGCGCCCGGTGATGCGACGACGGTGCTCGGGCACCAGCGCCGCGTCGACACGCCGCCACGCCATTGCGCACAGGTGTTCCATCCGGCGCCCGAGGTCTCGCGTGTGCAGATCGAGCTCGGTCGCAGTCATATCGAGCAGATGCGCGATATCGGCGACGAACGCGGCGTCCAGACGTTCGGTGCGGCGTCCCGTCACGGTGTGCAGGGCGTCGCGCACATCGAGCAGTGCGTGCCGGAGTCGTTCGGACTCGGCGCTCGGGACGTCGATCAGCCAGGTCGCGACCAGGGCACGCAGGACGACACCGTCGCGCAGCCCTCCCGCGGACTCTTTCAGGTCGGGCACCGCGGCGTGCGCGAGCGAGCCGGCCCGTTCGATCCGTTCCGCACGTGTGCTGCGGACCTGCTCGATCCGCCGGCGTGCGTCACGACGCCAATCGGTCAGGACCTCGGAGCGGAGCGCGTGCACCATCGCGCCGTCGCCCGCGACGGTGCGCGCATCCAGCAGTCCCATGGCCGCACGGTCGTCGTCGGCGGCGGTGCGTCGCATCAGTCCGGTGTCGCGCACCGCATGGTCCAGGGCGACCCCCTCGTCCCACAACGGATACCAGATCGCCTCGGCGACGGCGCTGACCATGGTCGGGTCGAGAGCTGGGGCGTGCACCAACACGACGTCCAGATCGCTGGCCGGGCTCAGTTCGGAACGGCCGTAGCCGCCGGTCGCCACCACCGCGAGGCCCATCGGCGTCGAAGCACCGGATGCGCTGAGCGCCGCGTCGAACAGTCCGCTCAGGCGCTCGTCGGCCTGCGCAGCACGGTCGCGGCGCGCGACGGCGAAATCAGGCGGCATGTTCGAACCTCCGGTCCGGCCCTCGGGCGTGCAGTGCGGTGTCGCGCGAGGAACCCGGCGGACCCGAAGCGTGTTCGGGCCCGCCGGGCTTCCGTCAGAGTGCGGCCTCGTCGATCTCGCCGGTCCGCACCCGCACCACGGACTCGACCGGGACGACCCAGACCTTGCCGTCGCCGATCTTGCCGGTCTGGGCTGAGCGGGTGATGGTGTCGACCACCATGTCCACATCCATTTCGTCGACGACCACCTCGAGGCGGACCTTCGGCACCAGGACGACGTCGTACTCGGCGCCTCGGTACACCTCGGTGTGGCCCTTCTGCTGGCCGTAGCCCATCGCCTCGGTCACCGTCATGCCTGCGACTCCGGCCGAGGCCAGCGCCTCGCGAACCTCGTCCCACTTGTGCGGCTTGATCACCGCGGTCACGAGCTTCATCTCATGCTCCCGTCTTGAAGGGCGAACCGCCGGTCGACCCGGCGTAATCGTAGGCGGACTCCAGGTGCTCGACCTGGTCGATGCCGGTGACCTCGGACTCCTCGTCGAGCCGGAATCCGATCGTCTTGTCGATGATCATGCCGATCACGTAGGTCAGCACGAACGAATAAGCCAGCACGGCCGCGGCCGCAATGACCTGCTTGCCGAGCTGGTCGGCATTGCCGCCGTAGAACAGGCCGTCGACCGACACGCCGCCCGGGTTGGACGTGGCCAGGAAACCGATCAGCAGGGTGCCGACCAGGCCGCCCACCAGGTGTACGCCGACCACGTCGAGCGAGTCGTCGATGCCGAGCTTCCATTTCCAGCTGACCGCCCAGGCGCACAGCACACCGGCCACCAGGCCGAGGATGACCGAACCGAACGGCGACAAGGCTCCGGCCGCCGGGGTGATGGCGACCAGACCGGCGACCGCACCGGAGGCGGCGCCGAGGCTCGTGCCCTTCTTCTCCTTGATCAGTTCGTAGGCGATCCAGCCCACGATCGCCGCGGCGGTCGCGACCGCCGTGTTGACGAATGCCAGGCCCGCCAGCCCGTTGGCGCCGACGGCCGAGCCTGCATTGAAGCCGAACCAGCCGAACCAGAGCAGACCCGCGCCGAGCAGCACGAACGGCAGGTTGTGCGGCCGCATCGGATCCCGCTTCCAGCCGGTGCGCCTGCCCAGCACCAGGGCGAGCGCCAGGCCCGCGGCACCGGCGTTGATGTGCACCGCCGTGCCGCCGGCGAAGTCGAGCGCTTCGAGCTTGGTCGCGATCCAGCCCCCATGATCGCCGAAGTCGAAGACCCAGTGCGCGACCGGGAAGTAGACGACCGTCGCCCACACGATGACGAACACGATCCAGCCCGCGAACCGCGCGCGGTCGGCGATCGAGCCGCTGATCAGGGCGATCGTGATGATCGCGAACATCAGTTGGAATCCGGCGAACACGAACTCGGGGATCGTTCCGTACGCCGTGTTCACGCCGACGTTGTCGAAGCCGAGGCGGTCGAATCCGCCCAGCAGGCCGCTACCGCCGGGGCTGAAGGCGAATGAGTAGCCGTACAGCACCCAGAGCACCGGGACGATCGCCAGAGCCGCGAAGCTCATCATCATCATGTTCAGGACGCTCTTGGACCGGGTCATGCCTCCGTAGAAGAAGGCGAGTCCGGGGGTCATGAGCAGGACCAGGGCCGCGCTGGCCAGGATCCACGCTGTGTCGCCGGTATCCATGGGACCTCCGTGTCGAGTTCACGCGACGGTCGTCGCGCAGCCCTCACATTCGCGGTCCCAGGTTTCGTCCTGGCGTGAGGAATGTTGCCCCCACGTCACGAAACGGCCTCTCGTGTTACGCCTGCGTGACACGAGCACCCCCTGAGTGGCACGTTTCGACTGCCTTCTGACGGAGAAAGCGGTCGAAACGTGTCACCCCGCGGGAAGGTCACGCCAGGAGCGCATCGACGAACTCCTCGGGGTCGAACGGCGCGAGGTCGTCGGCACCTTCGCCCAGGCCGACGAACTTGACCGGTACGCCGAGCTCGTTCTGCACGGCGATGACGATGCCGCCCTTGGCGGTGCCGTCGAGCTTCGTGAGCACGATGCCGGTGACATCGACGACGTCGCCGAACACGCGCGCCTGGGTCAGGCCGTTCTGGCCCGTGGTCGCGTCGATCACGAGCAGCACCTCGCTCACCGGCGCCTGCTTCTCGACCACGCGCTTGACCTTGCCGAGCTCGTCCATCAGGCCGGCCTTGGTATGGAGGCGGCCCGCCGTGTCGATGAGCACGACATCGACCCCGTCGTCGACCCCCCGCTTGACCGCGTCGAAGCCGACACTGGCGGGATCTCCACCTTCGGGGCCGCGGACCGTCGGAACGCCCACGCGCTCCCCCCAAGTCTCGAGCTGATCCGCGGCAGCAGCACGGAACGTGTCGGCGGCACCCAGGAGGACGCTCTGGTCGCCGGCCACCAGGACGCGGGCGATGCGACCGACCGTCGTGGTCTTGCCGGTTCCGTTGACCCCGACCACCAGCACGACACCGGGTTTGCCGTCGGCGCCCTGCGATGCCAGAGCACGGTCGCGGTCGGTGCCGATCGCGGCGATCAGCTCCTCGCGGAGGATCGCTTTGGCCGTCTCGGGGTCGTCGATGCCCTCGACCTTCAGGCGCGTGCGCAGCTTCTCGACCAGGGCCGTGGTGGGCTGCACTCCCACATCGGCGGCGAGCAGGGTGTCCTCGATCTCCTCCCACGCCGCGTCGTCGAGCGTGGAGCGGCCGAGCACGGCGAGCAGACCTTTGCCGAGCGACGAGTTCGAACGGGCCAGCCGTGCGCGCAGCCGGACCAGACGGCCCTGCGGCGCCTCTGGCCGCTCGATCGTGACGGTGCTCGTGGCCCTCTCGTCGGGCCCCGAGCCGGCAGGCTCACGTTCAATATGGCCCTCTTCGAAAGGCGGTTCCTCGTCGTCGGAGGCCAGGTGCGGTTCAGGGTGTTCTGGATGATCGATCGTCTCGCGGGTGATCTGGTCCAGCTCGTCGGCCGGCGGTAGCTGGTCGCGCTGGCGCGACATCAGCAGGGCGACGCCACCGCCCACCACGACGATGGCGGCGACGATGATCAGGATCAGCACAATCGGGGTCACACGCCCACCCTAGGCGCAGCAGGGTCGTTCAGGCCGGGGCGGATGCAACCGAGGTACGCCACTCGGCGGGATGAAGCTGCACCGAGCGACCGACTGCGTCGATCACTCGCCGGTCGTGACTGATCACGATCAGGCTGACACGTGGCCGCAGGGCCAGCAGGTCAGCCAGCAGCCGTTCTGCGGCGGGGTCGTCGAGATGCTCGGTCGGCTCGTCGAGCACCAGGATCCGATGGTCGGCGAGCAGCAGCCGGGCCAGGCACAGTCGTTGACGTTCGCCGCCGGACAGCGCCGAGCCGCGCTCCCCCACCCGCGTGTCGAGACCGTGTCGGGCCGACGTGAGCCAGGGCCCCAGACCGGCGTCGACCAGGGCCTGCACCATGCGATCGTCACCGGCCGACGGATCGGCGATCCGCAGGTTCTCGCGCACCGTCGTGTCGAAGACCATCTCGTCCTGGCTCAGCAGGCCGATCCGGGTACGGACGTCGGCTCCGGTCAACGCCGTGACGTCGATGCCGCCGAGAACGATCCGACCCGCCAGCGGCTCGAGGAACCGCGTCAGGGTGAGGGCCAGTGTGCTCTTGCCGACCCCGCTCGGACCCGTGATCGCGACCGCCGATCCGGGCGGGAGATCGAGGCCGAGACCCGACACCAACGGGGTGAACCGGCCGATCGCCAGTCCCTCGACCCGCAGGTCGCAGGCACCCGGGATCGACGCATCCGGGAGCGTCTCCGGGACCAGCGGATCCGGGACCGCGGGGCCGGCGGCGAGCAGCAGACGAAGGCGCTCCTCCGCGGCCTCGACGTCACGACGGAACCTCTCGGCATCGGCGAGGGCCTCCAGCGGCTCGGCCAGGGCGAGCGGCGCCAGGACGACGACGCCGACCATGACAGGCTCCAGCTCGCCGCTGAGCAGGGCGAGCAGGCCCAACGTGGCGGCCGTGCACATCAGGACCAGACTCTGCGCCAGACCCGACCGCCAGGCCGAACGACGCTCCAGCTCGGCGATGCGCTCGATCCGCGCGCTCAAGGCGACACCGGACGTCGCGCCGGCCACGATCAGGTCGGGCGCGGCGACCGCCTCGTTCGAGGCCTCGGCGGCCAGGGCAGCACGGGCGGCGGTCAGTGACTCGGTCGGGGCGCCTGCACCGGCGAGACGCACCAGGACCATGGTGGTACCGGCACCGACCCACAGCACCCCGCCGGCGATCGGCAGCACCCACGCCACCACCGACGCCACGACGGCCGTGGTGATCAGGGCCACGACCCACGGACCGCGCACGCGCAGGAGGCGGTCCTGCACGGCATCGACGTCGGACACCACGCGGCGCACCAGATCGCCCCTGCGGGTTCCATCCGCCAGCTGGCCGGCGCGCTGCTCCAACACCTCGACGACCCGGACGCGCAGGTCCACGACACGACGCAGCGCCACGTCGTGAAGCACGAGACGTTCTGCGTAGCGCAACGCGGTCCGCGCGACGCCGAAGAACCGCACGCCGACGATCGCGACCATCAAGAACAGCAC
>Ga0182737_1001856_pt1 | contig 19177 bp, 18 predicted proteins | sample eDN5th30CBELigOP_FD_128878 | JGI IMG/M metagenome (GOLD analysis project Ga0182737, IMG submission 128878) | Enriched Organic Plus compost microbial communities from Emeryville, California, USA - eDNA 5th pass 30_C BE-Lig OP (version 2) (version 2) ...
GAACGCGCCGACCGCAGCTCCTCCTGCGGTTCGACGCCCAAAGAGCGCAGGATCCGGTTGGCCGTGTCGTTCAGCAGGCGGATCGGCCAAGCCATGGCGCGCGTGAACGCACGCATCGGCCACTGCGTGAGCGCGGCGGTGCGTTGCGGCAGGGCGAGCGCGAAGTTCTTCGGGATCAGCTCGCCGACCAGCATCGTGACCAGCGTGCTGAGGATCAGCGCGATGGCGTACGCCGTGCCTCGCACGGCGTTCTCGCCCATGCCCAGATCCTCGAGCGGGTCGTGCAGCAGCTTGCCGATCGCGGGCTCGGCGAGGAAGCCGATCGCCAGGTTCGTGATGGTGATGCCCAGCTGGGCACCGCTGAGCTGGGTGGACAGCGAACGCAGGGCAGCCAGGGTGCCGGCGGCCGCCCGATCACCCGCTTCGGCATCGCGCTCGATCGTCGCACGGTCGACCGTGACGAACGAGAACTCGGCAGCGACGAAGACACCGCACGCCAGCATGAGGGCAAAGGAGACGGCCAGGAGCAACCACTCGGTCATCACAGTGCGCACAACTGTACCGTGGGACCGCAACATCAGCGCCTGCCCAGGAGAGATTTCGTGCCCACGTACCAGTACCGATGCAATGACTGCGGCGAGGCGTTCGAGATCCACCAGAGCTTCTCCGACGACGCCCTGACCGTGTGCCCCGCCTGCGGTGGGCCGCTGCGCAAGCTGTTCAATGCGGTCGGCGTCGTGTTCAAGGGGTCGGGGTTCTACCGAACCGACAGCCGGTCGGGCTCAGGCGGCGGCTCGGAATCGGGTTCGTCCCCCTCCTCGTCGACGAGTGACTCAGGCTCCAGCAGCTCCCCCTCGGCCGGCTCGACGTCGTCGTCGACGTCCTCCTCGACTTCCTCGTCGTCCTCGTCCACGTCCTGATCCTGTGGACAACGCCCGACACGATCGGCCGGGCCGGATCTAACGTGCCGGCATGGAACGACTCCGTGCCTTCGTGTTCGATCACCGCCGGCCCCTGGCAGCGGCATGCGCGGCACTGGCGGTGCTGACCGCCGTCGACGCGCTGAGACCCTCGACCGACACCACGTCGGTGGCGGTCGTCGCGCACGACGTGCCGTCCGGCCGCGTGCTCACGGCCGACGACCTCACGACGGTCCAGGTCCCTCCGGCTGCCCGACCCGATCACCTGCTCGACCGCGAAGCAGCGGTGGGGCGTCGTGTCGCCGGTCCCATGCGAGCGGGCGAGGCGGTGACCGACCGCCGGGTCATCTCGCCGCGCGATCTCGACGGTGCCACGTTGTCGATGGTGCGGGTCGACGATCCCGCCACCTTGATCGGCCTGCGGGTCGGCGATCGCGTCGACGTGCTGGCACCGGTCACCACCGACGACGGCGGCGGCGCCCGGGCCGTGGTCCAGGGCGCCACGGTCGCCGTCCTCCCGCCAGGCGACGCGGGCGCGGCGTCGGCCGTCGGACTGAGCACATCGGCCGATGACGCCCTCGTGCTGGCCGACGCTGCCGCCGCCGGGGGCCTGCGGCTGATCATCCGATCCTGAATGACCCGCGAGTGGCGCAGACCTGCAACCCAGTGGCGCACGTTCGTCGATATCCGCACTGAAACACCGCGAATTTGCGCCTCTCGCGGGGATCGGGTGGCCGGTTTTCGGTAATGTCGTGCGCGGCCAAGCACCCAATCCATCCAGGGGGAATCACATGCTCAAGGGCTTCAAGGAGTTTCTGCTCCGCGGCAACATCGTCGACCTCGCGGTCGCGGTCGTCATCGGCACCGCGTTCACCGCGCTGGTCACCAAGTTCACCGAGTCGATCATCAATCCTCTGATCGCGGCGGCCGGCGGATCGAACGCGGCCGAAGGGCTCGGGTTCTACCTCAAGGACGGGGTCAGCTCGACGTTCATCAACCTGGGCGCCGTGATCAACGCGATCATCACGTTCACGATCACCGCGGCGGTCGTCTACTTCATCGTGGTCGTGCCGATGAAGAGGATCCAGGAGCGTCGTGCGGCCGGTGTCGAGCCGGAGCCCGAGGTCGTTCCCGAGGACATCGCCCTGCTCCGCGAGATCCGCGACTCGCTCAGGAAGTAGTCGACGGTCAGCTGCCGTGATGGGGCGGCACGTTGCGCCGGAACTCTTCGTCGCGCGACGTGCCGTCCTCGTCATGCCAGCCCTCAGCGGTTTCGTCGCGCGTGACGGTCGGCTCGAGGTCGCCCAGCAGCTCGGCGGCCCGGCGGCGCCGCTCGCGTTCTGCTCGATCACCCGTCACGGCGTCGATGCTATCTCGCAGCCGTCCTGCCGATACTCTGAGGCGATCACGCCCCCGTAGCTCAGTCGGATAGAGCGACCGCCTCCTAAGCGGTAGGCCACTGGTTCGATTCCAGTCGGGGGCACCACCGCGCCTCTGCCGTCAGGGTGACAGCAGGGCCGCCAGGTCCAAGCCGTCGCGACCGGTGCGGCCCAGGTCCTGCGCCACCTGGGCCGCGTCGTAGTCGCTGACACCGAGCTGGGCGATGCGCAGGGCTGCGGCGGCCGACACGAACGGAGCGGCCTCGGACGTGCCGGTCAGATAGCACCATCCCGTGGTGTCGCGGCATTCCGGCTTCCGCGCATCGTTCGGCGCGATCGAGACGATCGAGACGCCTGGCGCCAGCACATCGACCCAGGGCCCGCACGACGAGAACCCCGATACGTCGCCCGCCTTATTGGCCGCTCCCACACCGATGACCTGCGGGTAGGCGGCCGGATAGACCGTCTCGTCGACCCCTGAGTCCGAACACGGACGGTTGCCGGCTGCGGCCACCACCACGACATCGTGGTCCACCGCGTACTGAACCGCGTGGCGCACCTGAGGATCGTCCTCACTCAGCGTCAAGGACAGGTTGACGACCTGGGCGCCGTGATCGACCGCCCAGCGGATGCCTCGTGCGGTGCGCTCGAACGACCCGTCGCCGTCGTCGTCCAGCACGCGCACCGGCAGGATGCGCACGTCGGGCGCCAACCCGGCCATGCCGACGCCGTTGCCTGGTTCGGCCGCGATGATGCCCGCGACGTGCGTGCCATGGCCGTAGCCGTCGTCGGGCGGGGTGCCGGGATCGACCAGATCGACACCGGCATCGACGCGCCCCGCCAGATCCGGTTGATCACGGTCGACGCCCGAGTCGATCACGGCGACCGTCACGCCCTCGCCGCGGGTCGTGGGCCAGGCCGTGTGCTCCGGGTCCAGGGCGTCGAGGCCCCATTGCCGGGACCGCAGCGGATCACCGGCTGTCGAATCGGCCGGCGGCGGACTCTGCCGGCCACAGGCGGCGGCCAACACGAGCGCCGAGCACAGCAGGAACGTCCTCACACGGCCGACCGGGGTCCGTGCGTCGCCAGGAACAGCACCGGCCCCGCGAGGTCGAGCGCGCACACCGCCGCCAGCGTCTTGGCCGTGTACACGGGTTCGAGGTCGACGCCGAGCAGACCTGCCAGCTCGAGCGCGGCTGTGCCTTCCGGCGTCGACGCACCGTACGTGGCCCCCATCCAGCCGGCATCCGCGACCAGATCATCCGGGGTGATCACAGCGCCGACCGCGGCGCCACGATCGCGCAACAGCTCCGCCGTGCCATTGGCCAGCCGGGCCACGGTGACCGCATCGAGACGGAACGAGTCGTTCACGACGATGCCCAGCACCCGGGTCCGGAGGCCGGCCAGCCGCAGACCGAGGACCAGCCCGGCCGCGGTGCCGCCCGAGCCGACCGCGGCCACGACCGTCGCGGGCTCGGGCAGATCACCGGCCGCGATCTGATCCGCCAGCTCGAAGGCGGTCTCGACGTACCCGAGCGTGCCGACCGGCGAGGAGCCGCCGGCCGGCAGATAGTACGGAAGGCGGCCCGCCGAGCGCAGCGCCTCACGGGCCAGGATCGCCGGGGCCGCGAGCTTGAGACGAGCCACCGACCGGTAGCGATGGATGACCGCGCCGGAGGCGTGAAGAGCACGCTGCTGGTCGCGGACGTGCTCGTCGATCGGCTGGTCGACGAGGCCGAGCACGGTGCGCAGTCCGTGCTCGCGCCCGTACAGGGCTGCGGCGAGCCCCCAGTGCGTGCCGATGCCACCGACCGTGAACAGTGTGTCCTTCCCGCGACGGTGCGCCTCGGGGATGATCCATTCGAGTTTGCGGACCTTGTTCCCACCCCAGCCGCCGGAGCCGAAGCGTCCTTCGTCCTTGACCCAGACCTCGGAGCCGACCCCGGGGATCGCCACCGGGCGCACCGGGGTCGGGCTCACCCCGAGGTCGATGTGAGGCAGGTCGACACCCGGGAAGCGGTCGTGGAGGCGAGGCACCCCCACACGGTAGACGCAGACAACCCGAATTGTGCGGGCTAGTGCACCGTTCTCGGATGAAGATCCGTGCATTCCCCCGCAAACTTGCGGGCGGTTTCACGCCTTGACGGGCTCGCGCCACTTGACGATGCTGAAGACCAGCAGGCCGACGGCGAGCACACCCCCGGCCCAGATGCCCAGCGCCGTGCCCCAGCCGGCCGCCGGCAACTCGGGCCCGAACGCGATCGTGACCGGCCTGTCGCCCAGATTCGGGCACTTCGTCGTAGCGAGCCACAGCCCGCCCAGCCACAGCACCGCGACGATGCCGATGCGCAACCCGTCGCCGGCTCGCAGCAGACCTCGCAACACGATGATCGAACCGATCGACACCAACACGACCACCAGCCAGTAGGCGCCGGCGACCAGGAAGCCGGGCACGGTGAAGTCGACGACCGTGAACTCGGGGATGTCGGGGCCGATCCACCAGATGGCTCCGAGCACGAACAGCCAGATGCACCCCAGCACGCTGAGCAGAATGCGCGGCCACGTGGCGACACCGAACTTGGCGGCCTCGATGGCCCGGTGTTCGAGCCAGTCGAGCACCCGTTGCGCCCACGTGTAGCGCCGCGCCAGCAGCGCGATACCGCCCAACAGCACCAGCGTGCCGGGACCCGGTGCGGGCATCATGACGACCCCCAGCGGCACCAGGATCCAACCGAGCAGTTCCAAGCCTGTGCGCGCGGCCCAGTTCCGCACCCCGGTCACCACGCCCATGCCGCGATTCTGCCAGGCGGGTCCCACAGGGTCGGCAGGTGCGTCCCACGGTTCAGATGGCGGGATGCGGCCGTGGCGCCCAGACTGGAACGGTGAATCCCGCACAGGCGATGCTCGATCTCGCAGAAGACGTCCTCGGTATGGACCTGCCCGTCCGCCTCCGTACCTGGGAGGGCAGCGAGGCGGGACCGGTCGGCGCCCCCGTGCTGGTGCTCCGGAATCGTCGCGCACTGCGCCACATCCTCTGGAAGCCCGGTGAGCTCGGCGTCGCCCGCGCATACGTCCAGGGCGATCTGGAGGTCGAGGGCGACCTTGCGGAGGGATTCCGCGCGATCTGGTCCGCTGTGCGCCGGGCCCGGGCGGCCGATCCGGCGGCCGGACGTCCCACGATCCGGCCGCGACAGGCGGTGCGCGCCGCTGCGCTCGCGGTCCGGTTGGGCGCCATCGGCCGCCGCCCGCCGGCGCCGGCGTCGGAGTCGAACCTGACCGGCGATCTGCACAGCAAGGAACGTGATCAGGCCGCCATCTCGCACCACTACGACCTCTCGAACGCGTTCTACGAGTTGATCCTCGACCCGCAGATGGCCTACTCCAGCGGCTTCCACGTCACGCCCGATGTGAGCCTCGAGGACGCCCAACGCGCCAAGCTCGACCTGGTCTGTCGCAAGCTCGACCTCCAGCCGGGCATGCGCATGGTCGACATCGGCTGTGGTTGGGGATCGCTCACGCTGCACGCCGCCCAGCACTACGGGGTGCACGTGACGGGCGTGACGCTGTCGTCGGAGCAGCGTGATTTCGTCCTCAAGCGGGCCGCGGCGCGCGGGCTTGCCGACCGGGTCGACGTCAGCCTGCGCCATTTCCGTGACCTGTCGCAGGCGGGCGTGCGTGACGGCCAGGTCGATGCGATCGCCTCCATCGAGATGGGCGAGCACGTCGGCGATGCCGAGTACGAGGTGTTCACCGCCGCGATCCACCGGTACCTGCGCCCCGGCGGCCGGGTGCTGATCCAGCAGATGTCGCGCAGCAACGACGCGCCGGGCGACCGGCCGGGCGGCGGTCCGTTCATCGAGACCTACATCGCTCCCGACATGCACATGAAGCCGCTCGCCAAGACGATCGGTCTGATCGCGCGGCCTGGCCTGGAGATCCGCGATGTGCAGGCCATGCGCGAGCACTATCCGCGGACCGTGGCGGCCTGGGCCCGGAATCTCGAGGAGCACTGGGCCGAGGCGGTCGCGCTCGTCGGCGAGGAGACGGCCCGCGTGTGGCGGCTCTACCTGGCCGGCGGATCGCTGGCCTTCGAGGAGAACCGGATGGGCGTGGACCAGATCCTGGCGGTCAAACCTTCCGCCGACGGTGTCAGCGGGATGCCGTCGTCGCCGCGAGCGTGGCTGCCGTGACCAACCTCGTCGAGACCCTGGTCGCGGGGGCGATCGTGGTCGTCGTGTTCATGGGTGGTTGCCTGGTGTGGTCGATCCGGGCCCGCAAACTGACGGTCGTCGACACCGCCTGGGGCTTCGGCTTCGTCCTGGTCGCCCTCGTGAGCGCCGTGCTCGCCGACGGCCCGCTGCGGTGGATCCTGGCCGCGATGACGGCGGTCTGGGGTGTCCGACTGGCGGGCTACCTGCATCTGCGCAACCGTGGTCAGGGCGAGGACCCCCGCTACGCCGCGATGGCGGCCGCCGACGGCAGGTCGTTCGCGCGGGTCGCCCTGGCACGGGTGTTCCTCCCCCAGGGCCTGGCGATGTGGTTGGTCTCGACCCCGATCATGGTCGGTGCGACGAACGACGACATCGTGGTGCCGCTGCTGATCGCCGGGCTGACGGTGTGGGCGGTCGGCATGTTCTTCGAGTCGGTCGGCGATGCCCAGTTGATGCGCTTCAAGGCAGACCCGTCGAACCGCGGCCGCCTGATGGACCAGGGCCTGTGGCGCTACACACGTCATCCGAACTACTTCGGCGACGCCTGCGTATGGACCGGGATCTGGCTCGTCGTCGCGGGCACGTGGCCCGGGCTGGCGACCGTCATCAGCCCGATCGCGATGACGATCTTCCTGACGAAGGTCACCGGAGCCGCGCTCAACGAGAAGGGCATGCGGTCGTCCAAACCCGGCTACGACGACTATGTGCGACGCACCAGTGGTTTCGTCCCGCTGCCGCCGAAGGACTAGCGGTGAGACTGTTCCCTTTCGTCGGTGAAGCGGTGACCTTGTTCCCTTTCAGCTTCATGATGAGGGAACAGGCTCACCGCCACCACCCACGTGAGGGAACAGGCTCACCGCTGCATCCCAGGTGAGGGAACGGGTCGACGGGTGATCCGCGCGTGCTAGGCCGAGACGAAGATGTGGCTGGCCGCGTCGAGGTCGACCTCGGCGGTCTCGCCCTGGCGCGCGATCACGACGCCGTCGGTGCCCACCGACACCAGCACGTCGTTCCCGGGGAGCGCGCCCACCCGGCGCAGCACCGACATGACGGCGGTGTCCTTCTGGATCTCCTCGGCGATGCGGCGCACCACGAGGCGGCGGGGCTCAGTGGTGCCGCGCACCGCATGCGACAGCGACGTGACCCCCTCGAGGAATCCGATCTCGGGGCCGTCCTGACCGAGTTCGTCCAGACCGGGGATCGGATTGCCGTACGGCGACTCGGTGGGGTGCTTGAGCAGTTCGACGAGACGGCGTTCGACATGCTCGGACATCACGTGCTCCCAGCGGCACGCCTCCTCGTGGACGAACTCGATCTCCAGACCGATGACGTCGGTGAGCAGGCGCTCGGCGAGACGGTGCTTGCGCATGACGCGCGTGGCTAACTGGCGACCCTGGTCGGACAGCTCCAGGTGCCGGTCGCCCTCGACGGTGAGCAGTCCGTCGCGCTCCATGCGCGCCACGGTCTGCGAGACGGTGGGTCCGCTCTGGTGCAGGCGCTCGGCGATGCGGGCACGCAGCGGGACGATTCCCTCCTCCTCGAGCTCGTAGATCGTCCGCAAATACATCTCGGTGGTATCGATCAGCTCGCTCACATCGACCATTAAACACGAGAGGCGCGACGGGCCGCAGGCTGTGAGGATGGGCGCATGGCCAGATCCGTGATGTGGTTCCGCACCGACCTCCGGCTCGCCGATCATCCCGCCCTCCGGGCAGCGATCGACGCCGGTCCGGACGGCGTCGTGCCCCTGGTCGTGATCGACGACAGGTTCTGGGGGTCGGGAGCTTCCGTGCGGCAGTCATACCTGGTCGGGTTGCTGCGCGATTTCGCCGACCGGATCGGCGGACTCTGCCTGGTGCGCGGCGAGCCCGCCCAGGTGGTGCCGCACGTGGTGCGGAAGACCGGGGCGACCAGTGTGCACGTCACGGCCGACTTCACGCCGTACGGTGCCCAGCGAGACATCGCGGTCGAGCAGGCGCTCGATGTCCCGCTCGTCCGCACCGGCTCGGCCTATGCCGTCACCCCGGGCTGCGTGCTCAAGTCCGACGGCACCCCGTACCGGGTGTTCACGCCGTTCTTCGCCTCGTGGCGTCAGCAGCCTCGACGCGAGCCGGCCCCGGCCGTGCGCCAGGTGCGCTGGCTCCGGCCCGCAGGCATCGACGATCCGCTTCCCGACGCGCCCCCGCCAGAAGGCGTGACACTGCCTCCGCACGGCGAGGCGGCGGCCCGGCGCCGCTGGCGCGAGTTCCTCGACCATGATGTCGCCGCGTACGACCAGACCCGGGACCTGCCGGCAGCCGACCTCACGTCGCGCATGTCGGTGCACCTGAAGTGGGGCACGATCCATCCCCGCACCCTGCTCGCCGACCTCGCTCCCCTGCGAGGCGACGGACCGGCCACCTACGTTCGCGAACTGGCGTTCCGAGAGTTCTACGCCGATGTCCTGTACCACCGCCCCGACTCGGCCCACGACTACTACGATCCGCGGTTCGCCGCGATGCGGTACGACGAGCCGGGCGAGCAGCTCGCGGCCTGGCGAGCGGGCCGCACCGGCTACCCGATCGTCGACGCGGGCATGCGACAACTGCTCGCCGAGGGGTGGATGCACAATCGCGTCCGGATGATCGCGGCGAGCTTCCTCGTCAAGGACCTGCACGTGGAGTGGCAGCACGGCGCAGCGCACTTCCTGGACCGTCTGGTCGACGCGGATCTGGCATCGAACCAGCACGGCTGGCAGTGGGTCGCCGGCTGCGGCACCGACGCCGCGCCGTATTTCCGGGTCTTCAACCCCACCACGCAGGGCAGGAAGTTCGATCCCGACGGGTCGTACGTGCGGCGTTGGGTGCCCGAGCTGCGCGACGTGCCCGACCGATTCGTCCACGAACCGTGGCGTCTCGACCAGCCGCCGGACGACTATCCGCCACCCCTCGTCGACCACGCCGAAGAGCGCGGGGAGGCGCTGCGACGGTACGCGGCGCTGCCCTGAGCCGGTCCCGTAGCGTAGGCCTCGTGGTGACGATCCCGGCTCGATTCAACGGTCCCGACCGCTCGGGCAACGGCGGATACTGCTGCGGCCTGATCGCCGCCGAGGTGGCCTACGACGGTCCCCGCACGACAACCCTGCGACAGCCCCCACCCCTCGACGTTCCCCTCACGTGGGAACGGGTGGGGCAGACCGTACGTCTGCTGACCGCCGGGGGCGCGATCATCGGCGAGTCCGCTCCGGGCGAGTTCCTGCGCGGGGCCCCGTCCGCACCGTCGGCCGAGCAGGCGGCCGCGGGCGCGGCGGCCTATCCGGGACATCACACCCACCCGTTCGACCACTGCTTCACGTGCGGCACCGCGCGCGCGGTCGGCGACGGTCTGCGGATCTTCACCGGCCCGATCACGCCGGAGGGCGACGTCACCGCCGCGCCCTGGACACCGCATCCCGATCATGCCGACGCTCAAGGGCAGTTGACCGAGCCCGTCGTGTGGGCCGCCATCGACTGCGCCGGTGGCTGGACCGCCGACTTCACCCGTCACCCGACCGTCCTCGGCCGGATGACCGGCCAGGTGCTGCGTGCTCCCGATCCGGGCGAGGAGTGCGTCGTCACAGGTCGGCTGGCGGCGCACGAGGGCCGTAAGTTCCTCACCGACACCGCGCTGTACTCCGGTTCGGAGCTGCTCGCGCGATCCGAGCAGGTGTGGATCGAGATCGATCCCACCCAGTTCGCGTGACGCGGCTGTCGCGGCTGCTCGCCGACACCCGCCCGCTGCAGGTTCCGGCCTACCGGCGACTGTGGACCGCCAACATCATCACGGTCGTCGGCGCCCAGTTGACGGTCGTCGCCGTGCCGGCCCAGATCTATGCCGACACCGGCTCGTCGGCCTACGTCGGCCTGACCGGCGTGTTCGGCCTGGTGCCGCTGATCATCTTCGGGCTCTACGGCGGCGCCCTGGCCGATGTCTTCGACCGGCGCACCCTGCTGCTCGTCACGACGGTCGGGCTGATCGTCACCAGCGGCCTGTTCTGGGTCCAGGCGCTGGCCGGCAACACCAATGTGTGGCTGCTGCTGTCGTTGTTCTCGGTGCAGCAGGCGTTCTTCGGCGTCAATCAGCCCACGCGCAGCGCCTTGATCCCGCGCCTCGTGAAGTCCGAACTGCTGCCGGCCGCGAACTCGCTGAACATGACGGTGACGATGGCCGGTGGCATCGCAGGACCTCTCCTCGCCGGCGTCCTCATCCCGGTCACCGGCTATGCGTGGCTGTACCTGATCGACACGCTGTCGCTGTTCGCGACGCTCGGCGCCGTGCTCCGCCTACCGCCGATGCCTGTGGTCGAGGCGACGTCGGTGCCGGGCGTGCGGGCTGTCATCGACGGCTTCGCCTACCTGCGCACTCAGCCGGTGCTGATGATGTCGTTCGTGGTGGATCTGATCGCGATGGTCTTCGGCATGCCGCGTGCGCTGTTCCCCGAGATCGCCCACCTCGACTTCGGCGGACCAACGGACGGCGGCATGGTGTTCGCGCTGCTGTTCGCTGCCATTCCGGCCGGAGCCGTGCTCGGTGGTGTGCTGAGCGGGTGGGTCTCGCGGATCTCGCGCCAGGGTCTGGCGGTCGTGGTGTGCATCATCGTGTGGGGCCTGGCGATGACCGGATTCGGTGTCGCCGTCCTGCTGGCCGATCACTGGCGCACGCCGATGATCGTGGTCGCCCTGGTGATGCTGATGATCGGCGGTGCGGCCGACATCGCGTCGGCGGCGTTCCGCAGCACGATGTTGCAGGACGCGGTCGACGACTCGATGCGCGGGCGCCTGCAGGGTGTCTTCATCGTGGTCGTGGCGGGTGGTCCGCGCATCGCCGACACCGCGCACGGGGCCGCCGCTGCCGGTGTCGGCGCCGCTGCGGCCGCGACGGGCGGCGGCGTCCTGGTCATGATCGGCGTCGTGGCCGCCGCGATCCTGGTGCCGAGCTTCGTGCGCTACCGCGTCAGCAGTTCGCGCTGAGGCTGCTGCTCGAAGCGCCACAGCTCGGGAGCGGCGAGCGTGGGCCGGCCGGCGACGATGCGCACCAGGAGCAGCGGCAACACCAGGACTGCGGCGAGGACGGCGACGAGCCACGTGGCTCGGCCGAGCGCCTCGTGGGCCAGCGACGACACCGACGCGGCCATCGAGCCGCCGCCGACGTAGGCCACCGCCCAGAGCGCCGATCCTGCGAGCGAGGCCGGGAGGAATCGGCGGTACTCCAGGTTCGACGCTCCGGCGGCAGCCGGCGTCAGGGTCCGGACGACGGGCAGCAGCCGGGTCAGGAACACCGCGCGGCCTCCGTGCGTGTGCAACAGGTGGGTCGCCCGGTCGAAGTGTCGGCGGCCGAGCCGCGCGACGGCACGGGATTCGCGGATGCGGTCGCCGAAGCGCCGGCCGAGCAGGTAGCCGACGTGGTCGCCCAGGCTGGCGCCGATCGTCACGACGATGGCGAGGGTGATGATGGCCGCGGTGCCGTCGACCGTGGCCGCGAGGATCACCACGATCGTCTCGCCGGGCACGATCATGCCGAGGCCGAGACCGGATTCGCAGAAGGCGAGTGCCGCTGCGAGGGCGAAGGTCGCGAGCGAACCGTCCATGCCAGCACGATCTCGGGCCGATCTGTCCGTCCGGTGACCAGAACGCATCGCCTGAATGAAGGCTGTCCATCCACAGATGCCGGCGCGCTATCTGGGTTGTCCACACATGGTTGATCGACGCCTGCGCGAACCGCCTGATCGCCCCTAGCGTTCCTGGTGTTCTCCCATCGCCTGATGCACACTCAAGGAGTGATCACCGTGGACCTTCACACGTGGGCGTCGACCGCCAGCGTCTTCGCTGCTCTGCTCGCGCAGCTCGGGGTCCTGTTCTACGTCGCCGACAAACTCGGCACGAAGATCGAACGGCTCAGTGCGCGTGTCGACGGTCTCGACGCCAAACTCGACACGAGAACCGAAGAACTCGCCACCAAGATCCAAGTGACCGCGGAGCGCCAGGACTCCAAGATCGACAAGGCCGCCAGGCACCTCAACTCCAAGATCGACACGAATCACGCCGATCTCCTAGGGGCGGTCAACCAGACGCGAACCGAGCTCGGGGCGCGCCTGACGAGTCTTGAGCAGCGCACCTACGACCTCGCCACCCGGCTCGCCCCAGCCGCCGCTAAGCGTCCCTCCGCCTGACCGGCGGGCCGTGTCGCACGAATCTGCCCCGGTGTATTGCCGATTAGGCTGGCTCAATGACTACGGTCCTCACGTATGGCACCTTTGATCTGTTCCACATCGGACATTTGAACCTGATCCGGCGGCTGACCGAGCTGGGCGATCGACTGATCATCGGCGTCTCGACCGATGAGTTCAATGCCGGCAAGGGCAAGACGTCGGTCGTCTCGTACGAGGACCGCGCCCGCATCGTCGAGAGCATCAAGGGCGTCGATCTGGTCATCCCGGAGACCTCATGGGAGCAGAAGGTCGACGACATCAAGGAGCATGACGTCGGCGTGTTCGCGATCGGCGACGACTGGCGTGGCAAGTTCGACGAACTCGAGGCCTTGTGTCGTGTCGAGTACCTGCCCCGCACCGACGGTATCTCCAGCACCGAGATCAAGCAGATGCTCCGCGTGCTCGACCCCTCGCATCTGGCCGAGATGCAGGACGCCCTGTCCACCATGAGCCGCCTGCTCGAGCACTACCGTGACCTTACGTAGATTGCAGATTTCACGCCTGCGGCGATCTCCCACCCACGCTGTAACCCTGACACCAATCCCATCAGGAATTTTGGCGAAACAAGAACCTCCGCGTCACAGATGGTTGATACAAGACGTGCCGTCAAACCCGGTCCCCGCCGAAATGCGATTCATTTCTGCTTCTCGCAGGCGCGTCTTGCCCAGGCGCCGGGCGTAACTTCCTTCGCCTCTGCGCCGTCGCTGCCGGGCACCAACATCCATCCTGGACGAAGCCGCTGGGCGTCGCGGAGCTTGAACCTGAGAGGGCTCGAAGCCCCGCCGTCATTGCTCAGCCACGCGCCAAGGAGCAGTTCCTGATCCCCGGCAATCGATGCTTCGCGCACCGGCCTCACCGGCTCCATGAGCTTCCAGGCGCTGGAAAGTTCTGGTGCCGCCCAGTTCCAACGTCTGACCCCGTCGAACGGCTCCTCGAATCTCCAGCTCGCGAACGTGTCTCCCCCGTCGTCCGGAGCGGACAACACCACCTCGTCGAAGTGACCCTCACACGCCACGACGACCACATCGATCCCATTGTTGGTGTGCGCAAGCGCAACCGCGCCAATCTGACTCGGCGTGCATCCGGACAACACCAGGAGAGCCAGGACGGCCAATCGAATCGACATGCAATCATCCTCAACGGAGACACTGGAATCATCGACCGTCTCTCAGGCCGCCAGGCCCGAGTCCCCAATCGTCGCCAAAGCGACGATATTGCCTCGCTAGCTGAAAGCTGGATCTGGGCCGTCCCGTCGGACGACTGCAGAATCCCCAGCCCGCCACCCAGGTCACCGATATTTGCGGATCTACGTGACGGTCCAAGCCGCTGACGCATCGGGACGAGTCTTGGTCGAGGTCCATGCCGCGCCGCTGCCACCACCGGCGTACTTGTCAGTAGATTCGGCCAACTGAACGCTGTCGAAATACTGCTTGGTCACAACAGTCCTCGCCAACGCATCGAGGGCGAACTCTTGCCTGGCGCTGCGCTGGACTCGCCGCCCTCGTCCGGAACTGTCCGAGTCAATGGCGCCACCATGTCATTGGCGATTACCCCGCCGCCAGACTCGACCCCGACGGCTGATCAGTATGAGCCGCCGGAACCGCCGTCGCACGACCCAGATTGTCGTGCACTGTCGGGCGGGCATGGTCCTCGCGGTCGCCTAAGACGGGCATACTCCATCCTGGCCGCAGCGAAGACGGCAGAAATAAGCCCCGCAATCCACAACCAGATGGGCGCCCTACCGTCGATGAGGTTCAGAATGCACAGAAGCGCCACACACACGTACATGAGAAGGGTCAGACGATTCGAGTCGAAGCTCGCCAGCTTCTTAATGAAATTCTGTACGTTCATTAAAAACAGTGCTCCACCACGCCGGATGCTCCGCTATGATTCCATCCAATCCAAACACACCCCAAATACCCTTTTCCAGGAAGCCAAACTTCTGCTTCGCCACATGTTTCCCCGCCGCCCCTGGCGCCGCGGCAACGGTGCTGACGATTCAACGGCATGTGGTCGATCAAGAACGTGATCAAGACAGTAGTCAAGGTTTTCCAGATTTCTCCATCGCAAGAGAGCCCAGACTGTCAATAGAGGGAACCACGCCGCAAGGAACAGACGCGGCCGCCCCTCTGACGTGGCCGCAAGAACCAGGAAAACACTGTACCAACGAGATACTGTTCTGTTCCGGCTAATAAAAGACGGGTAGTGACGGTGCCATGATCCCGATCGGTCATTTTTTGCGAGATCCCGAACGGTTTCTGATACGGACGACCAGAATCAGAGCGGCCGCACTCGCCGTAATTGCGCAGGAAACACGCACGTCACCCTTGTCCGTACGCAGAAATAGTGCTATTGAAACGGCGATCAATAATGCAAGAATTTGCATTACCCAGTCTTGACGCCTAACCATCATTGCCTTTCTTCCTAGCAGCTTCTAAAGAATGACCACATAGAGCCACCCCCAAGAATTGCGCTTGCGATTGTTATCGGGACGCTCACTGGGGCGCTGGCGGCATACACGGCAGCCCCACCACCGACCGCCAAAACCGCCAAACCACAATCAATTAGATTGATATCCCTGTCTTGAGATGTATGGAGTCTTTGCCCGGCGTAATACCACTCAGGTTCGTAAAGACCAAGCCTGGCACGTACGTCACGTTGCACAACGAATGGTTTGGCACCGTCAGGAATCTTTTTCATGCCCTGTGCACGCGCGGCAGCTGGACTTGTCTTGAGCGGCTTCTTCTTCGTCGCCGCCTTTTTTCTAGCAACCGCCGCGGCCTTCTTCACAACTGGCAGAACCACCTTGACGATAATTTTCACGATCAGCTTGATGATCAACCTGCTCAACCATGACCGTCCGTCGAGATCGATCTTGTTGATGGGGTCAGGCGGATACACATAGGCGTTGTCGTTACCGCCCTGGACCGAGTCTCTAGACAGGAACCGACCCGTGGTCGGGTTATACAACCGTGCGCCCATCAGCGTGACACCACCGACGTTGCCAGCCGACTTGCGCGAGAATCGCCCGAGCCAGCCATAGCCCTCATACTCGACCGGAACCGCAGTACGGGCCAGACCGTACTCGGTATAGCTGGCATATGAATCGATCGCCGTGCCGCCGATCGTGGCCGAGCCGACCACATTGCCCCGCAGATCCGACAACTGCAACCGCGCCGTCCCATCCGAACACTCCAGAATCCCCAGACCACCACCCAGATCATCGATATTGCGAGTCCACGTCGTCGTCCGGATCGGCAACGAGGACGCCTCCGACACGACACCGACCAGCGTCGTTCCGCGGCTGACTGCTCGATGGACCTCGCGGCCCGAGCAAGCCATGGCGGCCTGACACGGTGGGTCGTCCGAAACCCTCCGGGATGATCAACGGATGAGCAGCGCTAACAACGTGTCATTCTGCAGTCCTCGCGGCCTTGTCCAAGGCGTGAGCGGCCCGGATTCCTATCCGAAAGCCCCACGCGGAGAGGACAACTACTGCTAATTGGGTGAAAGCGATAGCGCCCTTTGTGTCGAGACGGAAACTAAATATTAGCCCAACGAACGTGAGGACGCTGAGCATGAAAAACCAGAGTTTGATTCGCGTAGCGGTTGAAAGCATACTAATCCTTCAATTCGATGCGGGTGGCTTTTGGAGCAGGTCCTCCCCCCATGTTCCATACCCAATTACGCCTGCCGCACATCCGATTGTTCCGGCAACAACGGTACCGCCAGCCGTACCAACTCCTGGGAAGACAGAGGTGCCCACCCACGTCCCGGCGACAGCTGCTGTCTCAGCTCCGCCGTAACATGAAGCCGCGTATGGGAGCAGCTGCAACAAGCCATTGCCGACGTCGGAGAGAGCCCCGCGGACGTGGCGCGCGAATCTGTCAGCCCGGCTCTCGTAAGGTCGCTTCGGTTCCGGGGTGATGAGCTTCACTCCCGGTTTCGGGTTCGAAACGCTCGCGTAACGAGGCTTCCGGTTGCCCGCGTAGTCGTACTTGTAGGTCTTGTTCGCCCGTAGGCCGGCGTACACCATCACTTTTCCGGCTACCCTCATCACCTTGACCCCGGTACGTGGTCCTTCACCTGCGGTGATAAGGCGTCCGTCTAGGTCCAACATGTTGACCGGATCAGCTGGATAGACATAGGCATTGTCATTGCCGCCAGGGACGGGGTCGCGGGACAGAAATCGACCTGTGGTGGGGTAGTACAGCCTGACACCCATGAGCGTGAGGCCGCCAACGTTCCCAGACGACTTGCGCACATGACGACCGAGCCAGCCGTAGCCCTCGTACTCGGATGGGACAGGGGTTCGAGCCAGACCGTACTCGGTGTAACTCGCGTAGGAATCGATCGCAGTGCCGCCGATCGTGGCCGAACCCACCACATTGCCCCGCAGATCCGACAACTGCAACCGCGCCGTCCCATCCGAGGACTGCAGGATCCCCAGGCCACCGCCCAGGTCACCGATATTGCGAGTCCACGTCGTCGTCCACGCCGTCGACGCATCCGGGCGAGTCTTCGTCGACGTCCACGCCGCACCATCACCAGCACCGGCGTACTTCGCGGTCGACTCGCTCAACTGAACCCCACCACTGAAGCCCTTGGTCACAGCCAACCGATCCAACACATCAAGATCGATCTCCTGCTTGACCACCACCGTGCCGGACTCATCCTCCGGAACCGTCTGGGTCAACGACGCCACCATGTCATTGGCGTAATACCCCACGGCCAGGCTCGACCCCGACGGCTGATCAGTATGCGCCGCCGGAACCGCCGTCGCACGGCCCAGATTGTCATGGGCATACCCGCTCGTCGTGATCCGATCACCCGTATCGAACGTCGTCGTCACACTCTGCGACGTGGTCGTGTCCTGACAATCACCATTGGTGTCAGGCGCGTAGTTCTTGAAACTCGTCCGGTTCGACGACGCGTCGAAACCATACGTCCGCACCGAACACGCGCCCTGATACGTGTCGTCGACCCGCGACAGACGATCACGCGCGTCGTACTTGTACGTCTGCACCGAGTCAGGGCCATGAGCCGTGACCACACGGCCCAGATGGTCATAGGACTGCGAGAACGACAACAACTCGGTGCCGTCCTGCACATAGGACATCGTCGACGCCACGCCCGTGATGTCACGCGACCACGACACCGTCGTGCCGCCGGGCAGTTCCTGCTCGATCAGCTGACCATTGGCGTCATAGGCGCCCTCGATCACATCCGGGCCCGACGCCAGGCCCACATCCACGCTCGTCACCAGGCCACGCCGTTCCTTCTTGCCACGACTGTCCGTGCCGTCATAGCCGTACGTGTAGGTGCCCTTGCCGTCATCGAGCGTCGCGACCCGTCCGGCGGTGTCGTACGTGGTAGTCGCGACATTGCCGGTGCCATCGGTGCGCGTCTCCGGGCGACCCCACGAGTCGTACGTGTACGTCCCGGTTCCGCTCGTGCCCGCCGCGATCTCGGTCAAAGCTCCCGTGGTCGCCGAGTACGACATCGCCTTGGCCTGCACCGCGCTCGACGTGGCGCCATTGGCGGTCACCGCCACCGAACCACCCGTCTGGCGGCCCGCATAGTCGTAACCGGCGATCGCGATCCGCGTCGGCGTTGTGCCGCTCAACTCGGCCGTTCGCGTCACGGCCGACGTCATGCTGTAGCCGCTGACCTGGATCGTCGGCACCGGTTGCCCGCCCGACGGGCTGCCACCCGGCTTGGTCTGGCAGAGCATGCCGGCCCACCGAGGCTTGTTCTGACACCACGACACCGACGCATCGGAATTCGCGGTGAAGTAGACGTACTTGGTCGACCGCACATCGTTGGCGGTGCCGTCAACGATCGCCGTGCCAGCCGGCGCGCGCGACTCGATCAGGTAGCCGTAGTTGTCGTACCTGGACAGCTGGGTGCTCCAGCCCGAACCGTCCTCGGTCATCACCCGAGTCGGCTGCCCCGTGGTCCAGGTGTCGATGTCGCCCGAGGCGATCTTGTCGTACCGGTACCGGGTCTTGCGCGAATCCCAAACGTTGCCGGTGGCCGCGGGATGCAGCTTGTCGGTCACCGCGATCCGCTCCTCGATCGGCAGATCGTAGCCACCCTCGGGCACCAGAAGAGTCGGACGCCCAGGCATCAACAGCGCATCGGCCTCGTCGTCGTAGTCGGTGGCCGTCGTCGTGCGCGCCACCACCGTCTGGCCGTTGTCCAACACGACAGGCCGCATCGGGGTGTAGGTGTTCTCGACCCGCGTTCCCGAGGCGTTGTAGACGGTGAACGCGGCGTACTTGTCGGCCAGGCCACCGCTGATCTGCGGATCGGACGACTCGGCCAGCGCCTGGTTACGGCCCGCCGCACCCAGTTGCCAGACCACGTTGCCGTGCGCGTCATAGCGGAGCGTGTCAATCTGCCATCGGCCGGCACCGTACTCGGCCGCATTGACCGTGC
>Ga0182737_1001859_pt1 | contig 19137 bp, 20 predicted proteins | sample eDN5th30CBELigOP_FD_128878 | JGI IMG/M metagenome (GOLD analysis project Ga0182737, IMG submission 128878) | Enriched Organic Plus compost microbial communities from Emeryville, California, USA - eDNA 5th pass 30_C BE-Lig OP (version 2) (version 2) ...
ACTCAGGCGGCAAGGCGGCTAACTGCTCGGGCGTAATCGGCAACGACGACATGCCCCGATGGTTTCGCCAATTTTTGCCTCGGCGCGAAGAGCAATTCACGCCAGGGTGTGAACGGTTACCATGGCGTCCCGGCTTGCAGCTTGAATGGGAGCATCCCGTGCCATATCGCGCCACTGCGGCCGACCGCTGAATTGCATTCCTGAGTTTGTCAGATTTGGAAGCCGGACGGCGACAAATTTTGAGGGGCGCGGAGCGTCATCCGACCCTTTGAGATTTCTTCTCTATCACATCGGGCGGCTGACACAAACCCTGCCGGACGCCTGCCGTCAGTGTCTCGGGGGCGAAATCAAATCGGCCTACGAGGCATTCAAAGCACCGACAGTCCGGTGCTTCGGCGCGAAACACTGAAGTGTCGCACTCCGGTCGATGAGACCAAAGTAAATGTCACCGCTCGCTAGTCAGCATTTTGTGAAAAGTTCGGGGGCCACTTCAGCTTCTGGCCTGCTAGCGTCGCTCCGCAGAACTGATCCGACCTATGCCGGTGTGATTGCAACGCAGGCTCGTTGGCAGCCGATCAAAGTCACCGACAGTGATTGGGAGCCATTGTTCGCAGTAACAAAACTTCCTATTTCGGAACTGCCGACTGCAGCGTATATCCTGTTTCTGACGATACGCACTGAGAATTCTTCGTCCAGGACGCTGCACTCGTGTTTTCTATTTCCCGCAAGCTGCTGAGTCTCTTACGCGTAGCAGCGATGCTGCTCGTCATCGCTCAGCCAGTGCTAGCGGCGGATTGCCCATGCCGACTGGAAAAGGGTGGACCAAATTCAGCGAGGCCCTCCGAAGACCGCCAGGAATGCAGTAAACGGTGCTGTGGCCACAAGCCAGCGAAGCACAATGAGTCGGCCAAATCGACCAGGCAAAGCAGCAAACCATGTGAGTGTCCGGACCAATGTCCATGTCACCAGCGTCACAACGCAGAGGTCGTTTCAGACCGACTTGAAGAGGCAACGGACCAACTGGATGGCCTAGGGAAAGCGATCCCTTGCCCCGTTTCGCATCTGAGTACGCCCTCTGTTCTGGCTCCAGCACTGTCGGCGAACGCTGACAACCCTAGCCTGAGAGCGGTGGTCACCTCGAAGGAATTTTGCGCGATTATCTGTCGGCTCACGATCTAAGAGCACCTTACACATTCGCGGGCTCTAACCCGCCGCTCGATCGTGTCTCTTCCCGTCCGCAGCGGTTGTTGCTGGCGGTCCTCTTTGCCGACATGGAGTCAGTCATGCGCTATCTGAAAATTGGTCTAATCTTCTACGCTCTTAGTTCGTCGCTCGGTTGCGCTCAAAACGATGCGGCGCCACCGACCGCCGTCGCGAGCAGTAACGTTGACGGCAAGCAGTTCCTACTTGGGGCCGAGCCGGAGGGTGCGATCCCGGTGCTCGACTTAAAGTCAAAAGCCACTCACGGTGAAAAAGTCGTCGTCGTGGGCGATGTGCTCTCTGGCAAGCAGACGTGGGTTGATGGCCGGGCTGCCTTTCGCCTGACTGATTGTTCGGTCGCATCCGAAGTCAGTCTCTGCACTGACGATCACTGCGAGGAATGTGCCCTCCAAACACTGAACGCCTCTGCGTTCGTCAAGATCGTCGACGAGTTCGGAAAGCCGTTGAACGTCGATTCCAGGGCGTTGCTCGGCCTCAAAGGTGAGGAACGGGTTGTTGTCCGCGGCCTTGCTAGTCGCACGGAAGACGGCAGCGTATCCATCGTCGCGGACGGAGTTTACGTCCGCCGGTAAGGCAGCATCCGAGAGCGTTTTCCGCGCTGAGGAGCGCCCACCGTGCGGCTATTCGCCTATGCGAGGCCCAGGCAGCGTCGTATGATTTGAGGAATCGGAGTATTTGATCCATGTGGCAGCGGCTGGTCGTCTTACTCGCAATTGCGACGGTATTCGCTTGCCCGCACGAATGTGCGGCACGCGACCTCGCTGCGCGGGCACTTGACTATCCGCCCCCCGCGTGTGCCTGCTGTGATGAGTGTGACAGGGATGATTATTCAAGTCATCCCTCGCCGACCAGCGAAGACGAGTGTCAGTCGTGCTTCTGCGACGGGGCAACCATCATTCAGGCAGTCGATTACGATCCCGACTTCTCTTTCTCATACGCCCAAAGCATTCCGGATGCGATTGCGCACGGAAAGACGGGTATCGCCGGAGCGAACGACCTGCGGTCGGTTCACCCTTGGATCGCATCTGCTGATGGCAGTGTAGGACGCTGCGCGCGTCTAGCGATTCAGTCTCTTCAGCTCTAAACGCTCTCCGACTTAGGTGGTGGTGCGGCCTGCACCTCCACATCGAGGGACTGCAAGCCACGTGCTGGTGCAGCCGCCGTTCCATTCGGAGAGAGCCAGTGTTTCGATTTCGACTGCTGCCGTGGGATTACGGCATCCGCAATCTGTTCCGTCGCCCGACGCGCACCGCGCTAACGCTGGCGGCGCTCAGCACGGTCGTGCTGCTGGTGCTCGTCGTAGCAGCCTTTATCCGAGGCTTGGAAGGCTCGCTCGCAGCGAGCGGCGATCCGAGCGTCATCCTCGTGTACTCGATCAATGCTTCGTCCGATATCGAAAATTCCTCGATTCCGGCACGCACGGGCGCGTTGCTGTCCGCCAGCCTGGACGGAATCGACAAACGGTTCGGACAGAGCTTTGTCTCTCCGGAACTGTACATTGGAACGCGGATTACGTCGGTCGCTGACGGACCCTTGATGTTCGGCATAGTGCGTGGTGTTACGCCCGCTGCGCCGATGCTACGTAGGCAGGTACAGATCACCGAAGGCAATTGGCCGGGGCCGGGCGAGATCCTTGTGGGGCGGCTTGTCCCTACCAAGCTCGGCTGCGATCCACAGCTGTTGACCATCGGCAGCACGCTGCATTTTGATGGTCGAGACTGGAAGGTCAGCGGCCGCTTTACAGCCGGCGGAGCTGCTTTCGAGTCGGAGATATGGGTTCCACTTGATGACTATCAGCAGGCGCTCAAACGTCAGGACCTCAGCCTCGTTGCGGTAGGCCTTGCGCCCGGTGCAATGGCGTCCGATGTCGAGCTGTTCTGCAAGGAGCGGGTCGATCTCGAAATTCAGGCGGTCCGCGAAACGGACTACTACGCATCGCTGCAAACACACTATCGCCCAGTGCGAATCCTCGGCTGGTTGGTTGTCAGCCTGGTCGCGGGAGCCGGAATATTCGCCGGCCTCAACACTATGTATGGGGCCGTGGTCGGCCGCGTTCGTGAGCTATCCACGTTGCAGGCGATCGGGTTCCGGCGGCGAGCCATCGCGATCAGCCTGATCCAAGAGTCGCTTCTGCTTTCAACGGCCGCTTCGCTGCTGGCCTGCCTGATCGCCGTGTTTATCGTGAACGGTGCGGCCGTTCGCTTCACCATGGGTGCGTTTTCGCTGCGAGTTGACAGCGTTGTGATTCTGGTTGGTTGCGGTACAGGCTTATTGCTTGGACTCGTCGGTGCGATTCCACCTGCGATCAAAGCTCTGCGCTATTCCGTCCTTGACGGCCTCAAGGCCGTTTAACCCCCTTCGTTGGAGAATAGAAATGAAAAAGTTTGTCTCTGCCGCGTTGCTATCTTCGTGTGTAGCGCTCGCGATCGGCTGCAGCGGTCCCGCTGCAAATCCTCCGGCCGCTGGCCCAAGTGCCGAGGGTGCGCGCTTCCGACTGACCGCAGAACCAGCCAGTGCCCAGGACGTCAAAGCGGTCCGCGAATCCGCCAAGGACGAGGAGGAGGTCACAATCGTCGGCCGGATCGGCGGCGACGTGAACCCTTGGGTAGAAGGCCAGGCGGCGTTTATGGTCGTCGACAACTCCCTCAAGCCTTGCAACGAGAAGGATGACGACGCCTGCACTACTCCGTGGGATTACTGCTGCGACACGGACGTGCTGCCGCAATCCAAGGCCATGGTGAAGATCGTTGGAGACGACGGCCGGCCGCTATCGACTGACGCCCGCAAGCTCCTTGGTCTTAAGGAACTTCAGACTGTCGTCGTTCGCGGTAAGGCCAAACGCGATGACAGCGGCAATCTCACGGTCCTTGCCGATGGCGTCTTTGTCCGCAACTAAACAGCGGTCAGTTTTCGAGATAGAAACCATGACATCACGCGTCGACTTAAGCCAACTCGCCGTTGCGCGATCCGCTTCGCCTGAGGCACAGCTTGTGCGCAAGCGCCATCTCGTCACGCGCTATGGCGTACCTTTGATCGTGCTTCTCGGCTTCAGCGGTCTCATTGCCTGGGCGGCCCGCGACAGCCTCCTTCCTGCGAAGCCCGTCACGGTCGTACCGGTGGTCTTCGCGCATGCCGAAGTGCGGCAGGCGGGGACTCCGCTGTTTCAGGCTGCCGGTTGGATTGAACCTCGTCCAACGCCGGTCATGGTGACCTCGCTGGTCGAAGGCGTTGTTGAGGAGCTTCTCGTGGTTGAAGGGGATTACATCGAAAAAGGTCTGCCAGTCGCGCGGCTGATTGAAGCGGATGCCCGCCTTGCCCTGGCGGATGCCGAATCCAGCGAGGCGCTTGCCCAGGCCGAACTCAATATCGCGAAGGCAACGCTCGCGGCCGCGAAGCGGACTTTTGAGCATCCAGTTCACCTGGAAGCGCCGCTCGCAGAAGCGGAAGCGGCACATGCGAAGCTCAATACCGAGATCGGAAACCTCCCGTATCTGCTCAAAGCAGCCCAGGCGAGGCTCGTGCTCGCGGAGAAGACGCTTGAAAGCAAGCGTATGGCGGCTGAAGCCATCTCTGGTCGCTCACTTCAAACGGCTCAGAAGGAGCTTGACGAAGCACAGGCAACCGTAGCGGAGTTGAAGCAGCGCGGACCGGCATTGCAGGTGGAAGCCGAAGCGTGGAAGCGGCGCTGCGATGCCCTCAAGCGCCAGCTCGAACTAAAGAACGATGAGCGCAGGCAAGTAGACGAAGCGCTGGCCAACGTCAAAGCGGCTGAGGCCCGCGTGAAGGGTGCCGAAGTCGCCGTCACAATGGCACGATTGCGACTTGAGCGCATGACCGTGTACGCGCCGATCAGCGGCAAGGTACTCAGTGTTGTCTCCCGCCCCGGCCGTCGGCTAAGTGGTTTGACCGTAGCGTCCGAGCAGGATGCAAGCACGGTTGTCACGATGTACGACCCGAAGCAGTTGCAGGTGAGGGCCGATGTGCGGCTAGAGGAGGTAGGCCAGGTGCTCATTGGACAGCCGGTGCAAATCGTAACCGCCGCCCACAAAGAGAGTATTCAAGGGAAGGTGATCGCAATCACCTCACAGGCGGACATCCAGAAAAACACGCTGCAGGTCAAAGTTGCCATTCACGATCCGCCATCCGTCATCCGTCCCGAAATGCTCGCCCAGGTCACCTTCCTTGCGCCTGAGGCAAAAGGCGATAAGTCGGACGGCGAAACCGACCCACTCCGTATGCTGGTGCCACGCGAGTTAGTCAATGCCAAGGAATCCGGAGCGGAAGTTTGGGTCGCAGATGTGAACGCTGGCGTCGCCCGACTCCGCAACGTTCAACTCGGTCAGGCAGGTACTGACCGGCTGATCGAGGTAACCAGTGGACTTACCGCTCTCGACAAGCTGATTGCGAGTGGCCGAGAGTCGCTCGCCGATGGCGATCGTATCCGTATCTCCGGCATTGATGCCTCCCTGGGCCGTGACACAGTAGTTGCGCCGAATGCGCCGTCAACCCGCACAGCTTCGATCAAATAAGGAAACGCTCCATGGCGCTTATTGAAATCCGGGGCCTTACCAAGCAATTCCGCAAGGGGGATGAGGTCATTACCCCGCTGGATGCAGTCGACCTGGACATCGAGCAGGGAGATTTTGTCTCTCTGATGGGAGCCAGCGGCTCCGGAAAGAGCACGCTCCTCAACGCAGTTGCCGGCATCGACCGGCCGACTGCCGGGAGCATTGTGGTGCACGGCGTTGACATCACTCGACTCTCACGCGGGAAGCTTGCCGACTGGAGGGCCGCCAACATCGGCTACATTTTCCAGACGCATAACCTCGTGCCGGTACTTACGGCCTACGAGAACATCGAGCTGCCCCTCATGCTTCTGCCTATGTCGGCAGCGGAGCGCCACAAGCGGATCCAGATTGCGCTTGAAGCCGTCAGCCTTCTTGACCGGGCACACCACTACCCAAGGCAGCTTTCCGGCGGACAGGAGCAGCGTGTAGGCATCGCCCGCGCGATCGTCGCGAATCCCACGGTCATCGTCGGTGACGAACCAACTGGTGACCTCGATGCCTCGACGACCGAGCAAATCCTCGATCTTGTTCAGCGGCTCAATTCCGAACTGGGCATGACGATGCTGCTCGTTACTCATGACGCCAAAGTCGGCGGGATCGCTCAGCGACAACTCAGACTGGAGCGCGGCAAACTGATTGAAAAGGGGCGTGAAGTGTCCGTTGTCGGAGCCTCCGTCACCTCGCAGAGGGCTTAACGATGTTCAAATTCGCTCCCTATGTCCTGAAAGGACTCTGGCGCTATCGTGGCCGAACCATGCTCACCGTCAGCGGAACGGCCGTGGCGCTGTTCGTGTTCTGCTTCGTCGGAGCGGTGCAGAACGGTCTTGCTCAACTAACCCGCAGCCAGCAGGCCGAGCGAACGTTGGTCGTGTTTCAGGAAAACCGATTCTGCCCAGCCAGCAGCAAGTTGCCCGAAGACTATGCCCGTACGGTCGAGAAGCTACCAGGCGTAAAGGAAGTGATTCCGATAAAGGTGTTCACCAACAACTGCCGGGCAAGCCTCGATGTCGTTGTCTTTCACGGCATGCCGCCGGAGAAAGTGCGCTCCGCTCGTGACCTGACGCTGGCTGAGGGCAATTGGTCGGATTTCGAGACTCGCACGGATGCGGCTGTCGTCGGTCAGGCCGTAGCCAACCGGCGGAACCTGCAGGTCGGTAAGAAGTTCACCATCGGTGAAGTGTCGGTTAGCGTCGTCGGCATTTTCCAGTCGAGCGTGGCGGCTGAAGACAGCTTTATCTACACCCATCTCGACTTCCTGCAGCGGTCGCAGGGCAAGAACTCGGTCGGCACGGTGACCATGCTGGAAGCCACGCTGGATGAAGCTGCTGGCCCGGATGCGATCGCGAGCCAAATTGATGCAGGATTTCGGAGCGGCCCGGTTGGGACCACGACACGATCGAAGGGGATCTTTCAGCGCGACACGCTTTCGGATTTAGCCGAACTGATTGGCTTTGCTCATTATCTCGGCTTTGCGTGCGTGGGGTTGGTGCTCACGCTGGTAGCGACGACCACGGTGATGGCGGTGCAGGATCGTGTGAAAGAGCATGCCGTACTGCAAACCATTGGATTGAGGCCGCTCCGAATCTTTAGACTTGTGATCGCGGAAAGTCTCATTCAGAGTCTGATTGGCGGCTTGTTGGGAATCGGCACCGCCATGCTGCTGCTGGCTTGGGGAGGGTTTGCTATCGGAGCAGAAGGCGTGACGATCGCCTTTCAGCCTTCCCTGGAGCTTGGACTCACGGGAGCAGCCGTATCGTTGGTCGTCGGGATCATCGCGGGAATCATTCCCGGTTGGCAGGCGGCACAAGCAAAGATTGTGATGGCGTTGAGACAGGCCTGATTGATTCCAAGAAGCAGGAGGCTTCTCATGCGTTGGCACATGATGGTCATTGCAATTGCCGCATCAGCGCCGGTCTGCCTACATGGCCAGGACCGCATTGCCGCAATTGCGAGCGAGCCGGTACGACAAGCAGTGAGGCAGGAGTTTCGCCCTGTTAGCGTTGCTGCACCATTGCCTGCTCCACAAGCTCCGTACGAGGCGGAGCCGCTGCCTGTACCGCCGCAGCCTTACGTCGAGCCGCTGACCCTTGCGCAATTGGAGGGGATGGCGCTCTCTTCCAATCCATCCATTGCTCGCGCAGCTGCGCTAGTGCAGGCCGCGCGCGGCAATTGGATTCAGGTCGGCCTCAAGCCAAACCCAACGGTCGGCTACGAAGGCCAGCAGTTGGGAAGCGGCGGCCTGGCCGAGCAGCATGGGATCTTTGCCGAGCAGGAAATCGTGCGTGGCGGAAAACTCAGACTCAATCGCGAAGTGGCCGCACAGGAAGTTGCGCGGGCCGAGCGAACTTTGGCTGCTCAGCAGCAGCGCGTGTTAACCGATGTGCGAATTGCGTTTTATGACGTACTTGTGGCACAGGCGCAGGAACGTCTCGCCGGAGAGCTACTTGCAATCGGCGAACAGAGCATTCGCGTTGCAACCGAACTCTTCAATGCCCAGGAAGCAGCACGGACCGACGTTTTGCAGGCGCAGATTGAGGTTGAGAACGCCCGCATCTTCTCTGTTAATGCACGCAACCGACGAGCTGCCGCCTGGCAATCACTAGCAACGGTAGTTGGTCAGCCCAGGATGCCGCTGCAGAACCTGCAGGGCGATCCAGCAAGCGATCTGCCGAAAGTCGATTTCCAGGAAACGCTGGAGAGACTACTTACCGCGAGTCCTGAAATTGCTGGTGCCATCGCAACTGTGGAAAGCTCCCGCTGGGCTTTGGAACGCGCGCGGGTTGAGGCCACGCCGAACGTGACCTTGCAGGGAATGATCAACGTTATCGACAACGGCATCGGCGGCAAACCCGATGCGAATGTGATGGTCGGCGTCCCGCTTCCGCTTTGGAATAAGAATCAGGGCGGCATCGTTCAAGCTCAGGGTCGGGTCGCAGCAGCGGAGCGGGCTGTCGAGCAGTTGGAGCTGAACCTGCAGAATCGGCTGGGACCGGTCTTTGAACGCTACTCGAATGCAAGCAACCAAGTTCGCCGATATCAGGAAGTCATATTGCCTGCGGCGCAGGAATCCTTCGAGTTGACTCGCCGCAGCTATCAGGTGGGCGAGGTCGGATTCGTGAGCCTGCTCACCGCGCAGCGAACGTTTTCGCAGATGCGTCTTAACTATCTCGAATCGCTTCGAGAACTGAGAACCTCCGCGGCACAGCTGGAAGGCTATCTGCTGAGCGACAGCCTGCAGCTCCGCGATGAGCAGTAAACCTAGCCGAGTCAGGCCAATAAGTCCGAGAAAAAGTTTTTTAAAGGGAGTTGATAATGAATGTGATCCGTTCAATGGCCGTAGCCGCATTGCTGTTCGCTATGGCTGGACTTGCTCATGGTCAGCAGCCGGCGGCCAGCGCAACCTCCGTTTTAACAGTCTCAAAAATGTGCTGCGCCAAGGAGTCAAAACCGGCGACCGCAGCGTTGATGCAAATTCGGGGAGTGCAGACCGTAACGCCGAACCACGAAGCCCGCACGCTGACAATCTTTGCCCATCCGGCCGTTTCACCGAGAGCAATTTGGGAGTCGATTGAAAAACTGCAGCTAGGGCCGAACCGGTTGGCGACAGCGGAGGGCGTGTGGTTGAAGAAACCGACGCGATAAAGACAGTCCAGAAATCGAGCTACCGGACGCACATTCTAGCGTACAAGATCAGCAGTCGGGTTATATCCGGCTGCTGTTTCTCCGACCGATGATGTCACAGCCCTTCGCTTTGGCCTGGCCTGTCTCTTCCCGCTGGCTGCGATCACTTCACGGCTGACTCCTTCGAGGCCGCTTAGCTTGCTGGCCAGCTTGAAATCGCGGCGCTCGTTGCCGTGATTGCCGAGCATGTAGTCGGCCAGCACAACTGGCTTCGGTGCGACACACCGACGCTGGTTGCTCGGAGACAAAAGCCAAGTAACAGCGTTCCCTAGGCGATGATCAACCCTGGCTTTCGATTTCCGCCCAGATCTTGCTCAGGGGCGTTTTCAGGGCAACAGCTAACTGCTGGGCGATTCCGATGCTGACCTGGACCTTACCTAGTTCGATCGAACTGATATAGGTCCGGTGGATGCCCGCTTCGTCGGCGAAATCTTCCTGGGACAACCCCAGCTTCTGACGGCGTCGCCGTACTACTTCTCCGAACAATTTCTCGATTCTCTTCATGCCGAGCTAGCGTGAAGATATGTACTCGTTTAATCTACAGACGATTGCTATACAGACGATCGTCTACATCCAGCGTCATCCAACATTCGCGGCCACTTGGATCCGGAGCGATCGCTTCGCAGTTTGGTCGCTCTGCCACTGCCAGTGGCGCGCTGCCGCCGAGTGAGGTGGTTTCATGACAATCACATGTTGTCCGGAGTGCCATATCGAAGTGGCCGCCGATCTTCCCGCGTGTCCTAGCTGCGGTTATCCGATACCCGCGGACCGTCGGCAGGCTAGTGTCTCGACAGCGGTTAGCGGGACAACCCAGCGATATCCTTGGTTTGACGTGACCTTGCTTTTCTTGGGCAGCGCGATGGCTCTGGTTGGCTCTGCGGCGATCTTGTCCGCGCTGGCCGAGTTCTTGTATGCAGCGGCGAGTATCTCGACGCTTATCGCCGCCCTGGTAGCAGTTGTGTGCTTCGCGGACAAGTACGTCTTCCGGCCAGGACGACTACCCCGCAAGAGTCCTGCATTCCGGTTCATAGCGGGCAGTCTCTTCGTTCTCGGCATTGCGGCAAGCACCGCAGCAATACTGCCTGGAAAGAGTATCGCCCCGACGGTTCCGCCAAGGTTACATGAGACGCCAGTTGAAGCAACCAGCGACGCAGGCCTTCTGCGATTCTCGGTACCACTTGGCTGGTGGCGGCGGCCCGATCGCGAAGGAGTTGACCTCGCTGTCGAAGGACCCGAGGGAGCGGTTGCCGTGGAGGCGGAGCGAATCGAAGGAGAGATGCCGGACCTGGACCAGGCAGTCTTGCGGATGGCAAATGAGTCCTATGGACACTGGCAAGACTTTGAAGCCGGATCGGCTCGAACGCAGCTGATAGCCGGCCAGTCGCGGTCAATCGTGGAACTCACCGGTCGCAATCCACACACAAACGATCTTTGGCGAATTCAACTGCAGTTGGTTCGCGGCCGGGATGTACTCGCCCTTCTCAGGCTGGCCGCGCCGGACCCGCTGTGGGACGCCGGTCGGCCCCGACTGGAGCAAGTCGCCGCAACCTTCACCATCGTCGAGAAACATCACCAGTTCGCAGAGGAAGGGAGCCGGAAACCATGACGCTCGTTGCCTGTGCAACCTGTCAGCAGCAGATCAGCAGCCATGCCGCGGCCTGTCCCAAATGCGGGTCGCATACGGCAGCGAGGTCATCCAGCGAGGATCAATCGCCCGAAGTTGCGGTAGCACCTGCAATCGATAGTGCGGCTTTAGCTGGCCGCTGGCTCGGTTGGGCGATTGGTTCGATGTCGATCATTGTTTTGACAGTGGTCGTAGTTGGGCTTTCGCTTGATGCAAGCACGGGATTAGTGAACGCTGGGGCGGCGGTGATCGTGCTCGGTTGTATCGCCGTAGGCGTCGACTTCTACCTGCGGCGGAAGGTCACTAGCGACATGCTGCCAGTGCGGCGCTCTGAGATTTGGGGGACCGCCGGCCTATGGGTGGGCATCGTTCTCCTGGCCATTCCCAGGGCGACATGGACAAGAATTCTGGCGAGTCTTCTGTCAGTCCCAGGGAATCGGCCAGACGATCCGGCCAGCGGAGTCCTTACTTCTTGGCTTATAGGAATTGGTCTGATCGTGGGGATCACGTACTGTGTACGGAGGCTACAGTGGGCAGCCGCAACGCGAGCGATGGTAGAAGTCGGACGGCGCGAATCTTACGCCGAGTTCGTCGCTCGCACTTCACCCGCCGCAAAGCGATCTTCGTAACGCGAAGGATCGGCCACCGCTCACCTTAATCGGAGCAAAAAACACGGCATATTCCCTTGAGGAACCACTTAACGGTCAGAACTCGGATCGACTCCGAGTGACCGGCCCAAACTCAAGGAGAAATGATGACAGACTACCAGCGACTTTCCATGCTGCGGGAACTCAGCCTGCGACTAAGGAGCGACCACGAGTTCGCTTTGGCCCGCATCCCGCCACTGACCAGCGAAGTGATGGGCCTAGGCACTGCGGGACTGATCCCGCCGGCAGCTTATTGCGGGGACATCATCCTCAGGGAGCCCTACGAATTGAGCGATTCCGGTTCAGGCCGGGCCTACCTCGCGGTGCTCACTACCACCCGCGGCTTTGGGATCGTGCAACTCGATACGGACGAGCGACTGGAGGACGGGCGGCGGGAACTCGCCGAAGTGGAACAAAGATTTGTACCGTTCGATGAGCTGCCGGCAAGAGTCCAAGCACGCATGGGGTCGCAGATCAAGGTACTGCTCGATCAGCTGCTCTACGACCTGAATCTCAGCGGTGGGAATGCCGGTTAGTCACGGCCGGCCGATCTACAGTCGTCAGGTGGCCCCCGAGAACTTTCGTTGCCCCTTCTGATCACGTTCCAAGGTAAACCCGTCAAACGACGCGAACGCTGCGGCGATCGCCTCAAGATTACTCTCTTCAGCCCGTGTCGGGGCACGCCGGGCGGCCAGCTTATCGTCACTCAGGATGAGTGGCAAAAGTTTGGCCGCATCGAATTCCTGCATCGCAGCCAGATGCCGGATGTCCGGCGCCTAGCTGACCGCTGATCTTTTTTACGCTTACCTCCGACTTCCTTTGGAAGGAGAATCCCATGCTCATGGTCCCAGATCGTGCTGCGCGCCCTTATGACTCGCGCAGGCTTGTTGGCAAGTATTTCGCTCAGCGGATTGCGCCCAACGATGTTTCGGCGCTTTCCAACTGCTCGGCCGTTACCCACCGGCCTGGCGGATACACGGGCAGTTTCAAGGGCCGGACGATCTTACCGGTAGGCACCGCTACTAAGTTCGTGCTCTCGTACGAAGAAACCCCGACCAACGGGGACAAGCCGAAGGTGACTATCCCATTCAAGGGCTATCGGGCGATCGTTCGCCACAGCGGGCTGGTCGACTACGAATCCGGCGGTCCCTGTCTGCATCTGGATTTGTCGCGCCGTCCCCGGCCTGGAGTGGGCGGGCGAGTCTTTGATCCCCAGCGTAACCCAAGCCTGCTCGACACCGCGCTGAGAATGGATAAAGCATGCCAGCTCGCCGTAGCTTCCCGGCGCCGGCTCCCGCGGGAAGCTATTACCCCGCGAACGCTCCTGGAATTTGTCCCCAGCAAGCTGCCAACGTTTCAGGACACGCCGTTCCTACGGACGCTTGCAGCTGAATCCCTCGGCGTATCTGTGCAGCAGCTTGGCTCGAACGGCGGGGTTCTGCTTAACCGGCTGCTACGTGACGTCTGGGAGCAGGCGATCATGCGTCCGTCGGACTCCAACGGGGCGGTGAGGCTCGACGCTCGGCTCTGCCCGGGAGCTACTGGCTTCCTGCGCGCCTATGAGGACTTTTCGCAGCTCTTGGGCGTGCCCGCCTGGAATCCAGCTCGTGACGTACCGCCGGCGTTTTATCCCAATCCCGCGCTCGATGTGCTGCAGGAACTCGGCCTCGGGCGGAATCCGGATTTCGAGTCGCAAATCGGCGACGATTTGATCCGGGAGATGCTCTTAAAGATGCGAGCGCGGGTGGAGCACTTACCAGCACGATTTACGGACGAAGATTTGCTGGACGCAGTTACGGCTTACTCCGGGCCTCTCGTCGCTTGGAGCGAAGTTTTGCCTCGGCTGCGCGCTCGCTTACCGGTCTGGGCCGACGAGTGCTGCGAGGACGAGGACTTGCGGCGGGCGGCGCTCCGGCCTGCTGAGCCGCTCTATGTTCGGTACGCCTGCCGCGTCCAGGTGTGCTACAGGGTGACCATGTGCAGCGAGAGCGCCGCACCTTTGAACTCAGATGCAAGATCCGCCGCCAATCTGTTGGCAGCGGGCTAAGCCGGTCCGATTTCAACTGGATCGCTTCTCATCGGCTCGGCGGTGACCGGGCTATTTTTGTTTCTTGTCGTCACACGGAGCATTCGAATGTTCGATGTCGAGCGGCACTTTGATGACCAGCGCAACTTGCTCGTTCCGGTCAACTCCGGTGAGTGTGCGGACGAACGCGAGCCGCTCATCGTCGACTGGGATGAACTGGAGCGGCGCCGCTGGGCCTCCGCATACCTCGTCTAAAAACTCGTCTCACGAATCACGTCGCCCTTGTGCGACTAGCGACTACGTTTTACCTCAAATTCAGCAGTTGGAGTCACTCCATGAAGATTCTGTTCATCAACAACGACGGTGGCGGTTTCGCCGATCACATCGACGTCGTCGAAGGCACTACAGTGCAGGCGCTGTTCGAGCAGCGGCTCAAGTCGGCGCGGCCCGAGGATTACCTGATCCGCGTCAACCGCCAACCGGTCGCTCCCGACCAAGTCTTGGCGGACGGAGACCGTGTTAGCTTCACGCCCACCAAGATCGAAGGGGCATAGGATCCGTTACTGGTTCTTTTGGAGGGACGGCCGAATTCCGGCCGTCCCGGTTTTTGATAAGGAGGCGATTTACGAAACCAACCGACCGCACTTTGCTCCGAGCCGCTCTGAAGATCCGCGACGTCTACGAGCGAGAGAGCGTAAGGGCCTGTCCGGAACCTCCTGAGCACAGCTGGCGAGAAGTTCACCGTATACACCGGCTTTGGAGTCAGGCGAGCGAGCGCCGCTGGAACTGCGAGCGAATCCTTGTCCGCGGCCTGCGGCTGCGGCTCGACGAACTTTGCAAGGCGATCGACAAGTTCGTGAGCGATATGGCTGCCGATTCACGTCACGTTTTACCCACACTTAAAACCGTTCACGCGGATTTAGTGGCACTGTCCTCGGAGTTCGCTGAGATCCAAGTAGATCTGCGGGAAGGGCACCTGTCGGCCATCACCGACCCGATCAGCCTGGAAGGAGTAAAACTCGGCCCGTTTGAGATCCGCCTCTGTTGGTCGCGGCTCCGCTCGGGACACGCTTACGAGGTGCATGCTCTCGAACCCAATCGAGCGGCTGCGAACGATTCGGTTTCTCATCCGCATGTCCAGGGCGAATCGCTCTGCGAGGGAGAAGGGAAAGTTGCAATTCGCGAGGCGCTCCAGCAAGGCCGCCTGCTGGACTTCTTTCTCTTAGTGCGCCAGATCCTGGAAACCTACAACCCTCGCAGCGCCTACGTTCAGCTCTCAGATTGGCAGGGCGTGCCCTGCAGCGACTGCGGCGCGTCGTCCGCGGAAGACGAGAGCTACTCGTGTGGCCGGTGCGGCTCTGATCTGTGCGACGACTGCTCACATAGCTGCAACTCATGCGGACAATCGAGCTGCTCCGGCTGCAGCAGTGTGTGCAGCGGCTGCGACGCGGACTACTGCTCTAGCTGCATCTCGGCGTGCCGAGATTGCGGTAAAGGCTACTGCACTGAGTGTCTTACAGATCGGAAGTGTTCAAGCTGCCTCGAAAGCGAGGATGATGAAGATGAGGAACCGCAATTTGTACCCGAGGAGGCGACAGACCAATCCACTGCCACGACTGCGATTCACGCCCTACGCCTGGGCGAAGCTGGTGTTCCTTCGTGACCTTGGCCCGACCGAAGTAGGAGGCTTTGGGATCTCGAGCCTGGATGATCTGTTGCTTGTGGAGGATGTCCGACTCGTAAAGCAGATCTGTGGTCCGGCGACCGTGTCGTTCGACGACTCCGCCGTGGCAGATTTTTTCGACGAGCAAGTGGATCGCGGCACTGCGCCCGAGCGGTTTGCGCGGATCTGGATTCACACTCATCCAGGAAGTTCTTCTCAACCCAGCTTAACCGACGAACGGACATTCAAGCGTTCATTCTCAGGGCCTGATTGGGCGCTGATGTGCATTCTGGCTCGCAGTGGGCGAAGCTATGCACGCTTGGCGTTTCGTACTGGGCCCGGAGGCGAGTTGACACTTCGGGTCCGAGTCGACTACCAGCTTCCATTCGCTGCCTCAGACCACGTTGGCTGGACAGAGGAATACGAGCGCTGCGTCACCGCGATCGATCGGCCACTGGTTTGCGACCGGCCGCGTAACGAGGACCACGGACATTTAGAACATCTCTTTCGAGGACTAGGAGGAGCATGGAGCCAAGAATGACGGACCGCTTCGGGCGGCAGGAAGGGCTCGTGCCGCGCGAGCAGTTGGAATCGCTGATCGTTACGGTGATCGGCGTCGGGGCGATTGGGCGGCAAGTCGGGATTCAACTCGCGGCGATTGGCGTTCGCCGGCTGCAACTCGTGGACTTTGACCGGGTGGAGGCTTCCAACGTAACAACACAGGGTTATTTGGCTAGTGATGTTGGCTCATTAAAAGTCGACGCCGCAGCCGGGGCGATCTGGCAGATCGATCCACTGATCGAAGTTACCTGCCTTGAGGATCGCTACCGGCCAACAACCCAGATCGGTGAGGCGGTTTTCTGCTGCGTGGATTCTATCGCCGCTCGTGCGGCGATCTGGAAATCCGCCGGGGTTCACTGTTCGTTCTGGTGCGACGGCCGGATGCTCGCCGAAGTGATCCGCGTGCTAACTGCATGTGATCGCGACGGGCGAGACTATTATCCAACGACCCTGTTCGCGCCGTCGGAAGCGCAAGCTGGTTCATGCACGTCCCGCAGTACGATTTACACCGCGAGCATCGCAGCCGGGTTGATGCTGCACCAATTCACACGGTGGTTGCGCGATATCCGCCCGGAAGTCGATCAACTACTGAATCTGATATCGAGTGAACTAGGAGTGACCGTCCAGCCCGTTGGCGGCCGCTAAATTACTCCTATGTCCGGTGCCCCGAGCATTGATACCGGCTTGGGGCACCGGATCAAATTGGCGGACTGCTGTAGTAACGTGTAGTTAATACACGGCATACTGCCTCAATCGGCCGCAATTTGAAGCAATCTGCCGCGAGTAGGTGCTTCGCTAGATTCTGCGTTACGGGGGGCAATTTCTGGGCAAAATCTTCCCGCACGCAGCTGTACTGCTACTTGTCGTCGGCGAGGATGAAGATAATGTTTGGCCGCTTCGGCTCGTCCGCAGCCTCACCGCTCCGCACGGCAACGCCAACAAGCGCCATCACTGCCACGGTCCAAGCATTCGCCAACCAACAGGCGCGCCCCATTCGATCCACCTTTCTTCTCTATGTATCTTCTTGGCTGCTGTTCTTAATTGCCACTCGCGCAGCGCAGATTTCGGTCCAAGTTCCCGGAAGTTAGTTCCCGCAGCGCCCACTTACAAGCATCTCCCCCGCAAGGAACGGCCAGCGTCGGCCCCTTTTCCTATGGATTGCGCCGCGGCGGCGCTCGCCAACACAACCACTCCCAACGGCGATTCTGCCAGATTCACACTGGAATCTCTACAGAATCCTGACTGCAGAAACTGCGAGAAATGTATGGACAACGCACAACGTCCGCCTAAATTGACCGCTACTTTTCCAATTCCGGTCTGTTCGGTCTGACCGCACGAACGCGACCGGGCATCGTGCGGTCGCATCAGGAGCCTCTCCCATGCTCATTTCGAAGCGATCCTGGCGCAAGGCTGAATCTCGAAGTCTCTTTCGCACCCTTTGCGAAGCCGCCTGGGGCGATGGGCGTCCAGCTCCACAGACACGGCGTCGCCTTCTGCGAATGGAAACGCTTGAAGAGCGCACGGTGCTGACGATCACCTGGAACATCATTCCGCTCGCAGCCGGGGTCGTGGTCGGCGACGGTGACGACGATATGCCGGGCACCCCCGACGACGAAGTCACGATTGCATTGCCTGCCGACGTTCAAGCGGCGTTTCTCGAAGCGACTCGCCTGTGGGACCTGTTCATCTCGGACGACATTACCGTCAACGTCGAGGTCGGCTGGGGCGTTAACTTTGCTTCGAATCTCAACGCCTTCGCCAACTCCCCGGCGGTGACACAAACCTACACCGCCGTTCGCAACGCCTTGGCGGGCGACGCCACCTCGGCCGACGACAACACAGCCGTCGCGTCGCTGACGATGAATGCCGACGTCGACATGCTCATCAACTGGACGAGCGACAATCCGAACGGGTCCGGCAGCGGCACGCCCTATTTGGACGACGATGGCGACGCCAACAATACCACGGTGCAAGTCAAACGCGCCAACGCCAAGGCGCTCGGGCTCATCGCCGCCAACGACGCGACGGTCGACGGGCGAATCGTCTTCAATAGCACGCGCACCTGGGATTTTGATCGCTCCGACGGCGTCTCCGGCTTCGACCTCGTCGGCATCGCAGCCCACGAAATTGGTCACTTCCTCGGCTTCACCAGCGGCGTCGACGTCGTAGACGCAAACGACGGACAGGATGGACGCCCCGGTCCATTTGCCGACTCCGGCTTCGACAACCTGACCGTGCTCGACCTGTTCCGCTTCTCGACGCTCAGCGTTTCGACCGGCGGCGTGGGGACGATCGATTTCACCGCCGACGGCCGCGACAAATTCTTCTCCATCGACGGCGGCAATACGGCGCTCGGCAACTTCAGCGAAGGAAGAAACAACGGCACGCCCAGCCGACAGGCAAGCCACTGGTCCGATTTGACCCCGGAAATCGGCATCATGGATCCGACCACGAACAGTGGCGAATTCGACTACATCACGCGACTCGATCTGCGAGCGCTTGACGTGATCGGATGGGACCTGATCACGACCGCCCTCGCGCCCGATCCCGTGCTTAGCGGCACCGCCGCCGGCGACGACATTCTGGTCAATCTGAATCCGTCGGACACCACGCAGACTCAGATCGTCATCAACGGCACAGTCGTGGCCACCTACACCACGTCGGAGATTAACACGCTGACGATTGACGGCCTGGCCGGAGACGACAAGCTGACGATCGACTACTCCAACGGCAATCCGCTGCCAACGGGCGGGCTGACCTTCAACGGCGGCGCCGACTCGGACTCGCTCGAAATCCGGTCGGGCGTCTTCACAACCATCACCAACAACTTCACCAACGCCAACGACGGCAATATCGTGCTCGTCAACACGCTGCTGGCCTCGCGGACCGTCACCTACACGAGCCTCGCTCCGGTGCTGATCAATGTCGGATCGGTAAACGACATGATCTTCAACTTGCCAGCCGGCGTCGCCAACAACGGGGTTATCCTGGGAGACGATTCGGCGGCGCTGGCCGGCATCTCGCAATTGAGCGGTCCGACGTTTGAGGACACTGCGTTTCGCAATCCGTTATCGAGCCTGGTAATCAATGGCGGCAACAGCGGCAACACAATCACCGTTCAGGCGCTCGACGCCGGCTTTAATGCC
>Ga0182737_1001860_pt1 | contig 19130 bp, 19 predicted proteins | sample eDN5th30CBELigOP_FD_128878 | JGI IMG/M metagenome (GOLD analysis project Ga0182737, IMG submission 128878) | Enriched Organic Plus compost microbial communities from Emeryville, California, USA - eDNA 5th pass 30_C BE-Lig OP (version 2) (version 2) ...
ACCATGGGCTACTATGACCGGCGGGATGTGCCTTTTTACTATGCCTTTGCCGACGCTTTTACCGTTTGCGACCAGCATTTCTGTTCTTCGCTCACCGGCACCAGTGCTAACCGTTCTTATTTCTGGGCTGGAGCCATCCGTGAGGAACCCCACAATCCCGATTCCGTTGCGCACGTAGACAATGGCCAGATCAACTACGAAGATGTAGGCTGGAAGACCTATCCCGAACGGTTGCAGGAAGCAGGTATCGATTGGAAAGTCTATCAGAATGAATTGAGCTTGCCCGTGGGACTGGACGATGACCAAGAAGATTGGCTGGCCAATTTTACAGATAATAACCTGGAGTTTTATAAGCAGTACAACGTACGGTTCCATCCTGCCCACCGTACATTCATGGAGCGTCATGCAGCCGAACTGGAAGCCACACTGGGCCGTAGTGAAACTGAGGGAGCAGAGCGCGAAAAACTTCAAAAGCAGTTGACCCAGCTACGTATTGATATCCAGCAATATAGTGAAGAAAATTTTAATCAACTTACCCCTTTCGACCAAGAAATCCATCGTCGGGCATTCATCACCAATACCGGAGATCCCGATTACCATCGGCTGGAACCGATTACCTATACGGATACAGAAGGGGAAAAGCGGGTGGAAGTGCCCAAAGGTGATGTTTTTTATCAGTTCCGCAAGGATGTCAACGAAGGGAAATTGCCCACCGTATCCTGGCTGGTGGCACCCTGCCGATTTTCGGACCATCCAGGGTCTCCGTGGTACGGAGCCTGGTATGTGTCTGAGGCGCTCGATATACTCACTAAAAACCCCGAAGTGTGGAAAAAGACGATTTTTATCCTTACGTACGATGAAAGCGACGGGTACTTTGACCACGTGCCGCCCTTTGTACCGCCTCTAACAGGTAGGAGCAGCAGCGGCGCGATAGCAGCCGGTGTCGACACTGCGGAGGAATATGTAACAGCCGCACAGGAGAAAATACGGACCGGCAATCCAGAGGCTACGCTCGACAGTCCCATTGGCCTGGGTTTCCGCGTACCGCTCGTGGTGGCCTCGCCCTGGACGAAAGGGGGGTGGGTCAATTCGGAAGTGTTTGATCACACATCCACCTTGCAGTTTCTGGAGCATTTTATTGAAAATAAAACTGGTAAGCAGGTATACGAATCAAACATCAGCGCGTGGCGACGGTTGGTATGTGGCAACCTGACTTCGGTCTTCCGCTCCACGCAAGGCGGAGATAAGGGAACACTTCAGCCCGTGAACCGCAATGCGTATGTAGAACGTATCTATTCGGCCAAGACAAAAGGACTGCCCGGCAATTACCAACTGCTGCAACCTGATGAATTAACTTTGCTTAAACAAGGTAACCACGATCCGGGGTTGTTGCCTCAGCAGGAGAAAGGCACTAAGCCGGCATGTGGTCTTCCATATGATGCAGCTGCCAATGCGTTTGTAGACGCGGCAACCGGCGAATTGGTACTGCGCCTCGCATTGGGAGGAAGCCTGCCGAAAACCAAGACCATCGGGATGCCATTCATTGCCGTGTCGCGGCTTCTCTACCGTGATGAGCCGACGCCGGGACGCAATTGGAATTTTGCCGTTCGGGAAGGAGAGGACCTCGAATACCGATGGCCACTGGATGATTTTGCAGGAAGAGCCTACCATTTGGAAGTTTATGGGCCAAACGGTTTTTACCGGGCATTCAAAGGAAACGCAACCCTGTCGGACCCTCGACTGGAAGTGTCTGTGAAACCGGATCGGCAATCCGTTGTCGTGGAGGCTGTTCTTCCTCGTGGAGAGACGCTGGAAGTACGGGATCTGTCGTATGGGCGGGCATCGAAGACCGTACCTGTAAAAGACAAGGTTCAGTTGGAAATATCCCTGACCGATTCGGACGGTTGGTACGATTTTGAGTTCATTGCTAAAGGATACCCCGCGTTGTCGTACCGATATGCCGGGCACGTGGAAACCGGCCGCCCAAGCATCACCGATCCGCTGATGGGCAGGATGGTCTAAACTGGAAAAAGCCAGGACCAACACTGAGGTCCTGGCTTTAACTTACAACTCCAGTTTTCCGATCACGTTGCATGGTCTTGTATCATGATTAAGAATAGGTTATTTCGGCTTTTACGCTAAAAAAGCGATGTTTTTGGCTGATCGGGGTTTTTAATATTCAATATCGATATCGTATTTACCTAATAATCCGGCTACGCCTGCGATTGAGAATTTGGCCTTTTTAATTCGGTTTATTTCTGGATCAAGGGAATAGTTATAAGATGTTCTAAAATCTGCTTTTTCGAGGATGGTATGGTCAAACAATGCCCCTGCTAGGTCACAATTGTCGAAAATAACGTTTGAGAGGTCGCAATTTGTGAAATCGGTTTCCCGCAATTGAGAGTTTCTGAAAACCGTATTCCTGATTTTAGTCCGATAAAATGAGCAATGATTCAGTTGGCATCCGTCAAACGAAAAAGAAAGTCCAAAATCCAGGCAATTGTCAAAACGCAATCCAAGCATTTTGCAGTCTTTGAAGTTTACCTCCCGCAATGCCGTCTTATTCAGCGTTGACAAACTCAAATTACAACCTTCGAACCTGCAGTCTATAAATTTGGAGGCCGAAAGGTCACCGTTCGCGAAGTTACAGTTTCTGAAAATGCAGTTTTCGTATTCTCCTGTTGTTAGCGAATTTTGGATGAAGTCGTTCTTTTCAAATGCTTTGTCGGTTACGTATACCTCGTGCATTTTAATTCCTTTCAAATGATACCACCGAGTCGATTATTTTCCCGCGTGACGCGCTAATATCAACCCGTTTATCTACTTAACGTGTCAATAGCTTTGGTGATTCTCCTTTGCCGCGTTTCTTCTGTTTTAGCGGTTAATATGGATTCCACGATCGCCTTCCTTTTGCTGGGGGCCAAATTTTCAAAAGCACTTGCTGCGATTTTATTTTTAGACAAAACTGCTTGAAACTCTTCAGGAACCTCTACCGTTCGAGGTTTGGTATCCAACAGTATTTCAACTTCTAAGGTATCTCCTCCTTTCACATTTGCTTTCTTCCTGTTTTCGGCGCTCAGACTGATCAGAAATTTGCCTTCCATTTTTCCCACGGCGCTATGGTATGTGTGGTTATTGAGAGTAACCACAACCAGAGGCTTTTTGCCACCTCCGAGCTCTTCCAACTGCTGTTCGCTGATCTCTATTCCGGTATTATTACCTATTTGGTGAATAGTAGTTACGTATTTCATATTCTGTTATCCGTCAACTAACTTTGTTTAACTGTTTCCTGTTACCTCATAATTTAGTCAGTCCCTTGCTTCGTACAAGGCCGTGCGCAATTTAATAAATCTTTCATCGTAACAAAACAGCGCTGTCAGGCATTATATCAGGCATGCATTATATAATCGACGCATCGGAAGCCAGGTCGTAAACCGTGTCATCTTTTTTATCTCATAATAATTAGATGTCAAAAAGCGTAAACGACCTGTTGAAGCAAACCTTTAATTCGAAATGTCGTTTAGCATCAAATTTACTTTTTTATATAATTTATTAGGCACAAAGGATTAAATGTAATTTTGCAATAAAATATACGGTTCGATCTAGATGCAGAAAATTTTCAACCTGTTTGATTTTAAACAAAGCATAAATTACAAAAACGAAATCCTGGCCGGCTTAACTGTTGCGATGACGATGATACCTGAATCGCTGTCGTTTGCTATATTGGCCGGACTATCTCCGTTAACAGGCCTTTACGCCGCATTTTTAATGGGCTTGGTAACCGCCATTTTGGGTGGAAGACCCGGTATGGTATCCGGAGGCGCAGGCGCAACCGTCGTTGTGCTGATTGCATTGGCTTCCTCACATGGCGTGGAGTATCTCTTTGGGGCAGTAGTTTTAGGTGGTTTTCTGCAATTGTTAGTTGGGCTCTTCAAACTGGGTAAATTTGTCCGGTTGATACCGCAACCCGTGATGTATGGTTTTCTAAACGGACTTGCGGTCATCATTTTCATGGCACAGGTAGCGCAATTTAAAATTACGGAAAGAGGGATTGACGGTTGGATGCAGGGAGCTCCGCTGTATTTGATGATCGGGCTAACCGCCTTAACAATCGCAATCGTAATCCTGTTGCCAAAAATCACGAAGGCAGTCCCCGCTTCGCTGGTCGCCATATTAATTGTCTTTGGTATCGTATATTTTTTCGATATAGACACCAAAAAGGTAGTTGATATTGCATCGATAAGCGGCTCGCTACCTACATTCCGCATTCCTGAGATTCCATTTAGCTTAGCGACATTACAAATCATTTTTCCCTATGCATTGGTCATGGCGGGGGTGGGGTTAATTGAATCGTTGTTGACCTTAAACATGGTTGATGAAATAACTAATACGAAGGGGCGATCAAACCGGGAGGCAGCCGCCCAAGGTCTCGCAAATATCACCAATGGTTTCTTTGGAGGAATGGGCGGTTGTGCGATGGTTGCCCAAACGTTGGTAAATGTCGGCGCTGGTGCACGAACCAGGCTTTCCGCAATCATTGGTGCAGTTACCATCTTATTAATTATTCTCGTAGCTGGTCCTGTGATTGAGCAAATACCCATGGCTGCGTTAGTTGGTGTGATGATGATGGTAGCCATTGGAACGTTTGAATGGGTAAGTTTCCGAATCATTTCTAAAATGCCGCGCCCTGATATTTTAATCGGCATGTTGGTGGCGGTCATAACGGTACTTTTGCATAACCTTGCCCTAGCTGTATTGATCGGCGTCGTGATTTCTGCTTTGGTATTTGCTTGGGAAAGTGCTAAACGCATCCGTGCCAGAAAATTTATGGACGACCGAGGCGCAAAACATTACGAGATTTACGGTCCACTCTTTTTTGGCTCTACAACTACATTTATGGAAAAGTTTGACGTATTTAACGATCCGAACGAAGTGATCATCGACTTCAAGGAAAGTAGAGTAGTAGATATGTCTGCTATTGAAGCGTTGAACAAAATCACAGCAAAATATCATCAACAAGGAAAAACGCTTCATTTGCGCCATTTAAGTCCAGATTGCAGGCAGTTGCTGAAAAATGCAGAAGGGGTCATCGACGTCAATATCATCGAAGACCCCACCTATCGCGTGATGACCGACCGATAAGTCAAAGTCTGGTTCCTCTCGGTGCATTGAGGCGCGTACACCTCTATCCCTTTCCTCTGTGTTTGCTATCTTCCATCAAAGCCGTTAAGTCGGCAGCCGGTCGGATTTCCCAACTACTGCCACCCTGTCCCAGTCGGAGTGACGGATGTTTTGATAATAGGCGGATGGCGTGATTAAGATCAGTAGCTTCCAGTATCATGATCCCACCGATCTGCTCTTTGGTTTCGGCAAAAGGACCGTCAGTCACGGAGACGTGGTGATTACTCCATCTCAATGTAATTGCATTCCGAGCATCCTGCAGGGCTTCTCCACCTGCAAAGTGCCCATTCTTCCGAAGTTCATCGTCATAGGCGAAACAGTCGTCCATAAAGTTGTTCCGTTCACTTTCTGATAATGTCTTCCAAATTTCTTCGTTCATGTAACCGAGACAAATGTATTTCATGATGCTCTCTTTTATTATTCATTAAATCTAAGCTTCTTTACGTTGTAGAACAACATGGGTCGCCTTCTCAGAGGTCTCGAATCGGACACATTCGTAGCCGGCGCAGCATAAGTCAACTCCTTCGAACAGCCGTTCACCTCGTCCTAGGATAGTAGGAGTAATGGCAATATGCAGTTCATCGATCAGCCCCTCGCGCAGGTACTGTTGAATGGTATCTGCCCCACCTCCAATTCGGATATCCTTCCCATTGGCTGCTTTCCGGGCTTTGGCAAGCGCATCGTGAATACCTTCCGTAATAAAGTAAAAAGTTGTGCCACCTTCCATCTCCAAAGGAGGTCTTGCGTGGTGGGTCAGTACATAAACCGGCACATGATAAGGGGGATTGGCTCCCCACCAGCCCTTCCAGTTCATGTTGGGCCAAGGGCCGCGGACCGGTCCAAACATATTCCTTCCGATAATCCAGGCGCCGATGTTCTCGAACCCGCGCTGCGCAAAGTCGTCGTCGAGCCCGGTCGTGCCATCCTCTTGCCCCTGTGTGGCGCGAGGATCGAAGGCATGATGCATCATTCGGAACGTTTGCGTAGGAAGGAGCCAGTCGTGCAAGTGCTCTCCCTTGAGGCCGAGCGGATTGTCAACGCTTTGGTCTGGTCCCGCCCCATAGCCGTCAAGTGAGATGGAAAAGCTCTCGACCCGGACCCGTGTTTTTTTTACGTCTCCGTTATCGTTTCCGATTGTCTTTTTGTTTTGAGTCATGTTCTCTTATATTTTGTTCGTTCACCAAGTAGTCGAATGGCGGAAGACAAAATCGACAAACATTTTGAAATTTTTTTGTGTTTTTGGAGAATTACGCATTCAACTCACTAAGTTTCCGTTTGATAAACCGCCGTTCGGGGGCTTGTTGAGCGAGGCTGAGTGCACGCTGCCATGATGCCCTCGCGTCGTCTATCCGACCTATTTTCCGGCATAGTTCCGCCCGCGCAGCATGTGCTAAATGATAGTTGTTTAGCTCCCCGCGCCCCAGAATCGCATCGATCTGCTGCAATCCTGCCTCAGGCCCCTTGTGCATGGCTATGGCTACCGCACGGTTTAATTCAATAACAGGAGAAGGATGGATGCGCAATAACAAGCTATATAAGCCAGCAATCTGCTTCCAGTCCGTTGCATCGGGATGCTTTGCCTCGGCATGTAGGGCTGCTATGGCTGCCTGAAAGGTATAGGCTCCCGCCCGCTTGGAAAAAAATGCTTGTTCGACGAGAGACAGACCTTCGGCAATCATATTGCGATCCCAGAGCGATCGATCCTGATCGTCCAAAAGAATAAGATCTCCGGACGATGAAGTGCGGGCCGGTCGGCGGGATTCATGCAGTAGCATGAGACTAAGCAATCCAGCAACCTCGGGATCAGGCAGTAAAGCGTGCAGCAGATACCCCAGTCGGATCGCTTCACTTGAAAGATCAATGCGGGTTGCTGACTCGCCCGACGAAGCGTAGTAGCCTTCGTTGAATACCAGGTAAACCACCTGGAGCACGGCTGCGATCCGATCCGGTAATTCGTGTTCCGGAGGGACTTCGAAGGGTATTTTTTCTTCGCGAATTTTGGTCTTGGCACGCACAATCCGCTGTGCCATGGTGGATGGCGTAACAAGGAACGCACTGGCGACCGCTTCGGTGGTCAGGTCACAAACCTCACGCAAGGTCAGGGCCGTTCGTGCATCGAGTGACAACGCGGGGTGGCAGCACGTAAAGATCAGCCGGAGCACATCATCTTCAATCTTTTTGTCAACCTGCCCGGAAGGATCGGCAGTTTTAGCTTCAATTTGCTCAATGTGCTGTATTTGTAATGGATTAAATTTTGATTCGCGCCGGATACGATCGATTGCTTTAAACCGGCCGGTAGAAACAAGCCATGCCCGCGGATTTGAAGGAACGCCTTTTTCACCCCATTGCTCAAGCGCTACCTTGAAAGCATCGTGCATGGCATCTTCAGCGAGGTCCAGATCGCCGAGCAAGCGAATCAATGCGGCGAACACGGGTCGTGACTCTTTGCGATAAACATCGCCTACGATTTGGGGAATATCTTTAAGGGAATTTTGCATGGTTGCCTGTTTGATTCTCGTTACCCATCAATCGCCAACGTGTCTTTCCTCTTAATTTGCCGGTATGGAGTCATTTGACCCGTTGGAAGCCACGTTCCGCTAAATTAGCAATTATCTTCTAATACGGGCAAATGGGTGGGCCAACACCCTGTAAGGATTTTGTCAAGCTATACCATTTCTAATAATTGTTGGAAGAATATCAAAGAAATTTATATCTTTGTGTTAGGTTTAGGTTGATAGCCCCTAACCCCATTGGGGCGGATTCCCGTTATCTTACAAGATAACGGGTTTCTTTTTGATAATCGTTATCTTTGTAAGAGATTATGAAGAAAATAGGATTTTTATCGTTTGGACATTGGTCTAATCATCCGGCCTATAAAACCCGTACCGCAAGTGATACATTGCTTCAGTCTATTGACTTGGCTGTTGCAGCCGAAGAAATTGGTTTAGATGGTGCATATTTCCGGGTACATCACTTTGCTGCCCAGCTAGCTTCTCCATTTCCCTTGCTTTCGGCTATCGGTGCCAAAACAAGCAAAATTGAGATTGGCACCGGCGTCATTGATATGCGTTATGAAAATCCGCTATATATGGTGGAAGACTCCGGAGCTGCTGATTTAATTTCCGAAGGACGATTGCAATTGGGAATCAGCAGAGGTTCGCCGGAACAAGTAATCGACGGTTGGCGCTATTTTGGTTATGAATTGGCCGAGGGGGAAACCGATGCCGATATGGGACGCCGTAAAGCCCTGGAATTCTTGGAAAGGCTAAACGGTGTTGGATTTGCCAAGCCTAATCCGCGCCCGATGTTTCCGAATCCACCGGGATTATTGCGTTTGGAACCCCATTCGGGAGGGTTGCGCGACCGTATTTGGTGGGGAGCGGCATCCAATGCGACTGCTGTTTGGGCGGCTGAAAACGGGATGAACCTGCAAAGTTCTACCTTGAAGTACGACGAAAATGGCAAGCCATTTCATGTACAGCAAGCGGAGCAAATCAGGCTGTACAAAGAAGCATGGAAAAAAGCAGGACATCAGCGTGAACCCAGGGTTTCCGTAAGTCGATCTATTTTTGCATTGATTAGCGATCAAGATCATCGTTACTTTGGACAGGAAGCCAATCGCGTCGACAAGATCGGTCATATCGAAAAGGACAAACGGGCGATTTTCGGAAGGAGCTATGCAGCAGAGCCGGATCAACTCATCAACCAATTGGCTCAGGACGAGGCGATCCAAGAAGCGGATACACTCCTTTTGACGATACCCAATACGCTAGGCGTCGATTACAATGTACACGTGCTGGCTTCTATTTTGGAGCATGTTGCACCCGGATTAGGTTGGCGTTAGATTATACCTCGTTTGCCACCCTTGCAAATTTATTCCGGTACTCAATGGGCGTAAGCCCGGTAATCTTTTTAAAGATATCCCTAAATGCTTTTGTATCCGTATACCCTACATCGAACATAATTTCAGAGACATTCTTCCGGGAGGCTTCAAAGAATTTTTTGGCAGCTTCTATCCGTACTCTTTGTATATATTCTATGGGGGTATTGTTGGTAGCCTCTTTAAATTTCCGTTCAAAAGTCCTACGGCCTGTATTAATCAGCTTTGCCAGTGTTTCGATGGATGTTTTATCACAATAGTGTTCTTCAATGTAGTCCTGTACTTTTTGTATGTCATCGTCGCCGTGATTCCGTTGACCTTTGAATATAGCAAATTGGGATTGGCTATCTCTCCCGATGTCCAACGCAAAGTATTTTGAAATCATTACGGCTGTTTCTCTATCCGAAAACTTTTCAACCAGGTATAATATCAAATTCCACAAGCTGCTTGCTCCGCCGCTGCTGTAAATATTATCGTGTTCTGTGATGATCGCTCCGTCTTCTACTTCCACATCCGGGTATCTTTCCTTAAACTCGTTAATATGCGCCCAATGTGTAGAGCATTTTTTGCCGTTGAGCAAGCCTGTTTCGGCCAAAAGAAAAGCACCGACACACAAACTGGCCAAACTTGAACCCATCGCGTGCAATTTTTTAAAGTACGGTATCGCTTCCGCGTTGGCCTGAATTCCTTTGGCGGTATCGCCAAATGTAGGCGGTATGATCAGCAGGTCTGTTGTAGTCACATCTTTGAGCAACCTATCGGTCCTTATCGTATATTCGCCATTGTTGGCCGGAACATATTCTTTTAAGCCCACATATTCCACCTTGAAAATGGGTTTTTTGCCAAATGTGGTTAAAAACTCATTGGCGGTATGAAAGGTTCGGAATGGTGGTGTAACCGCTTCAATTACCCCATACTCAGGCACAAAGACAGAAATCTGCATATCAACTATTGGTTATTAGACTGCAAGATATAAATAGTTTGTCATAATTCACCCCTAAGATTGTCATTTTCACAACAGCCACAATTTGATGCCCTATTGTAATTTTGAATTGTAAAATTTCCTCTATAAAAAAAGTTATCAATGGCAGAGGAGAGAACGATAAATTGCTTTATATACTTTAAAAGCAAATTTATCTAAGTTTAATAAACTAAAAAACGAATTAACAATGGCACAAGCAACAAGAATTACGGTAGAAGCAACAGTAAATGCTCCCGTGGCAAAAGTTTGGGAAGCTTGGAATACACCAAGCGACATTATGCAGTGGAATACGCCCGACCCCAGTTGGCATAGCCCAAGCAGTGAAAACGATCTACGGGTAGGTGGTAAATTTAAGAATAGGATGGAAGCGAAAGATGGCAGCTTCGGTTTTGACTTTGAGGGTACTTATGATGCGGTAGAGCTGCATAGGGAAATTACGTATACCATGCCCGATGGACGACGAGCAACTACATTGTTTGCCGCGCAAAATGGTAAAACCAACATCGAAACCACGTTTGATACAGAAACAGAAAATGACCCTGAATTTCAGAAACAAGGATGGCAAGCTATCTTGAACAATTTTGTAAAATATGTTGAATCAAACTAATTTATAAACCGTTAATAGCCAATGATATGAAAAAGAATAAAATAATCTTTTGGATAGCAACGACCCTCATTATCCTATGGGAAGGGGTGATGCCGCTTAGTACCCTGCTTTTTGCACCGGAGCAAGCCACTGTAGGTACGAAACCATTGGGTTATCCCGATTACTTTGCATATACGCTGATCATTTGTAAAGCACTGGGTGTTTTAGCGATTTCCCTTCCTAACCTATCAAGCAAGTTAAAAGAATGGGCATATGCAGGGCTTACCTTTAATTTGATCTTTGCATTCATCAGTCATGCCTGCGTAGATCAAAACATCGGATTTATGCTGTTGCCACTGGTTGTGTTGGGTATTCTGACGGTTTCTTATGTGTATAACCCTAAAATCCATACCAATGGCTAAGACCAATTATCAAACCATAGATGAATATCATCAAGCATTTAGCGGTGAATCGCTGGCACGGATGCAAATCATCCGGAAAATCATCCACGAAGTGGTACCGGATGCTGCGGAAAGCATCAGCTATCAAATCCCCTGCTTTAAATACCACGGTTATTTGATATACTACTGTGCATTTCCAAAACATGTCTCGTTGTCGCATCCTTATAGCGATGCATTTTGGGAGCACTTCAAGGCTGACCTTGTGGGGTATAAAACCAGTAAATCGGTCATCCAGATTCCAGCGGATAAACCCCTGCCTGAAGCGCTGATTAAGAAAATCGTGACATTCAGGAAAAAAGGAGAATGAGGAAAAGGTAAAGAGTAGTAAGAGATAAGTATTCATTACAAATTAAATTTCAATTAAAATGGAAAATCAAACAGTTTCATTACATCGGGTAATCAAGGCAAGCCCGGAAAAGGTGTTTCGCGCATTTGCGGACCCCTTAGCATATTCAACTTGGTTACCACCCTACGGTTTTATATGCACCGTACAGTATATGGATTTCAGGGTAGGAGGAAAGTATCACATGACGTTTATAAACTTCAGCACAGAAAACGGACATTCTTTTGGTGGATCGTATCTTGAAATAAAGCCTAACGAATTCATTAAATACACGGATACATTTGACGACCCCAACTTACCTGGAGAAATGACGAATACCATCTGGCTAAACGAGGTCTCGTGTGGCACTGAGCTTACGGTCGTGCAAGAGGGTATCCCTACGATAATACCGGTAGAAATGTGTTATTTAGGTTGGCAGGAATCCCTGGAGAAGTTGATGAAGCTTGTAGAACCTGAAATTCCGGATGCCTAATTTACCTACGATGACTGATTCTAATGATAAATTTGTGAGTGCCATTTTCATTACTTTTTCAGGTAATTGCAGAAAGGCGCTCACATTTTACCAAACTTGCTTTGGTGGCACATTGCAGGTTGAAGCTTTTGAAAAAGAATTACTAGGTTATACAGAAATGCCCGTTGTCATCGGGTCGCTTATTTCTGATCGAATCATTATTCACGGGTCAGATTTGGTACACAATGAAGGGAGGACGCTAGGGAATTATATGTCTATTTTTCTACCTTGCAAAAATACACATGATAGACAAGCGCTTATTGAAAGACTCAAATCTAATAAGACAAATCTTCCCGCAGGGAATGATGACGACCAAAAGCTAGTGGAGGTAACCGATGCTTTTGATGTGAGATGGGTGTTAGGGGTTTAGTTCAGTACCTTTTCAAAGGCTTTTCGTGGCATTCCCCTAAAGCTTACCTCTCCGCAATAGCGATAGCCGAGCTTCTCGAATAGCCGCAGCATCCCCGGATTATCGAAATTGGTGTCTGCTTTGACACTGAATATGTTATGCTGACGTGCAAATTGTTCGATGTGTTTCAACAGTTGCTGAGCGACGCCTTTACCTAAGTGTTTTTCTGACACGGCAACCCGGTGGTATACAACGAAATCACCATCGGTCAGCCACTTACCTTCAATGGTTGCATATGCCGGTTCATCGTTTATCAAGATGGCACAATATGCGGTAATAACTTCTCCGTCTGACAGTACATATCCCACACCCAGGTTAATATCGTTCTTGATAACCGTCGGATTGGGATAGCCATCTTGCCATTGTTCGCTGCCATCTCGCTTTCTACGTTGTATCGCACCTTCCAAAATCTCCCAGATACTGGGAAGGTCTTCAATGTCTGCTTTCCTGAATGAATAATCCATGTTATCCAATGCGTATGTTTTTCCTTAATTTCCTACTTTCCTATGGCCAACCCTGTTTGGGCGCTGCCATAACTCAGTTGTACGGGCCGCTGTAATGCTCAACAGAAAGTGAGATAATGCAAAAATGCGGACGGATGTACAATATTCCTCGGTATCTTTTTCGCAACGAAAATACTAAAAAATATGTCACTCAATAAAACCGTAGGCTCATGCAGGTTTCACATATTTTTTGCGATATTTAATCGTTACAACCTTTCAATAAGAAAATGAAAAGCTAGGGTATGGAAAAGCAGCATGTAGATAAATCGTTGTTCGTTCTCGGAGTCGGTTTCTCCGTTTATTTTCTGTTCCTGTTTCTCAATTACCATTTATTTCATTTAGATTTTGTATTGCTGGGCGTCGTTCAGGAACTTATTACCATATCGCTGATGATGGCAGTGGTGGTCGTATTTGCCATTAGCTTGTACAGATTAATCAGACATTTTTCTTTTCAAGGTTACTTAATATGGGCCGCTATTATTCTCTTGGCTTGTTCAGCGGCTGTATGGGGCAGCCTTGTGTTTTCCTAGTCAGTGCTAGTAGCAAACTCAATTCTACAGACTTTTGGAAGAGATGCTGCCGTACATATCCTTCAATCGAGGTATCAGGATAACGCCGCTCTTCTGCTTCTTCCTTCGCGCTCAATGGACCCGCCCAAGCGTATCAGCGCCGGCTAGTCCGTATAAATCCAAAGACAATTTTACTTGCTAATCTTCTTTTATCGCCTTAATTGGGTTATTGGTAGCAGCGATGAAGCTACGGATAAAAACGGTAGTTCCCGCAACAAGAAGAGTGGCTAGCAACCCTATAATAAAGTGTATGGGCGTAATGTTAATCTGATAGGCAAATTCTTGCAGCCAGCTATTCATTGAATACCATGTAATGGGTACTGCTATGGCAAAGGCTACAAAGATTAATAGGACAAAATCTCTTAAAAATAGTATCACAATATTTTTTACAGATGCACCTAGAATTTTGCGCATACCGATCTCTTTTACGCGCTGAACGGCCATTAATGATACCAGCCCCAACAAACCTACACAACTGATGATAATAGCAATGGCTGTAAAAACCTTAAACGTATTATAAAGAGTTTGCTCTTGTTCATACAACCGGGCAACCTTGTTATCAAGAAATTCATAATTAAATAACGACTCGGGATTGAGCATCGACCATTCTTTATTAATGGACGCGATTGTCTGCTTTATGTTAGTTGACTGAAGTTTCACGCTTGCCTGGTGAAATCTTTCGGGATTGTAGTAAAGAAAGCAGGCCCTGATTTTTTTGTGCTTGGATTCACTTTGGAAGTCGGCCACGACCCCCTGAATTTCTGCGCTACGATCACCTACTATCACTTGTTCTCCCAAAGCATCTTCAGGATTATGTATACCCAATCGGGTTATGAACGTGTTATTAACAACAATTTTCAGGATGCTGTCTGGGGCCGTGCTTTTGATAATGGGTAAACCAGCCATCATCTTTATTTTAAACATCGGGAGATAATTTTCATCCACGACTTTCAGTTCCGTCACATCTACTTCATTCATGCCCAAGTGAGGAGCAGAAAAAGGCATATAGTTGATATTGTAAGCCGGTGCAACCGAAGCAAAACTGAAATCTTTAACGCCGGGTTGCCTGGAGAGTAGCTGGCGTAGCCCTTCGGGATTTTTCCCTATATCAAACGCTATAATCGATTCCTTATCAAAGCCAATATCTTTATTAAGGAAGAAATCCATCTGTTTGGCAACAATAATAGTACTTATAATGAGTAACTGAGTTACCAGAAACTGGATGCCTATCAATCCTCTTTTTAAGCGTGTATTTCCTTTGACAGCTGTTGAAAAAGGCGACTTTAAAATTTGTACTTGATTAAAGCGTGCCTGTATCAGCGCAGGGTACAGCCCAGAGATCAAAACCGCAAATAGTGAAATAGTAAGAAGCCCCATGATAACATCCGCCTGTAGCAGCTGAGTAGGAGTGATGCGTGTACCAAAGAACCTTTCTGCATAAGGGATGAATAACAGCAGGCCAGCTAGTGCCAGGACCAAAGCGATGACTACTTGAAGAGCTATTTCCGAAAGTGCGATTTTAATGATCTGAATGGGCTTGGCGCCGATCACTTTTCGAATACCTACATCTTTCGAGCGCTTTATGGCAAATGCGGTAGCCATATTGACGAAGTTAATACAGGCTATTACTAAAATAAACAAACCAATGGCAGCGAGGCCATATATACTCTTTTTAGAGCGGGGCATACTCGTCTGGTTAAGGTATCGTTGATCGTAGTGTATATCGGTTAGTGGTTGTAATAATAGCTTGCCTTCTTTTTCAACTTCTTCCCCCCAGTTCTTTTTAATAAACGAGGGAAGCTGTTGTTCGATACTACGTGCAGATAGATTATCAGGTAAGGTGATATATAGATAGCCTCCCTGTATAGACCAAAAATTGCTTGTTTCATCGTGGAATGTTGCCCAGGAAACCAGCGACTTAAACGTTAAATGGCTGTTGCTGGGAAGATCTTTGATCAGGCCGGTTACTTTCAGCTCCCAATTGTTATCCATACGGATTGTCTGCCCCATAGGATCCTGATCTCCAAAATACTGTTTTGCGATAGTCTCCGTAAGTACAATCGTGTTTGGAGCTTCCAGTGCCGATTTGGGATCGCCTGCCAGCCATTCTAAATCAAATATTTTGGTAAATTCGTTGTCGGCTGCGCCGATGTCTTTTAGTATGTAACGCTCCTGATTTATTTCGATCATGCTTTCCCGCCAATAATAGTATTGTGAAACATGTTCCAGTTCGGGGAAGTCATTTTTAAGCGCCGGAGCAACGGCAAATGAGACACTAGGATTATAATCTAAACCAAGCGACGTAACCCGATAGGTTTTATGTGCTTGTCTATGATATTGATCGTAGCTGAGTTCATTCCTAACGACGAGAAAGATTAATATACAGGAGGCAAGCCCTAAGGCCAAGCCGAAAATATTAATTGCTGCATAAGATTTGTAGCGGGCTATCGATCGTATTGCAGTTCGAAAATAATGCTTGAACATGTCCTAATAATTTGCGTAGATAACCAGGACTCAAATAGTAAACCATTTTATACAAACGGCCAATAAGGTTGTTCAAGGCCTATTTTACGTTAAAGCAGTGTTCGAATACGAACATCTGTTGTCCGTTTTTGGACATGTACGGGCGAGGGTGGCAGACGGCGGGGTTCATGCGGAATACCGGATGGTTCGGCACCTTTGTCCTAATAGCTTAAGTGATCATCCAGGTCGTATCTGACCCCCTCATAGCCTAGTGCCTTTCGCATCAGACCCAATTGACCAAATAGGTAGCTTTCACGGTCCAGACCCATACCTACCATGTTTAGTTTGTTTTCTTCGACATAGGGTACATTCATTCCGAAAGGATACGCCTGACTAAGTTCTGCTTCCTCCACCGACAATAATTTCTGGTACAGGAGCGGCGAGATCTTATGCCACTGCTTTTTTAGCTCGTCTAGTGATGGGTATTGAAGGGACGAATCCAGCGCTTTCGCATTACAAAGCCATAAGAGAAAGGATAACCTGCATAAATACTTCCGAAAATATCTTTTATCTGTTCAACTATTCGCCGAATGTTGTGTGACGAGGTGCGCATGACCAGATACCCGCCAGCAAAATTATTCCTTATTACCAGTGGTTCAATAGGCTGTTGTATGGGTTTGAAGTTGAAATCTTTCACAATACCTATGATAGGCCCTTCCCTGTCATTCAAGGTGATCTTTTTGCCGATGGCATTGGCAGTTGTCATGCCCATGGCTTTCAATGCGGTCTCGTTTACGACATAGCTGCTGTCATCAGCTTTAAAGTCGTCTGAGAAAAAACGGCCGGCAATTAGTTGCATACCGAAGGTTTTTATAAAGTTTTCATCGGTTCGCAGCCGGGAAGCGATCACTTGTTTCTGTGGGTCCATGCCGGGCCAGTGCAGGGGTGCTCCGGTGGTGAGGTAAGTAGGCAGATGGTCGGTAATTGTGTAATCGCCCATGCCGGGGTGTTGGCCCAGCATGGCATTCACTGCATAATAGATATTCCTTTCGTCAAATTTTTTAGTGCCCGCTGTGATCATTTTGTGCAGGGGGATGATCCTTGTAGCATTTTTGATTGCGGGTATTTCAGCCTCAATGGCTGCCGACAGCGGCGGAGGCGTCACGGCCGCTTGGACGTCCGACAGTTTGGCGGTGATCCTGTATATCTTATCTGCGTTCGTATTAAACCTGTCATAGCTTACTTCATCCTGCACCCATAAAAAAATGAACATGCTGCAGGCCAAGCCGGTGGCAAGTCCAAGAATATTCAGGCCGGTAAATAATTTATTCCTCACAAGGTTCCTGAAGGCGACCGTAAGATAATTCCTTAGCATGGTTGTTATCCCGCAATAAAACTGCCATATGCCGAAACACCCTGAATGACTTCATTACGGGTAACCTGTTATTCAGGCAGGTGTCCGAATACGGACACGTTGTCCGTAAACGGGCAGTTATTATGCACTATTGGTTTGAATCTACAGAAGCCTGAATAAAAGCCTTATATTTCTGGATTTCGTCCGTGAGTTTTGAAACAGCGTATGCAACAATGGTCACATCATCCATCCAGCCCATCAAGGGAACGATATCAGGTATTGCATCAAGCGGAGAGACAATATAAGCAATCGTTGCAACGATAATAGACAGATTCCACCTATCCATATGATACCGTCCCGCGAACACATCCTTGCCCATTGAAATCAAAAGCCGGAATTCGTCAACTTTTTCATCCAGATAGGCTGATTTGCTTTCTGCCTTAGCGAAGTCATTCCCACTGATCCGATGCTTACGGAATAGCTCGAATAAAAGGAGTGCCTTATTGAAATAGCCTTTTTTCATATCTCTGTCGTTAATGAGAGTTACAAAGTTAACTTGAATTTATCACAGTAAAAACATTTGAAACGGGACTGACACAACTGCATTACAAACGAAAAAAATAAACGACGGAATTACCTGTTTGGACATTGTGTATATTGCATAGGAGAATTACAAAACATTTTGACATGAGCACGCAAAACAAGATAACAAACAACAAACTCGATATAAAACTTAGGCGAACAGAAGTTGCAGACTTGGACAGTCTCTTCCAGTTACAACTTGACAAAGAGGCGAGTTATTTAGCCGCGTTTACACCAAAAGACTCTACAGACAAAGCAGCGTATTTGGCCAAATACGCGAGATTATTGAATGACCCAACCGTAAATAATCAAACAATTCTAGTTAACAGTGCTATCGTGGGAAGTGTTGCCAAATTTATACTGGAAGGTGATACGGAGATTACCTATTGGTTAGATAGAAAATTTTGGGGAAAAGGAATCGCAACCAAAGCACTAAAAGATTTTCTCGATATTGAAACTACGAGGCCAATTTTTGGGCGAGTAGCGTTTGATAATTTTGGTTCACAAAAGGTTTTAGAAAAATGCGGTTTCGTCAAAATCGGCTCTGACAAAGGTTTTGCAAATGCACGACAGACAGAGATCGAAGAATTAATTTATAAGTGCGGTTAGGCTCCAGGCCCCATGAAGGTTATCGCTCATTGCATAAGCCACGGCTATAAAAAAGTTTAAATCCACTCAGGAAATCCATTCCCATACACTGCGATGCCTGGCTAAAGAGTCGATATAATCTAGGAACCCACCGTAAAAATCATGGTATCCTATGGTACTGCTGTCGCCTATCACAATCAGCTTTTTCCGGGCACGGGTCATGGCCACATTCATCCGCCTGGTGTCGGCTAAAAAGCCGATTTCCTGTTTTGCGTTGCTCCTTGTCAAACTGATGTAGATCACGTCTTTTTCCTGGCCCTGGAAGCTGTCAATGGTGTTCACCTGCAACTGTTTCAGATAGGGCCGCAACCGATCATCCTGTGCAATGATTTCACGCAGATAAAGCGACTGGGCCCGGTACGGCGTGATGATGCCGACGCTCGGAAAGGCTTGGTCTGTAAGCGATATGTTGAGGTTTGTTACAAAAGAAGCGAGGTGATTGCATAAAAAGTGGGCCTCTTCCTGATTAGAAATAGCGTGATCAACGAAGGTTTCTTCAAATCCCGAACCGGCGGTATCGATAAACATAATCGGGCTGTCATCGCCGCTCAATGTCCAATCGGCCACGGTTGGTGCTGCCTGTAACCGGCCTGCATAAAGGGCTGTAGACGGGTATTTCATAATCTGGACATTCATCCTGTACTGCACATCCAGCAGC
>Ga0182737_1001864_pt1 | contig 19099 bp, 19 predicted proteins | sample eDN5th30CBELigOP_FD_128878 | JGI IMG/M metagenome (GOLD analysis project Ga0182737, IMG submission 128878) | Enriched Organic Plus compost microbial communities from Emeryville, California, USA - eDNA 5th pass 30_C BE-Lig OP (version 2) (version 2) ...
AGTTTAATAAGAAAGGACATTACATATAGCCATATGAAATATGTAATGTCCTTTTATTTATCAAACCTTTTAAAAATTCGGGTCTTAATTACTCAGTTGGTTCCTTTTCGTTATACTTTGGTAGTTTATTGAAATACCAACAATATCCAAGTAAATACTATTCTATTTAATTGATTGTGATAAAATGGATACAAATACCAAAAATAAGGGGGATTTTGCATGAAAGTTGCTTTGATTTCTGCGACAAAGGCATCTTTAGATCCAATTGAAAGAGCGTTTCACGAAGAAGCACCAGATATTGAATTGATTCATTTACTAGATACTGAATTACTTTCGATGATGGAGAAAGAGGGGGCACTTACACCAAACATCATTCTCCGTTTTTCTTCACTGCTAAATATTGCTGTCTCTTCAGAAATCGATGCTATTCAGCTTACGTGTTCCGCTTTTAATAACATTACTAGTATCTTGCAGCCTCTTTATAAAGTAAAACTATTTCGTTCAGATGAAGCGATGCTAGATCAAGCCCTTGCCTATGAGAGAATCGGATTAATTTCTACTGTACGAGAAACTCCCATTGCATTAACGAGTTATCTACAAGAGAAAAAAGCGAATGTTCAAGTAGAATCTATCGTAGATTCAGGACTCATTCATTTACTTTATCAGGGGGAAAAAGATAAACATGATGAACGAGTAAAAGAAATGATTTATCAAATGGAAGGCAAAGTGGATGTCATTGTACTATCCCAGTACAGTATGGAACATATCGCCGATCAAGTGACTTGTTCGACTCCTATTTTAACCGCACCTAGAGCGGCGGCTAAGCGTTGCTATACTTATTTGCAAAATCAATATAGCACTAACAAATCCTCTTAATTGGGCAAAATGTTCATTAAACAAAACTTATTAGAAGCCAGTGAATGTAGTTTTTCAGAAGCTGCATTCACTGGCTTCTTTTCATTTCGAATAAATAAAAATGAGGTATTTCAGGTTTATTTGACATGCCTCACTTTTTACAAAAATCGTATTTCGGGAAAAACCTCGTCAGAATACATTTTTTTACATATCAATCATGATAAGGAGAGTAACATATATTTTATGTATTTAGGAGGTGGTATTCGTGTTAAGTGACACAAAAGTGGTTCTATTAAAACCAGAGTTTGAGGAATTCGACTGACTTTAGTTTCAAGTTGAGCGCCTTTTACGTTTAAAAACAAACTGTAAAGGGAAAATAAGCAGGTGGAGGGATTGTAGATGAAGATAATAATTATTGGCGGAGATGCAGCGGGTATGAGTGCTGCCATGCAAATTGTAAGGAATAGCTCAGATCATCAGATTACTGTTCTTGAAATGGGAGAAGTATACTCATATGGCCAATGTGGGCTTCCTTATGTGATTAGCAATAAAACTGATTCAACAGATAAATTAATAGCTCGGACACAGACTGAATTTAAAGAAAAATACGGAATTGATGCACGAATCTTACATGAGGTTCGCCAAGTGGATACAAAAAATAAACAAGTGTATGGGATAAACCATGCAAATAAAGAGAAGTTTTATTTGTCATATGACCGTCTCCTTATCGCTACTGGCGTAAGCCCGGTTATACCTAAGTGGGAAGGTGCTCATCTTTCGGGTATATTCACTTTAAAGACGATTCCAGATGCAAAGCGAATCATAGAATCTCTTGAAAGGGATGTTAAAAATGTCACGGTAATTGGCGGCGGATATATTGGGCTTGAAATGGCTGAGAGTTTTGCGGAATTAGGTAAGAAGGTAACAATCATTGAACGAAATGAACAATTAGCAAAAATTTTTGATAAAGAAATGGCAGAACTTATCCATGAAGAAGCAAAGAAGCAAAACATTGATCTTAGAATGAGTGAATCTGTAGAAGGTTTTCTTGGCGAAGATAAAGTTGAATTTATAAAGACTGATAAAGGGGAGATTGAGACTGATCTTGTTCTAGTCGCTGTTGGTGTACGGCCAAATACTTCTTTTTTAGATAAGACTGGAATCATTACAAGTGTAAATGGTGCAATCCAAGTAAATGCATATATGCAAACAAATATTGAAGATGTATATGCAGCAGGCGATTGTGCAACACAATACCATCGAATCAAAGAAAAGGATGATCATATTCCATTAGGAACACACGCAAATAAGCAAGGTCAAATTGCAGGATTAAACATAATTAATATTCCAAAAACGTTTAAAGGTGTGTTAGGAACCTCTATTATTAAATTCTTCAGTTTAACACTTGGAAGGACAGGATTATCAGAAAGAGAAGCAACATTATTAAACATTCCCTATCAAACAGTTACGATAAAAACATCTGATATTGCAGGCTATTATCCAAATGCTAAAAAAATGACCTTGAAATTATTAGTACATAATAAATCACATAAAATTCTTGGGGGACAAATTATTGGAGAAAAGGGGATAGATAAGAGAATCGATGTACTTGCAACGGCTTTATTTCATTCTATGACAGCTGAGCAATTGCTAGATTTAGATTTAGCATATTCACCTCCATATAATGGGGTCTGGGATCCGCTCCAACAAGCTGCAAGAAGAATAAAATAAATCAAAGCCCCGTACGATTTAGGTAGAGCTACTCTTTCAATTATGCAATCTTCAACTACAACAACTAATTATTTTGAATGTATTAAAAGCGTGTTTTACTTAAACTTTATTTCAAAACACGCTTTTTTGTTTGCTCTTTATTACTTCATTTTAAGGCTACATCAAAAAACTCCCTCACAAATTGTGAAAGAGCGGGAGTCTGTCAGTTAAGCTTTTATATAATTCAAATCCCATATTACACCGAATGGATCTTGAACTTTTGCATATTTAGCACCCCAGAAAGTGTCTTGTAATTCCATTAGAATAGAACCTTTTTGACTTAATTGAGCGTAGATGTGTTGAATTTCTTCTTCGCTTTCTAATTCAAGAACAAGTGCAATGTTATTGCCGGCTTCATAAGGCTAGTTAGGGAACACATCAGAAATCATAAGAAATAAAGAATCTTTTCTAAATTTCGCATGAATGATGAGATCATCAGCTTCTGGAGGAGTTGGGAAATCTGCTTCACCGTAAGTTTGTAATTCAACAACTTCACCTTGAAATACTTCTTTGTATAATTCTAATGCTTGTCTCGCATTTCCGTTAAATATTAAATAGGGGGTTGCTTGTTGTTTCATGTAATCACTCCTTTATTAAAACGCAACGTTACCTAAGGTCATCCAACCATAACTTTTATTTCCATTCTATTATATAGAAGTGAGTGAGGATTTGTCTATAAAAACAAGAACTAATGTTCGCGATTTGAACTGACCTAAATACTTTACTATTTTGTTCCAACACAGGATAATGGAATTAAGATTAAGAAAAAATATTCTAGCGAGTTTTCTGATAGAAATGGTATGGAGGGGTATGGATGGAGAAGGGAGAAAAGCTAACTGCTTCTGTTGAGTCGATTGGATTGAGTCAAAGAGAATTTTTAACGTTATTTTTACTTCATTCTTTGTCAAAAAAGAGAAATTATCCACGGGCGATTCATGGTGAATTAAAGAGCTCTTTTACAGGAAAAGTACATAGTTATGACTACTTATGTAAAATCGCCAAGCAACTTGTCGGATCCGGTCATCTTTCATTATACACGGAAAAAAGAAGGAATTATTATCAAATTACGGATAAAGGGAAAGAATTATTCGCATGGTATCAAAATAATTTCTCTACTCGTTTTACAGAAGTCAAATTGGTGATTGATCGGTTTGTATATGATTTAACGGGATCAGGGCCTAATCCAGCAGTTACACATGACCTTCCAGAAGAATATAGGTCGTATATTTCAAAGATTGTTTCTGTAAAAGACTTAGTTCGTTATGTGACGCTGAAAACTTTATTTTCAAAAAAACCGATTTATATGGGAGAAACTGCAGATTTACTGAGACATAAATTTGGTTGGATTGCGAGCAATGGGTATCTATATGATTTGTCTCATGAAATGGAAGAAATGGGGCTGCTTGTTGGACGCTGGGAAAGTGAGAAGCGAACGAAGCGTTATTTACGTATTACAGATGAAGGTCAATACCATTATAAACAGATTGCAGATTCTGCCGCTCATCATGTTCAAGAAGTTCAAAAATATTTAGCGAGTGTTCTCTCGTTTTTAGAAAAGGAATGAAGGTATGAAAAAACGTTATGAGAATCTAGATAACGTTTCAAACATGAAATCAATGAAGGATCTTTGGAAATGGCAGAAGGAAAGATGGCAGAAAAAGAAAGACTTATTACAGCAAATTCCGCATGCAGAGCAGAAACAGATTAAGCAATTACAAGCAAATCGTTCTCATCCTTCAATTACATGGATTGGTCATTCAACGTTCTTGCTGCAATTAAATGGCTTAAATATTTTAACGGACCCTGTTTGGGCAAATAGACAAGGTATACAAAAGAGACAGACAGAGCCTGGTATATTGCTTGAAGATCTACCTGAAATTGATGTTGTTGTGATTTCACATGGCCATTATGATCATCTTGATTTTGGCAGCATTCGGCGGTTGAAAGGGAAACCGGCTTTTTATATACCATATGGGCTCAAAAAGGCGTTTGTCAAAAGAGGTTATCAAGATATATATGAAGCTAATTGGTGGGATTCTTTTCAAGCAGGAGAAGTGACTCTTTCTTTTGTTCCAGCACAACATTGGACAAGACGTACGTTATTCGATACAAATACCTCGCATTGGGGCGGTTGGGTTTTAGAAAATAACAACACTTCCTTTTATTTTGTTGGAGATACTGGTTATTTTCGTGGTTTTCAAGAGATTGCTAAGAAATTTAAGCTTCAATATGTCCTCATGCCAATTGGAGCCTATGAACCAGAATGGTTTATGAGCGATTCTCATATTAATCCAGAAGATGCGGTACGAGCGTTTCTTGAATTGTCAGGAGACTTTTTTATCCCTATGCATTATGGAGCCTATCGTTTAGCTGATGATACAGGGCCTGAAGCATTGGAACGACTTAATCAAGAGTGGGAGCGGCAGCAACTTCCTGAGGAACAACTAAAAATACTCAGAATCGGAGAAACATTGTGGTGCTCATCACTTTTGAGCTAAGTTGACTAAAGTGATAGAATTAAAGTAGATATTGTGTTTTATTAGGAAGGATGATGTTACGTGCCATTTTTTCAATCAAAGGAACAAGAGGAATATATTAATAGCTTAAATGCAGCCATTCAATTGTTTTCAGAACGTGCTGAAGCACTTGATGAATCAAGAGGTTTTCCTTTTGAAAATATGAAAGAGCTTAAGGAGTTCGGTTATCCTACATTAACATTAGCAAAAGAATACGGTGGGAGCGGAGGTTCGTTATATGATTTCCTGCTAGCACAAGAAGCGATTGCTACTCAGTGTGGACCGACAGCATTAGCTATTGGCTGGCATGTTGGGACCATTCTTTCGTTAACTGAAAAAAAGCCATGGAATCCTGAGGTACTGGATGAATTTTTTCAAGAAGTAGCGAAGGGCGCGATTGTGAATACAGCGGCAACAGAGCCGAATTCAGGAAGTCCTACGCGTGGTGCACGTCCTGAGACAATAGCCACTAAGCAAGGTAATCAATGGAGTATCACTGGACGAAAAACGTTCACGACACTTTCATATATTTTAGACATTATTCTTGTTACAGCTTGGATACCAGAAGAAGAGACGATGGGGACTTTTTTAATTCATCGAAATCTAGACGGTGTAAGTATTGAAGAAACATGGGATATGGTATCTATGCAAGGAACAGGCAGCCATGATTTAGTGTTACAAGATGTAATAGTACCAGACAAGTATTTAGTTGTGCGGCAGCAGCCAGGAAAGAAACAAGGTGAAGGGTGGCTCTTACATATTCCAGCATGTTATTTAGGCATTGCTACGGCAGCGAGGAACTATGCGGTTGAGTTTGCGAAAACGTATAAGCCGAATAGTCTTCCAAGCCCAATTCGTGATTTGCCAAATGTGCAACGTACAATTGGTGAGATCGAATTAGAACTAGCAGAGGCGCGCCATTTTCTTTACTCTGTAGCTGAAAAGTGGGAAGAACAACCAGAGCAGCGTCCATTCTTAATGAAAGAACTAGGAGCGGTGAAGCATTCTGTAACAAATCATGCTATTTCAGTTGTGGATAAAGCGATGCGTGTCGTTGGTGCAAAGAGCTTACAACGAAATAACCCATTACAGCGTTATTATCGTGATGTTCGTGCAGGACTTCACAATCCACCGATGGATGATGCAACGATTACACTGTTAGCGAAGTCCGCTTTATATGATTAAAGAAAAAGAACACTAAACCTTCTTAAAAAGGTTTTAGTGTTCTTTTTTATTCCTTTCATGTAAAATTGTAGGTAATTTACATAGAGAGGAAGGGATGTAGTGACTAAAGTAAACCATCAATCTATTATTCAATTTTCTAAAACAAGTATAGAATTGGCACCACAATATTATAATTATGCGTTTGCCATTCATAACATACAAAAAAAGCTTACAGAAGAAACAGAAAAGGAATTTCAACTATTTTCTGATGGTGAAACCTCTAATGAAATTTGGGAGGTACTTGAAGAAGATTTAATCATTCATCCTGATCGTGTTCAATCACTTGCTACTGTGTATGATTGTGTAGAAACAGGTGTCATTTCATCTAATCATAATGATAAGCAAATGGAATTCCTTGTTAAGGCAAGTATTAATAATCATTTGTACTATTATCCAGACTATCAGATAGCGCTCGTACGAATGCCAATTTATCAAGCACATGACAATATGGAACATGATTATGTATTTGCGGAAAATGAACAGGTACTAGGGAACTTTTTAACGTATGTATTAAAGCGGAAACGTGAATATATTAAAGATTATGTAACTGTATTTATTGATACGGAAGACGGCGTTGAAAATGAAAAAGAAAAGATTACGAATCTCGTTACACGTGAGGATGTTTTTTTAGAAGAGTCTATGAAAAAGCAAATTTACCGCTCGATTGATGAATTTTTCACAAACAGCGGAGAGTTTTTCAAAACGTATCAAATCCCGTATAAACGAGGAATTCTATTGTATGGTAAACCCGGAAACGGAAAAACAACGCTTGTTAAATCGATTGCTAACAGTATTTCAGCACCTGTAGCATACTGGCAAATTACAGAATATACAACAAGTTATTCGATTAAAGAAGTTTTTTCATCTGTTGCGAAGATGTCACCAATGGTCTTAGTCATTGAAGATATTGATTCCATGCCAGAGGAAGTACGTTCTGTATTTCTTAATACATTAGATGGGGCAACGTCTAAGGAAGGTATCTTTTTGATTGGAACAACAAATTATCCAGAAAAAATCGATCCAGCGCTTATTAACCGTTCCGGACGATTTGATCGCGCTTATGAAATCAAAGGACCAACGCAAGAGATGCGTTATCAATATTTACTAAAGAAAAACATTACCAATTTAATCTCTAAAGAAGATTTAACATTGATTGCAAATTCAACAGATGGTTTTTCATTTGCACAATTAAACGAAGTATATAATGCCGTCGCGCTTCAATGGCATTATGAACAGCAAGTAGACGTATTAGATATTTGCAACGAATTAAAAGTGGATAATCGAAAAAGTAAAGAGTTATCCTGGGATTCAGATAGTGAAACGAAGGTAGGATTTAACTTTTAATACTAATATATATAGCAAAAAAACCAACGACTAATGCTGTTGGTTTTTTCTAATCGAAAATTAAGAAGTTTTAAGAGGGTATAAAAATGGATAATGAAACAGCCAAAAATCTTAGAAAAAGTTTAAAAGCTGATTGTATGAATTGCTTTGGACTTTGTTGTACAGCGCTTAATATTGCAGCATCAAGTGATTTCGCAATTAATAAAACGGCTGGAACACCTTGTCCTAATCTACAAAGAGATTTTCGATGTAAGATTCATGAGAATCTAAGAGAGAAAGGATTTAAGGGATGTACAGTGTTTGATTGTTTAGGAGCTGGTCAAAAAGTTTCTCAAGTTACTTTCAATGGCCAAAGCTGGCAAGAGCGCCCTGAGATTGCTGAAAAAATGTTTCGTGTATTTCCAATTATGGAACAATTATATGAAATGATTGCATTTATCGCCGAAGCATTAACTTATGAAGTGTCACATTCATTACAGGATAAGTTAAATAAACAATTAGAAAAATTACAAAGTTTTACCGATATGGATGCTGATAGCTTATTATCATTAAATATTGTAGAGTGTCGAATCCCTGTAAACGAATTACTTTTGGAAACAAGTGAATATATTCGAAGTGAACTAAGCTCGAAAGTGTTTGCTATTAAGAAAGGTAAAAAATACAGGGGTATTGATTGGGTCGGAAAAAATTTAACAGGCAAAGATTTAAGAACGACTGATTTACGAGGAGCCTATTTAATTGCTGCTGATTTACGAAACTCAGATCTAAGGGGTGTTGATTTTATTGGAGCTGATTTGCGTGATGCGAATTTAAATGGAGCAAATCTTTCTACAAGTATGTTTTTAACTCAAATGCAAGTTAATTCCGCTAAAGGAAACGATAAAACAATATTACCAGCGCACATACAGAAGCCATTTCATTGGAATGATTGAAAGTAAAGAGTTTAATTTTATTTAAAGGAAAAATATTATACTTAAATTTCCTAAGAAGCTTTTTATAACAAACTACTTAAATATCATAAAATGATAATCATTTTATTAATTAATTTTTTGATGATTTATACGACCGCCAATAATTACTTAAATAAATGGCTGGTCGTATTTATTTAAGTAATTTAATTTATTTATAAAAATAAACATAAAAAAATTCATTTTGTCTCAATATCATAAGTAATCTTAGGTTTTGAGATACTTTTTATAATAAATATATAGCTTCTGATAACAAATATTATGTAAACTAGAAAAATATAAAAAATAAGATAGCCTATTATACAGACTATATGGCAATCCCCTACATCAAATTAGTTTATAATTTATTTATCAATTCGAATTCTTTATGATTTAACAGATATTCTAAAAATATCATTTGTTCTTTTGAATGCTGCGACATGTTCATTCTTTTATAAGTTATATAATTTCCTATTTGATGTTTGTAAATAATTTCGGCTAACCGTGGTAGATTTTGTTTACCTTTAACCCAGACACGATAAATAGGATTTCCTGTTTTAGTCACTTGATGTGTAATTTCTGAACGTAATCCCCAAGCTTGAAATACTAATAAAAGTTCTTCAGCAAAACATTGACTGCCTGATGTAACATTCATGACATATCCTCTTTTTTGAACCCACCCATCTCCATCAATTACCCCCTCTTACAAATGATGGCAAAAACTCTTCCGGTACATCGGGAAATGGGACCGTTAAAGATTTATTTGGAAATATACCAAGTTTCTCAAGATCCTTTTTTATTTCTTTAGAATTAATAAGTAAAATTGGCGTTGATCTTGTTGGCCCTGTTGATGCTAATACATAGTCTGCTTCCATATATTTTGCTATTAAACGAAGAATTCTTTCATCCTTCTGAGCAAATGAAATATTCTGAAGTTTCTTATTAACATGTCCATCTGTCACAAATAATCCTAATACCCAGGCCATTTCATGTGTCCATATTTTAAAGAAATCTTCATTTACTTTATGTTTACGTGGAGGTTTTCTGATATCTACTCCATGTTTATACATCACATCACGAATAGCTCGATTAGACAGTCCTACTATCGGCTCCATCTCTTTATAAGGCATACCTGCTTTATACATTTCAATAATCATTTCGTCTGTAACACCTGGATTTCTTGGCACGCTTTTTCCCCCTTTGTTTATCCGTATAACTTGTCCTATAATTTTTAAAGGACATACATGAATGTAAACAAACACAGTACTCCAGCTAAAAATGAATATAGTATTCGTCTTGATTATGATTTTCCTAAATTATCCTTTTTGTTATTATACAAACTAACGTTCGTTTAATCAAATACAAATAAGATAATTTCATAAATTTTTTTAAAAAGAAAAAGCCCATCTAAATGGACTTTAAGGTGATTTTGATATGTATATCAAGTTAAATATGGTGTATTCCCCCACTTTTTAATTATATTAATATATATAAATTTTAGTAATATGATAAAAATCACGGGTTATGAGTGCGATTTAATTATATCGAAATAACTCAAAGTGAATTTGTATTTTATTACACATTTTAGGGGTCATCCTCTAACTCTCTCGACTAGATTATCAATTTTCATCAGTAAATCCTCAATACGCTGCTTGTATTCTTCATAACCGTCTTCTTCTATACACCAAGGAACTCAATTTGTTTGTAAAAAATGAATAAACTCATTAAAATGATAATCTGTTAAATGTCTACAGTGTTTGAAGGTTGTTCTACCTCATCTCACTCATCATAAGTAATCCCAAAAGGTGCGCCACCTTCAGTGTAACCTGTTATAAACATAAAGTTTTCGTCTAATTCAAAAGTTGTGTCCCACTCCCTTGATAAATTATCTTTTTCTTTTAGATAGACTTTTCGCAGTTTTTACAGATATGTTGATGATGCCCTTTCCCACTAAATTTTTCATTAGCACGATAATAATGACCCCTGTTTTTCTTTCCCATTGAAACATCTCCAATTAACATTCATATCGCTGTTATCATACTTAATTTCAATAATTGCCCGCTTCTATTCATCCTCCTCTATTTCCCAGTCGATTGAATAATAGATGTCACATAATTCATCATGATATCCCCATCCGATTCCTTCAGATGCTTGAACAACAGAATAGAGGCGATCTTTAAAAACGATAAAAAACTGCTCATTCTTGTTGCACTCAATCACAACTTTGTTATACATAGACGCCATACTATCATAAAACTTGCCATCCATACCACCATAGGTATTTGTGAATTCTGTGCCGATTTCAACATAAAAAAGCATTAAATCTAATGTTTTACTTTCATCACATGATACTTTCTTAAAATTTGAAATTGCGTTCTTTGCTTCTCCTAAACGCATTTTCCCAAAACCACGTTCGGGGAAAAATTCATCGTTTATTTTCTTTTTTGTTTTTTCATATAAATCTATAATCGCATCTTCACCTATAAACTTATTAGATAAATAATGTTGAACATCTTTATTTAATTTATAAAGCTCAGAAATTAACTGAATTAGTTCTTTCTGATTAAATTCTTTGAGCTCTCTTTTTAATTCATTTAATTTTAATTTAACCATACTGTTGTTAGTCCTTTCATACATACATACATTCATTAATTACATTAATAATAATTATATTTTTTAGCTTGAAATATAAAAAATTCATCGTTCTCTCCATCAAAATTAAACCGAGACTAAATCTTTTGATTTAATTTTTAATTTATGAAATCCATAAATATGCTCTGTTAATTCATAGTAAGGTAATTTCCCACTTTTCCATTTTTGAAAGTTTTCATATAAATAAAGGATCTAATGCTTCTTCGGTTACTCTTTGATGATATAACTCCACTATTTCTTTATCTCTTCTTTTTTCGTTCAGCCATGTAACCATTTCCGCCTTCTAACTTTTCTATATATAATAAAAGTATACCAAACCATTTTCACTAATAAAATGACAGTATAAATCGAGGGATACGATGCAAAATTTTGAACAGCAACTTCAGCAAGCATTAAAAGAATGTGAACAGTTGAGACAGGAAAATCGAAAATTAAAAGCTCTATTGAGATACCATAATATCCAACCAAGTGACTCTATACCAAATACAGACACTGAATTTCCTATATCTAAAAGACAGAAGATAAATGAAAGAATTAAAATATTTAGAGATCTTTTCATAGGTAGAACAGATGTATATGCAGTAAGATGGGAATCTAAAAGTGGAAAATCCGGTTATTCCCCTGCTTGTAAATATGAGTGGCAACCACCTATATGTCAAAAACCAATTATTAAATGTTCTGAATGCCAGCATCGAACACTACTCCCTCTAACAGAACAAGTCATTTATGATCATCTTACAGGTAAACATACGATAGGTCTCTATCCCCTTTTACAAGATGAAACATGCTGGTTTTTAGCGGTTGATTTCGATAAGAAAAATTGGCAAAAAGATGTTCTAGCTTTTATAGATACATGTAAAGAACTGAATGTCCCTGCTAACATTGAGCGTTCTCGGTCAGGAAATGGATGTCATGTTTGGATCTTTTTCCACGAAACAATTTCCGCTTCCCTAGCTCGAAAACTCGGCAATATGTTATTATCACGTACACTTGAAAAAAGATATGAAGTAGGAATGGATTCATTTGACCGATTATTTCCAAATCAAGATACACTACCAAAAGGTGGTTTTGGGAATTTAATTGCTCTTCCTTTGCAACGTGGTCCAAGGAGGAATAGTAATAGTAGCTTCACTGATGAAAATTTTGTACCATACACGAATCAATGGAGCTATTTAGCTAATGTAAAAAAATGAAAATGGAAGAGGTTAAAGAAATAATTAAAACATTTCATCAAAGCGATGAGTCATCTATTTTTGTCAAAGAAAACAATCAGAATTCCTCCAATAATAAGGTTCAAATTAAACTTCCAACTAAACTGAAAGTAATTGAAAAGAATGGGTTATATATTGAAAAAGAAGGTCTGCCTTCATCCTTTATTCATAAACTTATTCAGTTGGCAACGTTTAAAAATCCAGAATTTTTTAAGGCTCAAACAAAACGGTTATCTACTTATGGAATTCCAAGAAATATTACTTGTAGCGAAGAAATAGATCGTTTTTTACTTTTACCCCCACCTTTAACTTGGCATAACTGTTCTCAATTGATGGAAATAAACCGGTAAGAACATTGCGGGCTTCCGCTAAATCTTCTAGGGTGTAATCATGGGATTTTTGATTCCAAACGTTTTCTAGCATAGCTAAGCCGATACAACTAGCTTTGAGTCGTTTCTTTACTAAGGTAGTATTTGCGCCTTTCTGAGTCATCGTATCCAAGGTTTTTTCAAGTTTTCTAATTGTCGATTGAAAGGATTTTATTGATTCCAATTTATCTGCATTTGATACATTTTCCATGTTAGTGCTGTCCTCCATTCGTCTCGGTATTATTTTGCTTAAAGATGTAGATATTCTTCTTAAATTATATAAACTAATGTAAGTAAGTTAATATCCCACCCTAAAACGTTAGAAAAAACACTACTCCATACGAAAGTAGTGCCTCTCTTAATTTTTTATATCATTAAAATTTCACGAATATCCTCTTCGGTTAACATAACTGATGCTTTTTCTTCTGAATCGATAATGTCTGCAATAAGCTCTCTCTTTTTTTCCTGAAGTTCATTCATTTTTTCTTCTATTGTGCCACGGGCAACAAGCTTGATAACCTGTACAACATTTTTCTGGCCCATTCGATGAGCACGGTCTGTCGCTTGCTCCTCGACCGCAGGATTCCACCAAAGGTCATATAAGATAACTGTATCCGCACCTGTTAGGTTTAGTCCTGTACCTCCTGCTTTTAAAGAAATAAGAAACAAATCCCGCTCACCATCATTAAATCGATTGCAGATTTCCACTCGTTCCTCTGAAGGGGTTTGTCCATCAAGATAGAAATACGTTTGACCTCGCATTGTTATCTCTTTACCTATCAGCTTAAGCATTTTTGTGAATTGGGAAAATATTAACACCCTTCTCCCTGAAAGTCTCGATTCTTCTAGTATTTGTAGCAACTGATCGTATTTTGCTGAGCTTCCCGTATAGCCCTCTACAAACAAGGCTGGATGACAACAAATCTGTCGTAATCTTGTCAATCCTGCTAAAATTCTAATACGATTTTTTCGAATAGTATCCTTGTCCAGGTGTTTCAGTGTATCATGTCGCAGCTTCGCCAAATATGCTGCATAAAGCTTCTTTTGTTCAGGCAGCAGCTCTGATACTTCTAGCGACTCCGTTTTTTCAGGTAACTCAATAAGTACGTCCTCTTTCATTCTACGAAATAAAAACGGACGAACCCTTCGAGCAATTGTTTTCCTTGAAAGATGGCTATATTCCTTTAATCCTTGGAATAGCTGCGGAAAGACAATATGATAAATTGACCAAAGCTCTTCAAGTGAATTTTCCACCGGTGTTCCTGTGAGGCCAAAACGATTATCTGCCCGTATCCTTTTAACAGCTCGAGCGGTTTGGGTCAATGGATTTTTAAATGTCTGTGCCTCATCAAAGAAAACAGTATGAAATGTTTGGTTCTCATACCACTTTATATCCTGACGTAGTAACGGGTAGGACGTAATAATGACATCTATATCTTTGATATCCTTTTGCAGCTCTTTTCGATCCGCTTTATTCCCATCTATGACGATTGCTTGAAGATTAGGAGCAAATTTCATCATTTCATGTAACCAGTTATACGTTAAGGATGACGGGCAAACAATGAGAACTGGAAGCCTCCTATCACGAATGCTTGAAAGCTCAGAAACAATAAATGTAATACTTTGCAATGTTTTACCAAGCCCCATATCATCGGCTAGAACACCGCCAAATCCATAGCTAGCAAGTGCTTTCATCCATTTATATCCATGTTTTTGATAGTCCCTTAATATGTTGTCTAAACTTTGTGGCACCTCAAAATTCAAATTACCTGGGTTACGTATATGATCAAGAAACTGACTGAACGATTCCTCTACTGTGAAAACTTGACTATCATCAATAAAATCCAGGTGTTTAAGACTTTGAATAATAGGCATATTTAGACTAGCTTCAAAATCTTCATCCTGAACCGGAACTTCATTCAGAAAACGATGGATTTCTTTCATTTCCTTGGTCTCGAGAGATAGAAATGATCCATTTGGAAGACGGTAATATTTTCGCTTTTCTTCTAGTGCTGCTAAAATCTCCCGAATCTGCTTGTCAGCAATTCCGTCCATCTCAAATTTAAATTCCAGCCAATTGGTGCGTTCTTTTTTCACCTTCACTCTAATTTTTGGATGAGCATTCTTTCTCACAATACGATTTCGAACAGCGGTTGTCGCATAAATTTGGACGAGCGGATGAAGCTTTGGAACAACATGATATAAAAATTCATATTCCAGTGCTTCATTTTGCATATAATAACCGCCCTCTGTTTTGGAAAACCCGCTCCCCTCCATGAGTTGAAGGATTTCCTCTTCCTTTTCCATATCCCTTATAATCATTGGTCCTGTTGGGATGTCGCGGCTTTCCAATGGTTGAATAACAACATTTTCGTATTGAAATTCTAGTCCTGCAAGCAGACGATTTTTCAGACGATCTAAGTAAAGCTTGGCAACAAGCGGTGTTTTCGTCATCTCCTGAGATAACGCTTTAGACAGTTGGACATCGCCGATTTTTTCCATACCTGGTACGATCTTTTTTAGAAAAAAATCCATTTTTTCATGTGGAATTGGAATGTGATTCGTATCCGGAGTTGCCAGCATTTGCTTTAGTTTAGATAATCGTTCACAGTCTTTTCCTTCTAACTGAAAGACTGTTCCGTCACATAGCACAGAACTATAGGAATTCAAAACGACCATTCGATCAAATCCTTTAATCGTCAATTGGTAATCGTCACCTTCGATTTCTTCGAATGTAAACTGTAAAGGAGGTGGTCCATCCAAAATTCGCAGGCTCTCAAAAGAATGACCATTATGCTCAATCGTTACCAATGGAGTCTTTGTCAATAAAGGAACGAGCCCCATCCAAGTGGATGGTGGAATAAGTAATGTTTGATTACGAACTGTACAGTCAGAAAGGTTCGGTAATGCTTCCAAAAAGGACTTTTCATCCTGGACGACCCGAATGAGTTGATGAATAACTGCATCTGAATCGTTTGAAAAGCAATGAAGGCTTGGATCATACTTAAATGTAGAGGATAATGTACTAGGTTCCCCATGTTTTACGTTCTGTAGAAAGTCTCGAATATTTTGTAGCTTCATATGACCAATCTTTACTTCTATTCCAAACAAGTACTGACCGTTCCCGATGGAGAACGGTTTACAGGTAAACATGGCATCAAGTACCTTCCTTTTTTCAAAATGAAGCTGATGTCCACTTGTTCGAGTTGGCCTGTCATTGAAGAGCGTTATGAATTCTTCTGTCAGCTCTCCATGATTGGGTTGCATACCCTGTACATCGATAGGAAACGTTCCTTGACGTTGGTGTTCATAAATAGCTAATAAAACTGCTGCAATGTGTTGGCAACACTTTTGAAAATTCGGTAGCGTAGGACAGCTGCATTTCGTCTGAATGTTCCCTGTCCCGTCTTGTTCAATTGTGACATGAAAGTCTTCCGTTCCATTAACGGTGGCTTCACAGAAATCAGAGCTATACTGATTAAATGTTACTTTACTCGCTCGATAAAAAGAGTCTCCTCTTTTGAAGGAGACGGTACCGCACATTTCTTTTATGATCTTGTAATTTACTTTTATATCCATGTACTCCCGCTCCTTCCTTTCTATTTGTCGAAAGGCATCTATATTTTAGAAGTCTATACTATTTTTCTTCAATCGTCCCCATTTTATCATGTATTCTTTATTCAATCGAATCAATCGCCATTTAACTAACCTTTTCTGTTAGTCCAACCATAAGGCTATGTCTCACCACAGAAAATACATTCTTACATGGTATTTTACGTACAAACCTTCACAATCTCTTATAAACTTTAATATAGATATCCAAATTTCTCAAAAGATGCTGTTAATAAACTTTTAAGATTAGATGGTTTACAATCTATTGTTCTATTGTTAGATAGAAAACATTTCGATAGAATGAAAAAAAGGAGGGAAAATAGTGCCTCGCATTAATACGGAGAATGAGGAAAGAAGATCATTTTTTCAATGGATTAATTTTTTAATTCCATACATATACACTTCGGGGATAATTCTGATTTTAACTTGGATGATACTTGCTTCACTTCTACTTTTTCAACATACTCTCAAAGAGAATCCAAAAGAACTCTTTCTACAATCAGAAAAGAATGGATCATCTGAGGCAAAATCGAATGTAAAAACAATAGAAAGTCCTTCAAGCAGTAGCTCCCAAGAGAAAGAAACATGGTTAACTATTTTAGTTAAACCTATTGTTGAATCCAATTTTAATAAAATTATCTTTCGAGGACTCTTTTTACTTTTAATTTGGATGCTTTTATTTTTGATACTTCCTGTTGCTTTTAAACGTTTAAAAAGATTTAAGTTTTTCAATATGGAATTTGAAGTAGACAATATTGAGCAAGCGGCTATTGAAACTGTTGAAATCAGCGGAACTAAAGCTAAGCTTATGGCCTATTTGACTAGTGATCATGCGACCGGAAGAACACTTGAATTTTTAAATGATTCAAGCATCGATTATAAAGAGGTATTAGAGTATTTTTTAGCAGAGATTCAAGCGGGATACAAAAATCACCCGCTCCATGCCGCGTTTTCATATAATGTATATACCGGAGCTATACCCGAAGAGTTACATGAATTAGTCGAAGAAACTAAAGAAACAGGGGAATCCGCAATTTTTAACAAACATAATCAGGATAGCATATTAAAAAAGAATTATCTTGTTTTCTATTTTTGTTACGGTGTAGATGAGTATGTTACTGTTATTAGCAGCTATACTTATCCCTTTGATATTTTAGACAGATACCTTTTTGAACTATTACATAATACAATCAGTAAAAATATTGAAAATATCGAGTACATGGTGGCTTTAACAAGCACTAGTGATGACGGAAATGGAGCATGAATCTATTCTTGACGAATGAAAGATTGTTACATATCATTGAATAAAGGAGTGATATATATGAGCAACGCTAAAACTCCAATTAGAATACAAGATATAAGAAATCGGGCCGCGAGAAAATTGGGTGAAACAAGCACTAACCAAAGTGCTAAACAAACTAACAAAATAACTGGAAGCATGGTTAAACCTATTCACGTTAGTAAAACGGATCCATTAGTAAAAAGAATGATGCAATACAAAAAAATCAACTAGCATTATTATTCCCCGTTTGTACAATAAAGCGGGGTTTTATTTATTATTTACATGTCTTGAATGTTTTTTAGCCAGTTCTTGCATAATGGGTGAACGCCCCACTAAATCAACTGGTTGTTTTATAGGTAAATACCCAAGATTGATTTCACGTATACTTTTAAATTTCTCTCCATTTAAATACCTTTTATATACCTCAGATATCTTCAAAATTTCCCGCTCACTTTCTTATTTAAACTACAATCAAATGTATATTCCTATTATATTCACCCCACTTTCCTTTGTATTCACATCAATAAAGAAAAAGTGGTTAGTTTCAAGCGACACTTTTTATAATCAGTCTTCTATATATGTTAGATAAACTTATTAATGCCCCTTTAGTAAATAAAATTAATTTTGAAGCATGTTTAGGGATAACAGCATTAATATATATTCTATCGATATCTTTACCAAAATATTACTTTTGTGTGAAATAATCTTTGTTAGCATTACAGCGTCAAGAAGCTCTCTTCATAAAAATCCTGATGGTGTTTGAAATATTTTATTGTCATTCAACACCAAAACGACTAAGAATAGTTTCCTTAGTCGTTTTGGCGTTTGTTTCTTCTTTTACTTTGTAATTCACTTTTTTTCATGACTGCAAAGTTTATCTAAAAAATCATTATATAATTGATCGAGGTTTGCTGAATAAAACATTAACAAAGGTGTATGAAGTTTTATAAACTTTTCCCAAGAAAAAAAGCCCGTATAAATGGACTTTAAGATGATTTTGATGTGTATATTAGGTTAAACATGACGTATTCTCTCATTTTTAAACTATATTAATATATATAATTTTGAATAAAATACCAAAAATAACGGGTTATCACTTACGAAATATTATATTTAAATAGTTTTTATCGAATTTCGCCTAGTCAATCTTATTAAGCAAAATCAAACTAGTTTAACTGAACTAAATAAGTCTTAAAAATTTTGATATATCAAGGCGCTTGTTAAAAGTTCAAAATTAGTTTAGTTAAATACGTTTAGTTCAAAAAAATAAGTACGTTAGCAAAATGGTGAGTAAGTGGTCTGTAATACTATATATATG
>Ga0182737_1001866_pt1 | contig 19097 bp, 16 predicted proteins | sample eDN5th30CBELigOP_FD_128878 | JGI IMG/M metagenome (GOLD analysis project Ga0182737, IMG submission 128878) | Enriched Organic Plus compost microbial communities from Emeryville, California, USA - eDNA 5th pass 30_C BE-Lig OP (version 2) (version 2) ...
CTACGAGGTCGACGAGAAGAAGCGCACCGTCGGCGTGCTCGAGCCCGGCATCGAGAAGGTCGAGGACTACCTCGGCATCGACAACCTCTACGAGTCGGCGAACACCCCGCTCATCTCGTTCCTGAACAACTCGATCAAGGCGCTCGCGCTGTTCAAGAAGGACACCGACTACGTCGTCATGAACGACGAGGTCATGATCGTCGACGAGCACACCGGCCGCATCCTGGTCGGCCGTCGCTACAACGAAGGCATCCACCAGGCCATCGAGGCCAAGGAGGCAGTACCGGTCAAGGCCGAGAACCAGACGCTCGCGACCGTCACCCTGCAGAACTACTTCCGCCTGTACGACAAGCTTGCGGGCATGACCGGTACCGCCGAGACCGAGGCGGCCGAGTTCATGTCGACCTACGAGCTGGGCGTCGTGCCGATCCCCACGAACAGGCCCATGATCCGCAAGGACCAGCCCGACCTCGTCTACAAGAACGAGCAGGCCAAGTTCGCGCAGGTCGTCGAGGACATCGTCGAGCGGCACGCCAGCGGTCAGCCCGTGCTCGTCGGCACCGTCAGCGTCGAGAAGAGCGAGTACCTGTCGCGCCTGCTCGCGAAGAAGGGCGTCAAGCACGAGGTGCTCAACGCGAAGAACCACGCGCGTGAGGCCGAGATCGTCGCGCGCGCCGGTAAGCTCGGCGCCGTGACCGTCGCGACCAACATGGCCGGTCGAGGCACTGACATCATGCTCGGCGGCAACGCCGAGTTCCTCGCCGTGCAGGAGCTCAAGGCGAAGGGCCTCGACCCCGAGGAGACCCCGGAGGAGTACGAGGCCGCCTGGGACGAGGCGTACCAGGCGATGAAGGACCAGGTCGCCGAGGAGGGCGAGCAGGTCGCCGCCGCCGGCGGTCTGTACGTGCTCGGCACCGAGCGCCACGAGTCCCGCCGCATCGACAACCAGCTGCGCGGCCGCTCGGGCCGTCAGGGCGATCCCGGTGAGAGCCGCTTCTACCTCAGCCTCACCGACGACCTGATGCGGCTGTTCCAGTCCGGCGCCGCCGAGGCCATCCTCGCGCGCACGAACTTCCCCGACGACGTGCCGATCGAGTCCGGCCTCGTCAGTCGCGCGATCCGCAGCGCGCAGTCGCAGGTCGAGGCGCGCAACGCCGAGATGCGCAAGAACGTGCTGAAGTACGACGACGTCCTCAACCGTCAGCGCGAGGCGATCTACGCCGACCGCCGTCACATCCTGCAGGGCGACGACATCGCCGACCGGGTGAACCACTTCATCGAGGACGCGATCGGCGGCATCGTCGACGACCACACCTCCGAGGGCCACGCCGAGAGCTGGGACTTCGACGCGCTGTGGACAGAGCTGAAGACCCTGTACCCGGTGGGCGTCACCATCGACGAGGTCGTCTCCGAGGCCGGTGACCGCAAGGGCGGCATCAGCGCCGAGGCGCTCAAGCGCGAGCTGCTCTCGGATGCCCTGATCGCCTACGAGAAGCGCGAGGAGACCCTCGGCGCGCCCGCCACCCGCGAGCTCGAGCGCCGCGTCGTGCTGCAGGTGCTCGACCGCCGCTGGCGCGACCACCTCTACGAGATGGACTATCTCAAGGACGGCATCGGCCTGCGCGCCATGGCGCAGCGCGATCCGCTGATCGAGTATCAGCGCGAGGGCTACGCCATGTTCCAGTCGATGATGGGGCAGATCAAGGAGGAGTCGGTCGGCTACCTCTACAACCTCGAGGTCGAGGTGCGCCGCGCAGGCGGCGACCAGACCGAGGTCGAGGCGAAGGGCCTGGTCGACGCGCAGCCCGAGCAGAAGCTCGAGTACTCCGCGCCGAACGACGCGGGCGACGTCGAGGTGCGCAACGACCGCGGTCAGGTGCAGCAGGCGGCCACCGCCCGCCTGCGCCAGGCGGCGGACGGCGCCGAGCCCGCCCGTGGTGCGTTCGGTCAGAAGGCGGATGCCGCGGACGAGCCGGCCGCCGGCAACCGCGAGCAGCGCCGCGCCCAGGCCAAGAAGAAGAAGTGATCCAGGCCGCGTGAGGGGCCGGGTCGCCGTGGCGATCCGGCCCCTCACGCGGCGGTATTCTTACCGGATGACCCGCCGCACACTGGACCAGTCCTCCAAGCTCAAGAACGTTCTCTACGAGATCCGGGGCAAGGCACTGGTCGAGGCGGCGCGGCTGGAGGCCGAGGGCCACCAGATCCTCAAGCTCAACACCGGCAACCCGGCGACGTTCGGCTTCGAGGCCCCGCACCAGATCGTGCACGACATGCTCGCCGCGCTGCCGACCGCGCACGGCTACAGCGACAGCAAGGGCATCATCTCGGCCCGTCGGGCGATCGTGAGCCGCTACGAGCAGATCGACGGCTTCCCGCGTTTCGACCCCGACGACGTCTACCTCGGCAACGGCGTCTCCGAGCTCATCACCATGGTGATGCAGGCGCTGCTCGACCAGGGCGACGAGGTGCTGATCCCTGCCCCCGACTACCCGCTGTGGACTGCCATGACCTCGCTGGCCGGCGGAACGCCGGTGCACTACGTCTGCGACGAGCAGAACGAGTGGCAGCCCGACCTCGAGGACATCCGCTCGAAGATCACCCCGCAGACCAAGGCGCTGGTGATTATCAACCCGAACAACCCGACCGGTGCGGTGTACTCGCGTGAGGTGCTGCAGGGGCTGGTGCAGATCGCCCGCGAGAACCAGCTGCTGCTGCTCTCCGACGAGATCTACGACCGCATCCTCTTCGACGACGCCGAGCACATCCCCACCGCGACTCTCGCGCCCGATCTGCTGTGCCTCACCTTCAACGGGCTCTCCAAGACCTACCGGGTCGCCGGCTACCGCTCGGGCTGGCTCGTCGTCACCGGGCCCAAGTCGCACGCCCGCGGCTTCCTCGAGGGCATCACCCTGCTCGCCTCCACCCGACTGTGCCCCAACGTGCCGGCGCAGCATGCCGTGCAGGCCGCGCTGTCGGGAGTGCAGACCATCGAGGCACTGGTCGCGCCCGCCGGGCGACTACTCGAGCAGCGCGACATCGCATGGCAGGGTCTCGAGTCGATCCCCGGCGTGAGCTGCGTCAAGCCGCAGGGGGCGCTGTACGCGTTCCCGCGCCTCGACCCCGAGGTGCACGAGATCCGCGACGACGAGAAGCTCGTGTACGACCTGCTGGTCGCCGAGAAGATCCTGTTGGTGCAGGGCACCGGGTTCAACTGGGAGACGCCGGATCACCTGCGCGTCGTCACGCTGCCCGAGGCGCGTGTGCTCAGCGAAGCCGTCGAGCGGCTCGGGAACTTCCTCGCGAGCTACCGGCAGTGACCTCGCCGCGGGCGCCCAGGCCCGCTGCGATGCGGCGGACCGCGGCGACGAGGTGCGACCGGGGTGCGACACCCGCGATCGGGCGGGCGTGCAGCGCCGCGGCATCCGCTCCGCGCTGGTCGTAGGGCAGGAACGCGACGTCCTCGATGCCGGCGAAGCGCTCCAGCGTCCGCCGCACCTGACCGCGCGCGTCGATGCCGAGCGGCCCTGGTCGCACGCGATTGGCGACGACCGTCAGGGGAGTGTCGCCGATGAGGTGGCGCAGCTCGGCGTGCCCGCGCAGGAAGCGGCTCACCCCGAGCGGGTCCGCGGAGAGCACGGCGACGACGGCATCCGCCTCGAGCAGTGCGGCGGCGGTCGCGGCGTGACGTGACGGCGGCCCCGGATCGAGCGCGTCATCCTCGGCGTCGATCTCAGCCGCGACGTCGACCACCGTCTCGTCGAGCCAATCGCGGCATGCCGCGAGAGTGCCGTGGATGCGGCGCGCGGTGAGCTCCGGCCAGCGGCTCGGACGGTTGAGCCCGGCGAGCACCTCGATCGTGCCGCCGGACGTCTCGACGGGGGTGGACAGGCGTGACAGCTCTGCCGCGTCCAGGCTGCCCAGCTCGGCTCGTCGGCACGCGGCGGCGAGCCCCGGCGACTCATCGCCGAGCCCGAGCTGGAGCGCGAGGGAGGGGGCGACGCTGTCGGCATCCACGAGCGCCGTGTGACGGCCGCCGCGCGCGAGCTCGACTGCGAGCTGCACGGCGAGGGTCGATCGACCGGGCGCCCCGTGCGGGCCCCAGACGGCGATCACGCGGGAGCTCGCGGACGGATGGTCGCCGGCCGGGGAGTCGGATGCCGTGAGTGCGGCGATGATGCGCTGCGCGGACGCATCCGCGGGGAGCGGCTCTGGCAGCCCGAACCGCGCCGCGATGCGGCTGTCGCCCGTGCCGATCGGGATGAGGCGCACGCCGGCGCGATCGCACGCGCGCACGATATCGCCCGTCAGCTGCCCGCGGGAGGGGGAGATCAGCACCGCGTCGACGCCGTCGAGCGGCATCCCGGCGACCGTCGACGGCTCGGCGACCACGACGTCGACGTCCTCGAGCTCGAGGTCGGCGGCGATGATCGAAGCCTGCTCGGGCGGCAGGGCGACGATGACGCTCACGATGCGCCGCCGGCGGGGATGACCGAGATGGCCGATCCGCCGCTGATCGCCGCGAGCACGTCGGCGACATCGCCGCGATCGATCACCAGCTCGACGTCGGTGCTGCTCTGACTGAGCATGCCTTCGGCCTCGCCGACTGTCGCGACCACCGCGTCGGCGACCAGCACGCGCGGCTCCTCGAACGAGCGGCCGTCCTCGCCGAGCGGGGCGTGCCACAGTTCGACGGGCGTGCCGGCCCGCACCCCGGCGGGGATCGCCGTGCTCGTGACGACCACGGTCGTGGTGCGGGCTTCGGCGGCATCGCCCACGGCCGAGGTGGGCACCAGCTCGCCCTCGGCGAGCGTGCGCGTCGCGACGGAACCGGGCTCGAGGTCCTGCGGGGCGAGGTAGCTGCCCGCCACGGCGCCGAGTCCCACGTCGACCACCTGGAAGTCGCCGGAGTCGATCGCCTCGCCCGGCACGATCGTGCGGGTCGCCTGCAGCGCGGGAGCCGTCTGGCGGGAGGAGGTGACGAGCAGCCACACGCCGGCGATCGAGGCGACGACCAGCACGATGCCGATCAGGAATCGGACGTCGCCGAACACGGAGCGACGAGCACGAGAAGGCGTCATGCACACATCGTCACAGATTCGGCGATCGGTCACGGAAAGTTATCCACAGGTCCGTTTCGAGGGAGCGTGCGAGCCCGCGGCAGGGGAGAATGGCGGTATGCCCGACGCATCTCCCGCCGCATCTCGCTTCCTCGCTCCCGCGCAGGTCGCCGAGCTGCTCAGCATCGAGGTCGATGAGGTCATCGACCTGGTGCACGAGGGCCGACTGCGCGGGTCGCGCCTCGGATCGCCCGCGCGCTGGCGGGTGGAGGAGTCGAGCATCGCCGAGTACCTCGCCGAGCAGGCGGAGGAGGCCAGGCGCATGGCGCTCTGGCGTCAGGCGAACGAGGCGAGCTTCCCCGAGGTGTGGGGCGCAGGGCCCTACCGCGGCAGCTGACCTGCGCGCCTCGCGGCGCAGCAGATCAGCCGCTCAGTCGATGAGCTCCGCCGATCCGATGGAGAGTCGCACCCAGGCGACGGCGCCGAAAGGCAGCATCCGGAACCCCTGGACCCCGCGCGTCCGACGCGCCTCTCCCGGGTCGTGCACGGCGAGGTCGAGGTGATCCGAGCCCGCACGGTCGATCGTGCCGTGCAGGGTCGCGCCGGAGCGCAGGGTGATCTGCACAGGCGTGCGTCGCCGGGCGAGATCGCGCAGCACGAATCCCAGCCCCATCCGCTCGCGCAGCGACGGCGCGGCATCCTGCGGGCCGAGGCTCGCCAGGAGCCGGCCGTGGTCCAGGCCGATCGACTGCACGGCGTCGAGAGGCACGATCCGGAGTCGGGGATCGCCTTCCGCGCACGCGCCGAGCCAGTCCGCGCCGAGCACGCTGAGCGTCGCCGACCAGCGGTCGCCCGAGATCAGCTCCAGCAGGATCGTCTCGGGCCCGCCGGAGACCGTGCGCAGTCGATCGCGCAGCGCGAGCTTGGAGATCCGCAGGCGCTCGCTCTCGGCATCGAGTGCGGCGCGCTGGGCCTCCCACTCCGCGTCCAGCTGTCCTTCGAGGTCATCGAAGAGGTGCTCCCATTCCACCTGAACGACAGTAGGGGAACCGCGATCGGCGCGTGCGAGTTATCCACAGAACTCGTCTCGAGCCTGCAGATCTCGGTGGCCCGTGTTGTAGGGTCGGAGGACTTCGAAGCATGCTTCAGAGACGAAACAGCCACGAACCGGGGGGATCGCGGGTATGACGACGATGGTGAACGAGTACTTCGCGCCGCAGGTGACGCCCGCGTCGCAGCTGCCCGATCCGGAGCCTCTGCTCCGACGACTCACGCAAGGCGCTCTCGAGGTGCTGGCGGGCGTGCGCGAGGTCGAGCAGCTGGCCCGCTGGTTCAGCGAGGACGCGTTCCGGGCGCTGGTGACCCGCGCCAACCTGTCGGCTCGCGCCCGCAGCGCGCGCGGGGTGGCCCCGGCGCGACCCAGCTTCCAGATCCTCTCCATCCGCCAGTCCGCGCCCGCCGAGGGCGTCGTCGAGTCGGCGATCGTCGTGGCCGGACCAGGCCGCACGCGGGCCGTCGCCATCCGCCTGGAGGGCCTCGATGGCCGATGGCGTGCGACATCGCTCGCCATCCTCTGAGCCGACCCGAGGCGGGCGATCCCCGACCGGGTCGCACGGCGGCCGCAGGGTGTGCACGCTCTAGGCTGGGGTGGTGTCAACGCTCAGTGATCTCGTCCACGCCCAGGGTCGCCTGACCGACGTCGACGTCGAGTGGCTGCATCGCCTCGCGGGCGACGGACAGCTGCTCGCCGATCTCGCCTCGGCCGACATCGTGATCTGGGTGGAGACTTCGGACGGCTCGTTCATCGCCGTGACGCACTCCCGCCCCAGCGGCGCAGCCACGCTCTTCTACCGCGACATCGTGGGGGAGAAGGTGCGGCCGCAGTGGCGCACCCAGGTGCAGAGCGCGTTCGAGTCCGGTCAGATCGTGGACTCCTCGTCGCCGGACTGGTTCGAGGAGACGCCGACCCGGGTGCGCGCCGTTCCGATCATCCGCGGCGGCGCCGACCGCACGATCGTCGGCGTGCTCACCCGGCACACCAACCTCGGCGAGGCGCGGATGCCGTCGCGCCAGCAGATCAGCTTCGACGAATGCGCGAACGACCTGTTCCGCATGATCTCCACCGGCGAGTTCCCCGATCCCGCCGCCCCCACCGCGCCGCGCCGTGGCGCGCCGCGTGCGGCCGACGGACTTATCCGCATCGATGTCGACGGCATCACGACCTTCGCCAGCCCGAATGCGCTGTCGGCGTTCAACCGGATGGGCTTCGACGACGAGCTCGAGGGGGAGTCGCTCGCCGAGGTGGTGACTCGCATCGTGCCGCCCTCCCGGCAGGTCGACGAGTCGCTGCCGGTCGTCGTCACCGGCCGTGCGCCGTGGCGCACCGACATGGAGGCCCGCGGGGTCACCGTCTCGCTGCGCGCCATCCCGCTGAAGGACCGCGGCACTCGCACCGGCGCGATCGTGCTGTGCCGTGACGTGTCTGAGCTGCGCCACCAGGAGCAGGAACTGATCACCAAGGACGCGACGATCCGCGAGATCCACCACCGCGTCAAGAACAACCTGCAGACCGTGGCATCGCTGCTGCGCATCCAGGCGCGGCGCACCCACTCCGACGAGGCCCGCGACGCGCTCACTCAGGCCATGCGCCGGGTGGAGTCCATCGCCGTCGTGCACGACACCCTCGCCAGCGGGCTGGCCCAGACTGTCGACTTCGACGAGGTGTTCGACCGGGTGCTGAAGCTCGTCGCCGAGGTCGCCGCCGCCCCGAACACGCGTGCCCGCACGCAGCGCGAGGGGCGCTTCGGCGTGCTGCCGAGCGAGTACGCCACTCCGCTCGCGCTGGCCCTCACCGAGGTCGTGACGAACGCCGTCGAGCACGGTCTCGCCGGCCAGGAGGGCGTCGTGAGCATCGAGGCGTTCCGCACCTCCGAGACCCTGCGCGTCATCGTGAGCGACACCGGACACGGCCTGCCCGAGGGGCGGGTCGGCCAGGGGCTCGGCACCCAGATCATCCGCACCCTGATCCAGGGTGAGCTGAGCGGGTCGATCGAGTGGAAGGGCGCCGAGGGGGAGGGCACCGAGGTGACCATCGAGATCCCGATGCGGTGGATCAAGGCCTGACACTCAGACACTCCGTACAGACGAGAACACCCCGCCGGATCCCGGCGGGGTGTTCTCGTGAAGCGGGTGTCAGCCGGCGCGGCGGGCGCGGGCGGCGCGGCGCTTGAGCGCGCGACGCTCGTCCTCGGAGAGGCCGCCCCACACGCCCGAGTCCTGGCCGGACTCGAGGGCGTACTGCAGGCAGATCTCGGTGACGGTGCAGGTGGCGCAGACAGCCTTTGCCTTCTCGATCTGGTCGACAGCCGGACCCGTGTTCCCGACAGGGAAGAACAGCTCGGGGTCGACGGTCAGGCAGGCGGCTTTGTCGCGCCAATCCATGGGGGCTCCTCAGATCAGGGGTGTGTTCGGGTGGGCGGCCGCGTCCGCGGCGCTCGAGATCGAGTGCGGATCGGGTCCGCTACTCTGGTGATGCGAGCGGTGAGCTCGCCCCACTCCGATGTGGGAGCACATGGCTTTGTCCATTCTGTTACATGCATACCCTTGAAATCAAGGGTTTTGCGCATCGTTTTCTGAGGAGTTCCCGTGCGCGCGTCCGGACCCGCCATCGCCGCTGCCGTCGTCCTGGGGTTCGAAGCCGCCGCTCTCCTGGTCATCTCGCTGTTGGAGCTGTTCGCGCTCGGCTCGGGTGACGCGGCATCCCTGCCGTCTGCGATCGGGCTGATCGTGCTGACGCTGCTCGGTGCGGCGGCGCTCGCGGCGTTCAGCTGGGGCATCCTGCGCCGCGCGTCCTGGGCGCGCTCGGGCGGCATCGTCTTCCAGGTGCTCGGCATCGCGCTGGGACTGGCGGCGCTGAGCATCCAGCCGGTGTCCTGGCTGTTCGTGATCGCGGTCGGGGGCACGGCCCTGCTCGGCCTCATGCTGATCATCGCGGCGGTGCGGCGCGACGGCGCAGACGACCCGCGCGTGCGCGGCCGGGAGGACTGACCTGACCCTCGGCGTCAGCCGATGCCGAGCGTCTTGCGCAGCCGGGCCACATGTCCGGTGGCCTTGACGTTGTATTGTGCGAGTTCGATCGCACCCTGCGCGTCGATCACGAAGGTCGAGCGGATGACGCCCTCGATGACCTTGCCGTAGTTCATCTTCTCGCCCCACACGCCGTACGCGGTGTGCACCGCGTGGTCGGGGTCGCTGAGCAGGGAGAACGTGAGACCGTCACGCTCGCGGAACTCGCGCAGCTTCTCGGGGGTGTCGCGCGAGACGCCGACCACCGTGTAGCCGGCGCCCTGCAGCGAGGAGATGCTGTCGCGGAAGTCGCACGCCTGGGTCGTGCAGCCCGGCGTCATCGCGGCCGGGTAGAAGTACAGGATGACCTTCTGCCCGCGCAGGTCGGAGAGCGACACGCTCCGCCCGTCCTGGTCGAGCAAGGTGAAGGCGGGGGCGGGGGTACCGGGTTCGAGGCGCAGGTTCGTCACCCCTCCAGCCTATCCGCGCCTCGTGCGGCTCAGTTCGAGAAGGTCTGCAGCAGGCGCTGCAGCGAATCCAGTCGTGCACGACCCGTGCCGGTGAGCCGCCCCGACGAGACGGCCTCGTTGAGCGCGCAGTCCTCGGCATCGGCGAGGTGCGTGCAGCCGCGAGGGCAGTCCTCGGCGATCTCGGCGAGCTCGGTGTAGGCCGTGAGGATGTTCGCGGGATCGACATGCCCGAGCCCGAACGAGCGCACCCCTGGGGTGTCGATCACCCAGCCGTGCGCGCCGCGATCGTCGACATAGCGCAGCGAGACCGTCGACGAGGAGGTGTGCCTGCCGCGGCCGGTGACCTCGTTCACATGCCCGGTCGCCCGGCCTGCGCTCGGCACCAGCGCGTTCACGAGGGTCGACTTGCCCACACCGGAGTGCCCGACGAAGACGGTGGAGTGTCCGACGAGCGCCTCGCCGATCTCGTCGACCGGCATCTGCCCGCGGGCGCTGGTGAAGACGCGCAGGTCGAGTCCCTCGAAGTGCGCCAGGAACGCAGTGGGGTCGGCGAGGTCGGTCTTGGTGACGACGAGCAGGGGACGGATGCCGGCATCCAGCGCCGCCACGAGATAGCGGTCCACGAGACGCGCGCGGGGCTCGGGGTCGGCGGCCGCGACGACGATCAGCATCTGATCGGCGTTGGCGACGATGACCCGCTCCACCTGGTCGGTGTCATCGGCGCTGCGGCGCAGCAGCGAGGTGCGCTCGACGATCCCCACGATGCGCGACAGGGTGCCCTCGTCGCCCGAGGTGTCGCCGACGACGCGGGCGCGGTCGCCGGTGACGATCGGCGTGCGGCGCAGCTCCCGCGCGCGCGCCGCCGTGACCATGCGCTCCTCGTCGGTGTCCTCCCCGAGGAGCACGCTGTACCGTCCGCGGTCGACGCCGAGCACGAGGCCGATCTCGGCATCTTCGTGCGCGGGGCGCCGCTTCGTGCGCGGTCGGTTCGCCTTCGGGTTCGGACGCGAGCGGATGCTGGTCTCGTCGAACTCGGCGAACTCGTCGAGTTCGTCGTCGTCGGCCAGCCAGCTCACGCGGCCTCGCCGGACAGCATCCGCTCCCACAGCTGCGGGAACTCGGGGAGCGTCTTCGCGGTGGTGCCGATGTCGTCGATCTCGACCCCGGGCACGCGCAGGCCGATCAGTGCGCCGGTGGTGGCCATGCGGTGATCGTGGTGCGCCGGCCACATGCCCGCGTGCATCTCGCGCGGGTGGATGCGCAGTCCATCGGGCAGCTCGTCGACCTCGCCGCCGAGCGCCCGCAGATTGCCTGCCAGCGCCGCGATGCGGTCGGTCTCGTGCGTGCGGATGTGTCCGACGCCGCGGATCGTCGTGGGGCCGTCGGCGAACGCCGCGAGGCCCACGATGGTCGGGGTCAGCTCGCTCGCGGCCGAGAGATCCATGTCGAGTCCGCGGATGCCGTCGCCGGCGCGCACGGTGAGGGCACCGCCGTGGCGGTTGGTGTGCGCACCCATCGCATGCAGGATCTCGGGCAGCAGCGCCCCCGGCTGCGTGGAGTGCAGCGGCCAGCCGGGCACCGTGACCTCGCCGCCGGTGATCATCGCGGCCGCGAGGAAAGGCGCGGCGTTGGAGAGGTCGGGCTCGATCACGATGTCTTTGGCGCGCGGCACGCCGGCCTCGACGAGCCACTCGCCGTGGCCGGGGCGCTCGATGCGGATGCCGCGGCGGCTGAGCGACTCGATCGTCATGTCGATGTGCGGCAGGCTCGGCAGGTGCTCGCCGGTGTGCACGAGATGCAGGCCGACGTCGAAGCGGGGCGCCGCGAGCAGCAGACCGGAGACGAACTGGCTGGAGCCGGAGGCGTCGACCTCGACGCGTCCTCCGCGGATGCGGCCGTGCCCGCGCACGGTGAACGGCAGCGACCAGGTGCCCTCGTCGTCGATGTCGACACCCAGGTCGCGCAACCCGCTGATCAGCGCACCCATCGGCCGGTGCAGGGCCGTCTCGTGAGCGGTGAGGTGCACATCCTGTGCGGCGAGGCCGGCCAGCGGCGCGATGAAGCGCATCACGGTGCCGGCTTGACCACAGTCGATGGTCACACCTCCGCGCAGAGGTGCGGGGTCCACGAGCAGGTCGGGGCCGAACTCGCCGTCGGACGGCAGCTCCTCGATGCCGACGCCGAGCAGCCGCAGCGCCTCGACCATCCGGCGCGAGTCGTCGGAGTGCAGCGGACGGGTCAGACGGCCGGGTCCATCGGCGATCGCGGCGATGATCAGCTCGCGATTCGTGAGCGACTTCGAGCCGGGCACGGTCACCGTGGCGTGGACGGCACCGCCGGCGGCGGGTGCGCGGTACACGCCGCGGGACGGGGAGAGGGAATACCGTTCAGCGCTCATCGGTTCTTAGCCTAGTGAAGCCCCGCGACAGTCGGAGAGGAGGGGATGGCGTGTGACGACGGTTCTTGAGCGAGAGCGCATCGACATCAGCGGTTTCGCGGACCTGACCGGCCTAGACTGGCCGGTGATGGACGAGACCAGCACACCAGATCCTCGACGCGACTTCGAGGAGCAGGCGATCCCCTTCATGGACCAGCTGTACGCCGCGGCGATGCGCATGACGCGCAACCCCGCGGATGCCGCCGACCTCGTGCAGGAGACGTTCGTGAAGGCCTACGGCTCGTGGTCCACCTTCACTCAGGGAACGAACCTCAAGGCCTGGCTCTACCGCATCCTCACGAACACCTACATCAACATCTATCGCAAGCGCCAGCGCGAGCCGTATCAGGGCACGATCGACGAGCTCGAGGACTGGCAGCTCGGCGGCGCGGAGTCGACGACGGCGACGCACGGCCGTTCGGCCGAGGCCGAGGCGATCGACCGGATGCCGGCATCCGTCGTGAAGGATGCGTTGCAGGAGGTGCCGGAGGACTTCCGTCTCGCCGTGTACCTCGCCGACGTCGAGGGATTCTCCTACCAGGAGATCGCCGACATCATGAAGACCCCCATCGGCACCGTCATGAGCCGTCTGCACCGTGGCAGGCGCATGCTCAGGGAGCTGCTGGCCGACTACGCCGCCGAGCGAGGCATCGCCGCGGCATCCGAATCGAGGAGCAAGGCATGAGCGACTGCGGCTGCGAGAAGGCGCGCCGGGATCTGGAGGAGTACCTCCGCAACGAGGTGTGCCACACCCAGCACTCCGACATCCGCGAGCACCTGGAGAACTGCCCGTCCTGCAAGGACGAGGCGCTGGTCGCGCAGACCCTCACCGAGGTCGTCGCGCGCGCCTGCAAGGAGACCGCGCCCGACGAGCTGCGCGAGCAGGTCTTCGCACGTCTGCGCGCGGTGCAGGCCGCGCACTGACGCCGCGATCGGACCTTCTCATAGGCTGAGGGGATGACAGACGCACGCCGCATCCCCGTCGACACCGTCTCCGCCGAGCGTCTGGCGGGCAGAGAACTCGTCTACCGGCTCATCGATCTCCAATCGGATGCCGACGCCGAGGCGTTCATCCGCGCCGATGCGCGCGGCTTCCTCGGCGCCGACCCGACCGATGAGGTGGTCGCGGTCGATCGCGACGGCATCCGCGAGCGCCGCAACGTCGGCGTGTTCGAGGCGGATTCCGCCGAGGGCGCCTGGCCGGTCGCGACCGTGAACTCGTGGATCACCCCATTGACCGTCCCCGGCGGCGAGATCGACATGTGGGCGATCAGCTCCGTGACCGTCTCGGGCACGCACCGCCGTCGCGGCATCGCGCGGGCGCTGCTGGAGGGGGAACTGCGCGCTGCGGCATCCGCCGGCGTCGCGATCGCAGGCCTCACCGTATCCGAGGCGACCATCTACGGGCGCTACGGGTTCGCCTCCGCGATCCCCGTCGCGAAGATGACCGTCGACACGCGCCGGGCGGGCTGGGCCGCGCCGACGCCGGATGGCCGCTTCGAGTACGTCGCCGGGAAGCAGCTCAAGGCTGATCTCGCCGCCGTCCACGACGCTGCGCGCTCGCAGCGTGCCGGGCAGATCCCCGGCTGGGATCTTCGCTGGGGCCGCATGTCCGGCGTGGCTCCGGGGCATCCGTCGGTCGCGAAGGTGCGCGGGGTCCGCTATCTCGACGCGCAGGGGACGCTTCAGGGCGTGATGGTCTACACGCTCGACGAGATCCCCGGGGTGTTCCGCTCCGAGATGTCGATCTCGCTGCTGGCCTCGCTCACGCCCGACGCGCTCGCCGCGCTGTGGGGCTTCGCGCTGCAGCACGATCTCGTCGACCGCGTGAGCGCTGACCTCCGGCCCATCGATGACCCGCTGCCCTGGCTGGTCGTCGATCGACGTGGCGTCGAGGTGCGCGTGCACGACCACGGCTGGCTGCGCATCCTCGATGTCGCCGCCGCACTCGAGACACGCGCATACCGAGCCCCGTTGGATCTCCTGGTCCGGGTCGAGGACGCGTTGGGCTTCGCCGCCGGAACGTGGCGATTGACGATCGCGGGCGGCAGGGCGACGGTGACACCGGCCGAGACGACGACGGCGGATGCGGTTCTCGACGTCGGCACGCTGTCGGCGCTGTACGTCGGCGGCGTCAGCGCGACGCAGTTGCGCGCGGCAGGTCGGTTGAACGCCACGGCCGACACCGCGGCGGCCATCGACGACGCCTTCCGCGCGGCGCAGTCGCCCGTCCTCGGCATCTGGTACTGACCGGTCGCAGACGGCCCGAGACGAACGATGCCGCCCCTCTTGCGAGGGGCGGCATCGTGTCGTGGTGACGGCGCTCAGCCGATCGCGGTCTTCAGCAGCTGCGCCTGCTCGGCCGCGTGCACCTTCGAGGAGCCCGTGGCGGGGGAGGCGGATGCCGGACGCGAGACGACCCGGAAGCCGCGGTCGCGCACCTTCGCGAACTCCAGAGCCAGGAACGGCCACGCGCCCTGGTTCTCGGGCTCTTCCTGCACCCACACCAGCTCGGCGTTGGGGTAGGTGTCGGTGATGGCCTTCAGCTCGTCGATCGGCGTCGGGTACAGCTGCTCGAGACGCACCAGGGCCACCGACGGGTTCGGGTTCTTCTCGAGCTCGCTGCGCAGGTCCCAGTGCACCTTGCCGGAGTGCACCAGCACGCGCGTGACGGCGTTGCGATCGAGACCGCGGTCGTCGTCGAGCACCGGCTCGAAGCGGCCCTGAGTGAAGTCCTCGACCGGGCTGGTCGCACCGCGCAGACGCAGCATCGCCTTCGGGGTGAAGACCACAAGCGGCTTGCGGGGGCGGGCGTACGCCTGACGGCGCAGCAGGTGGAAGTGCGAGGCCGGCGTCGACGGACGCGCCACGATCATGTTCTCCTGGGCGCACAGCTGCAGGAAGCGCTCCATGCGCGCCGAGGAGTGGTCGGGACCCTGGCCCTCGTAGCCGTGCGGCAGCAGCATGACCACGCTGGACTGCTGGCCCCACTTCTGCTCGGCCGCCGAGATGTACTCGTCGATGACCGACTGCGCGCCGTTGACGAAGTCGCCGAACTGCGCCTCCCACAGCACGAGCGCCTCGGGGTTCTCGACCGAGTAGCCGTACTCGAAGGCGAGCGCCGCGTACTCGCTGAGCAGCGAGTCGTACACGAAGAAGCGGCCCTGGCTCTCGGACAGGTTCGCCAGCGGCAGCCACTCCTGACCGTTCTGACGGTCGTGCAGCACCGCGTGACGCTGCACGAACGTGCCGCGACGCGAGTCCTGACCGGCGAGACGCACCGGGGTGCCCTCGACGAGCAGCGAGCCGAACGCGAGCAGCTCGCCGAAGCCCCAGTCGATGTTGCCGTTGCGGCTCATGTCGACGCGCTTGTCAAGCTGCTGCTGCAGCTTGGAGTGCACGGTGAAGCCGTCGGGCTTGTTGGCGTGGGCGTCGCCGAGCAGGTGGATCACCTCGAGCGGCACACCGGTGACCTCGGGGGCGCCGACCTGCTCGTCCACCGGCGTCAGCTCGGGGGCGATCGGGGTGGCGCCGGTCTCGGCGGCGTGAGTCTCGGCGAAGGCGATCTCCAGACGGTTCTGGAAGTCGGCCTTGGCCTGCTCGTACTCCTCCTCGGTGATGTCACCGCGGCCGACGAGGGCCTCGGTGTACAGCTTGCGCACCGAGCGCTTCGCCTGGATGAGGTCGGTCATCAGCGGCTGGGTCATCGACGGGTCATCGCCCTCGTTGTGACCGCGGCGGCGGTAGCAGACCAGATCGATCACGACGTCGCGGTGGAACCGCTCGCGGTACTCGAACGCGAGCTGCGCGACGTGGATGACCGACTCGGGGTCGTCGCCGTTCACGTGGAAGATCGGCGCCTGGATCGTCTTGGCGACGTCGGTCGCATACACCGAGGTGCGCGAGTCGGTGGGCACCGTGGTGAAGCCGACCTGGTTGTTGACCACGACGTGCACGGTGCCCCCGGTGCGGTAGCCGCGCAGCTGCGACATCTGCAGGGTCTCGACGACCACGCCCTGTCCGGCGAACGCAGCGTCGCCGTGGACGAGGATCGGCAGCCAGGCGAAGGTGCCGATCGGCTTGCGGTCCTGCTTGGCGCGCACGATGCCCTCGAGCACGCCGTCGACGGTCTCGAGGTGCGAGGGGTTGGCGGCCAGGTACACCGGCAGCTCGGACTCGTCGTCGGAGACGAAGGTGCCCTCGGTGCCCAGGTGGTACTTCACGTCACCCGAGCCGCGCTGGTTGCCGGGGATGAGCGAGCCCTCGAACTCGCGGAAGACCTGTCCATAGGTCTTGCCGGCGATGTTCGTCAGCACGTTCAGGCGGCCGCGGTGGGCCATGCCGATCGCGGCGCCGTCGAGCCCGGCCGAGGCCGCGCCCTGCAGGATCTCGTCGAGCAGCGGGATCAGCGACTCGCCGCCCTCGAGCGAGAAGCGCTTCTGGCCGACGAACTTCGTCTGCAGGAAGGTCTCGAACGCCTCGGCCTCGTTGAGCTTGCGGAGCACCCGCAGCTGCTCGTCGTGGCTCGGCTTGACGTACTTGACCTCGACCTTCTCCTGGAACCAGCGGCGCTGCTCCGGGTCCTGGATGTGCATGTACTCGATGCCGAGCGTGCGGCAGTACGAGTCGCGGAGCACACCGAGGATGTCGCGCAGCTTCATGACGCGCTTGCCGCCGAAGCCGCCCGTGACGAATTCGCGGTCGAGGTCCCAGAAGGTGAGTCCGTGGGTCTCGATCTCGAGGTCGGGGTGCGAGCGCTGCACGTACTCGAGCGGGTCGATGTCGGCCATCAGGTGGCCGCGTACGCGGTAGGAGTTGATGAGCTCCTGCACGCGGGACTGCTTGTCGACGCGCTCGGCGAGGTCGACGGCGATGTCGGCGTTCCAGCGGATGGGCGCGTAGGGGATGCGCAGCGCGGCGAAGATCTCGTCGTAGAAGCCGCGCTCGCCGATCAGCAGCTCGTGCACCTTCTTGAGGAACTCGCCGGAGCCCGCGCCCTGGATGACGCGGTGGTCGTAGGTGCTGGTCAGCGTGATGGTCTTGCCGATGCCGAGCTCGGCGAGCGTCTTCTGGCTCGCGCCCTGGAACTCGGCCGGGTACTCGAGGGCGCCGGCGCCGATGATGCAGCCCTGGCCCTTCATGAGGCGCGGCACCGAGTGCACGGTGCCGATGCCGCCCGGGTTGGTCAGCGAGACGGTGGTGCCCTGGAAGTCGGCGGCCGTGAGCTTGTTGCCCCGGGCGCGCTTGACGAGATCCTCGTACTCGGCGAGGTACTCGCTGAACGTCAGGGTGTCGGCGCGCTTGATGCTCGGCACCATGAGCGCACGGGTGCCGTCTGGCTTGGGCAGGTCGATCGCTATGCCGAGGTTGACGTGCGCGGGGGCGATCACCGACGGCTTGCCGTCGATCTCGGCGTACGACACGTTCTGGCTGGGGAACTCCTTGAGCGTCTGGATGAGCGCCCAGCCGATCAGGTGCGTGAAGCTGATCTTGCCGCCGCGGGTGCGCGACATGTGGTTGTTGATGACGATGCGGTTGTCGATCATCAGCTTCGCGGGCACGGTGCGCACGCTGGTCGCGGTGGGGACGGTGAGGGACTCGTCCATGTTCGCGGCGAGGGTCTTCGGCAGGCCCCGCAGGGGGGTGACCTTGTCCTCCTCCACGGGAGCCTTGACGTCATCCTCGGTCTTCGCCTGCGGCTTGGGTGCCTGCGCCGGGATCGGCGCCTCCTTGGCGGGCTTGGTCGTCGTGCGCGCCACCGGCTGCGCGCCGATCACGGGGATCGGGGCGGTGACGGGGTGTGCGGCGGCGGAGTCCGTCGGGGCGGCGGATGCCGCGGCATCCGGCTGATAGTTCTCCAGGACCGGCCACCATTCCTTGTCGACGGAATTGCGGTCGTTCTTGAACTGCTCGTAGAGCTCGTCCACGAGCCAGGAGTTGGCTCCGAACCCTCCGTCGCCACTGACGCCGGTCACCTGGTTCGACACGCTCGATCGCCCTCTTTCATCGCTGAATACGTACGCAGCGGCGGGTTGCCGACTGTGCGTCGGGCCGCACGCTTCTCGACCATCAAGCCTAGTGCCTCCCACCTGCGTGCCGCGTGTCCGGCGGAGACGTCTCCGAGGGTGCGGCGGTACCGTGATCAACATGAGATTCTCCGGCGAGCGACCCATGGTGGATCTGACGTACTCCGACGTCTTCCTGGTGCCCCGCAGATCGGCGGTGACGAGCCGACTGCAGGTCGATCTCGCCCCCGGCGACGGCACCCCTGCGACCCTGCCGCTGGTGTCGTCGAACATGAACTCGGTGACCGGTCCGCGCCTGGCCGCGGTGCTCGCCCGGCGCGGCGGACTCGGCGTCCTCCCGCAGGACATGCCGCTGCAGGATCTGGATGCCGCGATCCGCTGGGTGAAGCGTCAGCCGGTGCACTGGGACACGCCTCTCGTCGTGCCGCCGCACGTCACCGTCGCCGACGCCCTGCGGATGCTGCCGCCCACCGAGGGGCACGGCCTCGTCGTCGCGACCGCTGCCGCCGGCGGTGATCTGCACCAGGACGACGTCGTCGGCATCGTCCCCGCGACGCGGCTCGCGACCGCGCTGCCGGATGCTGCGCTGGGCGACCTCGTCCGCGGACGCGCGCCGTCGCTCGACGCCGAGGTGATCGGCGAGGGGCGCGCGGCCTTCGACGCGATCGAGGCGGCGGATGCCGAGATGGTGACCGTGCTCGACCACGGTCACGTCGTCGGCACCCTGACCCGCCGCTCGGCGCTGCGCTCCCACCTGTACCGTCCCGCTGTCGACGCCTCGGGGCGTCTCGCGGTCGCCGCGGCCATCGGCATCAACGGCGACCCGGCTGAGAAGGCGAAGGCGCTCGCCGCAGCAGGTGTCGACGTGCTCGTGGTCGACACCGCGCACGGCCACCAGGACGGCATGCTGCGGGCGATCGCCGCGGTCGCGGCCCTCGGCCTCGGCATCCCGATCGTGGCGGGCAACATCGTCACTGCCGAGGGCGTCGGCGATCTCGTCTCGGCGGGAGCATCCATCCTGAAGGTCGGCGTCGGACCCGGC
>Ga0182737_1001867_pt1 | contig 19089 bp, 22 predicted proteins | sample eDN5th30CBELigOP_FD_128878 | JGI IMG/M metagenome (GOLD analysis project Ga0182737, IMG submission 128878) | Enriched Organic Plus compost microbial communities from Emeryville, California, USA - eDNA 5th pass 30_C BE-Lig OP (version 2) (version 2) ...
CCCAGGCCGAGCGCGCGCTGGCCTCCGAGGGCGACCTGCGCCGCGGCTCCAACATCGGCAAGGGCCAGATCAAGGCCGCCGACTACGTGATGGTTCCGGACCTGGTCTCGACCAACAGCAATGCCGGCGGCAACGCCATCGGCGGCCTGATCGGCGGCCTGGTCGGCGGCAACGCCGGCGCGCTGATCGGCGGCCTGAACTTCAAGAAGAAGACCGCCGACGTGGTCCTCACCATCACCGACGTGCGCTCCTCGGAGCAGGTGGCGATGGCCGAGGGCAGCGCCAAGAAGACCGACATCGGCTGGGGCGCCAGCGGCGGGCTGTTCAGCGGTGGCGGCTTCGGTGCGGCCGGTGCCGGCGGTTACGCCAACACCGAGATCGGCCAGGTCATCACCCTGGCCTACCTGCAGGCCTATACCGACATCATCGCCCAGCTGGGCGGCCTGCCCGACAGCGCTTCGGCGGCCAACGTCACCCAGGCGCTGCGCGTGACCAGGCCGGCGCGCCTGCTGGCGAATTCGAAGGGCACCGGCAAGGCGGTGCGCGAGCTCGATCCGGGCATGCTGCTGTATCCCACCGGCGAGAAGGACGGCCAGATGTGGGAAGTGGAAGACGAGCTGGGCAACAAGGGCTGGGTCAACTCGACGATGACCGAGCTGGCGAAGTAAGCCCGCACCAGCGGCAGATGACGGACGGGGCGGCCTGGTGCCGCCCCGTCCGCGTTTCCGGCGATCGCCGCTCAGAGCATGCGGCTGATGGTGAAGCTGCCGTACACCGGCCGTTCCTTCTGCCCTTCGAACTCGCGCGCGCCGTGGTAGCGCGCGAGGGCGAACTTCCAGCGTCCGCGCATCACCGCGACGCCATAGCCGACCTCGCCGACCAGCGGCTTCCGGTCGACGCTGTGGCTGCTGCGGAAGGTGTTGCCGTCGAGGGTGATGTCGCGCAGCACCCAGCGCGCATCCGAGGTGAGGAACATGTGCGCGGACCAGCCGGGATGGCGTCCGCGCGCGGGCGGTGCGGTGTTCTCGCCGGCCGGGCGCAGCGGCGTGCTGCCGAAATCGTCGGGCAGGCGCCAGCCGAAACGCACTTCGGCGCCGGCGTTGGCGTGGGTGCCGAGGTTGCCGAGCGCCCCGCCCCAGTGGGTGATCGCGTCCCAGCCCCAGCCGTTGGCGTTGGAACTGGCGTCGCGCGGCCAGCGGCGCATGCGCTCGTGCACCAGGCGCACCACCGGCTCGTTGTGCAGCTGGTTGTCCCAGCCGAGGAAGCGTTCGCTGTCGGTGATCCTGTGCACGGCGTTCTGCACCTGGCGGCCCAGCGCGGCCGGGCCGACCACGCCGAGCTGCAGCTGGGTGGTGGTCAGCTGCGAGTCGTTGCGCGCGTTGTAGCCGAAGCTGGCCAGCAGTACCGCCGCGTACGGACGGTCGTCCTCGATCAGGTCGCGGCGGGTGTAGTCCGCGGGCGTGTAGATCTTCTGGGCGATGGAGAACACCATGTTCTGCTGGTCGAAACGCCCCGGCTGCAGGCGTTCGAGGCGGCGGTTGGCCCAGCGCGCCAGCCATGGCAGGCAGGGATCGTCGGTGTAGTCCTTGAGGTTCGGCGACACGAAGGTCAGCTGCGCGCCGTTGGTATAGCCCTGGTCCTGGCCGCCGAACAGGTCGTTGTCGACGCGGAAATTCACGGCCGGCGGGGTCTGCCGGAGCACGTTGTCCTGGCAGCGTTCGGCGGCGTGGGCGGTAATGGAGGCAGCCGCCAGGACCAGGGCAGCCAGGGGGTAGCGGAAGGGTGGCATGCGGGGGATTCCGTGGGAGCGCGGCGCGCGGGAGTGTCGATGCATGGGGAGCAGTCGCGGCTGCCACCAGTCCGCCGCGCGCACCGCTGCGTTGCACGCGACGGGCGACCGCCGGTCGCATCGGGGTTGGGTTTGCGGGTAGGCGGCCCGATAATGCCGCAATGGAAATCCGTTCAGACAATCCCGAGCACGGCTTCCAGTTCCCGGGCACCTTCGAGCTCAGCGCGATGGGTGCGGCCGACAAGGGACTGGAGACCGAACTGCCGAAGCTGTTGGGCGAGGCCGGCGTGGAAGTGCTGGAAGAGACCATCCAGTGGAAGCACTCCTCCAACGGCAAGTACGTGTCCGTGCGCATCGGCTTCCGCGCCGAAAGCCGCGAGCAGTACGACCGCGCCCACCAGGCGTTGCGCGACCATCCGGAAGTGAAGTGGACGCTGTGAACGCGCCGGCCTGTGCCGCGCCGCAGGACGGCGCGGGCGATCCGCTGCGCGCGCGCGCGCCGCTGCCGGCGACGGTGTTCGACCTGGGCCGCCAGGCCTACGAGCCGGTGTGGCGCGCGATGCAGGCCTTCACCGATGCGCGCAATGAGGACACCGCCGACCAGCTGTGGCTGGTCGAGCACGAACCGGTGTTCACGCTGGGCCAGGCAGGCAAGCCGGAGCACGTGCTGGCGCCGGGCGACATCCCGGTGCTGCATGTCGACCGGGGCGGGCAGGTGACCTACCACGGGCCCGGGCAGATCGTGCTGTATCCGCTGCTGGACCTGCGCCGGATCGGGATCGGGGTGCGCGAATACGTGTGCCGGATCGAGCAGGCGATCATCGACACGCTCGACGAGTGGAACGTGGGCGGCGAGCGCAAGGAAGGGGCGCCGGGCGTGTACGTCGGCGGCGCCAAGGTGGCGGCGCTGGGCATCCGCGTGCGCCGCGGCTGCACCTTCCACGGGCTGGCCTTCAACATCGGCATGGACCTGGAGCCGTTCCACCGGATCAATCCCTGCGGCTACCACGGCCTGCAGGTGACCTCGCTGCAGGACCTCGGCGGGCCGTCGTCGATGGACGCGGTGAAGCCGGTGCTGCTGGAGCAGATCGCGCGGCAGTTCGGACTCGAACTGCACGCATGCGAAGGCCTGCCGGCGCAGCTGGCGGGCTGAGGTCCGCTTGCTGTCGTTCCGGTGACAACAGCAACAACAACAGCGTTGGGTTGAGCTGGCTTCGGATGGAGCCGCGGCAGCGCGGGGTATGGCGCATCGTACGGTTCCGCCATCCCTGGCTCCAACGCGCGACCGCAGGCGATCCATGGCCTGCTTGCGCCGCGCCGCGAATGAGCCCGGGCGCTGGCGACGTCTGGCGCGTCGCCACGCGCCAGCCTCCTTGCCCGCGTCAGCCAGCGACCTGCTGTTGATACCCCCGCGCTACCGCGTCTTTCGGCGCGTTGAGGTCGAGGCTTCTTTCGCCCACACCGGGAGGGGCTGAGGAGAGGCCGGTTGCCGGCAGCCGGCCTGATCGCAGGTGGCGCAGGTGCGTCCACGAGGCCTGCCCGACGTCTTCACGCCGCCGGCCAGGCCAATCGCCATCCCCAGCCGTTCCATCCGCCACCACGCCCCGTTTCACCCCCGCAACCGCCCACGCCGGGCGCCGCGGGCGCGTGCGGCCTACAATAGGCCCCATGAGTACGCCCGCCCCCCGCACGATCCCGCTCCAGGTCCTGTCCGAGAACGCCGCGCCGGCCGCGCCGCTGGAAGCGGGCGCCAAGCAGCTTGGCGGCGACAAGATCGGCCGTTCGCCGGTCCAGTTCGCCGATGCGCCGGTGCTGCGCAAGCCGTCGTGGATCCGGGTGCGGATCCTGTCCGGCAACGCCGTGCAGAACCTCAAGGCCAAGCTGCGCGAGAACCGCCTGGTGACGGTGTGCGAGGAGGCCAGCTGCCCGAACATCCACGAGTGCTTCGGCCACGGCACCGCGACCTTCATGATCCTCGGCGAGGTCTGCACCCGCCGCTGCTCGTTCTGCGACGTGGCCCACGGCCGCCCGAAGCCGCCCGATCCGAACGAGCCGGTCAGCCTCGGCAATACCGTGGCCGACATGGGGCTGAAGTACGTGGTGGTCACCAGCGTCGACCGCGACGACCTGCGCGACGGCGGCGCCCAGCACTTCGTCGACTGCATCAGCGCCATCCGCGAGCGCTCGCCGGGCACCCGGATCGAGATCCTGACCCCCGACTTCCGCGGCAAGGGCCGCATGGAGCGCGCGCTGGACATCCTGGCGCAGAACCCGCCGGACGTGTTCAACCACAACATCGAGACCGTGCCGGACCTGTACCGCAACGTGCGCCCGGGCGCGGACTACCAGTGGTCGCTGACCCTGCTCAAGGAGTTCAAGGCGCGGCATCCGTCGATCCCGACCAAGTCCGGGATCATGCTCGGCCTGGGCGAGACCCTGGAGCAGGTCCAGGCGACGCTGCGCGACCTGCGCGCGCACGACGTGGACATGGTCACCATCGGCCAGTACCTGCAGCCGACCGCGCACCACCACCCGGTGCTGCGCTACTGGACGCCGGAGGAATACAAGGCGCTGGAGGTCTACGGCTACGAGCTGGGCTTCAGCCACGTCGCCTCCGGACCGATGGTCCGTTCGTCCTACCACGCCGACCGCCAGGCGGCGGGCGCGGGGGTCGCGGCCTGAACCCGGGCCCGGCCACGGCGGTTCCGTTCACTTTTCCGTACGCCGCGGGAGCTAGCCTGCAGCTGACCGGGCGGAACAGGTCATCGCAACTTCCGGCACTGTTCCCCGGTCACAGCCCCCAGCAGCCTGTCCCGACCGGCCTGACGCCGGCCACGAGTACTCAATGAACCGCAGATTCGTCGCCCCCCTGCTTGCCCTGTTGTTTCTCTCCCCGCTCGCGCTGCTGGCGCGTACGGACGGCAAGGACCAGGTCGCGGTCGCCCCCACCGCCGACCAGGCCACCATCTCCAAGATGGTCTACGGCGCGCTGTCGGACAGCCGCCTGGCCTATCGCCCGCGCCCGGCCGACGACGCGCTGTCGGAAGACATCTTCCGCCGCTACCTCGAGGCGCTGGACCCGAACAAGCAGTTCTTCACAGCGGGCGACATCGCCCGCTTCGAGCCGTACCGGCACCAGCTGGGCACGGCGGTGCGCCAGGGCGACCCGTCGGCGGCCTTCGCGATGTTCGCGGTCTACCGCGAGCGCGTGGACCAGCGCGTGGCGACTGCGCGCAAGCTGCTCAAGCAGGACTTCGACTTCACCGGCGACGAGCGCTGGGAGTACGACCGCAAGGACAAGCCGTGGGCGCCCGACGCCGCCGCGCTGGACGACGTGTGGCGCAAGTCGGTGATGAACGACTGGCTGCGGCTGAAGCTCGCCGGCAAGGAGCCGGCCGAGATCCGCAAGACCCTGGACAAGCGCTACGCGCAGATCTCGCGCTCGGTCGCCGAGTTGAAGAGCGAGGACGTGTTCACCCTGTTCCTCAACGCGTACACCGCCTCGGTCGACCCGCACACCGACTACCTCAATCCGCGCAGCGCCGAGAACTTCAACCAGCAGATGTCGCTGTCGCTGGAAGGCATCGGCGCGCAGCTTCAGCGCCAGGACGACTTCGTGGTGATCCGCGAGATCATCCCGGGCGGCCCGGCCGCGCTGGACGGCACGCTCAAGCCCGGCGACCGCATCGTCGGCGTGGGCCAGGGCCGCTCCGGCCAGGTCGAGGACGTGGTCGGCTGGCGCATCGATGACGTGGTCGGGAAGATCCGCGGCTCCAAGGGCACCCAGGTGCGCCTCGAGTACATCCCGGCCGAGAGTGGCATCGACGGCGAGCACCGCAGCGTGGTGCTGACCCGCGCCCGCGTGCAGCTGGCCGAGCAGGCCGCCAAGAGCAAGACCTACACGATCCCGGCGCAGGGCGACCAGGCGCAGCGCCTGATCGGGGTGATCGAGCTGCCGGCGTTCTACCAGGACTTCGAAGGCCGCCGCCGCAACGGCAGCGACTACACCTCCGCCACCCGCGACGTCGCCCGCATCCTCGGCGAGTTCAAGCAGAAGGGCGTGGACGGCGTGGTCCTGGACCTGCGCAACAACGGCGGCGGTTCGCTGGACGAGGCGGTGCAGCTGACCGGCCTGTTCATCGACCAGGGCCCGGTGGTGCAGCAGCGCGAATCCGGCGGCCGCGTGCAGGTCTACAGCGACCGCAACCCGGGCGTGGCCTGGGAAGGCCCGCTGGCGGTGCTGGTCAACCGCGGCTCGGCCTCGGCCTCGGAGATCTTCGCCGGCGCCATGCAGGACTACGGCCGCGCGCTGATCATCGGCGAGACCACCTTCGGCAAGGGCACGGTGCAGAACCTGCTCGACCTGGACCGCTGGCCGGCGGCCGGCGAGGGCCCGCGCTACGGCCAGGTGAAGCTGACCATCGCCCAGTTCTTCCGCGCCGACGGCGGCAGCACCCAGAACAAGGGCGTGGTCCCGGACATCGCCTACCCGCTGAGCGTGGACGCCAACGAGTTCGGCGAGAGCACCTACGACAACGCCCTGCCGTGGACCCGCATCGCCGCGGTCCCGCACGCGCGCTACGGCAACTTCGCCCCGCTGCTGCCGCAGCTGCAGCAGCTGCACGCCCAGCGCATCGCCGACGACCTGGAGTTCCGCTGGTGGAGCGAGGACGTCGCGCACTACCGCGCCGAGGCGGCGAAGAAGTACCTCTCGCTCAACGAGGCCGAGCGCCGCGCCGAGCGCGACCGCCAGGAAGCCCAGCGCAAGGAGCGCCAGGCGATCCGCAAGGCCAAGGGCCTGGACCTGGATCCGCTGGCCGAGGACTTCGACGACGGCCTGACCGCCGCCGAGCGCGACGTGGTCCGCGACGCCGAGCGCGAGAAGGCCGCCGAAAAGCGCCCGGACCCGCTGCAGCGCGAGGCCGCCGCGATCCTGGCCGACGCCATCGGCCTGCTCGAGGAAGACCGCCCGCTGACCGCGCAGGTCCTGCCGAAAACCGCTTCGGCGATGCGCTGGGCGGAGTGACTGCGCCGCGGCGAGTAACCGGAACGGCGGCCAATGGCCGCCGTTTCTTTTTGCGGGTGGTAACCGGCGCGAACCTGCTGCTCGCATCCTCGGATGACGGGGCTACCACGCGCGCTGACCAGGGGTTGGCCGCAGCCGATTCCCCCGGATGCGCTTCGCTTATCCGGGCTACACCATGGACGCCCGCGCCCTGAAGCCCCTCTTCCGGTCCTACGCCGGCACCTCCAGCGCCAGCGTCTCCTTCACTTCCTCCATCACGATGTAGCTCTTCGACTCGCGCACGTGTGGCAGCGTCAGCAGGCTGCTGCCGAGCAGCTTGCGGTACGAGGCCATCTCCGAGATGCGCGCCTTGATCAGGTAGTCGAAGTCGCCCGACATCAGGTGGCACTCCAGCACGTTCGGCAGCTTCAGCGCCGCGCGTCGGAACTCCTCGAAGATGTCGCCGGACTTGTAGGCCAGGCTGATCTGCACGAACACCAGCAGGCCCGCCTCCAGGTGGTGCGGATTGAGCCGCGCGTAATAGCCCTCGATCACCCCGTCGCGCTCCAGCCGGCGCACCCGCTCCGTGCACGGCGTGGTCGACAGCCCGACCCGCTCGCCCAGCTCGGTGAAGGAGATCCGCCCCTCCTGCTGGAGGATGCGCAGGATGTGCCGGTCGATGCGGTCCAGCTCGCGCTGGCGGGCCGGTCGTGGACTGGGCATGGAAACCTCCGCTGGAAGCGTTTCTTGCAGGAAGAACAACTGGTTCACCGACAAAATACGGAAAAAATCGCCACGAAACCACCAATACAATGCGCACATTGCCGGCGCCGCCCCCATTCATGCAGTGGAAGCGCCTGAATAGAGGAAAGAGACGATGCAGCGCGTTCTGGTTCTGGGCAGTGGCGTGATCGGCGTGGCGACCGCGTGGTACCTCTCGCGCGCCGGCTTCGAAGTGACCGTGGTCGACCGCGAGGCCGGCCCGGCCCGTGCCACCAGCTTCGCCAATGCCGGGCAGATCTCGCCCGGCTACGCCTCCCCCTGGGCCGCCCCCGGCGTGCCGCTGAAGGCGCTCAAGTGGCTGTTCCAGAAGCACGCCCCGCTGGCGATCAGGCCGACCCTCGACCCGGACCAGTACCTGTGGCTGGCGCAGATGCTGCGCAACTGCACCGCCGGCCGCTACGCGGTGAACAAGGAACGCATGGTCCGCCTGGCCGAATACAGCCGCGACTGCATGGACGAGCTGCGCCAGGAAACCGGCCTGGCCTGGGAAGGCCGCCGCCTCGGCACCACCCAGCTGTTCCGCACCCAGGCCCAGCTCGACGCCGCCGCCCGCGACATCGCCGTGCTGGAAGAGGCCGGCGTGCCGTACGAAGTGCTCGACCGCGCCGGTATCGCCCGCGTCGAACCGGCGCTGGCCGCCGCCGGCGACCTGCTCGCCGGCGCCCTGCGCCTGCCCGGCGACCAGACCGGCGACTGCCAGCTGTTCTGCGAGCGCCTGGCCGCGCTGGCCAGCCTGCGCGGCGTCGAATTCCGCTACGGCGCCAACATCGAGGCGATCGAGTCCGACGGCGAGCGCGTGACCGGCGTGCGCATCGACGGCAAGCTGGAGACCGCCGACCGCTACGTGCTCGCGCTCGGCAGCTGGTCGCCGAAGCTGCTCAAGCCGCTGGGCATCCGCCTGCCGGTGTACCCGCTGAAGGGCTACTCGCTGACCATACCGATCACCGACGCGGCGATGGCCCCGGTCTCCACCGTGCTCGACGAGACCTACAAGATCGCGATTACCCGCTTCGACCGCCGCATCCGCGTCGGCGGCATGGCCGAGGTCTCCGGCTTCGACCTGTCGCTGGATCCGCGCCGCCGCGCCACCCTCGAGAAGTGCGTGCGCGACCTGTACCCGAAGGGCGGCGACATCGAACGCGCCGATTTCTGGACCGGCCTGCGCCCGGCCACCCCGGACGGCACCCCCGTCGTCGGCCCGACCGCGCTGCGCAACCTGTACCTCAACACCGGCCACGGCACACTCGGCTGGACCATGGCCTGCGGCTCCGGCCGCTACCTGGCCGACGTGATCGCCCACCGCCCGACCCAGATCAGCCGCGAAGGCCTGGACATCTCGCGCTACGGCGGGAGCACCGTCGCCGATGCCGGCGGCGAGCCGATTCCGGCGACAATGTCGCGGTAAGCCGGGTTTTCCCCCGAACCCGATGCCCGGCGCGCCATGCGCGCCGGAACGACAGGAGCTGTTCCCCCGCATGCGTCCCGCCCGCGCCCTGATCGACCTGGAAGCCCTGCGCCACAACTACCGCCTGGCGCGCCGCCTCGGCGGCGGCCGCGCGCTGGCGGTGGTGAAGGCCGATGCCTACGGCCACGGCGCCGTGCGTTGCGCCGCCGCGCTGGAGCAGGAAGCCGACGGCTTCGCCGTGGCCTGCATCGAGGAAGCGCTGGTGCTGCGCGAGGCCGGCATCCGCAAGCCGATCCTGCTGCTGGAAGGCTTCTTCGAAGCCAGCGAACTGCCGCTGCTGCTCGAACACGACCTGTGGACGGTGGTGCACGCGCCGTGGCAGGTCGAAGCGCTGGAACGCACGCCGTTGCCGCGGCCGCTGCACGTGTGGCTGAAGCTGGATTCGGGCATGCACCGCGTCGGCATCGACGCGGCTTCCTACGCCGACACCTGGCGCAGGCTGCAGGCGCTGCCGCACGTCGAGGTCGCGGTGAAGATGAGCCACTTCTCGCGCGCCGACGAACTGGACTGCGCGCGCACCGGCGAGCAGCTGGCCACCTTCGCCGCGGCCACCGCCGGCCTCGCCGGCGAGACCAGCATCTGCAACTCGCCGGCGCTGCTGGGCTGGCCCGACGCGCGCGCCGACTGGGCGCGGCCGGGGCTGATGCTCTACGGCGTGTCGCCGTTCGCGCAGGCGCACGAACCGGCGTCGCAGCTGCGCCCGGTGATGACGCTCGAGTCGAAGGTGATCGCGGTGCGCGAGCTGCCTGCCGGCGAGCCGGTCGGCTATGGCGCGCGCTTCGTCACCCAGGCGCCGACCCGCATCGGCGTGGTCGCGATGGGCTATGCCGACGGCTATCCGCAGTTCGCGGTCAACGGCACGCCGGTGGCGATCGACGGCCGCCCCGGCCGGCTCGCGGGCCGCGTGTCGATGGACATGCTTACCGTCGACCTCACCGACCACCCGCAAGCCGGTGTCGGCAGCCAGGTCGAGCTGTGGGGCAACCAGATCGCGGCCGCCGAAGTCGTCGCCCACAGCCAGACCAGCAGCTACCGCCTGCTGTGCGCGGTCAAGCGCGTGCCGCTGGAATACCGCGGCTGAGCGTCGGCGTGCCCGCACGCCGGGGCATGCCTTCCGGACGGGTCCTGCATTCGGCGCACCACCACACAGCGGAACAGCCCCGGTCGCACCAGTACGTGCACGGCCAGGACGGCGAGGGCCGGCCGTTCCCGCTGCTGCATCTCGCCGAAGCCGCCGCGACGGCGCGGGCTGGCGCCGCGGCGATGCCCTGATCCGACGCGCCGCAGGCGCATCCAGCCTGCTGGCCCCATTGCCGGACGCCGGGTCGCGTGTGGTTGCGCATACCGCCGCAGGCGCGCAGCATCGTCGGGGTGGCGGCCTTCCGGAGAAACCTGCGATGACCGAACGCCTCGCATCATGCACCTGCGGGCAGCTCACCGCCCGCGTGGATGGCGAGCCGCTGCGGATCTCGATCTGCCATTCCCTGGCCTGCCAGCGCCGCACCGGCGGGGTGTTCGCGGTGCAGGCGCGCTTCCCGCGCGAAGCGGTACGGATCGAAGGCCGCAGCAGCGGGTTTCCCCGCACCGGCGACGAAGGCACGACCGCGCGCTTCCACTTCTGCCCGGTGTGCGGCGACACGGTCTACTACCTGATGGATGCGGTGCCCGATGCGATCGCGATCCCGGTCGGCGCGTTCGCCGATCCACGGTTCCCGGCGCCGACCGTGTCCGTCTACGGCGAGCGCAAGCACGCCTGGGTGCAGCTGCCGCCGGAGATCGAGAGCTTCGACTGAGCGCGCCACGCACGGCGGCCCGGGCGCAAGGGCGGACGCGCGTGCATGAAGCGGGCATGATGCTTTCCCGACACATCCGCGGGAGTTCCCATGAAACGCGTCACCGGCATCGGCGGCATCTTCTTCAAGGCGAAGGATCCGGCGGCGCTCAGCGCCTGGTATGGCAGGCACCTCGGGCTGGACGTCACCGGCTGGGGCGGCGCGCTGTTCCGCTGGGGCGGCGAAGGCAGCGCGGCGGGCGTGACGGTGTGGAGTCCGTTCGCGCAGGACACCCGGTACATGGAACCGGGCACCGCGTCGTTCATGCTCAACTTCCGCGTCGCCGACCTCGACGCGCTGCTCGCGGCGTTGCGCAGCGAGGGCTGCGACGTGCTGGAGAAGACCGAGGAATCGGAGCAGGGCAGGTTCGGCTGGGTGATCGACCCGGAAGGCAACAAGGTCGAACTGTGGGAGCCGGCACCCGGCATGTGAGCACGCGCAACGGCTCGGGTACCGCAACCCGACGCCGCTGACTGAGCCGCGCGTGCCTGCGTCCGCCCGCGCTCAGGCCGGGCGGATGCGTCCGCGGGCATCGACCAGGAAGCGCGCACGCCGGCCCTGGTAGTAGAACGAGGCGCGGTAAGTGCCGGCGTCCTCGCCGGTGCCGCGCTCGCACAGCACCGCGATCCGGCCGTCGTCCATCAGCCGGCGGAAGCTGTCCACGTCCAGGTCCAGCGCCTGCGCGACCTGGCGGCCATCGATTTCCAGCTGCGGTGAAGGCATGCGGCGGTCCCGTCGTTGCCCGCAGGATCGCCGATGGCGGTCGCGGTCGCCTTGACTCCGGTCAGACAGCCGGCGGTTCCGCGCCGGGATCGGCCGTTGCGCCGCGACCCGGCCGCGACGGCGATCGCCGATAATGGCGGATCCTTCGATCCAGCCGTGCCCCCGCGTGACCGCCGAAGACGAACCCCTCAAGGCCTTGCTGCTGCCGTTCGAGACCGGCGCCCTGCCGTGGCCGGCGCAGGACACGATCGCCTTCCTGCGCGCGCGCGACGGCTGGCCGCTGCGCCGCCATCCGCTCGCCAACCTGCGCTGCGAGCAGGGTTTCCGCCCGCTGGCCGACGGCCTGCGCCAGGCCGGCCTGGACGCGCAGCCGGAACTGCAGGGTGCCGGCGAGGCCGCGCTGGTGCTGGTGCTGCCGCCGCGGCAGCGCGAGGAAGCTCAGGCGCTGCTGGCCCGCGCCGTCGACCTGGCCGCGCCGGGCGCGCGCGTGGTCGCCGCGGTGGCCAACGACGAGGGCGCGCGTTCGCGCGAAAAGGACCTGCAGCAGCTGGCCGGACTCGACGGCACCCTGGCCAAGTTCCATTGCCGGGTGTTCTGGACGCCGCCGCTGGCCGGGCCGCGCGACGCGGAACTGGCCGCGCGCTGGCGCATCGCCGATGCGCCGCGGCCGATCCTCGGCGGGCGCTACACCAGCCGCCCCGGCGTGTTCGCCTGGGACCGCATCGACCCGGCCTCGGCGCTGCTGGCCGCGCAGCTGCCGGCCGACCTGCGCGGGCTCGGCGCCGACCTGGGCGCGGGCTGGGGCTATCTGTCGGACGAGGTCCTGCGACGCGCGCCAGGCGTGGCCGCGCTGGACCTGTACGAGGCCGAGGCGCGCGCGCTGGAGCTGGCGCGCGGCAACCTCGCCGCGCACGCGGAGAAGGTGGCGCTCGGCTTCCACTGGCACGACGTCACCACCGGCCTGCCCGCCGACGGCTACGACTTCATCGTCAGCAACCCGCCGTTCCACGCCCACGACCGCGGCGACCGGCCGGAACTCGGCCAGCGCTTCATCGAGGTCGCCGCGCAGGCGCTGCGGCCGGGCGGGCGGCTGCTGATGGTGGCCAACCGCCACCTGCCGTACGAGGCCACGCTGGCGCAGGCCTTCGGGACGACGCGGGTACTGGCCGAAAGCGGCGGATTCAAGGTGATCGAGGCATTGAAGGGAGCGCGGCGTTGAGCAAGTCGATGAAACTGGTGAAGCACCTGGCCAACCTCGGCTATGGCAGCCGCAAGGAAGTGGCCTGGATGTTCCGCGAAGGCCGCGTCACCGACGCCGCCGGCGAGGTGCTGTACCAGGACGATCCGCTGGACCACGACAACGTGCGCGTGGACGGTGAGCCGCTGGACCCGCCGCCGGGCCTGGTGGCGATGCTGCACAAGCCGGCCGGCTACACCTGCTCGACGAAGGACAAGGGCCGCATCGTCTACGACCTGCTGCCGCCGCGGTTCCGCCTGCGCGACCCGGTGCTGTCCACCGTCGGCCGCCTTGACCGCGACACCACCGGCCTGCTGCTGCTCACCGACGACGGCGCGCTGCTGCACCGGATCGTCTCGCCGAAGTCGCGCCTGCCGAAGGTCTACGAGGCCACGCTGGCCCGGGACCTGCGCGGCGACGAGGGCGAGCTGTTCGCCAGCGGCACGCTGGTGCTGGAATCGGAAACCACGCCGCTGCTGCCGGCGGAACTGGAAGTACTGGGCCCGCGCCGCGCGCGCCTGGTCCTGCACGAGGGCCGCTACCACCAGGTGCGGCGCATGTTCGCCGCCACCGGCAACCACGTCGAGGCGCTGCATCGCCCGCAGGTCGGCGGGCTGGCGCTGGACGGGCTGGCGGAAGGGCAGTGGCGCGCGCTGGACGAGGCCGACGTGGCACGGCTGTTCGCCGGGGCCACGCCGTGAGCCCGGTGCCCGGCGTCGCCCCGCTGCCGTTCGCTCCGGCGGCGGTGGTGTTCGACATGGACGGGCTGATGCTCGACAGCGAGCGCGCGATCAACGCATGCATGGCCCGCGCCGCGCGCGAGCTCGGCCATGACCTGCCGGACTCGCTGTGGCTGGCGATGGTCGGCAAGGGCGAGGCGGTGTGCCGGTCGATGCTCGCCGGACGCGTCGGCGCCGAAGCGGCCGAACGGCTGCTGGCGCATTCGGGCGCGCTGTACGACGCGGTGGCCGCGGCCGGCATCGACCACCGCCCCGGCATCGTCGAACTGCTGCGGTGGCTGGTCGCGCGCGGCATCCCGCGCGCGGTGGCAACTTCCACCCGGCGCCCACTGGCGCTGTCCAAGCTCGAGGCGGCGGGGCTGCGCAGCTACTTCGACGCGATCTGCACCAGCAGCGACGTGGCCCGGCCCAAGCCGGCGCCGGACGTGTACCTGCTGGCGGCCGGGAAGCTGGGCGTGGAGCCGGCGCGCTGCCTGGTCCTGGAGGATTCGCCCACCGGCGTGCGCGCGGCGCTGGCCGCGGGCATGACCCCGGTGCAGGTGCCGGACATGCTCGCCCCGGACGAGGAAGTGCGTGCGCTGGGCCACCGCATCGTCGCCTCGCTGGCCGAGGCGCAGCGTCTGCTGGAAGCGCGGCTGGCGGAAGAGGCCTGAATCCGCCGCGCCGGATCGGCGCCCAGCGGTACCGTTCGTGCCCCGGATCAGGACGCCGCGTCGTCCCCGAACAGCCTGCGCCAGCCCTCGTGGCCGAGCCTGCGCAGGGTCTCGTAGTTGCGCTCGACGATCGGGTCCGGCTCCGGGTACGCCTCCACCGCGCGGTCGATGCTTTCCTCGCGCAGCAGGTGCAGGGTCGGGTAGGGCGAGCGGTTGCTGAAGTTCTCGATGTCGTCCGGACGGCTGTCGGCGAACTGGTAGTCCGGATGGAAGCTGGCGACCTGCAGGATGCCGTCCAGCTCCAGCGCCTCGACCAGCGCGTCGGCCTCGTCGAGGAAGTCGTTGTAGTCGATGAAGTCCTGCAGCACGTGCGGATGCACCAGCAGGGTGGTGTCGGTGTGCGAGGCCGGCGTGTCGCGCAGGCGCAGCAGTTCCTCGCCCAGGTGCTCCAGCAGCTGTTCGGGCGTGGTTGCGTCGCTGTACTCGAAGCGCACCTGCTCGCGCACGTACACCGACTTGGCGAACGGGCACAGGTTCAGGCCGATCACCGCCTTCTCCACCCAGCGGCGGGTGGCTTCGAGGACTTCCCCGGCGCCGGGAGGCAGTGCGTCCGCGTCGTAGCCGGCCATCAGTCGCGGAAGTTCTCGAACTGCAGCGGGATGCCGAAGTCGCCCTTGCGCAGCAGGGCGATGGCCTCCTGCAGGTCGTCGCGCTTCTTGCCGTTGACCCGCAGCTTGTCGCCGTTGATCTGGCTGTCGACCTTGAGCTTGGCGTCCTTCAGCGCGCCCTGGATCTTCCTCGCGGTCTCGCGTTCGATGCCCTGCTTGACCGTGACCTTCTGCCGGGCGCCGGCCAGGTTGGTCTCGATGTCGCCGAACTCCAGGCAGCGGATGTCGATCCCGCGCGCGGTGAGGCGCTGCTTGAGGATGTCGGTCATCTGCTTGAGCTGGAAGTCGCTGGGCGCCGACTGGCTGATGGTGTTGTCTTCGAGGGCGAACTTCGCGTCCACGCCCTTGAAGTCGAAGCGGGTGGTCAGCTCGCGGCTGGCCTGGTCGACGGCGTTGGTCAGTTCGTGGCGGTCGACTTCGGAGACGATGTCGAAGGAGGGCATGTCGGGCACCGGTTGGGAACGGGAGCGGCGCGGGGCCGTGCGGCATTATCCCATCCGCCGCCGCGCAGCGGCCACTTTCACGCCGCCGCCCAGGTGCAGATGCCCTTGTACGTGACGCGCGCGCCGAGCGCGCGGTAGAACTCCACGGCGCGGGAGTTGGCGCTCTCGACGCCCCAGCGGACGAAGCCGTGGCCGTCGCGGTCGCGGATCGCCGCCAGTTCCTGCATCAGCAGGCGGCCGATGCCGCGCGAACGGTGTTCCGGCACCACGAACAGGTCGTCGAGCAGGATCACGCTCTGCCCGCGCCAGATCGAATAGCCCAGGGTGTACGTGGCGTAGCCGCAGGTGCGGGCCTCATGTTCGGCCAGCAGCGCGTGGAAGCGCGGCGGCGTGGCGGCGCAGTCGCTGGCCAGGGTGGCCACGTCGGTGCGGATGTCGGCGGCCGAGCCTTCCAGCGTGCCGAGTTCGTGCATCAGCTCGCGCAGCCGCGGCATGTCGGCGGCGACGGCGGGACGGATCGACCAGCCCGGCGGCAGCGCGTTCATGCCCGCGCCTCCGCGTTGCCGGCCAGGCGCGCGATGTCCGCCGGCTCGCGCAGGCGCACGCGCGGGCCGCAGGCCTCCAGCGCGGCCAGCGGCATGTAGCCCCAGCCCACCGCGCCGAAGGCCATGCCGGCGGCGTGCGCGGCCTCGCCGTCGCCGAGCTGGTCGCCGACGTAGAGCACGCGCTGCGGGGCGACGCCGGCGCGGCGCGCCAGTCGCGACAGCTTGGCCGCCTTGCCGAACAGGGAGACGCCGCACACGGCCTGCTCGAACAGCGCCCAGTCGCGCGGGCCCAGCACCTGCTCGCAGGTGTCGCGCGAGTTGGAGGTCAGCAGGGCCAGGCGCACGCCGCTGGCGTGCAGTTCGCGCACGGCCTCGAGCACGCCCGGCAACGCCGCCACCGAGGCGCGGCGCCGGGCCATGATCCGCCGCGCCTGGTGCACGATCAGCGGCAGCCGCCACGCCGGCACCTTGAGGTGCCGGATCAGCCCGCGTGCGTCGAGCTGGCGCAGTTCCTCGACCTGTTCCGGTTCGATCCGGGCGAAGCCGTGGCGGGCGGCCAGTTCGTTGTGCACTTCCAGGAACAGCGCGAACGAATCCACCAGGGTGCCGTCGAAGTCGAAGGCGACCAGGTCCCAGGGCAAAGAGGAGGCGGGCGGCGTGAGAGTGCTCATGGCGGAGGGGCGATCCGGGGGATGCGCATCATCCGGGCGCGGGCCGCGGCCGGCTTGAACGGATGGGCTAGGATGCGCCGCGACGGCATCGGAAGGGGGCAGGCGTGGCAGGGGGCGACGGGCAGGCGCGACGTGGGGTCACCGACGGTGGTCGCGTGGTGATGTGGAGCGGCGGCAGCCTGTGGACCAGCCGCGGCACCGGTCACGTGCCCGCCCACGCGCACCACGCGCTGCAGCTGGTCCTGTCGCCGCAGCGGCCGGCGCGCGTGCAGGCCGGCGAGGCCTGGACCCGCGGCCACCTGCTGCTGGTGCCGCCCGACCTGGTGCACGCCTTCGACGGCGTGGGCGCCGACGTGGCGATGGTGTTCGTCGCCCCCGAATCGGTGGCCGGGCGCAGGTTGCTGGCCGCGCATGGCAGTGGCGCGGTGGCGGTGCTGGAGGATGCGCGAGTGCTGGCACGGGCCGACGCCCTGCTCGGGCTGGCCCACGGCCAGGCCGATGCATCCGCGCTGGAGACGGCGGCGCGCGCCATCATCGACCTTCTCACCGGCGCGCTGCCCGGCGGCGATGCGCCGGATCCGCGCATCGGCCGCGTCCTCGAATGGCTGGAGCGCAACGCCGACGGCCCGCTGGCCCTGGCCGACGCCGCCGCGGTGGCGCACCTGTCGCCGGGCCGCTTCCGCCACCTGTTCGTGCAGCACACCGGCGTGCCGTTCCGCACCCACGTGCTGTGGACGCGCCTCAACCGCGCGGTGGCCGAGCGCCTGGCGGGCCGTTCGTGGACCGAGGCGGCGCAGCGTTCGGGCTTCGCCGACCAGGCCCATCTCACCCGTACCTGCCGGCGCATGTTCGGCGTGGCCCCGACCATGTTCGGCAATCCCCACGGACCATAGCGTTCCGGCGACCACGACTTCCCTCACGCGCATGCCGCCGCGGAACCGCGGACAATGCGCGGATGACGCCTCCCCGCTCGAACCTGGCCGCCGCCGGCTGGATGATCGCCGCCGTGGCCAGCTTCTCGCTGATGGACGCGGGCATGAAGCTGCTGTCGGCGCACTACCCGCCGCTGCAGGTGACCCTGCTGCGCGGCGCCGCCTCGCTGCCGTTCGTGCTGGCCTGGGTGCTGGCCACCGCCGGGCCGCGGTCGATCGTGCCGGTGCGCTGGGGCCTGCGCCTGCTGCGCGGCGTGCTGGGCATGGCGATGATCGGCTGCTTCGTGTTCGCGCTGAAGCGGATGCCGCTGTCCACCGCGTACACGATCTATTTCGTCGCGCCGCTGCTGGTGGCGGCGCTGTCGGTGCCGCTGCTGGGCGAACATGTCGGGCCGCGGCGCTGGACCGCGATCGCGATCGGCCTGGTCGGCGTGATCGTGGTGCTGCGGCCGGGCACCGACGGGCTGGTCTCGTTCCCCGGGCTGATGGTGCTGCTGGCAGCCACCGCCTACGCGGTCGCCGCGGTGACGGTGAGCCTGCTGACCCGCACCGACACGCCGCAGTCGATGGTGGTGTGGTTCCTGCTGATCATGGCCGTGGGCGCCGGCGTCGCCGCGATTCCCGGCTGGGTGCCGCTGCGCCTGGAACACGCCTGGCTGATCCTGGGCATGGGCCTGGCCGGGGCGCTGGGCCAGATCGCGCTGACCGCGGCGTTCATGCGCGGCGACGCGTCGATGATCGCGCCGCTGGAGTACACCGGCCTGGTCTGGGTGATCGGCTGGGACTGGCTGCTGTGGCGCACGCTGCCCGATGCCTGGACCTGGGCCGGTGCGGCGATCATCGTCGCCAGCGGGTTGTACCTGCTGCGCCGCGAGCGGGTGACCCGCGCCGCCCGCTGCGCGCCGCTCGATCATTCCTGACCGCTGCGGCGTGACGCGGCGCCGCACCGGTGTGGGTTAGCCTGCAGGCTGGCCTTCCGGGACGCCCCCATGCCCCTGCTGCTCGCCGTGCCGCTGGCGATCCTGCTGGCGCTGTCGCTGCTCCTGGTGCTGCTGCCGCTGTCGCTGTGGCAGCGCTGGCGCCTGGCCGGTTCGCGCCGGCGCGCGCGCACCTGGGCGATGGCGCTGGCGTGGTGGTCCTCGCTGGGCTCGAGCCTGCTGTTCCTGCTGTTCGTGCTGGTGGCCGGGCACTTCTGGCCTTCGGCCCGGGCCTACGTGGCGGTGGCGTATCCGGCGGGCCTGCTGCTGGGCCTGCTCGGCCACGCGCTGACCCGTTTCGAACCGACCCCGCAGGGCCTGTACTACCGCTCCAGCCGCTTCCTTGCGCTGGGCCTGGTGCTGCTGGTGGCGGTACGGATCGGCGCGGGGCTGGTGCAGGGCGTGCGCAGCGGCTTCGGCGCGGGCTGGCCGGACAGCGGCTGGCTCAGCCATGCCGGCCTGCTGGCGATGGGCGCGCTGCTGCTGGGCTATGCGACGGCGCAGTCGCTGGGCCTGTACCGGCGCGTGCGCCGCTTCGAACGCCACCGCCGCTACGACCGCTCGCCGGGCTGAGGACATTCCTGCGCATGAACGAACGGGCCCCGCGGGGCCCGTTCGCCAGCATC
>Ga0182737_1001871_pt1 | contig 19051 bp, 17 predicted proteins | sample eDN5th30CBELigOP_FD_128878 | JGI IMG/M metagenome (GOLD analysis project Ga0182737, IMG submission 128878) | Enriched Organic Plus compost microbial communities from Emeryville, California, USA - eDNA 5th pass 30_C BE-Lig OP (version 2) (version 2) ...
TGAACCGCATCACCGCATTCCACCCGGCCGAGGGCGTCATGCCCTAGGCTGGGCGAACCGCAAGGGGAGTACTCCCGCAGCGATCGGGTCGTCAATACGGATGCAGCGCAGCATCCCGGCCCATCGGCCCGCATCGCCGGGTGGAGGAGACCTTCGGACCGTTCATCGCACGCGCCCGAGGAGACCCCGTGGACATCACCCCTGTGATCTGGCTCGTCACGATCGCCGTGACCATCGCCTTCTTCGTGTTCGAGTTCTTCGCCCACGTCCGCAAGGCCCACGCGCCGAGCGTCCGCGAGGCCTCGCTGTGGTCCCTGTTCTACATCGGCCTCGCCGTGCTCTTCGGCATCGGGGTGGGGATCGTCTCGGGCTGGACATACGGCGGCGAGTTCTTCGCCGGCTACCTCACCGAGAAGGCACTGTCGATCGACAACCTCTTCGTGTTCCTCATCATCATGACGGGGTTCGCGGTCCCCCGCGCCTTCCAGCAGAAGGTGCTGATGATCGGCATCGTCATCGCTCTGGTGATGCGCGGCGGGTTCATCGCGCTCGGTGCCGCGCTCATCGAGAACTTCTCCTGGGTCTTCTACATCTTCGGCGCGCTGCTGCTCTTCCTCGCCTGGCGGCAGGTCGCGACGCACGGCCACGAGTCCGACCCGACGAAGAACCTGTTCGTGCGGATCGCACGGCGCACCGTCCCGGTCAGCGACGAGTACCACGGCGACCGGCTGTCGGTGCGGGTCGACGGACGGCGCATGTTCACGCCGATGCTGCTCACGATCGTCGCGATCGGCTTCATCGACCTCGTGTTCGCCCTCGACTCGATCCCCGCCATCTACGGCCTCACCGACGAGGCGTACCTCGTGTTCACCGCCAACGCGTTCGCCCTCATGGGATTGCGCCAGCTCTACTTCGTGGTCGGGGGGCTGCTCGAGCGGCTCGTCTACCTGGCCCAGGGGCTCGCGGTCATCCTCGCCTTCATCGGTGTGAAGCTGCTGCTGCACGCCCTGCATGTGAACGAGCTGCCGTTCATCAACGGCGGGAAGGGCGTCGAGTGGGCGCCGGAGATCCCGATCTGGTTCTCGCTCGCGTTCATCGCGGCGACCATCGCGGTCGCCACCGTCGCGAGTCTCGTCGCGACCCGGCGGCGCGAGGCGAGGGATGCCCGGGAGACGATGGACGCCGACGCGTCCTGACCCTGCCGGTCAGACCAGCTGCGAGACGCGCGCCAGCAGCTCGCGACCGGTGAAGGGCTTGGTGACGTAGTCGTCGACGCCGACGGCGAACGCGTGCTCCCGGTCGGCGTCCTTCGCACGCGCGGTGAGCATCATGATCTTCGTCGAGAGGAACCGGTCGTCGGCCCGCAGCTCGGTGCACACCTCGATGCCGGTCTTGCGCGGCATCATCCAGTCGAGGATCACGAGATCCGGGAGCACGGCGCGGGCGGCGGCCACACCTGCCTCGCCGTCGTGCGCCACGGCGACACGGTGTCCGGACGCGGTCAGGCGGAGCTCGATGAGCCCCGCGACATCGGTGTCGTCCTCCACGACGAGAATGCTGGCCACGGTCTCCCTCCGCCGATATCCTACGCGACGCGACCCCGGTCATCCGACGGGGGCGGGGGCCGCCCGGCGTCACCGACGCCGCCCCCGCCGTTATACGGTTCGTATATGGAGCGCGCCTTCCGACCCGAACGGATCGCCGCCGCCGAGCCGCCGCCGCGGCCGTTGCCGCGTTGGGGCGCGCCGGCCGCAGCGACCGGCATCGTCGCGCTGGCGGTCGTCGGCGCGCAGCTGAAACCCGAGGGCGGGACCCTCGCACTGTGGTGGCCCGCAGCGGGCCTGTCGATCTGGCTCGTGCTGCGCTGCGGACGCGATCGCCGCTGGTCGACACTCGCGTACGTGTTCGCCGCGATCGTCCTCGGCAACCTCCTCTCCGGCGGCGCGCCCCTGACCGCACTCGGTCTCGGGCTGACGAACGCCGCCGAGGCCCTCGTCGTCTCGGCGCTCCTGCACCGGTCCGCCCGATGGTTCCGGGTGCGCTCGCCCCGTGATGCGCTCCGCTTCCTCGCCGCATCCGCCGTCGGCGCCGCGGTCGCCGGTGTCGGCGCGGGCGCCGCGGTGCTCCTCACCCAGGGTCCGGCACTCTCCCCGGAGCAGCTGCTGCTCCTGGTGGCCCAGGCGACCGCGTCGCACCTGTCCGCGGTGCTGCTCATCGCCTCGTTCGCGGTGCTCCCCTCCCGCCTGCACGACACCTGGCCCCGCACCGAGATGGTGGCCCAGACCTGGCTGGTCTCGCTCACGCTCGCCCTGGTGTTCGCCCCGGGCATGTCCCTGCCGCTGTCGTTCCTGCCGTTCGCGTTCATCGTGTGGGCGGCGTTCCGCTTCCCCGTCCGCTTCGCGATGACCCAGGTGCTCGTCGCCTCGATCGCCGTGTTCGGCTTCACCCTCATCGGCGGCGGACCGTTCACGGTGGACACGGTCAGCACCGCCGGCGTGATGCTCATCGTCGAGCTGTACATGATCGTGCTCGCCGTCATCACGATCATGCTGCTCGCCGCCCGCGTCGCCGCCCGCCGCGCGGAGCGGACCGCGCAGAGCATGTCGCAGCTCATCACCGGCGGGTTCGTCGCATCCCGGGTGGGCCTGATCATCGCCGAGGAGGAGGACGACGGGCGTCTCACCGTGCTGTGGGCCAACCGCGCCGCGGTCACCGCGATCGACGCGGAGCTCCTCCCCGACGGCACGTGGGACGGCCCGCTCGCCGACATCTCGCTGAAGTCGCTCACCGAGGGCGTCGAGACCATGCACGAGGACCGGACGCTCGGCACCACCGTGAGCCTGGTCGCCACCCGCATCCCCGGCGAGACCGACCGCTTCTCGGTGCAGCTGGTCGACGTGGGTGCGACCATCCGGATGGCGCAGGCGCGGCACGACGCCGAGGTCGAACGCGCGGCCGCCCGCTCCACGCTCGTCGACCTGGAACGTCAGCGCGACGACTTCGTCGCCACCACGAGCCACGAGCTGCGCACCCCCGTGACGAGCATCGCCGGGTACGCCGAACTGCTCTCCGAGTCCCCCACCCTCACCGAGGCCGAGCGCGCGTGGGTGGACATCATCGTCCGGAACGCGTCCCGGCTCACGACGCTCGTGGAGGACCTCCTCTCCCTCGGGCGCTCCGGGATCGCCCCGCCGAACGCGGCCGTCCTCGACCTGCGCGCGCTCGCGGCTGACGTCATCGACATCCACCGGCCGATGGCCGATGCCCGCCGCATCCGCCTCGAGGCCGAGGTGCCCGAGGGGCTGGTGGCGCACTGCGCGGCCGACGACGCGACACGCGCGCTCGGCAACCTCGTCTCCAACGCGGTGAAGTTCACCCCGCCCGGCGGTCTCGTGCGCATCACCGCCGACGAGATCGACGGCCGCATCGCCCTCACCGTGATCGACAACGGGCCCGGCATGGCACCCGAGGTGCTCGCCCACGCGTTCGACCGGTTCTACCGCGGTCAGGATGCGGTGCAGGCGAACACCCCCGGCACCGGCCTCGGCCTGGCGATCGCATCCCAGCTGGCGCAGCGCAACGGCGGCGACGTCCGCCTCGCCCTGCCGCACGAGGGCGGCCTGGCCGCCAGCCTCATCTTCGCCGACCCCGCGCCCGCAGCCGGCCCCGCCGCGGATCTCGCGGACGAGTCCGCCGCCGCGGCGGACTGAACGAGCGCCCTCAGAGGATGGCGTTCAGATAACTGATGATCGACGCGTAGACCAGCGCGCTCACCCCGAGCGCGAGCAGCGCGACGCCGAGGTAGATGGCCCACTTGGACCGGCCGCCGTTGGGATCGCGGATCTCGTCTCGCGTCATGGGGGCATGCTACCGAGAAATCCGTTTCCGGCGCGTGACTTCATGCGTATTACCGCCTAGCCCGTCGCAGTGTCAACCCTCGTCCGGGGCCCGTCCGGCGTCCGGATACTTGAGACAGCAACACCGCACGCCAACATGTTCGGGTCATGACGGCGCGCGAAGACGCGGAGAGGCATCGCCCCGCGTGCGACCCCCTCCCGGTCCCCCAGCCGGGAGGGGGTCTCCGCATCCCCGGGGGCATTCCCGGCGCGTGCACCGGACAGGTGCGCCGGCGCGACGCGCGCGCTACAGTCGTCACCGGCAGATCCGCCGAACCCTGGGCCTCGACCTCGTCGGGGCCGGCGGCGCCCGCGGCCTCCGGCAACCACCCTGTGCCGGGGGCCGCTTCGTGTGTGCGGGCTCAGCGCACGACGGCGGTGACCGTCGCGAGGTGCGCGAGCACCTCCTCGCTCACCGAGCCCAGCAGGAAGCGTGCGAAGCCGGAACGGCCGTGCGAACCGACGACGGTGAGCACGGCGGATGCGGCGTGGTCGCCGATGACCCCCGCCGGGTCGCCCTCGTCCACGTGCGCCTCGACCTCCAGGTCGGGGTGCTCGGCCGCGATCGCCTGCACCACCGCATCCACGTTCGCGCGGCTGATCTCCTCCAGATCGGTGAGGTACACCTCCGGGTAGACGCCGAAGTCGCCCGGGACGGTCACCGGCATCCACGCCGACACCACCCGCAGCGGCTCGCCCAGCCGGGTGGCCTCGGCGACGGCGAACGCGATCGCCGCGTTCGAGGTCTCGGATCCGTCCACACCCACCACCACGCCGCGGCGCGGCACGTCGTCGGCCTCGGGCACCACCACGACCGGGCAGTGCGCACCGGCCGCGATGCGGGCGCCGTGCTGTCCGCGTCGGCCGCGACCGCGCGGCTCGCTGCCGATCACGAGCAGCTCCGCATCCTCCGAGGCCTCGACGAGCCGGCGCACCGGATCGCCGTGCGTGACCGTGTACTCCACGGAGACGCCGCTGGCGGCGAGCTCCGCCGCGAGCGCCGCGACCCGCTCCTCACGGCCGGCCACCACCCGGTCGACGAGTTCCTGCTCGCCGACCGCGCCCACCGCGCCGCCGACCACGGACGACAGCAGGAGCGGCCGTCCGAGATCCCGTGCGCGGCGCACCGCCCAGTCCACTGCGCGGCGCGATGCCGCCGCATCCGACACCCCGACGATGATCGTGTCCGCCATGAGCCCTCCCGTGGTCACGGTCAGGCTAGCGCGTCGGACCGCCGGAACGGCACGGTGACGACACGGGAAAACCACCGGAGCGCACCGCCCGGACGGACGGGGCGCCGTCGGCGCGCCGATACGATCGAGGGGTGAGTTCCACGCAGTCGCTGCGCCGCCGGCGCCGCATCCGCAGACGCGTCCTGCTCACGGTCGTCGTGCTGGCGGTCGTCGCGGTGATCGCGATCATCGTCGGCGTCGGCGTGACCGTCTCGACCGCGCTGCAGGCGCTGGGCGCGACCCCGCCCGGCGTCGGAACCGTGATCGTCGCGCCGCAGGAGTCGAAGGCGGCCAAGGCCGCGGCAGAGGGCGGGCTGACGCCGGAGCAGCAGGCGGCGGCGGAGTTCCTCGCCGCGCAGCCCACGGCGTACTGGCTCACCCCCGAGCTCGATCCGATCGGCGAGGCGGGCCCGCGCATCCGCGCCCTCGCGGCCGAGGCGCGCGCCCAGGACGCCGCACTCACCGTCGTCGTCTACGGCCTGCCCGAGCGCGACTGCAGCGAGATCCACTCGAACGGCGGGCTGGACGACGCCGACTACGACCGGTGGACCGGCGAGATCGGCGCCGCCCTGGCCCGCGTCACCGACGTGCAGAAGATCGTCGTGCTCGAGCCGGACAGCCTCGCCCAGGCCCCCGATTGCGGCAACCTCGACGCCCGGGTGGCGCAGCTGCGCGAGGCCGTCGACCGGATCGCCGGCGCCGACACCTGGATCTACCTCGACGGCGGGCACTCGAACTGGCGTCCCGCGCAGGAGCAGGCCGGCCTCATCGGCCGGGTCGGCCTCGACAAGGTCCGCGGCTTCGCGGTGAACGTCTCGAACTACAACACGACGGTCGACGAGTTCGCCTACGCGCACGAGATCGCCGGGTACCTCGGCGGCGGGCACGCGATCGTCGACACGTCCCGCAACGGTGCGGGCCCGGCGGGCTCCGAATGGTGCAATCCTCCGGGACGACTCATCGGCGACCCCGGCGGCACCTACGGCGACGACGTCGTCGACACGAACCTCTGGGTCAAACCGCCTGGGGAGAGCGACGGCACCTGCAACGGCGGTCCCGTGGCCGGCGCATGGTGGCCGGCCATGTCGGTCGAACTCACCCGCGAGGCCATCCGGTGATCTCCCGCAGGGTGCCGCGGGTCGACGCCGGTTCTGTGAAACAATGGCGACGCGCGGCATCCCGCCTCGGCGGCGCCGCGCCCGAACTCCGTGAACCCGAGGCCCTGGTGACATGAGCGACGCCCTAGAGGGACAGAAGACCGCAGTGATCGTGGAGGACGATCCGGACGTCCGCCACCTGCTCGTCGAAGTGCTCGAGGCGGCCGGCTTCTCCACGGTCTCGGTCGGCAACGGCATCGACGGCGTCCGCGCCGTGCTCGCCTACCAGCCGCTGATCACCACGCTCGATGTGAACATGCCCGGCATCGACGGGTTCGAAGCCGCCCGCCGCATCCGCGAGCAGAGCAACACCTTCATCATCATGCTCACCGGTCTCGCCGACGAGGCCGACGTGGTGCTCGGGCTCGGCGCCGGTGCGGACGAGTACATCGTCAAACCGTTCCGTCCGCGTGAGTTCCGCGCCCGCGTGGAGGCGCTGCTGCGCCGGCCCCGCCCCCAGCCGCAGCCGAGCCAGCAGCCCCGACAGGAGAGCGCCGGACCGTCCTTCCCCGGCGTCGCACGGCCCGGTGCCACGCAGACCGCACCGGTGGGCACCATCCCCGCGGGCATGCCGCAGCCGGCCGCCGCCCAGGTGTACGCCCCCGACGCGGCGATGCCCGAGCAGTCGTCGATCCCCGCCGGCGTCACCCCCGGCGCGCAGACGGCCATCCCGGTCGTCGCGAGCGGCACCGAAGTGGCGGTGCCCGCCTCCCGCGCCGTGGTCCCCGGCGGCGGCTACTGGATCCCCCACCGCGACCTGCAGCTGAACCCCGAGACGCGCATCGTGCTCATCGGGGGCAAGGAGGTCGAACTCACCCGCACCGAGTTCGACCTGCTGGCCACGCTGATGGAGTCCAAGCGCCGTGTCCGCAGCAAGGCCGACCTCACGCTCGTGCTGCGCGGGGAGTCGTACGTCACCTCCTACTACGTCGGCGAGGCCGACAAGCGCGCGGTCGAGGCGCACATGACGAACCTGCGCCGCAAGCTCGGCGACAACCCGACGAACCCGCGGTACATCGAGACCGTGCGCGGGGTCGGCTACCGCCTCACGACCGAGCTCATCGCGCCCTGAGCCGGGCGGATCTCACTCCGCCTCGGCCCTGACCTCGTTCCTGGCCTCGGCGGTGCGCGGCATCCGTGTGTAGGTGCCGATGAGGTGGGCCAGCTGCGGCCCCACCTTCCGCATCGCACGGTGCAGGTGCGACTCGACCGTGCGCACCGACAGCACGAGCTCGCTCGCGATCTCGGCCTGGGTCATGCCCGACACGCTCATCCGCACGATCTGCCGCTCGCGCGGGGTCATCGCGTCCTCCGTGTCGGACACGGTCGCATCCGCCCCCGCCGCGATCCGCGCGACCTCCAGCCGCGCGCGTTCGGCCGCGGCGCCGGTCGCGCGCTGCGCGAGTGTCTCCCACGCCGTGCGGGCCCGGCCCTGCTGCCCCATCTCCTCCAGTTCGACGGCGGCCGCGGCGAGCATCCCGGCATCGCCCATCGCGATCGCCTCGAGCGCGGCGCCCTGCGCGCGCAGGCCCGCCCCGTCGACCACCGTGAGCCACCCCCGCAGGACCGCGAGGCGCTCGGGCACCGGGTCCAGCCCCGCGGCGTACAGCAGCGCGTACACCGCGTGGGTGCGCACGCCGCGCTGCCACAGTCCCTCGGCGTACGCCGTCATCACCTCGGCGGCACGGTGCGGCTCGCCCGCCAGGGTGAGCTGCGCCGACGTCCACCAGGCGGCATCCGCGCCCGGGACGCCGGCGACCTCCTCGATCGCATCCGTCCGCATCGGCACGAGGGTCTCGTCCCCCGCGCCGGCCAGGAGCGCGGCGGCGGCACCGCGCAGGAGGGCCGCCCGCCGGGACGGTGTCGCCGCCGTGCGCAGGGCGCAGACCGCATCGCCGACCCGCTCCGGGTGACCACCGACGACACCGGCGAACACCTCGAGGTAGGCGAAGTCGTGCATCCGCTCCACCTGCGCCTGCAGGACCAGATCCACCCGTCGCCTGTCGGCGATGCGCATGGCGTCCGCTGTGCGGCCCTGGGCGGTCTCGACCAGGCAGGCGAGGCAGGCGACCGCGTCGTCGTCGGGGAAATCCGCCAGCAGGCGCGGGAGCGCCGCGTCGACCGCTGCGATCTCGCCGCGCATGTACTGCACGAAGCCGCGCGCCCGGCGCAGCTCCGCCGCCACGGCGGGGTCGGCGTCCTCGTGCGCCGGGAGCGGCTCCTCGGCGTTCCCCTCCGTGAAGCACTGCAGCACGGCCGCGCGTGCCCGCAGTTGGAGGCCGACCGCGTCGTCTCCCGCGCGTGCCCGCATCCCTTGGAACGCCTCACGACTGCGCCCCTGTCCGCGCAGCACCGCCGCCCGGACGCGCTCCTCGTGCAGCCGCGCCGGTGCGTCGGCCGGGAGGTCGGCCGCCTCGTCGAGGACGCGCTGCGCGGCGGCGTAGTCGCCCATCGCCAGGTGGCTCTCCGCGACGGCGGCGGCCACGTGGCGCGTCCGGTGACGGCGCCAGGCGTCCAGCGCCAGTGCCAGCCGCACCCGGGGGATGATCGACGGGTCGGGCGGCAGCGGTGCGGGGTCGACCGGCTCCCCCGCGTCGGCGGCGAGGGTCGCGAGCGCCGCGTCGGCGAACAGCAGCGAGGAGGCGTCGATGCCGCGGTGGAGGAAGTGGGCGATGATCGCCGGCCGCCGCACCTGGATCGAGGGCTCGCCGTCCCTGCTGCCGAGCGTGATCAGCCCCGCGCGCTCGAGCGACCGGAGCGCCGCCGGGTCGAGGAGCTTCGCCGCCGTCTCCAGCGCCATGGGACCGAACCGGGCGACGAACTCGAGCGCATCCTGTTCCGCCGGACTCAGGGCGGCCAGCATCCGTTCCGCGGTCGCAGACAGTCGATCGCTCCAGAGCGGGCCTTCGAGCGCCACCCGGCCGCCGCGGACGGACAGCCGCCCGTCCTGCTCCGCGTCGGTGATGATCGCCATCGCGACGCCGATGTTGCCACCGCACGTGTTCATGATCGCGGCCAGGGTGGCGGCGTTCACCTCGCCACCGCACCGGCCACGGAGCGCGAAGGCGAGCTCGGCGGTCGTGAACGGATCGAGGCACACCCGGGCGACCTGCAGATCCTCCGCACCCCGGCGGGTCATCGCGCTCTCGAGCCGGGAGGCGACGATCGGCACCCCCGCCCGGTCGCGCACCAGCCGCAGCGCCATGCGACTGCCGTGGTCGAGCCGGTCCCAGTCGTCGACCACGACGAGTCCCCGTCCGCCGCCGAGCCTCGCGATGAGCGCCTCGACCGTCGCGGCCGGCGACCCCACGTCGACACCGGCGAACGCGAGTCCGGACAGGTCGACGTCCTTGAGCGCGGCGGTGCCGGTCACCTCGAGCACGTCGCGATAGGTCGCCACGAAATGGTCGCGGACGACGCGGAGCACGTGCGTACGCCCCGATCCCGGTTCGCCGGAGACGTCGACGCTGATCCCCCGGCCCGCGAGTGCGATGGTGCGGAGCACGTATCGTTCTCGCAACGCCATGCAACGGCCTCCCAGGTCGGTCGGGGACCCCGTCGGCGCCCGACAGCTTCGAGTATGGCCCAGCGGCTCGGGCCCGTGCACCCGCCGAACGGCAGTGCGATGATCGGCGCCTCAGGCGACGGGACCGGGCGTCCCTTCCGTCTGCTGGGCGCGGGCGAGGGCGAACACGCCGCTCACGGCGACCGCGCCGGCCACGATGAACGCCGGGATCGCCCACAACGGGGCACCGGCGGCCTCGCCGAGGATCGTGATGCCGAGCACCACGGCCACACCTGGGTCGATGACGGTGAGGCCGGCGACGACCGACTCCGGCCGGTTGTGCACGTGCGCGAGTTGCACGAACCACGTCGACAGCCCGCCCGCGACGACGATGCCGATGAGGCACCCGAGGGTGAGGAGGTTGTCGAGGTCGAGCGCGAACTGCTTCTGCTGCAGCAGGGTCTGCACCCGCAGGATGACCGTCTTGCCGAGCGTCGCCACGAACGCGGAGTACACGCCGCCGAGCAGCACCCACATGACCGGCGGCGCCGCGTGCCTGCGCCCCACCCACCACCTCGCCGGCCCCTGGGCGGACCACATGTTCGGCATGGTCACGAAGATGGGCGTCACGATCGACGACAAGGTGCGCGACCTCATCGCCGGCACCCCCGCATCCGCCATCGAGCAGGCGTTCGCCTGGATCGACGCGCAGGGCGGGTCCGCCGCGTATCTGCGCTCGGGTGGCCTCACCGACGACGAACTCGCCGCCCTCCGCGCCCGCCTCGCCGGCTGAACCGGAGCCTCAGTCCGACTCGACCGAGGTGCGCTCGTGCGGGGTGCCGACGGGCTTGGACTCCGCCGAGCCGCGCTGGCGCAGGAAGAGCTCGTCGCCGCGCACCTGAACATCCCGGTCGAGGTGCTCGCGACCTTCCCCCGCACCACGCAGGGCATCGTGCCGCTGCCGGGCAAGGGCTGAGCGCGTCGGCGGGCACGGTGGGCGCATGCTGCCCGCCCGACCGCCCGCCCGCGACTGCCAGAACCGTTCGGGTCAGGATGCGGTGGGCGGGGTGCCCGCGGTGCGGCGGGCCTTCGCACGGTTGGCGGTGACGATCCACACGATCGCGCCGACGACGATGATCACGGCGAGCACGATGATGACGATCCACAGCACGAGCGGGAACCCCTCGTCCGTCGGGGCCGAGATCGGCACCGCGGTCACGGTCGGCGTGGGCGTCTCGGCCGCCGTCACCGTCAGCGTCGCGGAGGCGAGCACGGTCTCCCCGTCACCGGCGGCGATCACGATGTCCCCCTCCTCCGCCGGGGTGAACGTCGTCGTCGCCGACCCCGCGGTGACCGGCACCTGCACCTGATCCTGCCCGCCGGTGAAGGTGCCCGCCCCCGGCTCGCCGAGGCCGATGAACACCTGCTCGAGCCCGCCCAGACCGGACACGGTCACCGTCACATCGTCGCCGACCGTCGCGGCGGCGGGGGTCAGCGTGAGCTTCGTCTCGACCGTCGGGCCGGGCGGCGGCGCGTCACCCACCGTGACCTCGACCGTCGCGAGCGGTGTTTCGCCGTCGCTGACGGAGATCGTCACGGTGCCGGCGACCGCAGCCTGGAACGTGGCCGTCGCCTGCCCGCCGGAGACGGGTGCGGAGTAGTCGGCCTCACCGCTCTCGGTGAAGATGCCGGCGTTCGTGTCGCCGAGGCCGAAGAAGGCGTTGTCGAGCCCGCCGAGGCCGGTCGCGACGATGGTCGTCGTCTCCCCGACCGAGATCTGGACCGGATCCGCGGTCAGTTCTGCGGCGTGTGCGGCGGTGGGTGCCGCCACCGCGAGCGCCGCGCCCACCACGGCGGCGAGCACCGCCCCGACCCCTCGGGTGAACCTCCGGTACGCGCCGGTGCGCTCCTTCGTCCGTTGCATCTCGATGCCCCTTCGACCGTCGCCGGCTCACGTCCGGCGCTGCGCCGATCTTTCCGCATCCGACCGCCCGCCCGCCACTTGTGGACGGCAGATGTCGGAGAATCGATATGATCCGGAGCATCCCGAGGAGATGCGAACCATGCCCGAACTGCCCGCCGGCACCGTCGTCCACGGCGCGAGCCTGCCTGCCGCCCACGAACCGCTGCCCGACGAACAGATCGTGACCGGTTCCCCGTCGACCGGACTGGTCGAGCTCGGTGCGTTCTCCGGGGTCGGTCTCGGGGTGTGGGAGATGACCCCCGGCACCGCGACCGACGTCGAGGTCGACGAGGTGTTCATCGTGCTGTCCGGCCGAGCCCGCATCGTCTTCACCGACCGTGATCTCGACCCGATCGAGATCGGCGCGGGCGACATCGTGCGCCTGGAGACCGGCATGCGCACCGAGTGGACGGTCACCGAGACCCTCCGCAAGGTCTACCTCTCCTGACCCGTCGGCGCTCCCCTGTCGGGCGGGCGGATGCTCAGGCGTCGCGGTTCGCGAGGGCGAGGTGCTGCAGCGCCCAGGCCAGGCGCGAGAGCGAGACGAAGGCCTCGGCCTGCTGCGACAGCGCGTCGGCGGGGATGCGCGGCAACTGGTCGAGGATGAACGTGTCGCCGGCGAGATCGGTCCCGGGGTCGGTCTCGAACGAGGTGCGGGCGGTGCCGGCGAGCCCGCGCAGGTGCGCGAGCGCGTCGTCGAGGGCGGCCGCGGCATCCCCCTTCAGCAGTCCCGAGCGTCGTCCGGTGGAGACCGCGATCGCGGCCTGCGCGTACCCTTCCGCGGCACGCGTGGCGACGTAGAGCAGGTGCACGACGGGGCCGCGCTCCACCCGGCGCCTGCCGATGAGCGCCGCCGACATCGCGGTCGTGAAGGCGTCGACGTCGGCCAGCGCGGCCCGCAGCCGGGCGGTCGCGGCGAGCACCTCCGCATCCCGCCCGTGCGCCGTCAGCGCGGTGCGCCCGGCGGCGAGCACGCCGTCGAGGGCGCCGAAGAACGCGGCGACCTTCGCGAGCCGTGCGGGCCGCGAGTTCGACGAGAAGATGAGGTACGCGCACGCCACCCCGATCACCGCGCCGGCGATCGTCTCGCCGATGCGCAGTTCCATCACCTGCCCGCTGAGGTCGCCGAGCATGCCGTACAGCGAGACGAGCAGCGTCGTGGTGAAGAACGCGTTGTAGAGGTACAGCACCGGGCCGAAGTACATCATCCCGAACGCCGACACGATCGCGAGGGCGACGAGCAGCGGCATGTGCTCGTGCACGAGCAGCACGAGGGCGATGCCGACGACGAGGCCGATCGCGGTGCCGAGGATGCGGTTGTACGCGCGGGTGAGGATCGCCCCGCGCGTGGATGCGCCAACGAACACGACGAACGCGGTGAGCACGGCCCAGTACCACCGGGTCGAGGAGACGAACTCGCCCACGACGGTCGCGAGCGCCGTGGCGATCATGATCTGCACGGCGAGGCGGGTGGTGATCGGCCAGTCCCGCCAGTCCCACCAGTGCGTCGGGGCCGCCGCATCCGTCGCCGTCGTCTGCTGCGGGTCGGGGCGGGGGGCGGATGCGGGCGCCTGGGCATCGCCGGCGTGCGCGGCGGGCGCGCCCCGGACCACCCGCCGCAGGTCGCGGTGGGCGAGCGCGGCCCGGGCGAGCCGTCCGACCAGCGCACGGTGCGGCGAGTTGGGCGCGATCCGGGCGAGGATGGCGTCCGCCCGGCGCGCCGCCGCATCCACCTGCGCCGGTGAGGAGCCGTTGTCGAGCACGACCTGCAGCGCGGACACCGCCGCGATCACCTCGGGGTCGTCCGCCGCGGCGGGCGGCGCCGCCCGCCCCGGGCCGGGTGCGGTGTGCGCTGCCGGAGCGGAGGCCGACGGCATCGGCCGGACGAACTCGGCGCACGCCTGCTCCACGGCGATCCGCGCCTCCAGCACGAGCGCCGCGAAGCCGTTCTCGTCCGCATCCACGTAGCGGGAGGTGTCGGCCTGCTGCTGCCACGCCGTGATCGCCTGTCCGACGTTGTCGACGCGGGCGAGCCGCATCCGCAGGGCGCGCGGACGACGGGCGTCCGGATGCTGCGCCGCGGCGAGCGCAGCGGCCTCGGCGTTCCGGAGCTCGCGCAGCAGCAGGTCGAGCTGGTGCCCGGGACGCGCGAGCAGCAGGAGGGTGCGCATGAGCGCGAGGGAGCCGACCGCGCCGACGACCACGAGCAGGTACGGGCCGAGGTCGGCGAGGGTGAGCTGCAGCAGCAGCGGGAAGAAGCAGCCGAAGAACGCCGCGAAACCGAGGGCGGTCGCGCGCGGGCCGAAGCGCCTGGCCCAGGTGCCGACACCGGCGACCCCGACGAGCAGCGCGATCTCCAGCGGCCGCCAGGCGGACAGGAGAGTGGTCGCGACCGCGCCCGCCGCGGCCGGGATGAGCATGAGTGCGGTGGTCGCGAGCCGGGAGCGGGCCGTCGCGTCGCGCGGGGTGAGTCCCATCTGCATGGCCATCGAGATGCCGATGACCAGCAGCGCCTCGTTCGCGTGCAGCGTCGAGACGACCGCCCACGCGCAGAGAGCGCTCAGCAGCATCCCGGTCGAGACGGCCGCCGCGAGCCGCAGCCGGCTCCGGCCGGGATCGGTCGCGGACAGACTGTGCCGGATCGCGCTCGTCAGCCCCACACGCCCACCCTGGCACACCCGGCCGCGGTGTGCCCCGCCGCATCCGTGCCGTTCACCCGCCCGCTCCCCCCGCCCGTCACCCGCCTTTCGCCCACCGCGCCCGCGCGCTCCCCTCCGTCCCCGCACGCCCATTCTGCGAAACCACACCCATCCCGCGAGATCACGTCCAATCGGGTGTGGTCTCGGCGGATGAATGTGGTTTCGGCGAGTGTCGGCGGGAGCGTACGCGCAACGGCTCAGCGGAAGGCGGACTCGCCGGTGAGGAGTTGGCCGAGCACGAGGGTGTGCATCTCGACGGTGCCCTCGTAGGTGAGCACCGATTCGAGGTTGTTCGCGTGCCGGATGACCGGATACTCGAGCGAGATGCCGTTCGCACCGAGGATCGTCCGCGCGGTGCGGGCGATCTCCAGCGCCTCGCGGACGTTGTTGAGCTTGCCGATCGACACCTGCTCGGGCCGGAGGAGGCCGGCGTCCTTGCGGCGGCCGAGGTGCACCGCCAGCAGATACCCCTTCACGTATTCGAGGGTCATGTCGGCGAGTTTCTGCTGCGTGAGCTGGAACGCACCGATCGGCTTGCCGAACTGGATGCGCTCACGGGCGTAGCGGCGCGCGGTCTCCAGGCACGAGCGGGCGGCACCGAGCGAGCCCCACACGATGCCGTACCGGGCCTCGTTCAGGCACGCGAGCGGCCCCTTCAGCCCGCGGACCTCGGGGAGCACGGCGGATGCGGGCAGCCGCACCCCGTCCAGGACGAGCTCACCGGTCGCCGAGGCGCGCAGCGACAGCTTGTGGTGGATCTCCGGCGCCGAGAAGCCGGGGATGCCGGCGGGCACGACGAACCCGCGGACCCCCTCGTCCGTGTTCGCCCAGACGACGGCGACGTCGGCGAACGGCGCGTTGGAGATCCACATCTTCCGCCCGTCGATGATCCAGTCGTCACCGTCGCGGCGGGCGACCGTCTGCATGCTGCCCGGGTCCGACCCGACGTCGGGCTCGGTGAGCCCGAAGCATCCGATCGCCTCGCCCGCCGCCATCCGCGGGAGCCACTCCTGCTTCTGCTCCCCGGAGCCCCAGCGCCAGATCGCGTACATCGCGAGGGAGCCCTGCACGGACACGAGCGAGCGCAGCCCGGAGTCGGTGGCCTCCAGCTCCAGGCACGCGAGCCCGTACTCGGTCGCGGACATCCCGGCGCAGCCGTAGCCGGTCAGGTGCATCCCGAGGACGCCGAGCGAACCGAGCTCCTTCGCCAGGTCGCGGATGCCGGGGATCGAGCCCTGTTCGAACCACTCCGCGATGTACGGCTCGACGAGCACGTCGAGGCGCCGGCGCACCGCGGCGCGGATCTCCTTCTCGTCCTCGCTCAGCAGGTCGTCGAGCGCTGCGGGGTCGGCGGGGTCGGGCGCCGGCAGGCGCATCGGGTCGGCATGGGTCATCGGGATTCCTCCTCCTGCGACCGGTGCCGGCCGCGGTGGTCCATGGCACCAGTCTCGCCGAGCCGCGGCCCGGAACGGGCATCGACCGGACGCACCTCCCCGGAAATGCCGATACCCCCGGCGGACCGGGGGTATCGAGTGGCGGAGACGGTGGGATTTGAAACCACGGTCCCCCTTACGGAGGACTCCACCTTAGCAGGGTGGTGCACTCGACCAGACTATGCGACGTCTCCAAGCACGCACGGATGCACGCTTCGGTCCATCATAACGGGTACGCGGACCGGTTCCGAACGCTACCCGGCGTTGCCGTTCGAGCAGGTCTCCTGCGCGGCGTTCTGGCCGGTGATGCTGGAGGGCAGCTCGACCGCGTCCGCCGCGGCCTCCTCCTGTGCCGGGGCCTCCCCGTCGGCGGGGGCGTTCGGGTCGGCGGGGGCGTTCGGGTCGGCGGGGGCGTTCGGGTCGGCCGGCTGCTCCGTCTCGACGGCGACCACGCCGCCGTTGACGGCGACGTCGCCGGTGAGGACGAGCTGCTTGTTCAGCGCGAGCGCCTCGAACAGCACGTCGGCGGCGGACCGGTTCGGCACGACCTTGTTCGGGTTGTCCGGGTCGGTGTAGGTCGGGTACTGCACGAAGACGATGTCCTCGAACGAGACGCCCTTCATGGTGAGCGCGAGCTGCACCATGATCAGCGGGTTGGCCAGGTTCGAGCTGGGGGTGACGTTGTTCACGGTCGTCGTCGCGAGCGAGTACAGCGTGCCCACGTCGGAGAGCGTGTCCTCGCTGACGATCTTCTTCACCAGCCGCGACATGTACTGCTGCTGGTTCGAGATGCGGCCGAGGTCGGAGCCGTCGCCGACGCCGTGCCGGGTGCGGAGGAACTCCAGCGCCTCGACCCCCTGCAGCGTGTGCATGCCGGGCGCCAGGTCGAGGCCGGTGTAGATCGGGTCGTAGATGCCGTTCGCGACGCACACCTCGACGCCGCCGATCGCGTTCGTCACCTCGATGACGCCGCCCCAGGTGATCTTCGCGGCGTAGTCGATGTTCTCGCCGGTGAGCTGCGAGATGGTCTTCGCCACGCAGGACAGGCCGCCGTAGCCGTAGGCGTCGTTCAGCGGCTGCTTGCTCATCGCGGACGAGGTGGACCCGTCCTCACGCGTGCACGAGGGGATCGGCAGCATGAGGTCGCGGGGGAAGGAGACGGCGGTGACACGACGCGGCTCGTCGGAGACGTGCACCAGGATGTTCACGTCGTTCAGCTCGCCGTCGGCGTCAGCACCGGAGCAGCGGCCCGGGAAGTAGTGCGCGTACTTCTCCTCGCAGGCGTCGGTGCCGATGAGGAGGAGGTTGAAGCCGCCCTCGAGCTCGCCGATGCTCGGCGGCGCCGCGGTCTGGCCCTCGAGTTCGACGGCGTTGCTGGAGAGTGTCGAGAACAGGCTCCAGGTGTTGTAGCCGACGACGCCGATGCCGGCGACCAGCACGACCGCGACGGACACGGCGAGGATCTTGAAGAACTGCGAGACCGGATGCGGGGAGCGCAGCTGGCCGTGGCGCGCCACCGTCTGGCGGCGCCCGCTTCGGGTCGTCGGGCTCACTCGGGTCCTCTCGCTGTCACAGCGGCTGCGCACAGGCAACCGTCGGGCAGTTTAGCGATGCCGGGTCCATGCCCGCTGCGAACTCGCTGGCCGACGTCTGACAACGCGCGGGTCCGGTGCCCAGGCGCGTGCGGATCCGCGTCACACGGGCGTGCTAGCGTCCGGGGCGGCGGACGACACCCGATCGTCCGCGGAAGGACCGAAGTGAGCGCATACGACGAGGCCACGCTGGTGCAGCGGGCACGGCACATCCTGGGCGACGGCGAGGAGGTGCTCGCGGCCGGGATCTTCGGTCTCGCCGAACTGAGCGGGGCCGCGACCGCCGGCATGGTCACCGGGGGTCTGGCGACCGATCTCATCCCCGGCGCCGACAACCCGCTCGTCTCGGTCATCGGCATGCTCCTCGGCCGCCGTGGCGCGGTGAAGGCCGCGGCCGAGTCGCACGGCGCCACCGTGCAGCTGCTCGTCGCGATCACCCCCGACACGATCCACGTGCTCAACGCCGACACGCAGGGCCGCCTCGAGACCGAGTACGCCAGCTTCCCCCGCGCGACGACCGACGTGACGGTGACGAAGTTCGGCGTCAGCCGCCACCTCACCTTCACCGACGGCGATCACGTGCTGAAGCTCCACGGCACCGCAGCGGGCATCAGCCCGCTCGTCCCGGGCGACAAGCTCGTCATGGACCTGCTCGCCGAGCACGCCTGACGCCGGCTCACCCGTCGCGGATGCGGGGTCACGGCGCGTGCCACGCGACATCCGTGACGGGTGAACCCGGTGCACCTGGCGGAGGGTGTGGGATTCGAACCCACGGGACATTGCTGCCCACTGGTTTTCAAGACCAGATCCTTCGGCCGCTCGGACAACCCTCCCGGTCGGATGCCGCGGCATCCGTCGCCTCGCGAGTCTAGCCCGCGCCGGCGGTCAGAGCGCGCGCAGGACGGCCGCGACCCCGCCCTCGGTGACGGATGCGGTGACCTCGCCGGCCGCGGCGCGCACCTCCTCCGGCCCCTGCCCCATGGCGACCGCGCGGCCGCCGCCGGCGAGCGCCCACTCGAACATGCCGACGTCGTTGCGACCGTCGCCCATCACGAGCACGCGCTTCGGGTCGACGCGCAGCCACCGCTGCACGAGCGCGAGGGCGCTGCCCTTGTCCACGCCCTTCGGCGCGATGTCGAGCCAGGCGGTCCAGCCGACCGCGTAGGACACCTGGTTCAGCCCCACCCGCTCGACCAGTTCGACGAAGTCGCGCTCGGTCTTCTCCGGCGAGACCACGACGACACGGGTGACCGGCTGGCGGGCGAGATCCTCGAACGCCACCTTCTGGGCGCGGTCGAGGTTCCAGTCGTCCATGTAGTCGGTGTACAGGCGGCGCCCGTCGGGCAGCTCCACGAGGTAGTGCGCGTCGGGCAGGTGGGTGCGCAGCATCCGGAGCACGTCCGAGGCCTCGAAGGTCTCGACGTGCACCCGCTCGTACCGCGGCTCCTCGCCGGGCGCGGACATGCGCTGCATGATCACGGCGCCGTTGGAGCAGATGGCGTAGTCGGGCGAGATGGCGAGCACGTCGTGGATGCCGCGGGTCGCCTCCCAGCTGCGGCCGGTGGCGAGCATCA